>Ga0179591_1227689_pt1 | contig 20653 bp, 42 predicted proteins | sample CZOMad2_1_08_16f_FD_182891 | JGI IMG/M metagenome (GOLD analysis project Ga0179591, IMG submission 182891) | Vadose zone soil fungal communities from Angelo Coast Range Reserve, California, USA - CZOMad2_1_08_16fungal (PacBio error correction) | ecosystem: Environmental > Terrestrial > Soil >... | reverse complement strand
CACTGGAGATTTGACTAGATTCCCCCTTTTCTGAACCCAATTTCTCACACCTACGACTCCATCGTCGCACCGCCACCCTTTCTTTTTCTCTTTCTTTCCTTGTCTTTGACCCGACCCCTGTTTCGGGCTCGTTTAGCGTTTGTATTTCTTTCCTTCCTGACCCTTGATTGGACAAAATTAACCGGAGTTTGATGGTCTATGAGTCCAAACGACGTCCGTTTTTTTTTTCCTTTCCTTTTAACTGTTTTCTCCAAGACCTCGTGCGAGCCCCGAGTCCTTTGCCTGCCAGTTTCTCTTCCCTGATTTCCTGGCCATCTGACTAGCACCCCCTGTCCCCTACCTTCCTTTTTCTCCTGACTTTTTCACACCCTCAGACTCCACCTGCCCCCGATACCCCTGTGCTCCCAACGGGAGATTCTCCCTTTTTTTCCCATTCTTGTTTTTTCCCACCATTTGGTAGGCCCCATCGATAGCGTCTTTGGCTGGTGTGTGCTCGCAATCCGCCTTCCCTGATCCCTACTTGGTATCCATTCCTGCAACATATCCTTGCTAGGAACTGGAGGTGCCGTGCACCTTTTTTCCAGATGCAAATTTGCGTTTTGGCAACTGTCCGTCCTGGATGGAGAAAAGTGACGCTGACCGACCGCAACCTTACTTAGACCTGTTTTGCAACCGCCCGCCCCCCCAGCCCTTCAGCAGGAAAACCCCTTTCGATTCCTCGTCCCCTTCATTTTTTCAGGCATGTTAAAATTTTCTTTTTTTTTTCTGATGTCCCCTTTTTCCTTTTCGTTTCAGAGTTTCAGGATGACGCTAAGTGAGGACTTTGCTTCAAAAACCTTCGTTCTTGGAATTTCTAACAACCTCCTCCCTTCCCTCCTGACCACTGTCCCCCCTTGCACTGGTTTCTTGCAGTTGCTCCCTTTTCTTCCGACTCCCCCCCAACAACCCAACCAGGCTTCCCCCTGCTCCCCCCCCCCCCCCCCCCCCCCCCTCATTCCTTCTTTCTCCTCCCCCTGGCCCCGGAAACGTCTGCGGATTTGGCCCTTTTTTTCATAGTGTTTCCAGTTCTCATGCTTTTACTCTCGCATTCTGTCAGTCCTTGACGCTGATCAAGTGGTACCCCTATTCCGTCATTGACACCCCAATTCTCCTTTTGTTTTTACGGGGGGTCCATTTTTGGTGGTCCTTTTTTGACTTATGTTGGGGATCTTCCTTAGGTTTTAATAGCTTCCGTTTTTTTCTGATGGGGTTAGACGCTTTTCAACTCGACGAAACATCTCTAAATCAAACAAAAGTCCCCCCGCTTCCAAAAAACATTTTTCTCAGGGTACCCTTTCCTCAGCCGGCCCCGGTTTTTTCCCCCTGTCTTTGCCCCCCATCTTCCCGTATACCTCTTCGTATCGATTTTTGGCCATTGCTCCCACTGCCCTCCACTGGGAACCCCTTTTTTTTTTTTGTCTTGCAGTCGTGAAAAAGATCACTTTTTTCTTCTGTCTCCGGATACCCCGGGCCCCCTCTCGAACTTTTTTCTTCCATTTACTCTTTTTTTTTTTTTTCGGCGGTGTCCGACCGCTTGGCTTTTGATTTGACCTCTTTTTTTTCCACAAACAGTTTTTTTCGCTTCTGGACCCCCCCCCCACTCCCCTTTTGTCCCTTTTCCCACCCATTGCTGATAGGTGTTCCCTTTCCCCCCTTCCTGCCGGTATTGTTTCTTTCTTCGTGTGCTATCAAAAAACTTTTCTACCACGTCCCACCCTTCCGAAACAGATCGGAAAAGGTCAGTTTTTCTTTTCTTCTCCGCGTGCTCCACAGGTCGTCTTCCTTTTTTTCCCCCCACTCTTTTTTGGCCCTTTCCTTTTTCCTTGCGTGTCTTCGTTCAATTGGAAATCGGAAACCCCTCCAAAACATCTGTTGATTTGGAGATGCTCGTAGACCTCAGGGCAAGACGGCCGTGAAACCGCGAATGCGTTTTGTTCTGCTATGTCCCTCCTCTCTTGTCTTTCTCACTTTTGGCTCCCCCCTTGCAACAAACTGGTTTGGGTCTCACTTTCCTGAGACACACTCCCCCGTCCCCGGTCGCGTCTTCCCCTTATGACTTCGCCCGTCGAACCCCTGCCCAAACCGAAAGGCTTTTTTTCCTTTCCCCCCCCCCCTTTTTCTTTGAGGGTCCCACGTCGCATCCTTTGCTTTTTTTTGAGCCTGCCCCTCCCTGACCAACACGGTGGCAGCCTTTCTTTTTCCTTTCCCCCCCAAACGCGGAAGATCGGTTTTTTTTCTCTTCCTTTCCCCTGCCCTTTTTGAACAAAAGTTCATACGATTTATACCTTCATTGGGTGACACACCTGTTCCCCCCCCACCTGTTTTTTTGTGCTTTATGAAACCCCTTTTCGCTTTCCAATTTTCACCCTTTAAGAGCTCTTCGATAGAGACCGGGTCCTTTTCGTTGACTGTTGCCCTTTTTTTTGTTCTGATGTTTTTTTTTTGTAACGACTCCCGAGCATTGCTTCCCCCCCGCTTCGGGACACTTCTTAAAACGTCAAGTTCCTATGTTTGTCCCCCCTGCCCTTGTGTAAAATTTTCCAGGAACCCCCCGGTGCACCACCCTTTTTACCTGCCAGGTGTTCAGGGTTGACGGCCTACCTGCCTTTCGAATTTTGTTCCCTTTCGGTGGGAACAACTTACCCACGCGTCTTTCCTGTCAAGGCCCTACGGATTACTTGTCTTCTTGTTGTCAGGACTTTTGCTTCCTGTTCTTGACCCCCCTATCACCCTCCACACCGGTTTTTCCCGTCGATAAAGTGATCCTTCCCCCCCGTCCTTGGGATTCCTTCCCCGCGTTCCTTGGACCTTTCTGTTTTCCCTCACATGGTCAGTCCCCCTTTTTGCCTTTCCTTGTTTTGTTTTAGAGAACTACTTCTCCCCCCCGCAGCCCCGTGTATCCTTATTCCCATTGTGTCGTTTGCCGCTTTTTTGTATACTGCTTTTCCCCCCCCGTCCTCGTTTACCTCCTTCCCGTTGGAAGCTGCACCAACCCCCCTCTCCCCTCCCCTTTCAGGTTAAGTTTTCTTTTGTTGCGTCTTTCCGTTCACGTTTGATTTTTCCTACCTAGTCCTGTTGAATTCCCCCCGTCCCTTCTATCACAAGTAGAATACCACGTCCTTCCTTCTGACCGGTGCCGTTCCTTCGTCTTTGGGTGTTCAATTTTCCCTCCCTCGCCCTTCACACCCCCCCCCAAAAGTTTGGTTTTTAACGTGTATCCACAGTCGATTCCCAAATTTTTTGCGTTCCCAAATTAGTCGGCAGGTCACAAGAGATCCCTCCCAATGACCTTTTTTGAGTTGCTTTCTCCCGCCCTGGCGGTCCCTTTTTCCCCACACACCAAAAGGATCGTGGTTCTGCTTTCGTCTCCCGACGTTCTTGGTTTTTCGACGCCCTTTCCCCCTTATCGTCCTTCATTGGTTTTCCTTTCCTTTTTGTTTGGTGGTACTTTCTTTTTCACCCCTTCCCCTCCTTGTAGGTGCACTCCGACGCTTACCCTGGTCTCCTTGGTACATTCCCCCCTTTCCCCACCTATGCCGTTAATTTTGGATTCGATCCACAACCCTCCATTTTCCCTCCTCTCGTTAACACAAGTCCATTTTGTTCAGTACCAATCTACATGAACGCTCTGCACTGTCGTTGCTTACTCCCCCTTACTCTATGTACCTTTCTAAGGCTCCTTTTCTTAGCCCCTCGGGGTACCCAAATTTTTAACAATACCTTCTTTCCATTTTTCACCTGCCACCCTATCTTCCTTACTCCTCCCGGGTTGTTACTGTCAGATTTTCTTTCCCCCCCCTGTACCAGTAAGCGGTATTTGTGTTGTTATATTCCCCCTCTAACCCCTGCTTCATTTCAACGTCTATCCGTATTTTTGCCCCAAGTTGGTCCCGCCGCATTGTTTTTGTAGGGTTTTGATGCCTTTTCCGTGGTTTATTTTGTGTTCCTTTGACCCCACTTGGGATTCTGCCGTAAATTGCCTTTTTGATCCATCTGTCTTGCTACCCGGCATTTTTCACGGACCCAAGTTTAGGGGTATTTCCCTTTCCCCCTTAATTTCCTTTGTAAAGGTTGCCCCCTTACCCCCACCTTCCTTTTCCCCCCCTTGCGTCTTCCCCCCTATTTCCACCCCGTTTCGGTACCACCTGCGTTTGCTCTCTTGAATTAGAACTGAAGCATTTTTTTTTTGTCTCACCCTCCCCCCATGCAGCTTTACTGCAACCCTGACTTTTAATTTTTTTCATTGATGGTATCCCCCCCTTCGTCCTTTCTACCGTTTTCGCTTGTCCTTCCCTCTAATGCGGACTGTGACCCTTTGGACTCAATTCTTCCCGTCCTCGCGTTACTTTCCCCAGCCGGAAAGCGCACTTCTCAGTATTTTGTCTTATAATGATGCTCTTCTGATTGGCGGGGAATACTTTTACTCTTATTTGCCCTGATGTCCCCCGCCCCGTCCCCCCTATTACGGTTTTTGACTGTTTTTTTTTCCGATAGGAATTGGCTGAGTTTTTCCGGTTTTACCGGAGGTGACGCTTTTATTTGGAAAAAGGTCTGCGGTACTGTATTGGTCCGATTCCCAGGGCCCCCCCGCCGCCCAACCACCCGGGTTTTTTTTGCCCTGAAATTTGTCCTGGCAGTACCTTCATCCCCTTTACTTGGTGTGCTTTTTTTTTTTTTTTTGTTTTTTTTTTTTTTCCTTTTTTTTTTTGTTTTTTTTAGTACTTCTATATGTCAGACTTTGGCCCGTCTAGACTTCTGGTTGAGTAAAGGATTGTCCACCATCCTTCTACCCCCAGCCTACCAATTTCTAGGTCAGGGATGCCTACTATGGTTCCCCCAAGGACAACTTTTCCCATTTTTCCGTCACTTTCCGCGGTCAGTCTGCCATGTTTTTTTTCGTCGTCTTTTTTTTTTAGTTTTTTTTTTCCCCCCTTTCCCCAGCTGGCGATTCGAGACTGTAGGGGGCACTGAATTTTTCACAAGCTTTGGATTTTGACCCCTCTTTCTCCCGTCTCCCCTTCCATCACCTCTCCCCATCAAACCCTGTTTCTGGTTGTGAGTGGACTCCCCTCCCTCCTGCCTCTTCTCACTCCGACTAGTTGTTGTTTTTTTTTTTTATGCCATGTATTCCAAGTGCCCCTTTTTTTTTTTTCCCCCCCCTTCTTAACTTGCAAAATGTCATTTTGCCTTCCCTTTTTCCCGTAAACAGGCCGACTTCTTGTTTTCCGATTTCTTTCACTTTTTTACAGATACACCCTTTTACGCTTGCCACCTTAACCCTGAAGGGCGCCTCTTCCCTACAATCAACCTTTGCCTTTCTGAGTGTGGCCCTGTCCCCACCAACCGAGTGTTTTTTTTTTTTCCCAGGTTTTGAGAATTTGTTCTCCTCATTGAATCAGTCTCTTGCCTGTGGCACGGTTTCCCGCTTTTTCTTTCGGAGGCCCCCTTGTTTTTCTTTTCTCCCACTTTTTTTGATGACCCATACAATCTTCATTTCGAATCGGTTTTCCCCCCCCGTCCACATTCTCGCGTCTCATCTCCCACATCTTCCTTTTTCGCGAGCTTAAGAATTACTTTTTCCTATATTCCCTACGCAAACTCGGAATCCGTTCCTCTTTCTCCGTGAGCAACACCTTTGTTTCCCCCACTAAAATGTTCCGCAAGTGCCGTTTTTCGATTTGTCTTTTCTCTTCCTTTCTGTCGTGAACAAGAAAGATGCCTGTTTCATTTTCCCCTCTTTTCGTTGCATTAAAATCATTTTGCGGCATTGCACCCAGTCCGGTTTTTCGCTTTGTCGATGCCAATTGTTTGGTCACCCTTTTTGTTCTGCCCTCCTCCCTCTGGACACCCTTTTGCCCCACACAACTCGGATATACCTCTTTGTCCATCCATTTTCCCCTCCTTGAGCGTCCGTCCACCAACACCCGTTTCCCTGTGCCCTTCTGAGGCCCCACTTTCCCCCCCCATCGATTCTCCTGATTTGGAGATCAGGCTCTTTTTTCTCCTGCCTTGGTTTTCTAGTCCTTATCTCCCTTCTGAAATTTGTGGTTCTGCTTTTTTCTTTTTTCATACTGGATTTTCGGATGTCTTGCACACTTTGATGAATCAGCAGCCCCGCGTTTGGACTCTTCCCCCCTCCCTGTGGTTTTGATATTGCGTTTTTCTTTGACTTTCTTCCACCCCCCTTTCCGTGGGAATTTCTTGTGTCAATTCTTCACGGGTCCCCTTTCTTTTCGTCCCCCGCATTTGAAAAGATCAAACCCCCCCCCTCCCCTCTTGACCTTCCTTTTTTCGGACTTTCATAGCGGCGTCGTTCGTTTTTTCCTGAATCTTTTCCATGTCTCGTGGGTGGGTTTTTTGTGTTTCCCTTCCATTGGTTTTATGGACACACTTGTTGCTCATTTTCTGTCCTTTTTGGGTTCTTCTTACTGATTTTAGTTCAACCAACTTTTCGTTCCTTTCTGCCCCTTTGTTTTTCGACCGGCCCCCAATGTGAGTATACAGATACAACTCCCCCTTCCCCCATGGGCTTTCTTTACTTTTTGCTGATCCTTCCCCGTTTTAGACAATCGCATTTGACCTTTCCACCCTTTCGTCTTTCCCCGCTCTGACTTATGATGAGTATTTTTTCTATCCCCCCCCCTTGGTTCTTTTGGCTTGCCACCCAACACTTTCTACTTCCCCGTGTTGTCTTCCCGCCATTTCCCCTCTGATATTTGCGGTAGGGAATTCCCTCTTTTAATCAGTCCTCAGTGTGGCCGACTCATACCCTTTCACTTCTCCAGATATTTTTCCGCCCCCCCCAATTTTTCAACCCCTCTTTCCCCGTGGATAATTAAGGTCCGTCCTGTCTGCTCTTTAGCTTGCTTCTCGGTCTTTTTTGTTTTTTTTCCGACTTTTTATCTGAGGTATGTTTCTGTTTGCTTTCGCTTTTCTTTTGTCTGACCCCGGTAGTAACGCTACCCTTCCTCCCAACTTGTCCACAGTTTTGCAGATTCTGCTTTTTTTTGGCTTCACCTGATTGGTGCCCACGTGGTTTTTTTTTTTCCAAGCGGGTCCATGTTGTAGTCCCCTTGTAGACAGGAATTTGACTTTTCCTACCCCCCAGCCGCCTAACTTGTTTCCCCTTTTCACAGGCCTGGGGCCTACACACCGCACCCTCTGCCCCCACGTCACGTTGCATTCTTTTTGCAATCCATGACTGCCTTATTTTGCGGACTATGTCCCCCTCGTGCAGTTGCGGATGTCACGAGTTTTTTTACGGATCCCATCGTTCCTTTTACTCCCCCCTCCTTCGTTGTTTGTGTTAGATCTTCTTTGGCCTCAGATTCCTCCAAACGCCCCAACTCCGCTGTCCCCCCGCAACGAAACCGATTTCTCGTTTTTTCGTGGGTTCCATATTAAATCCTTTTTGTTTTGTTCCCCGCTTTGCTTTTTGGTTTCGAGTCTTTTCTCCCCTTCCTTTTGCTGCAACCTAATAACTCCGTTGTGGTTTTTCCGCGATAACATGATTTTTCCTCCCAGGCTTAGATTTTCCCATCCTCGACCGTTCGCCCCCTTCCGATTTTGCGAGCTGCTCGGGCTTGCTGACGTCTTCTGCATTTACCCTTGTCCCCCGATCCTACTCCCCCCCCGACCATCTTTCTGATTACCCTTGCCCCCTCCTTCCTTCATTGTCCATTCGGTTAAAGCCATATCTTATCCAGTAAGCGACGCGTCCCCGATGACCTCTCTTTTCCCCTTCAAATTTTTTTTGCCCCAATTGGCCTTTTTTGTGTGATCTGCGAGTGGTTTGGTTCTTTGGCGTTTCCCCACTTGCTTTTAATATCCTTTTCTTAACCGGCAACCTAATTTGCTTCCCAACTGCTTTTTTCCGGAACCCACGTTTTGAAGATCCCGTTTTGGTTTTTTGTCACGAGACTGTGATTTTTTTCTGCCCACTTATTCCGCCCATCCCCCCGAATTTCCCCTCCCGTCCGAGTAATGACCCTCCCCCATTTGCGTTTTTTTTGGCTTTTCACACCGTTTAGTGCGTCCCCACGATTGTTTTTTTCGGCTTTCCAGGTAGGGATCTGATAGTTTGGCTTTTTCCTTGCCCCTCAGGTTTTTTTCTCCGTTTTTTTTTTTGAATTTAACACCCGTTTCTCCTTCACCACGGATTTCAATTCGCTCCCCTTTTTTCCCCCCCCCACCCGCCCAATTAATGGTTCTGTGTACGACTTCCCTTTCCTTGTGACCAGGGAAAACCGTCCCTTCCCCTTAGTTCCGCTAAAGAGAACAAAGGACCAAATCATTCCAATAACATAAACAAGTTCCAAACAACCCCCAACAAAACCAAAGGACCAAGTCCGATGATTTTTGTTTTTGCCCTCCGGAATGTTTTTTATGCTCCCCCTCCGAAGATCGGGAGCCTTGATTTGGTTTTTCCCCCAGTCGCTGCCCCCTGTTCGACCGTTTTTACGGCACACAGTTCTTTGGGGTCTGGGGCCTTGTGTTTTTTTCTTTTTATGTTGTGGGAAGTAGTTTTTTCGGTGTGATCATTTATTCGTTTTCTTGTTCCCCTGATCCAAACCTCGGACGCCCACCTTCTTCGCTAACCCAAAAGCCTTCTCCCTACACATGTTAGTGAGTCCAACCCCACGTTGCTGTTTTTCAGGACTAAAGAATTTCTTTTCAAAAAGGGCGCGAATTCCATCTCGCTCCGTTTGGTTTTTCCCTTTCCCTCGCCTTGTCAACACAAGTGGACCAAGGGGGGAGAAGGTTCTTTTTTCCCTTAACATCTAAGTGAATGCCCACGTTCTTTAGGTCATGTTCCAAATCTTGCTTATCCCTCACCCATTGGTGGGGTTGTGACCAAAAGGGAAAGTTGGCTCGTTTTCACGAGGCTTATTTCCATTCAAAACATTTCAAGGGGGAGGCGCCGCCCCTGCGGTGGTGCCCGTGACCCCAACCCCCCGACTTGTTGGTTCATTGGTTTTTCCCCCAAAACCACGGATTTTCCCCTGTCCCGGCTTCTTGTTTCAAACAAGACCTGGCACTTGTCCTTTTCTTCGGTCCCTGAACTTTCTCTCAAACTCTGGACCTCGTTTTTTTCCCCAGCGCAGGAGCCCACCCTCTTTCCTGATTTTCCGACCCGGTTTTTTTATCGGCGCAGAGGCCCCTTCCTTCAATAGTTGAATTTATCACTTTACGGGCGTCCCCTAACTTCTTCCCCCCAGTTTTCCCCCTCGGAAACCCCAACCCCTTAGGAGTTCTAGGAGACTTGCTCAACAGCGCTTGACCGTTCTTTTTTTTTCGCATGTCGAATGCGTTTTTTTCTTGATTTCATTCATGTTCCATGTCCCAACCTGTGGTTCCTGAATCTTGAGTTTTGCCCCCCCCCTGTTCCTTCCCCCCCCTTCCAAAAGTCTCTTATTCCCCCTTCTTTTCTCTTTCCCCGTACAGCAACCCCCCCCCACACCCCCCAACCGTCCCCCGCTTTTTTTTGGCTGTGTCACCCCTTTTCTTTCGTGACGGCCCCAGTGCCCTTTCTCCTGCTCCCCCCCCCAAGTTCAAGTCGTTTTCTTTCCCTCCAAAGCACATGGCTTTTCGGTCCGTTCCTTTTCTTTCAAATTGTTAATTCCTGAGTCTTTTGTCAGGTGCCTTCCCTCTTGCTCCCCTTTTTTCAAAACTGTTCCACCCGCTTTGCCTTTACATTGTCTTTACATCCAACCCCGTCTACCCGTCTGTGTCTGAATTATCGTACTGGGCTGTTTTTTCCTCCAAGATGCCCCCCGTTTGTTTTTTTGCGTTTGCTTGCAATTGCCGACTTTGCAGAGGGGTCCTCTTGTGCTCACCAATTCAGATGTTTTTTTCCCCACCCCCTCGGCCCCGACCCAGTGCTTCTTCCATCTCACTTTTTTCTTTTTTGGCTTTGTAATGTTCCCGGGCCCCCCACCAACCTTCCCCACCCCCCCCCGGTACAGTGCGGCTTGGGACGGTGAAAACCCCAGATTTTTTTCTTTCAAAGGGTACCTTGTTCGTTGTGTTTTTGAACCCCGCTTTTAGTGCCCCCAACCCCTACGGTCTGTTTCCTCTTGTATCGGGTAGGTCTCGATTTGTCCCCTCACCCGTTGTCACCCCACAACCGACCCCCTCCCGCTTTTTTAGATTCTCCCAGCACTCTTATAATTCCAGGATTACACAGCTTCTCTATTTTACCCCCCCCCCCCCCATTCGTTCTTCTTTGCTAGCGTTTATAAGTGAATGCCTCCCCTGGTTCATGTAGCACTTTCTCCCCGTGCCATTTCTTCCCTCCCCCCTCCCGTCGCAACCCCTAGCAAGTTGTTACTATAAATGTGCCTTCCCTTCCCAGTTTTGTTCTCCCATTTGGTTCCACGAACACCCCCTCGTTTCAAACCCACGATCGTTACCCGTCTGGGCCCCCACCCTTCAGACTTTGAGGTGTCCTGCTTTGCCTCTGCCCACTTCTTAAATAGTTTCTTTCCTTTCCCCCCGTTCCTATGATAATAATTTTTTTTTTTAGTATCCCCCCCCCCTATAATGTGTGTGAGATTAGTATTAGGCTTTTGGTTACTTCCGGGGTATTCCATCCCCCCTTGGGTGCTTAACCGGTTTTTTTTTTTTTTTTCTTTTTTTTTTTTTTTTTTTTTTTTTTTCGTCCACAGTTCGTTTCCCCTTTTTCCATTCCCGACCCCCGACCGGAGCATGCCCCCCTTCTCCCCATCAATGAACCCCTTTCTCACCTTTTCCAAGTTGTTGCTATAAGGCGCTTCCGTTTCGACCCCCAAACCCGTCAAGTCTTTTGTTGTTCTTTTTCTCTTCGACTGCCCCTCGGTGAGGGCGTGGTTATGTTCTCAACGGTGTTCCTGGGGTTCTTTCCCCCTCTCTGGCTTATTTTTCTCCTTCCTATTTTTCATGGGTTTAAAAATCCATTTCAGTGGGACCCGGGCCTTTCCGACCCCCCTGGGTGAAAGCTTTTGTTTAGTGGTGTTGGCCCCTCCAAACAAAAAAACTTGTCCGTCTCGCCTCCCCTCTCTTTGTTTTTCTTAGATACAAAACAAGTCATCCGTCGTAATCGGGCCCACGTCCCTTTTTTTTCTATTTGGAACTCCAACCAATAAAACCGCTCCTGCACGTCGTCCCACCTGATCTCCCACAATTCTCTTGTCCATTCCCTTTTTTCCCTTGAAAGGACAGTCATTTCTCCTTTTCTTCTGTCACAAAACGAAGTTTCCCCCACCCCCCCCTGAAACCCCCCCCTTTTCTTTTTTTTTCCCAGGGTCCTCTTCTTTTCATAATACTAGTTGTTGTGATCTTTTTAGGCCCCCATTTGTACTCCTGTCGTTCTTTTGGTCGGTTCCTACTGCTCTCTCCTAATTGCGCCTCCACGTCACAGGAAGGAGAGTATTTGGGGTTGGTTTCTTTTCCTTTCCCCGCATTGTTGAGTCCCTCCTCTTTTTTGACCTGTTGAGTTTTCGGGTCCCCCCCCACAGTTCGTTCCATCTCGTTTCCAACCTATATTTGTGGATTCGTCCTTCCTGCTTTCCTCCCCTGTTAGGTTTTTTCATTTAACGGCTTGTTGCCCCCCCTTTCGGCGTGCGTTTTCCCCCGAACTTGGTTTTTTGTAAACCGGCATTCCACCATTTTTTTCGGCACTCCCTCTCTTTCCCGCCTTTCCCGTCGCCTTTTCCCCCTAATCGTTTTAGAGAACACCCACGTTCACGACTCCCTGTTGTTTGTTTTTTTTCCCCCCCTTTCCCCCCTTTTTCCCACGCTCTCTATTACCCAACCCCAAAACCACAACCTTTTGAGACTTTTTTTTTCCAGCTTTTCTCTTTCGTTTACTTCGGTTTAGATGGTCCCCCCATTTCCTTTGTTTTTTTTTTCACCGTTTACTTTGGTCCATCTGTTTGTCCTCTTAGGTCCCTTTTACCCCCGAAGGACTCCCTCGCTGCCCATCCAGTGTTCTTTAACCTACATATCTCCCTGGCTGGTGCATTCCCCGTAACTTTTCTCAGTTGGCCTAGGCACCACGCCATGTTCCTGCATTTTTTGGAGCTTTTTTTTGCTCTTTTCCTCCTTTTCCTTTTAGGGGAAGGGTTCATCCACCTTGATTTTCTGTCTCGGGGAACTCTAGGCGACTTTTTCCCTCTCTTCCTTCCCTCCCCCCAAAATTTCCTGCCCGAGTGACGTACGGCCAAGCCCGATCCTCCTTTTGGATCACTCTTGATCTCTGCGGTATTCCTGTTGTCGCTACTCTGGCGATCTTCTTTTTTATCACGTGGAAATTTGCAATTTCCTTCCCCCCCATGAGACCCCAAGTCCCTTTTCCCATGTGTGGGTTGCGTTTCAAGTCTCCACCCCACCCCCATTTTCCCTCCCCTCTCCCCTCTTTTTTTACCCCCGGCATTCTGTCTTGGGTTTTGCCCCCCTTGTTTGGTTGCCCTGTACCCGTTAACCGGTGTCGTTCCCCAGAGCCCCCTTCTGTTTTGGCCTCCTGTTTTGGCCCCAACGTGATGTTTTCTGCAATTCCTTTTTTTGTCCCTTATTCAAGAAAACCCCCTGCCCAGGTCCCAACTGGCCGTGTTCCCTCGACCCCGTCTAGATGACGCTCTTTTCTTTGTTTTTATGCCTCAGCATTTCTATTTCCAATTTGGCAACCTTTTTTGACCAAGGGCATGAAATTCTCCCTCCGTGACTTTTTTCCCATTTCTAAACCATGCGTTGGGACCTTATTCACCGGTCCCTCTTTTAAGCGACACAACCGTTTGTTCTCGGCTCCCCCCTCACAGACTTCCGACCTTTTCTCACAGTGTTTTGCGCCCCCCCTCTTTTGTGTCAAAAAGTGTACGGCGACCAGTCCCGTTCCGATGTGAAGCACGCTCTCGTGGCCCCCTTGACGTTTGCGGATTCCCTCCCACCTCTGTTTTTTTCCCTTTTTCCGAATTATTAAACCAGCTTTTTTTTTAACATCTCCCATACCACCTGCAACTCCTTTTCACCGATTTTTTCCTGATGCCGAGCTTATTGTGCCTATGGTGACATTTTCTAACCGTCACAACCCCAATTTCAGTTTTCCCGTTTTCTCCAGGAACAACCCCTTTTTTTGAAAATTTTGAAAAATTTGCCGTTTGCATTTCTTTCTCATTTGATCTCACTTTCGGTTTCCTACTACCACCCTATGATGATTTACCGGATTCGGTTTCTTCCAAGTCAGTTGGCCCTCCCAACAAGGGTGTTCGCGCCGTTAATTATTGTTTTTTTGATCTTTATTCTCCCCCCCCCCCCCAACAAACCACCCCCCCATTCGTGAACTGTGGTGAAAAACTGTCAAGTGCCAACCCTTTGAGATGATTTTCGCTTTTTTAACACACCCAATGATAAGTTTCCCCCGTGCTTCTTTTTACCTGACGTCCGTACCACAAACTGTTTTCTCCCATGTTTTTCCTTTCGTGAGCCGCCCAACAGAAGATGAGAATCTTTTTTCCCGTTGCTCTTTTTTCTAAGGTTTTTTATTCTTTTCGACGTCTCCACTACCATGTTTCTTATCAGCTTTGTTCGATGGTTCGCGATTGTCCTTTCCCCTCCACCACCCCCATCAACGCGACTGATCATCCATTGCAGCCCCCCCTCCGTATCCCACTCACCCCGGTCCCCCTTCCCTGCCACCCATTTTCTTTAAACAAGTCGGGGTGCCCCTTCCCTTCTTTTGTTTTGTTCCCTTCGGACACCCCAAGGAATTCTTCTCTGCTAACTTTCTTTGGCCCCCTATTCACCCAAATACGGACTCTTTTTGGGGTCGTTTTATTTCACACTGGCGGTTGGCTTTTTTATTTGAAGCTATTAATATTTCCGTCACACCTTCCTTTTCTTGTCCATTGGATTACATTTCCTGTCCGTGTTTTTCTTCTGTGATGGTCCAATTTCCCCCCCCCCTTTCCGCGACTTTTGCTACGTGCCCCCCTTGCATATCTCTTAACAATTCACTTCACCCCCTTTATCGCCCCGGTTTTTCCTGATGCTGTCCCCCCCTCCAACGGTTGCCACAGCTGACCTCTGTTTCCAAAGTTGACCCTTGTTTTCCCTTTCCTTGGGTTTTGTCCTTCTTTCTTTCATGTCCCGCAGGCGCTTGGAAAACCACCCTCGGGTTTTCTTCTTTCCCCCCGTGGTTACTCCGCCTTTTTTTCTTCCCCTCGTTTGGCCATGCTGATCCCCCCTCTTATTTCCAAAGGAGGAGGCCCTCCGACCAAGCCAACTGTCTCCTCGACAAGTTTTTTTTTTCAACCCAACTTCTTTTCCTTTCAGTCGCGTCCGGGTAGTTAAGTGTCCCTTTCTTGGATGTTTGGGTGCTAATTCCCCCATTGAGCGTCTGGGAACCTTGTTTTGCTTTTCCTTCATGTTTTTGTTTTCTGCCCCGTTATTTTCCTGTTTTTTCTGTTCCAGCGAAACACCTTCCGCCCTCCTTTTTTTTTTTTTTTTGAATTAACCTGGCTGCCCCCCACGGTCTCGTTCCACCCTCTAGGACCCCTGTCTCCCATCGTAACCCATCCCTCCTTCATTTTTACCCCCCCCCGGGTCTGCACCGATTCAAACATCCAGTCTGCTTCCGGTTTTCATCGTTTTCCACAGGGTCCTCCCCTTCGATATCCGTTCCAGGGTAGTGAACACATCCCTTTCTCGTATTCTGAGGGACTTCCTTCGTCCAGCCTCTTCCCTTCTCCCCATTGTTGTTTTTCTGATCGAGCATCCTTCCGGATCTCCTCCTTCAATAGCAACTAGCTGTTCATTGTCAGACCCGCACACCCTGATTCTCTGGCGGTCCGTCTTTTTCCCCCTCTGCCACCTTTTTGTCCGGTTTGCCCTGTTTTTGTCGTGTGCCAGTGCTTTTCAAGGCCTTTTTTCTACCCCCCGCAAATTGTCATTCCTTGCTCTGGTTTTACGTTATTTTTCCACCATTTTTTCCCTCCCGGAGTTTCTTATGGTGAATTTTTCCCTCCCTGTTTCCCCCTCCCATTATTGAACTTGCTTTCACCTCCCCGTTTTAACCTTGGCGTTTTAGTTTCGTCTTCCCCCCGGAAAATTTTTTTTCCCCCAAGGCCCACATCGTACCTCATTCCCCACCGGTACCCCCCCCCCCCCCCCCTTGTTGGGGTAATTTTTGAATTCTTTTCCCCCCCCCAGTCCTATCCAGCCCCTCGAAATCCTTGCGCAACGTGGGTCCGGCCCTCTGGGACCCTGATTGTTTTTTTTTGTGGACAATTTTCTGTTTGCCGTCCAATTTTCCAGTTTGAGTGGGCTGGCGTGCGCTTAATTTTGGCTTGCAGCTTGAGGAGCCACCTTACAAACCCTGATGGGGTTTCAACCCCAAGGTGTTTATCTTGAAGACGTGAATTTTCCCCCCCACAGTATTTTTTTTGGGTTTTTCAGCGACCCCTTTTCGCACAATCCCGCTACTCCAGTTTCCCTTTTCCCTTGCCACGCTTTTTGTTCAACCCACCCTCAACTCTCTTTGGAGAACCTTTTTCCCTGCTTCGAGTACCTTTTTATTGAATGGCCCACCCATTTCATTCTTTTTATTTTTCCCTTTAGGCTTCTTTCCCTTTTTTTTCTTTTGCTTTTTGAACCTGGTGCTTGTGGGATTTTTTTCACACACAACCGTCTTCTTCATATGACCTTCCGTCAGACCCACCCTTGCCAATTCTCGCCTTTTTTCCCCCTTTCCGGCATGTTTATGCACTGGATTTCTCGGCCCCCAGGACCCTTTTTTTTCTTTTTTTTTTGTCGTTTACCCACCCGGCCCACAAAACCCACCCCAAAAGCCTTCCGACGCCTATGGGAACTCCGGCCTTTTTTTATTCAGTCGTTGCTTTTTTTCCATCATTTTGCACACGCCCTTCTTGCCCAACATTCCCTTTTTTTCCGTTCCCGTTCTTTTTTTTTGACTCTCCTTACCCCCACCCACGCTTTCCCCTTGGGACGTGGTTAACCTCCCCTGTTTGTGTTATCTGGGTGTGTGGTTATGGGGTACTGTTCGAGTTGTTTTTCTTGTCTCCTTTGAGGGAGTTTGATTGGTTTTCTGTTTCGTTTATCGACCAATCTCCGTCACCCCCCCCCTCTAAAACTTTTTTCCTTACCCAAGTTCTAGCTGAACCAAACACCCCCCGCGACCACGCTCCTCATGTCCCCCCGCGCTCCGCCCAAACCTTTCCCGTTTGATTTCTCCCCCATTCCGATCATCTTTTTGGTGCCGGACCACCTCCCCACCTCTTTAAATTGGGCCCGTTACCACAGTGTTTTACTGACCGTCCTTCGTTTCCCAATGCAACTTTTTCCTTCTTTTCGTAGCCCATGTTTGTTGCACTCGTGATTTCTCGCCCCCCATTTTGTTTCACAACTTTCCGATGGGATTGTATGAGTTACAGAGACCTTTTCCCCTCCCCCTGATGGGAGTCATCGACCGCACTAACTCGCTGTTTCAACTTGTGCCCCGAGAGGCTATCAACCCCTTACCTTTGAAGGCTAGACCCCACGAACTTTGTTTTGCCTTTTTTTTACCCCCTTATTTTTTAATGGTTGCCTCCTTTCTTTTTTTCCCATCCAATGCATGGTTATTGTCTTCGGACCAGTTGGATAGTTACCCTCCCCCATTCTCACGTTTTAGTGAAAAACCACTGATCAGCACCCCTGTTTCTCATTTCTCGTTTTTGCTCGAAGTCTTCCCCTGTTGTCCAACTCCCCCTGATTTTTTTTTTCCTTTTCTGTTCATCTCGGCGTGGACCATGTTTTTCCTTTTTCCCCCCCCCAAATCGGTGTGCAACCTTTTTATGTTGAGGGTTTTTGACGACCCGCGTGAATGTTTTGCGTTGTTCTTTTTTATGGTCTTTCTCCATTTTGTTCTCACCCCTTTTTTTTCTCAAATGACAACTTGGTTGTTAAGTGGCCTGGAGTTGGCCGTTTCTGCCCTGGTCCCACCCTCTTTCCGGCCCATTTTTCTTTCGCCTTCGCCGTACCACTAAACCCCCAGTTTGACGTCTTCTCCCACCCCTCTGTGACTTCCGCCCTAATTTCACGTGCGGAGCCGTTCTGTGACACCCCTGTCGCTGTTTCAAGCGTTTCCCATTTGAATGATCGGTTCGTGCCCGTTTTTTCCCAGCGTTTGAATCCGTGCTGTTTTTTTCGACAACAAAGGTAATCACTTTTATTTCATTTCCCCGTTTGGGACCCCACAAAACCCTTGTTTCCCCACCGGAGTGCTGTCAATCATTGTTTTGCGATCAATCACCCTCTTACTTGCTCAGCTTTTGTTCTCCGGCTCCCTTTGAGGTTTTTCCTGAACCCGCTTGGTCGTTTTGTTTTCGTTTCTTCGTTGCTGGGCATGAGTGCCCCCTTATTTTTTGCACCATCACGTCTTTAACAAACCTTTCGTTCCACTACAATTGCTTGTCTCGCCCCTGTTGGTTTGGGCAATGGTTAATGGGACCCCCCAACCGGCAACACTTCCTTTTTTCCCTCTGGTTTTTTTTGCGTTGTTCCCTTCATATGCGTGAACCTGCATTCCCCCTTTCCGGTGCTAAAACATCCAGGGCTTCCCCCCCCCCACCCTCCCCATACTTTTTAATCCTGTGTTTTTCCTATTGTCCCTTCATTTCCTGGGAAGGGAACGCCGTCCTTTCGTTAATTCCCCCCGCGAATCTCAAGAGATCCTTCCCTATGACTCATTTCCCCGGTCACTCCTGACTCTGTGCGTTAACAGTCCAACGTCGCCACAATTGTTTTGTGCCAATTTTTTTTTCTTTTCGTCTTCCCCCAGAAAGGGGACGTAGAGAGTGCGGGTTTTTAAACACACATTTTTCCCACGCGCTGGAATCAATTTTTGTACGTTTTGCTGGCCCCTAATCGGTCCTTCCTGATTGGTTTTTAAGCGCAAATCCGTCACCCACATCCCCTGCCCCCAGTATTACGTTCGTTTCTATTTTGGGTCTGCCCCCCCCTCATATTGTGAATTCCCCCCCCGCCAATCCTCGAACCTTTCCTCCACCCGAGTTTTAATGCGGAATTTGGTTGGTTTGTTTTTTCCAGTTCCTCCTGATAACCCATCCAAACGGGGTTCCACCGTCAATTGTTCCATTCCCCTTCGCAACCCTCCCCTTTTCAGTTCCAAAGCGATAAACAAACTTCTTTTCCAACTTCCCTCTTTTTTTGTCTGTCGTGAGAGCATGGAAGGGGTTTTCCTTTCCAACCCCCCCCCCTTGATTTTTAGTTTTTTCTTTCTCTTAAGAACGATCTCGGTTGGCTTTCCCCCCCGGCTTTTTCAGCGTCCCCATATCGCTGATCAGTTTGAGTCTTTCCCTTTCTTTTTTTCCCTTCCATCCCAACCATTAATGGCCTCCCTCGACACCTGTTCCCTCCCTTTGTTCCTTCCCCCCCCACGCCCAACCCCAACCTCTTTCCTTTTTCTCTTGAAAGGATGGTCTCCACCCCATCTTTTTTTTGACCTTCCCCCGTATGTTCCCCCCTTCCACCCCTTTGGGGTTACTGCTTGAACCGCTATTCCCCTCTTTCCCCAAAACAACCCAAAAAAAACCTTGCTTCCATTTTCGATCCCCCACCTTCCCCTACGACTATGACCTTGGACGTTTCCGTGTTGCTTTCTGACTGTCTCTCTGACAACCGCCCCTCCCCTTCCCCTTTCTTTTCCCCCCGTTGGCGTTTTTGACCAGCCATTCTCCTTTCCCCCTTTTTTTGTTGGAGGATTGCTCCCAAGACTTTTCTTTTTGTCTTTTTTTTTCGCCCGCTCATCTGTCTGCTTCAACCCCTTTCCCACGGTCAATTACTTTGTATCTCCGTTTACTCCCTTTTGACGTAGCCCGTTGTTTTTTTTTCCGTGTGTTTCTTTCCCCTCTTTTTTTCCCCCCCTGTGAAGTTGTTTCTCCTCATCCTGCTGAAACGGCATAGTGTCTTTTTCCGACGTCTTGTGCCACTGTTTCCTTCTTTGGACCCTTTCCCACAATGTCAAATTTCCCCCCATACATTACCCCCTCATTCTTTTTGTTCCTCATTCTCATTTTTACGTCCGTTTTCTTCACCAGACCAGGCCTCTCTCGTTCTTCGACCGTTCGTCCACCCCCGACCTACTTCTTTTGTTTTTTTTTTTCCTCCTCTGAGATTCATTTTTTTCTTTTTTCTCCTTTCTTTGGCTTTTTATCGGTCCCTGTGGCTACTTCCTGGTTCGATTGAATTCAAATTTTTTGTATTGTTTGCGACCGTTTTCCCCCCCCCCTTTACAGTTCCATTGTCGGTTCTGATTTCCTTTACCCCCAACACCTCAGCTCAACCTCTTCGTCACTACTCGTCTTCTTATTGCTGATATATGGATTGGGGCCCCATTCACCGTTTTCCCCCCCAATCGTTTATTGGGGATCTGTTTGGGTTGCAACGCCACGTAAAAACTGATACTTTTCTATTTTTTTTGCTTGATCTTATTTGCTTGCCTATTAGGTTGCCCTTGTCAGTTCGTCCCCTTCCTTCTGCGCTTTTTAACTTTTCCTTGTTCAGTCACTTTCTTTCTCTCCCCCCGGTCGCCCTCCACACAAACCAGGCTTTCCCCTGCTGGCCGTATTCTTTGTAAAGTATCAGGGCCTTTTCCCCCCCCTTCCCTTTTGGTAATTTCCTCCTTTCTGTTTTTTTTTGTAGATTCTTGCTGGCCCGACTCGGGCGATTCGGTTCTTGTTTTGTCCCTGCATCGTCAATCCCCCCTTCCCACGACATACCCAACTGTCATCTCACTTTTCGTGCTTTCATGCTAGTAATGGATTGTTTGTTTTCCCCCCCCCCCCTGGTGCCACTTCTTTTCCCCCCCCGCATTTCCTTCCCCCTCTTTCCCGTTTTTACCTTCGTGTTAGTTTTTTTTTGTGGCCCTTTTACAACGGGGCCTCTCCCAGGTGGAGACTGTCGGTTTTGGCCCCCGTAAGTCAACTCGTTGGTTACCAAATCTTTGCTTTCTTCATGAACCTCGGACTTTGCCACGGGTCCCTGCTTGTGTGCGGTTTGACAGCGTCTCCGATCGACGGCTCCTCCTTTGATGAATACGCAACTGTATGTCAAGCTTTTTTGACCCCGTTTTGGGAATGAATGATGTCATCTTTTGTTACTTGTATCCACCATTGCTGTTCTCGATGAGGGAATCTGATTACCCGCCCCCCGTACTTCCGATGGTTTTTGAAAGTACCCATGACGTTGTCGTTTTTTTTTTGCTGGCTCATTCCCCCACGACTTCCCCCTTCCTCCCGTCTAGCCACTGTTTGCCGCCCCCCCCCCCAGTCCTTTTTTTTGGTCCAAGTTCGGAGAAGGCCTTCTCCGGCGAATGGAATAAGCGACTGTTTTTTTTCACACGGTACGCTTTTCTTGGTCTTCGCAGTTTTGTACAACGTTTTTATTGGTGCAAGTGGTGTCCCTTCACCCCCCTGTTTGATTGCGACCAATCTGGAACCCTTTCCCATCCCCGCCGCTCTTTTCCATTTTTTTCCTGATTTAACGTTTCTCCCTGGACCAACTGAATCTTTTTTTCCGCCGATCTGACTCCCCCCCCTCCCCCTTCTTGCTGAAATTTTTC
>Ga0179591_1315911_pt1 | contig 20659 bp, 21 predicted proteins | sample CZOMad2_1_08_16f_FD_182891 | JGI IMG/M metagenome (GOLD analysis project Ga0179591, IMG submission 182891) | Vadose zone soil fungal communities from Angelo Coast Range Reserve, California, USA - CZOMad2_1_08_16fungal (PacBio error correction) | ecosystem: Environmental > Terrestrial > Soil >... | reverse complement strand
TTTAAAAAACAGTGACCACCCCCCGCCTGTCATGGTCCTCCTTTTTATATATTTTGAATTTCCGTTTTGTCTGAGAAGGACAAGTGAAACAAATGAAGTCGGTTGGGGACCTTGTTTGTTAAATGCCCCCCCCGGGGGTGTAACGCATGTGCTGTGTTTTCGAAGCCCCTAAGTTCGTCTCCGTTACAGAAGCCCCCAGCTTGTCGGGAACGTTTTCCTCCCTCCCCTCAGTTTCTATGGCCATTTTTACCTCTTCCCTTTGCTGCTTTTTTTCGTGAAATAGAATGGTTTGGTGGCCGCTTCCACTTGGTGCAGTTGTTTTGCGATGTTGCTGTTAAAGGTTGGGTGACAGACATTCGTGCCGCCTGAAGTTCGCCCCTCCTTTTGCCCACGCCCTGTGAGGCGCTTTAATTTTCCCCCCCGTGATAAAACGCATCTCTTAGGTCCCTAATGCGAAAAAAAATACGTTCTCCCAAGACCCTCTCACTGGCGTGTCGCGTTCTTCCGAACCCCTCTTACATCCACCACTCACAGAACTGGAAACAGCCTTTTCTCCCCCCTTCTTCTCGGAATTTTAGACTCACGATTCTACCCCCCCTTCCTTTTCCGATCAAGACTTTTTCCTCCCCTTCATAAATTGGCTCCGCGGCCGATCCCTTACTTGAGGCGGCAACTTCCCCCCGCCTGAGGAACCCGATCTTTTCTATCTCTTGGTGGATCTTTTCTCCTCTCCGAGAAGCATCCAAATCACCCCTTTCGATTGGCCTCTGTCCCTACACTTCGCCCTTGAACCCACCTTGACCCTCTGGCCCACTACCCTCGTTTTCTCGCTTGGTCCCGGATTGTATCTTACGTGTTGGCAATTTCCTGAGAAACCCTCCGTTGCCGATTTTCATCTTTCCCTCCCGTTGGAAACACAGTCCCTTTAGGGCTGGTTTTTTCCTTTAAGCCCTTCAAACATCGCCGTGTTAATTGGGGTCACGATAAGGAACCCTCCCCCCCCCGACCTCCACCGACGAACGGAGCAGAATTCTTCCCTTTCTCTTCCGTCCTGGGAACCGGAAGGAACCCTTGGTATTTCCCCCCCTTAACACCCGCAGGGGATTCTTGGCCTCACAGATTTTCTCCTGCCGTACTTCGGGCGGACTTTTTTCCCTTCCGTGGCTTTTAGTCTAAGGTTCGTTTCCGGTTTTTTCTTCCGCGTGCCGGTTCCTGAGCTGGGTGGGCCCTTTGCTTTTGCTTATGGGCCTTTTCAACGTTTTCCTATTCGGACCCCCCTCCAACCCGCAAGTGTTCCTTATTTTTCTCTTCACAAAGATCTTTAGTTCTGCCCCCAGGGGTTGTTGAGTGAGTTATAGGTACCACGTCTCCTCCTTCTCAGTTGCCTGTGTGTCTACTAACCCGGTTTATGCAGCGTGCACTCTTTGAGGTAGCATGCCTCCCGGCCCTCGCCCCCTTGTGTCGTGACTTGCCTCTTTTGCGTCGCCCTCCCAGGTTTGATGTCAGACAGTGGTCTTTTCTGTGGTTTTTCTGACAATGCCGCGTTTTCCTGTTTATCTCGGTCGGCAACATCCCCGACGGCTGACACTTTCCCGTCTCCCGGTGGTTCGAGCCCCGGTGGTTTGGGTTTCTCGTGGGAGTTTCGCGTTTCGAGGACTTATCCGGCCGGCTCTCCTCAGGGTGCCTCTGATCCCTCTAGAACCCGCTGCCGGTTTGCAAGTCCTCCTTTGTGGATGCGTCGAGATTGGCTTTTTTCCCACTAGGAGAGCTTCTTGCTTCGCCGGGAGAATCCACCCCACCGACTATCTTTTTCAGTAGCGCTAAGTTCCTGAGTACTGATTCCAAAACCTTTTCCCCCTGAACAACCCTTCACCTGCTCCCCAGATTTTACCCTTGACATTTGTAGTCCTTCGTGACCCTTTAGCTTTTGCGCTTTGGTGCCCCCCAATATAGACGCGAATGGAGAAAACTTCCCTGGTGCAACATTTATTCCCCGTTCGGGCCTCCCTTATGGCTGTCCTCCCCCGGCCTCGAGTATGTCGATGGTTCCTTCAGGTCCCCTGCACATATTGGCTTCGTGTACCCCTGCTTTTAGGTGATCCCCTTTTTAACTGATGAGCCCTAGCTAGTCCCCCTTAATTTCGCGATTCTTTATGAAACAAGTCTGTTGCCCCCCGACAGGAAGATTTTTGAGTTTCCCCCCCCCCTCGTTTATAATTCGCGGCTTTATTTTGTCTCCCCTCGAACCTAAACCCCAAAATAGTGTTTTGTCCCCACCTGCACATTGCACCCCCAGTCCTTCAATAACTCGATCGTACCCGCTTCCCGACAACATGGTCTCAACAGGAGGGTCCTAGTGACTTATAAACGACCCCTCTCTGGGGTTTTGGACATTCATGAACGGGAAAGTTAAGATCCAGTTCCCAGATTTAGCGTCCGTGATAATTACTGCTTTTTTTACCTTTGAACACTTTATCCTGACCCCTTTTTTGAGGAATCTTCTGACCGTAGTCCAGATGGTAGGTATTCTTTGAGGATTTGTTCCGTTTCTCACAAACACCTTAATTTTTTCTGATTTTTTTTTTTTAGAGAATTACCCCTGGTACCCATCCCTCCACCCCCTCTCCTGGAGACTAGAAGATGAACCTCGTACTGAGAGTTTTAGCATCCCCCCCATCCCTCCCCCCCGATTACTCCGTACAGTCCCTTTTCCTCCCCTATGTACTTTTCCTCGTGATCAAATTCCTACCCTTTTTTCCTGGGGGTAGGAGAATATTTCTTTGTTGCCTTCCTGGGAGTGCTCCCCTCCTCTGCTAGCGGCTGAATATATATTCCCTCTTTGATTGCCTTCAGTGGTAGGTGAATGGGAATATCGCGATTTGCTTTCGACCCGTATTCCATCTTGGTTGATTACCCGATTTACACTCGGAGAGGCCACTCCCTTCCCCAGATGTGGGTGGATCGGTTCTTCTCTGTGCCGCATTTTTTCCCCCCCAATTGACAGGCATAGTGTCCCCTTATTTATTTTTTTTTTGTCTTACTACGAGACCCTCCGAAACGCAATTCCCCTCTGATTTTACTATTTGTTGGGCAGTCCCCCCTTTTGTAGGGTTAAGGTGTTTTTGTTTCTTTCCAGCCGCGCCGCAAAAAAAGGGGTTTCCTTCTGCGGAGTCCACCCTGCCACCCTCACATTATTATTTTTCCCCCCCTCAGGCTCGCCCAATAGGAATTCCCTTGGCCCGTCGCCTCAAACCACACCTGTCACCCCCCCTCAAATTAGGCCAAACCGGAGTCTTAGACCCACACCATCAGGCCCCAAGCTCGTGCGACCTTTGAACCTTTTTTCCCCCCCCTTGTGATGTTCCAACCGTCAACGTCAATTGCTTCCCCCTTCCTTCCGTCTACTTACAAACCCCCAACTCAACCCCCCTGGCTCGGCCCAAAAAAGTCCCCCCTTTTTCCTTGGCACTTCCTGACTCTCTATTTTTTTTCCTCCCCCTCGTTTGATCTGAGATTACGGCCCCCCTGCCAAATGACGGTTGTCCTTCCGTTGATGTCCGTCAATAGACGACTTTTTTTTTTTGTCTGAAGTCCCTGGCTTTCCCCTCCCCCCCCCTTTTTCCCCCGGTGTTACCTTCGTACTTTTCGATTGAAAACGACTTTCTTGCTTTTCTTTTTGGGTAGACAAATAACTTTTTTGATGTTCCCTTCGGTTTTTTTTTTTATGCCTATTTTGTGGGTTTTGAAAGAAGTCCCCTCTTGATGCCGACCCCTTTCCGTTTCCTTGAATGGTGTCTCAAGAAGACCGCCCATCCTCCCCAAATGTTCTTTCCCTCCCTTTCACGCTAACTAACAACAGAGAGAGAAGTCCAGGCCTGCCCTAGAATTCCTTCTTCGGAATTCCGCGCCGTTCTAACCTCTTTAACCCCACCCATCGAAGCGGACAGATTGTTTTTCCCCCCCAAGTGTTTCTTTCGGCCCTCGCCGATTACCCCTTCGAACTTTGGTCGATTTTTTTTTCTGCTCTGGCTGCCCGGCCAAACTCTTTCCCTTTGGCCCTCTCGCCTGAGCTGTCGTCCCACTGAAAAGTACTCGCAGACTAGGTAACAGAGTTAACTCTAGCGAGAGCTCCCTCCCCCGAGAAACTAAGACGTTGCCCATTTCCCTTCCTCCCCCCGCGACGAACAACAGAGCCCCCTTACCTCCTGCGGCCTAACTAACCTTCTTTGCACATTGTAGGCTGGTATGCTTCCGCTTTCGGCATTTCCTTCCCAAGCTACTGGCCGGCCACCCTTAATCCTTCTTACTCCCCTCCCTCCTGATTGAAAAGTAAGCCAATTTTTTTTTCAACCACCAATCCTTCATTGGTTTGGAACGTCCTACTCCAAGTAATCCCTTCCCCCCCCGGAGCCTTACTCTGGAAAGTCCACAGTCCTTATGCTTTTTTCCCTGAAACCTTTCGGTTCTCCCGGCAAACAAGGAAGTTTTCTAGGGAAATCAACCCTCGTAGTCCCTTTGAAGGTCTTCGGCCTGCCTTAGTCTTCCCGTCAGTTTTTCCTTTTTCTTCATAACTATTTTGGGCTCCTATGTCGTTTCGTCGCATGACGGTAGGGAGCTTGGTGTCGGGCATTGTGATTGCCCCCGTTCTGTAAATGTCGGTTACAGCTTCGTTCAGTTTTTCCTCCACCAGCAGTGAAGAAATTCCTTTCGTTTTTTTCCCCTCTTTGTCGGGCCTTCCCCCCTTTGTTCGTCTTTTTTCGCTCGACGAGGGGACTCAGATCCTCTCTTCTTTTTGTGGTTACCGCCTACCCCCCTTTGTAGCTCCAGCATGGGAAGCGCTTTGCGTCGCCCTCTTGCTTTCCGAGGACGAAGTCAAAAATTTTAGTTCATTCCCCCCAGCACCGAGTCTCCTTTTAGTCCAGTTCTGTTCCTTGTTGTCCCGCCCCCGAGAATTGTTTTTTTATCCCCCATATAGGACTCTCACCCCCTATGCCTTACACAGTCCCCGTAGCCATTCGTATGAACATCGTTTTTGTCGAGCAGGTGCCGTGGTGGGTCGAGCGGGGGAGTGTTCGCCCTTTCTCTTTCTCGACCCGCTTTATTTATCGGCTGCGCCGTCGAGATGATTTTTTTCTGCGCATGCCCGCTCCGTGATTTTCTTTATATATATATGATCAACCCGTTGTTGTTTTTCAGCTAGGCTATCACCGTCATGGCATTTGTGCATGCTCGATCGTTTTTCTTCTACCTTCAGGTATCAGCCCCTAGGGTCTCTCTTTCTTCTTTCATTTCCAAAACAAGCCTTTAGACCTTCCCCCCCACCTGCTCACGATGACTGAGCCTGGGAAGACAGACTTGTTCTTTTTTTTGAGTGGGCCGAGTCCCCTGTCTTTTTTCCCCCCGACGTCCCCCGGCATTGTTCGCCACAATGCCCCACCCTTGGTTTTGGGACATCAAGGGTGGCTGGGATTAACTTTGATGCCTCTTTCGTCTTGATGGCGACACGTCAGGAGCACTCCGATTTTCGTCGTCCCGTCTTTTCGTTGCTCCCCAAAATTGCGGACCCCTCGCTCAGCCCGAGTCCTTTTCTATGCTACTCCCCGTGTTTTCAGGCCGACAGGTTCCGATTTGGGGCATCTAAACCCGTCCGTCTGCAATGCTGATGGGCTGTGCCCCCCCAACATACGAAAGTGTTACCCACAACTCGAAGTGCTTCACACCCCGCTCCGGAACCTACCCTCCCCTTCCACGCCGCATTGAGAACTGAGAACGTCTGTTTTTCCCTCAACCGTACTGGACTTCCTTCACCAGAGTAAAGGAAGATCAAGACTTACTTTTCGTTTCCTACTTCCGGGGTTGTTCCCTGACCCCGTTGCCCCCCCTTCTTTGCTTTTTCAGAATTTTTCTGTGCTCAGAGTTGATGGGGGCCCTCATTTCCCAAACCCCCCCGGTCGATTTGAGACTGCTTCCCCCGTCCCCCACGCCCTGCTCTTTCTTATCACCGCGAATGGATCTCTGGATCTTTCGTTTCCCTTCTTTGATTCTCTCGACACCCTATCCGTCCTTGGAACCCCCCCGACTGGGCGCCACCGAGGATTTTTCATTTTTCCCCTTGATTGTTTACCCTTCGAGGTGGTTCTCCAGTTAGGCTGGAGTTTTCCCGCGGCTGCTTGAGTTCTTTTCTGATCGTTCTTCATTCCCTTTCGAATCCGTTGAAATAGTTGTTTTGGAGGTCGCGTTTCTTGTAAGTGGTTTGACCCGATCAGTCGATTTCTTCCTGCCCACCGTCTCCCCTGATAAGCATTCCGCCAACCTCCTAGGGAGTTTTCCCCCCCCGGCAAACGTTGTCGCATAGTGTTCCTCCTCCCCCGTGCCCCTCCCTTCTTCACCCTCCCCCCCCTTACGACGTTCTTAGTTGTGCTGTCCTTTTAGGCGAACTCTGCTGTGCTTTGATTGAAGTCTTTTTCCCAGATTTTTTGGAGAGTTCTGTTTTGGGTTATCCCGGTGGGCCCCCCTTGTGAGTCGTGGGCCCGGAGGAGGCGGCTTTTTTAACTTCTTTTTACCCCTTATTTACGTTCCCACATCGATTAGTCAACCCTTCCAATTCCCCCCACCCCCCACCACATTCCGTGGGCATGAAACATAAGCCACCCCAGCCTTTCCCCACCCCCCCCCCAGAAGCTCTTCGGCTGTTTTCTCCAACACTGGAATCCCCCCCCAATTGCACTTGAACGTCCACTCTTGGTCTTCGGTCAAATACTCCCCCTTTCCCCACACAAAATTTCGGAGTTTTCTCAACCCAGGCATTCCTGGAATTTAACTCCTTGAATCCCCCTTCCTTTCCACTGTTGTTGTGATAGTCATTTCCCGTCATGCAATCTTTTCCCCTTGAGGCAAGTGTTCTGAGTTAGAAGCAGCGTTTTTCCTTTACGAAACTGGGGCTGTCCTTTTTTCTTTTTCATTTTGGGTTACGTGGCCGGACGCATTTCTTGTCAGCCGAAGCAGTTGCGAGGCTTGACACGATGCCCGAGCTGCGTCTGTTGTTGGGGTAGACCTCTTTTTTTTTCTTTTGCCCCCCCACTTTATTGTGATGCCCCTTTTTTTTCTCAGTTGTCTTTTTGTTTCAGAAGATCTTCGGATGCCGACTTGACGCATCTTCCCTGACGTTCCGACGCCCGCGCCTACGAAACTGTGATGAGTGTGTCCACCTCCAATCTGAGCCTTTTTTTCCCTTAGCAATCAAAAGCCCTTCAGCAGGGGCCCTTTTTTTCTTTCTCTTCCGAAATCTATCAACAAAAGAAAGACGTCGTTCCTATTGTTTTCATCTGTACCTTTTGCTCCAGCGACTTCTCCCCCCCCCCCTTTTTCACCCTCCTGGGACGGACCCACGAACGCTTTCTTGCCGTTCCCCCTGTGAATAGACGAGAAATAGACGAGATCCCCGTTCACCCTCTCCTGAATGCCATCCCGAGGTCACAGGATCCCTACGCACTCCGAGCCCAGCGAATCTTTCGTTCTGCGCTCCCCGGCTAGAACCCGCAGAAATAAAGACAGACTTTCTCTTTCCAAGGCACCGCAAAAATCCTCTTTTTTTCCTTTATTCTTTCCTGGACTTCCTGGGTAAGTGTAGGACTTAAGGCACGCCCCCTTTTCCTTTCCCTCGCCTCTTTAGGTCGGGAAAGTCGCCAGTTTTTTTCCCATAAACTGTCTTTTTTTGGACCTTGCCCCCAAAAATTCTCCAGCCTTGTGTGGGAATCTTCCCACCCGACCCTCTTTCAAAATCGAGTAAGCGAGACCCCAGTCGCTCCCAATCTTGCCTTGGTACCATGGGTAGCTATCACACTTTGAATAGTTAACCCCCAAAATGATTCTTCCTTTCTCCTCAGTGGCCTTCTCTGCCAGTTCGCTGGGTTTGGGACAGGCACGGTCGTGGAAAGGGAGTGCACGTCGGCTGCGTGGTCGTGTAGGGGTGTTTGCGGTTTGCCCTTTGACCAGTCGAGTTGTTCCGTTTCCCGTTTCAAGTCTCCCTGCCCATCCACAATCTTTTAAACGATTCTTGTCTCCAAGAGGAATTTCTGCCCCCTTTTCGGCTACTCTTTTTATCCCCCGTCCGTTAGAGTAGAGGTACATGCCTAGGAGAGATCCTTTCTGTTTACTGCCACAAACAGCGGTCGCAGAAGTCCGAAAATTTTGAACCCGGTAGCGTCCTGAAGTCGCCCCCGAGAATACATCCCCCCTTTATAACCATACTTTTTCTCCAACTTTCAAGTTCAAGGGCAGCTTTTTTCCGTCATGTTGGAAGTTGAAAGTGGAGAACCTCGGACACCCCTCTTCACCCCACCTCCTATAACATCCCGGTCTGTGCCTTCCTTTTAGCGAATTTTTGCACCTGTAAGGGGGTATCTTCGTTTCCTTGTTTCGTCCGGCTGCCGTTCTCGACACTGATATTCTTCCCTTCTTCTTCGACGGTTCGATTTTGCGTGACCGTGAAATGACTTCTTTTCTCGCAGATTACACTAAGTTTTTTGATAGAGTTCTATCCCTTCATGTATGGTCCTTCGTTGCACTACCCCCGATCGACAGGTTTTTTTTTCATGGCCCCTTCCTTTTTGTCGAAGCTTTTCCTTTATAAAACAGGAAGAACCCCTTCCCCTTACCCCGCCATGGACTCCCCTTTCCCCGGACTATGGTATAGCTTTTTTCCATCGTTATTATTGTAGAGCCGGATGTGGCTACTCTCCAGTTTTCATTTTAACCAAAGGCCCAAGGGTTCCCGGTCTCCATGGGGTGGCGAAGTCACGCCTGATGTGATTACTGGCACCCCCTGTAGCGGTCGACTTCGGATCAAGGTTTTCATCCCCTTTCGCTTCGTCCGCTTTCTTTATTTTCACCCCTTCTTTCACAACTGATTCCCCGCTGAGCTTCTGCCGATATGCGAGCTTTTTGTCTACGCCACACCACGTATTGCAGGGAGAAAGGAAGATTTCTCATCACTCCTTTCTGGGCTTTCTTTCTGGGTGAGTCCCGACTAAAACGGGCCCAGCCCATCAACACCAGACTTTATACCGCCAGGGACAACCCCTATTACTTCTGCGATCCCTCTCACCTGGAGAACTATGTTCCCCTTGCCCACATGTGGAAGAATTACTCCTAGACACTGTCCGGCCTGTCGCACCATCTTTTTTGCCTCTCCTTCCGCTTTACCTTTTCCTGCCTTCCTTTTTAACAGTTATTGACGCGACTTTTTCATCCTTTTTGCTTTTTTTTCCCCCTTAGCTTGTCTTATTGACCAAAACCTCCGTGGAATGCTTAACTGGTTCCCAAAACCCTCCCCCTGTTCTACACGCGACGGGCTCCGCCTTTTTTTTTTCCTCTTTGTCCCGCTCGCTTTACGCCGAAAAGTAAAGTCTCAGGCTTTAAAGCCAGATTATCGGTCCCGATATTTTCGGTGATGACCCCCCCTGGAGATAAATTCTCCTGATGTTTCTGCGAGTGGCTTCAGCCCCTTCCTCGGCTTCCTGGGTCTTTTTCCTCTTTGTCTCGCTAGGAGATGACTCGTTTCTTATTCCTGTTTTTTCGATTTGCAGTTGGTTGAAGCGAGGAGGAAGCCCCCTTCGCTTTTTTGAGTTCCCCTTCTCCCCCCCCTGAGTTTTCCCAGGCAAACTTGGTGGTGGTTAGATCGGCTGTTCCTCACGTCCCAGAACTGGGACAGCAATAGTTCCGACTTTTTCTGTTTTTTTTTCTCATCTGTTCGGGGTGCCGGCAACGCCTTCCCTCCTGCTGAAGGCGGGTACTTCGATGTTTTTTTTTTCCTGGCTTCTTTTCTCGAGCGGGTTACCCGGTTTGGAGTGTAGGAAGAGAGTATTTCCCTCCGGCGGGACCCGGCCCTCAATTTCTGGAACGTCAGGAAGAGTCCACCATTTTTTTTTTCTCAAAACACCGTTCACAGGCAACCTTTTCATCCCCAACCCCCCCCCTCCGCTAAAAGGGGCCCCACGGAAACATCAGCCCCACCCCCTATTTCCCCCCCACATCAGCCACAGTTGCTCTTTTTCCATTTTTCTCTCCCCCCCCCCTGTCAGGCTGCCTCCCATCTTTTCCTCCCCTAGAAACCAAATTACGTTTTCCCGCCAACATAAAAAATGGATTTTTACTCCCCCCCCCCGGTCAACCCCCGCCGCATTGGCAATGAATTTGACCCCCTTCCTCTTTTTTTTTTTGTTTTTTAGAGATTCCCCTTGGGAATTGAAAAGCCGGTGAGTTTCGGACTAATCCGCAGCACTTTGTGTTTTCTAAGTTTGATTCCCTTTTCCTCACGACGTTGCCGGTACAGGCAGTTTGTTTTAGTTGTTTTTTTTTCATGTCTTCCACCGATGAAGCTCTTGTCTGTCGTTTTTTTAGAAATAGAAGGTTGTATGTTGGACCCGATGCTTATTGGGTTTCCTGTTTTTTTTTTCTTTTTTGTTACGTTCAGCGATGTTGCAGTTTTTTTTTTCCAGTGACCTATTCCCTTTCCGGTGCTCCCCTCCGCCGTCCACCGAACAAACATGTGAGGCGCGGCTACCCCCACCGTGACCCCTCCAATAGTCTTCTCTCCCCCCCGCCCTCGTAACTTTAAGAGGCGCTTGGTTCGCGTGCAAACAGTAAGAATCCCACAGTAAAGTTTAACGATTGGATGTCACAGTGCCTTGCCCCCCCTCCTGATTCGAAAAACTAGAAAACATCTTGGTCAGCCCGAAGACAGGACTCTGTTTTCGGTCTTCACCCCCTCTTTTCCTCCCTAGTCCTTTTGATTACCACCGGGTTTCCAATAGAACAGAAAGTCTTTCCTCGTCATAGTACGCCGCCGCTCTCTTCCCCGTCCCCCCCTTCCCAGGCATCCCGCGTTTTTCAGTCTCCCGACCCCCCGCGCCGTCACTAAGTATAGATTGATCCCTTCCCCTGGCTTCCCTCCCCCTTGCGTCCTTTCTAGCTTGCTTTCCTGCTTGTACTTTTCCTTACCTCCGCAAACGGTTACGCCTAAGACTTCATCGTTCGATCGCTTATGAATTACCCTCCACTATGGTTTTTTTCGTTCCCGCAAAAAAACTGACGGAATTTTTTTTCCACGCTACTTAACCCCCCCGTCTCCCATAAACAGAGGCTCAGAAATTTTCCAGTGGCCGTCAATCGCACTTTAGTCTTTTTCCCCCCATCCAGTTACACCGGCAGGAGTACTGCCCTCTGTTTTTTCTCTGTAATGTTTCATTCCTCCCCCTTCCTGTCGTGGAGTCCTCAGAGTTCTTTTTTTTTTTGTATGCCCGCCCCCCACCCCCGCCCCCTACCCCAAAAAAAAAACAACACCTCCCCCCCACCCCCCCCCCCAACCACCCCCCCCCCCCCCCCCCCCCCCCACCCACCCCCCCCCCCCCCCCCCCCCCCCCCCCCCCCCCCCCCCCCCCACTTTGTCGCTTATCTCAGGAGTCTGAGTTAGCGGTGGGAAAGTGCTTCTCTTGTGTCCTCAACTATTGTTGGTTGCCCTTGGGTTCTCCCCCCCCCGGGAATCCCCCCTCCCCAAACACCCACGTAAGTGCATCCTCGGTTGTCGCGCAAAAGCCTTCCGGCCGAAAGATTTTTTATTCCGGATGCTAGCCATAGCCCCTACGTCTTCGCGTTCGTTGACCGATGTTGTGTTACCAAGAGGGGCAATTCCAGACTTACAATTATCGTAAGTTTTATCCAGTTCACTCGCCCCTCCCCAGAAAGAGCTCCATCTAGTGAAGTATAACCCCCTCCCCCCAACCCTTGCATCAACCTTTGTTTCTCTGAAGTCGTTAATGGGATCACCTCTCGTGCTTTCGAAACATTCTGCTTTCACAGACCCCTCTCCTTAGTAGTTCCCTAACTCTTGTTCGATCATGTGACTTGCCTTTCTGCGGTTTGATTGCAAGTATAGTTTTTTTCCATCATGCTCTAGGGAGATCGATTCTTTCCCTCTCTCTGAAAATCTTCTTTTTTGATCCTCACTCTTCTCTTTATTTCACTAAGTTGTTTTTTCATGTCACCCGTGCATGAGGGATCGCTCGACTGCCAGCCAAATAGATATCCCGGACTTCCATCTCCTATCACTTTTCATCCCCCACTTCTCAGCCCCTCCGACAACCTTTTTTCCCCCCCCCCTGGAAATGCTCTAACCTGTGCCTTTCCTGTTCCTCCTATATTTGTTAGGTCGCGCTCAGGCTGGATCCCCTCCCGTACGATTTGCCAAAATGTTTCCCTTCCATGCCCCCGTGTCGCATACCCTTTTTTTTTTTCTACGTCCGAAGTTTGATTTTTTGCTGGCGCCATAGATGCTTTGACTTTTTATTGGCGTAGTTTTCCTTGGTACTTGATTTCCTCTTTTTCTTCACGCTTATGTTCAACAAAAAGGAGGTACCCCTTGACCGAGCCGTCTTATCTTCTCTTTTTTTTCTCTCCCCGTCTACTCAACACCTTAGTGGCTTACCCCCCTCTTTTGCTCTAACTCATCCTTTCTGCCTTTGATGTTTTCTTGGGAGCCCTCGAACGTTTGAACTTCCTACCCCAACATAGCTTTCTGCATCAACGAAATGGCCCCCCCACCCCTCCCCCCCGGCCAAGTCCAGACTCCAAAAGGCCCATGCGAGCCTCCTCTGTTTGCCTGATTCACCCAAATAAATGGGAAATGACCCTTTCCAGCCCCGTGACTTGCTGACATCTCGAGGAAAGTCCTCCTGCCCGTTACCTTCGGACCAATATTATTCCCCCTTCCTTGTTCCTCAGATCAGTAGTTTTTTGTTCTTTTGTGTTATCGTGGATTTGGTTTCTTTTCCCCACCAGTCTCATTTTGAGAATTGCAGGAACCTTTTTCCACACCATCCCTCCTTTTTTTTCTTTTTTCACCCGATTAAATACGATGACCCCCAAGTCTTGATTCCCCCCTTGACTCACTTTCATCCCCCCTTTACCATTCTTCAGGCCCCAGTGAAATCACCTCTCTCCTTCCACAGTATGACGTGTCGAGGTTTTTTTTTTCCCCTCCGGGAATCACTTCTATCCCTTTTGTTTTTAACGGCTTCTTTTTTTCTTTTCTGTTTTTTCTTCCTCTTCTGTCTGATGGGTCGAGACGGATAGCGGTTCTTCTACCATATTTTCCGGGGTTGGTAAGGCTCTTTGAATAGGTTGCTCACTTATAACCCGATTGGCCTCCGACACCTCTGTGCCGACGAAAAATCGGCTTTTTAGCTGTTTCCCCCAGGACACGGTGGAGAGTGTGTTTCCTTCAGACGGGGACCTACACTCCATCCAGCCATGTTTCCCTGAAATCGTTTTTCGTAGTGTTTTTTTTCTTGCCTATTGGCAACGAAGCTCCCTGCATTCCCGCCTTGACTCTCGATTTGGTTTCTTCTCTGGCGGTTCCCCTGTTGGGAGTTCTTTTCCTCATTTGGAGTAGTTGGCGAGGATTTTGCTTTTTCACCTTCACCTACCTGCCATCACCTTGCCTCTTTTTAAACTTTTTTTCTTCAAAAACTGGACTCGGACCCCCAACCACCCCCCATTCCACCTTCCTCTTCAAAATACTCCCCAACTTCCTCTCCCACATCAGCTTCGGCCCATGTTTCTTTTCTACACCCCATGCTCCCCCCGACAACAAATTCGGGCCCCATTTTTTACCTTTTCTTCGGTCACCTTAATGCCCCCCCTTTTCCGCCTCCACCCCCAACAAACAGTTAGGGCCCGGCCCCCCCCCCCCAACGGCCTCACATTTTCAAGCAGTGAATCTATATTGCTTTCCCTCTCTCATTCCCTTCCTTGACCTTGGAGTTTTCCTGAGCCCCACGCAGAATGGGTTTTTTGTTCTGAAGTCGAAGTTGTATTCTTAGTTTGAAGCAAGATTTACGTGGCAACGTTTTTCTCCGAAGTTGTAGATTCCTCGTAACCCCCGGACGTCGCTTGCTTTTTTGGTTTCCCTCCCTAGTCCTTCTCTTTGCGATGGCAAACGTAGGTTTGTTCCATGTTGACCGGTAATTTTTTTTTCCAGCCTCTTTCCTCACTCTTTTCTCTGAAGTTCCCCCCCTGAAGTTTTTTTTCCCGCCCCCTTCCCGACCATGTTGAAGAAAACTTTGCCTTTCCTTCTTCCTGATACCCGAAAAAAGATCATATTCTCTTTCTCCGGCACGCCGCGCAAACACACCTCATCGAAGTGTAGTAAGAGTGGAACATGGTCCTTTGAGCAGATGACACCCTCCCTTAGAAATAAAAAGACAATAGAATCGTTAAGAGGGTGTTTGCACAACGTGGTGATGGACCGGCGTGCCCCGAAGGCTTCTCCACCTTTCCCTAAATTGTTTGTAAGGGGCGACCCCCCGAGGTGTGACCCCCCAAAAAACCCAAAAACCCCCAAACATTTTCCCCAACCCCCCCCCTTTGTTTTTTCATCGTGCCTACGAGAGACTACTTTAGATGCATTAATTCCCCCCTTCCCCGTTCGCCAAGATTTGGATTGATTCACTTTCCTTTCATACTATTCCTCCCGCGACCTCGTGGGACGCCCCCTCAACTCTTTCCTCCCCCCGTGACCAGAAGTATGAGAATGCCCTTTCTTCCGTTCTGCACTCAAAGTCATCCTGGGCGGCTTTTTGCTGGGTTTTCCCCCTTTGCTTCTCCGTGTACGTTTACGGCATATGCGAAACTTTCGTTGCTCTTCCCTTCCATAGCTAGCTGTCGCGTTGGACGCCCAGTCCCCTAGTGCTGGTTGTTCCTTTCCCGCCCCACATTTCAAACCAAGAAAGGACGTTGTTTTTTTTGTGCCCCCGCAAAGATACCTTCCCCCCACCGTTGATGAAATGACTTTCCTTTTTCGTCCAAGCGAATTTAGGGGCACTCGCTTAAAAGTGGGAGGGGTGCCTTAACACCCCAGGAGTTCGGGCACCCCCCTCTTCCCCCCCCTGGCTCTGACGCTGTAATTCAATTAATTTAATCTTGCGTTCTTTTATTCATTCCTCGTATCCGCGGTAGACGGTGAAGTGTCTCAGTTCCGGATTTGTGTAATTAGGGGGGTTGCACCTGGACCCCTTGCATCCCCCACTGTTGAAAGGATTATAAAACGTTTATTCTGGCCCTCCCCCCAGTGCAGAACGTCCTGGTCTCGCCCAAGATTCATCTGCCCCCCGAGTTCTTCTCCTTGCTCCTGTGTTCAGAGGCTACCCTTTCGTTTCATCCCCTGTGTTTTAATCCCAACCCACCCATTTTCAAGAGAAGTCAATATGTTCCCCTTGTCTTTACTTTCTCCATATCCATCGAGTTCCATTAACATAGTATTCACTTTTTTCACACTGTATGTCAGAATTTGGCAGGGTTGTTAACCCCTCTTTCCCCGTCAGGTCCCCAATACATGATAGACCACCTATCCTTTTCCCGCCTTTTAGACAATAGTCTTCCCATTTCCATCTTTGTTCCTGCATTTGACTTTTTCTGCGTGAGTTTAGGCCTGTAGATCCCAGTTTATTTCCCGGCCCTTCTCTCGAAGGGGAGATCTCTTTTTCGTCGAGAACCCCATTCCGTTGTTCAGGCACCTCCTATATAATCATCCGTGGGGGTTTTTCGAGATTGTTTCTTTTCCCACTCCCTCTGTTCTTTCCTCTTGAAGGCGGGAACCAAATCTACCAGACCGATCAGGAGCTCTTTTCATTTTCCGTCCTCCGAAACAAAAACGACCCCCATTCCCCCCCGCCAGTTGATAGCCTCTTCCTTCTTTTTAGAAGACCCTATTTTCGTAGGTTTCCTCATGTTCCCGCTAAGAGTTGTCAATTCTCGAAGATTTATTTCTACCCAATAAAACACCCTTGCTGCCCACGTTAGGAAATCATTTTTTCCCTTTCCCTAATATTGTTAGCGGCCATTTTTCTTCTCTTCTTTATTCATTAGAACAGCTTTTACAATTGAGTCAGACTAACCACCCCCTTTTTTTTACTTCAGGGCGGACCCCCAATACCCTTAGTCCCAATTTCCGGGTGGTAATCCTCGATCTTTCTCCTGCCACTTCGCCCCCCCCCACCCCCCAATTCTGCCGACCCGGTGCTTACTCCCCGAAGATACTTGATGGTCTTTTCTTCTCCCCCGCCTGACCTTTTTCCCCTCCCATTCCCCCCCCTTTCTACTGGTCCTCGGCCCCACACTATAGGAAGTTTGGAAAGCTGATCCGGTCCCGCCCTGGCGCCAGTTTGATTACCCCGTCACAACCCCCCTTCCTTTTCCTTTCCCCTAAGTAACAGTCCTCCAGGCCCCGGCTCCTTGGAGGGCAAGAATAATTTCGAGGTGTTAATCGCCCCCTTGCTTCACCTGGCGTTGTAGAATGTAAGCCTTTTTGTCCCTTTCAGTCGGGATTTCTCTTTTTTTCTATTGGTACCAACCAAATCCTGCGATTCGAATGTCCACCCCTATATGTTAGGTTCCCGATTTTCTGATAGACGACTTAGTGATTCTTTTTCCCAGTTTTTCGCATTCTTCCCCCCCTTACTTACTCCAGGGCCCAGCCACAGCTATCCTCACCCGTGATGACTCCGAGTCTCCCACTCCGATCTTCTTTTCAGTTTTTTTTTTCGGCTTGACTTTCCACGGGCGAATGGGAGGGCTTTTTTAGCCTTTTCTCCCTTTTTTCTAGGGGGGTCTTTCGATTGGCTTCCTCAGATTAAGTTCCCGATTGGTGTCTTGACCCCTTTATTGCAAAGTGGGAGTAAGACACGCTTTTTCGTTTCTTCCTCTTCCAAAGCCCCGTAGTGTGTTTTATCTCGGAGATGACGCCTTCGATGTGGTACAACAAGACCTGTTTTGTTTATTCTCATCTGTGAGGGAAGCCCTCCCCTCAAATTTCCTCCCCCTGCTTGTGGTCAGGCTTCCCTATTCTTCCGGGTCTCTTCAGAAGATCCCTTCCAGTTGGTTTTTTTTCGTCGGGCTGAACCAGCACACCAAATTTTTTCTTTTAAGTCCGCTGGTCCCTCCCCCCGGGCACCTCCCCCCCTCGGCACAAAAACCCCTTCCCCCCACGTTGCCCAAACTTCCCCCCCCCTATTTATCCCCACAACACCTTCCCCTTAGTCCCCCTTTTCATATTACCCAACTTCGGCGGTTTTGAACAAACGGAAAGTAAATCTTGGCTTCCCCGTACTCTTTCCCTCTCCCCCCCCCCCCCCCCCCCCCCCCCTTTCGGCTTCCGGCTCCCACAACGACAACCACGAAGGGCGGAAATGCGGGAAGCTACTCTCTTCTCCTCATTTTTTTTTTTTTTTATCTAGATTCCGGCATTGCGCCTTCTTTTTGAGGCCGTGTGATTCGGCCTCCTTTTCCCTAATTTTTTTCAATGCGCTTTTGTTTCTGTACGTTTCAGAAAAGATTTGAGTTGAAGTTTCGGAAGTTAGAAAAGATTCCCGGTCAGACGATTGCTTTGTTTGTGTATTTCCTTTCTTATTCGATGCCACTTTAGGGTGTCCTTTTTTTTGATTCACGTTTGTTCGATGTTTCCCTTCCCTCCCGTTTTCCCCATAGCCGGTTCGGTGCGGTGCCTCGACTCCAAAATTTTTCTGCTCTTTGTCTTTTTATCACACTCCATGTCCTTTTAATTGCTCCCCAATAGATAACCTCTTAAGGGCGGCAATTTTCTTCCCTCAACATACATTCCCAACTCAAAAGTCTGGCTGTCACAAAGTTCTTTGATGGAAAGTTGTTCAGTCCACACTAACCGCTTTGGCATTGGCTACTCAGAAGAAGTGTTCTTTGCTCAAGCTACTTTTCTCCCCTCTGTAGCACCATATTTTAGATTCTTCCGCCCCCAAGCTTACTAGCCGACCCTAAGAGGAGACCCCCGCTCCGCACTTTCAGCGGCCCAAATTGAAGGGCCCCTTCAAGAAGAGGAATCCCCACGATCCTCTTCTCTCTCTCCGTCGCCGCACCACCAAGTCATTCCCCCCCCCTTTATTTGGCTTTCATGGCCCCGTTTCTTTTTTTTTTTCCTCGCTTTGGACTCCCGCCTTAATCTCTGCGACAATAGCGTTGTGAAGACCCAGCTTCTTTTTTTTCCGCCCTTTTTTCTCCCACAACTCTAAGTGAATTTTTTTCTTTTCGCCAGACTCAATTACATCAAAGAATTCCGTGACCCCTTTTCCTGTTTCTCAGCGACCCTCCAGGTGCCATGTTGTCTCATTTAACTCGGACTCCCCTCTCGCTTTCCTTTTCGTATTCGTGTCAGGATTATGTCCCCCAGTCTCTTTGTAGTGGATTGTCCCCCGTTCTCCGGGTTTTGCCATTTGATTGTTGCTCACGTTAGGGAAGGTCTCTTTGTGTTTCCTTTTCCTTGACTCTTTCTGATGGTGTTATTTCGTTCACCGATCCTGGGATACCCCTACAATAAAAATTTCTACAGTACTTCTAAGACTTTTTAAATCCCGTGTAGTATGAGCTCGACCTTCCCCCTCTTTTCTTCGATCCTTTGCCCCACTTTGTTTTTACCCAAGTCTAAGCTCCTTCCTATTGACAAGTTAGCCCGCCGTTTTGAAATAGCCCCTTATCGTCCCTGCCTCCACCCTCTTCGTCGTCGAACCCTCCGGATGTTGGCAAGTCTTGTGTTCTTCCCCTTGTTCTCCAATCCTGTCGAGTCTGCGGATCCCCAACTCTTATAGAAAAATCTAGTGGACATCCCTACATTTCCTTTCTTCCCCCAGTCCTTCGTGCCGGTTTCTAGTTGCCCGTGTCCGCTTGAGGTTTGGTCGGTGCTTTTCTGACCCCCCGATTTAGGAAGATGATAGTGGTTCCCCTTGGCCTCTCTCGCACGGAACTCGCCTTCCTTTACTCAGCATCTCTACTTTTACCGAATAAGGGTTTTTTAGCTCCTCACGAAGAGAGGGAATCCTATTGCCTCCATCTTCGCCGGATCCTTTCCTTCTACCAGATAGTCCGTCTTACTTCCCCTTCCACCCTTCACGAAAGCACCTGCTCGCCCCCCCCCCCCCCCCTTCCCCTTTCTATCCCCACGATTTCACTATCTTTTCCTAGGTCTTCTTCTTGTAAGTTCTTTGTCCGATTTGACCCTACGCTGCGGAGAGAAACCCTCCCCCCCCCACCGGGCCCTTTGTTTTCCCTCCCCCTTGTGGCTGGGCGTCCACGCCTATGGTGGTGCTGATGGCGTCTTGCGAAGTAAGGTCCGCCTTTTCGTCTTTTTATTTTTCACCTCAGTTTATTGGATAAAACAACAGTCTTTCCCACCCCTTGATTCTGGCTTTTTCTTCTTCCTTTTTCCTAGCATTCGTCTAAGAACACTTGTTTTAGGCCGACAGGCCCGCTTTGTGAGCGACAACTCCCCCAAGAAGTTATGCCCCCCTTGGTTCTTTTCTTTCCACGATCTTTGTTGACAGAAATTTACACCCCCCTCCTCATGAGCAGCCTGTCCCCCTCTCCTACCGCCCTGGAGATAAGGCATTTCCCCCTTTGCACCTGGAGACCTTATCCCCCAGGTGCCAGTTTTACTCAACCCTACCCTGCCCTCTCCCTTACGAGCTACTTCGACATCTTTCTTTCTTCGGCTTTTGAAATGCTCCCCCCCCATTCCCCAATAGATTTCCCGTCCTCATTTTATTCCGTAGTCATCTTTCCTTCCTGTTTTCCTCCCCCCCCCCCCCAAAAAAGCGTGCGATTTTTTGCTTTTTGCTACCGGTTTTCAAACACCCCCCCCTCCCTTTAGTTCCACGAGATGCGACCCTATGTAGTGAGTGTACTTAGTCCTTTCGCTTTCCGCTTTCCCCTATCCTTAAGCCCCTTAATCCCAAGCATCTTCCCACGATGTTTTTCTCTTCAGACGTTCTTTTCCCATTCTTCTTTTTTTTCCATGGCGCGGTGTCGGCGCAGATGCGGGCTGACTTCCTGGGCTTTTTTTTTTTTTTCCCTAGGGATGCGATCTTTGCCCTCGGTGGCGAGTCACTTGCTAGTTTCTTTTTTTTTTCCTATCAGTGGTTCCCCTCGTCTGACACCAGCTGGGTGCGTAAGAGGTCCAGCCCCCCCCCCCTTCTTTCAGTTTTTTGCCAGAAAACGTTTGTAAGAGTTTTTCCTCCTTTGCCTTTCCCTACATCCCTTGTGACAGCCCCCCGTTACTTTCTGTTTTTGGGGATGTGAAGATGGTATTTTTTTTTTTTTTTTTTTTTTTTTTCTTTTTTTTTTTTTTGTTTTTTTTTTTTTTTTGCCCCCCTTTCCCCCCTTCAGTCAGAATCTCCCTCCCTTGCCGCTTTAATTATTTTCGAGTTTTCGAAGTCTCCCGCCTCCCTTTAGCGTCAGACTCGTTATCAGTTGAGTCGTGGGATGTTTTATTTTCGCTTCGGCCTCGTCAGCTGTCAACATAGGCTTTCTTAACACGGAAAAGAACCTCCTTCCCCCTTCCCACCTTTCAATGGCCCCCCTTCACCCTAGCCAACAAACTTTCCTCCCACCCATCTTCTTCTTCCTTTATACAAAAAACATTCCTCGACAACTTCGTCCGTTTAACGTCCACAGTCCCCTCTTGGATAGGTGCAACTCACTCTTCACCCCCCCCACACTCGTCGGATTCTTAAGAATAACCCACGGCCTCCTTCCTTTTTTCCCCTCCCTCTCCAGATGGTGCCTCAGCCTTGTTGTGTTG
>Ga0179591_1272152_pt1 | contig 20662 bp, 20 predicted proteins | sample CZOMad2_1_08_16f_FD_182891 | JGI IMG/M metagenome (GOLD analysis project Ga0179591, IMG submission 182891) | Vadose zone soil fungal communities from Angelo Coast Range Reserve, California, USA - CZOMad2_1_08_16fungal (PacBio error correction) | ecosystem: Environmental > Terrestrial > Soil >... | reverse complement strand
TTCCTTTTTCGTCTGTTGCGGCTGTTCTTGCTTTCTTTTTTTTGGACTTCCTCTTTGATTCCGGCGTCTTTCGGGCTTGGCCTCGCTCCCCCCTCTCACGGACACCGCCCAAGCAGCCCCCCTTCGAGAGCCGGTTAATCTCAAGTTAGCTGCACGAGGTCTCTTCTCTTCGCACATGGGCACTACTTTCTTCCCCAACCTTGTCCCTTCTGCGACGCCATCCGCTGCATCCCGTACCGGAAGCGGAGCGAACGTTTTTCCTCTTGGCCTGCTACGCTTTTCTCGGGTCTTTTCCCCGAGCCTGGCCTCCCACGGCAAGTTTCCGTGCCTATGTGCCGCCACGATGTCGTTCCCCCCCAGGTCCAGCCCGTCTTACCATCACCTGCAAGGGAACGAGCCCGCCTTAAGAGACGCGCCTCTCTTGCGCGTCGGAGCGGACATTCTATTTTGATTGCCTTCGTCCTTTTCAACCTCCTTTCATGAGAGTGGCGAAGATGATCGATGGACAATTCTTCCCCGATCCTTCTCTTTCTTCGTCCCAGCTTCCGGGTCGATGCATGCCAGGCCGGTTTCCCTAAATGTCCCAGCAGCCACTCCTCCTACGCGGGCTTTTCGCTGCTGGGACAGAGATAAATTTTAAGTGCGCTACCTTTTAGGGCTTGTTATTGTTCTTTGCTGCTTGCCGCTGGGTGTACAGTGCATCCGCTTCTTGGACAGATAGGTAAGCCGATTCTTTCCTTCTGAGTGTGCATTCCAGTGATCCGAAGTAGCCTTCCTCGTGTTTAGCCCGGTACCCCGGTCTTCGGGCTAAGGTAGCAGCTGCACCGACAAGACTTATTTAGTTACCTTTGTTCAACGCTCAAGATCCTCTTTGCAGGTCACTTTTTCTTTTTTCCAGGGACGTAGGATTGTTCCCCCTTCGACTGGTATGTTCTCTTTTGGGCCCGCGCTGCTCTTTTCCGATTCTCGTGACTGGTTCATGACCACCCTTGCCTGGCCCAGTCTTGTTTTCTGATTCTCTGCGGGGTCCCTTCCGCTTTCCAGATTTTCGAAGACATTTCGAGAGCCTGTCGCCTTTCTTTCGATTAAGGCCACCCCATCTCCCATCTCTTTTTCCTTGTGGAGGAGGGGAAGCGCCGGGTTCTTTTTTCTTGCAAGATCCCCCCTTTTTTCCGTCGGCTTTTTTTTCCTACGAGGCTAGAGGTCGCTAGGGAAAATCTTCGGGCAGGCGGCCGACACTTTTTTTGAAACGGAACAGATCGCCATGTACCTTCACACCCCCCTTCTCCCTTGGCTTCTTTTTATAAATCCGCAATAGCCGAAATCTGTTTCTCCATGTTTAACGAGTTTCCGCAGACGTTTTGATCCCCCTTCCGATCGGAAGACCCTCGTTTTTGTTGTCACAAGGCTTTGGATCTTTCTCTTGCGTTTTCCCTTTTATCCGGAGATGAGAGGCGGTAGTTTCAGGGAGGAAGAAACTGACCTTTTTCATTGCGCCGCCAAGACGGCTTTTCCGGCCCATGTTCCTGGTCTGCCGGTTTACGGATGATTTCCCCTGGGACGGATGGTGCTACTCATGCGCTCCTAAATTTTACAGGTCAATGTCCCCAACAAAGAGTCCCGAGAAGAGTGCTCGCGATGATTCTCTCGTTGGGCCACTTGACCCGCCTTTTTCTAAGGTCGCCATCTTCCTTTTCCAATTGCCACACGTCATCGCGTTTACAAGGGATGCTGGCTTCCCGAGCTGAAACTGTTCCGAGTGAGGCCAGTGCGATCCCGGAGGCCGTCTCTTCCCTCATCCACGGTGAGCCTGACCCCGCTGCTCGTCTTCTTTTTTCGTCAAAGTTATTTTTTTGTGCGCTTCTGAGAGTTTCCCTTCTAGCCCCTTTAGCGAGCCCCACTTCAGAAAACCGGACAACGAGGCGGTCATTCTTGGCCCGCGGTCGCTTGTCCTCCCCCCCTCCCGCACCTCGACGTCCGCGGGGTATAGCCCAGAGGGTTTGCCAGCCCTTCGGCCCGATGATCGATGGCCCTTCTGCGCCTGACATCTGGAAGGCTCCCCCCCCATCTTGCCCGTTGTTTTGTACAGCGATTCTCGTGCCGATGCATTCTGCCGGATTTGCGAGCTCCAGCGCGCACGAACCTTTATAGAGCTAGAACCGTCCCACTTCCCCGCCCTAGGTAGTCCTCCCCGCCTGATATGAGGACCTGGTTTCTAACGCTCCGCGTCACACCAACAGGTCCCCCCCTGTATCCCTCTAGTTGATCGTAAGCGGCGTCTCCTTCGCTGAGTTCCTTAGTTCTTAGTCGGAGTGCTCTATGTCCCCATCCTTTTCCCAGTTGTTGGTGTAGTCCGCAACGGTGAACTTCATCCCGGAGACCCTCAAAGCTGACCCTCGAGCTAACTCTTCGCGTTTTTTTTTCTCTAATCCATTTTTCCATGGGCTGGCGAGAGGGTTCTTGTTGATGTATTGCTCGACGGCTCCTGTAAAGATATCCTCTCTAGACTGAAATCCTCGCGCGTTTCTGTCCTTTCCTGCGAGCGAGTGATCTTTTTGTGAGCCTTGCGATGTCTCCCCCCCCCCAAGGGCCTTTTTGAAGCCTGAGTGAAATCCTGTTCGAAAACTCTTCCTTTCTGGTTTGTGCGCCGTCCGCGATTAGCAGGCAGAAGCCCTGCGGCGAATAGAGCCGACGCGGGTCAAACATGCTCCCCCTCTTGCGCTAAAACATCTCGACTCATTCCGCGTGGCCGTCTTCTGTCCACGGACTTTCCTCATTAATAATTTTTTACTGAAAAGGTAGCGTGCACCTGCTGTCCGGAGCTTCCAGTCTCGCGTCTTAACGCGCAACCCACTCCCTTTTAGTCATGAGCCCATGTCCCTTTCCACTGTATGGCTTCGGCGGATCTTCCCGGTATTCCCTGCACATTGAGTTTTCCCTCTTCTGTAACCACAGTTCCGGTTCCTGCTCGGTGTTAACGCCTGCCCTTGGTCGCCCCGCGCTTCCCCTGGTTTGTTTTCCCGGACGGCTGTTTCCCAATCCTAAGGCGGCGTCCGTTGTAGCCCACAACGCCCTCTAGACTACTTCTTGCCTTTACCATGTTTGGTGTCCCTTTTGGTGCGGTTGTCTCTCGCGGGTCTTCCCCCTTTTTAGCTAATTGATCGGCTCTCCCTTCAGGCGGACATTTCCTTTAGACACTCGTTTTTGCCGTTAAATCGGCGGAGCCAGTCTTGCCGGCGGGTTCCCTTTTCGTCCCTTTTTTTTTTTCGTCCTTATTGTCCCCGAGCACCACCCCACCTCCCATTTGCCTGTAGCAGTGGCAGAAGCTCGATGTCGGCCGTCATAGTCCCCCCCGAATGACCACTCTGGCTCGGACATTGCCGATACGTTTCCTTCCCCTAACTACGCTCGGGAAAAAGCCCATCTCTTGACCGCCCCCGCACACCAGGTCGTCGCCTGTCCCTCTGGGACCCTTCCTTTCGGTGATTGCAGCTCTGCTGCGTCGGCTCCTTTCTGAAGCCACCGCTCCTCTCGGCCCATCTCCCCCCGGAGCCGCCTTCTTTCTCTTACCCACAAGAGCCGATAGTCTTTTTGAGACGACAACCCCACGCCCCTTTTGTACGTGCCCCTCCACCCCCCATCCTATCTTTGGCCCCTTTTTTTTTTACCTTTACATCCCCGGTCGGCCCAAGGCGTGCAGACATGTTCGCGTGTCTACTGCTGTCTTCTACATGAGCCTAGAACACCCCAGGCATTTACGAGGTCCCTGTTCCACCTCTGCGGCCGATCCCCGGAGATCTCTATTCCGGCCGACCCTTGGACCTTCATCCGGTTAAGGGCACCATCAAGCCGCCTTCACCCTTGAACCGCCATCCCGTTCTCCCCCCCAGCTGTGATCTTGAGAGTGCGTCTGACTGTAATATATCTACGGTTGTGGATGGTACGGCTCATATCTCCCGTACGCCGACGGCGTGTCTTTCCGGTTTCCCCCGTATGACGGCTCGGTGCGTCCCCCCTTTTAAAGCAATCGGACCGGGTTTTGGAGTACCGCCTTCTACATTCCCTGAGGTTACAGCAGAGGGACGCTTGCACAATTGCTCCCTTTCGCTAAAAACTGTCGCCCCTTCGGGGTCTCCCCTCGGTCCAGCCTTCACCACTATGTGCTTTCCCCGGGGTGTTGACTCTTTTTGAACGTTCCCCAGCCCCGCAATGATTATGAGCTGTTTCTGATCCCCATTCTTCTTCCTGTAATATATCCTTCCCTTCCTTCTGTCCAGTCCTTTTCCCATACGCCGGCCAGAAATTCTGACTGAAGCTCTCCTGACCCTCTCTCCTGTTGGCGTCCGCTGCTCATGCGCTGCGTCTTGTTCACCTTTCCTTTTTGATCGATGCTGTTGGAATTTTCCCTCGTTCTCCCCATTCTTTCCGAGGAACCTACGTTGAAGTCTTGCATCTCGAGATAGACGCGTTCTCCCCCGGGCGTCACAGGAAAACCGTTCCATCGCCGATGTCCCCCCTTTGACGCTTTCCGTTCTCCGTCTCCGACCCAGGCAACAGTTGGGATCGACATCTGGCGGCCCTTTCGTCTTCCCTCGAGACCCCTGTCAGGTGCTTCAGCTAGCGATCCCTACTGGTTTGCGTGCTGGTGCGCGCGCGCCGTTCGTCTTTTTTTTTTGAGTTAGCATTTTTGCATCCTCCGGCCAAGCCTCCAAAAGTCATGGATAGGCGAGAGCGGCAAATCATGAGGCCAAAGACCCCCTGTCTCCCCCCTTCACAGGACCTCTTACAGTCTTCCCCCCTCGGCCAAGTCCTCCCCCCCCTCCGCAATAAGCCCTCCTGCCATCAGTTGGCGCGTAGCTGATATTGCTGCTTCTTACGTCCATATCCATAAGCTCTACATATGCTTCCCTCTCCCTTTCAGGCAGGGTCCCTTTCTCACTATCACCCCTGCGGTCCCCGGCTCAGGATCCTTTGAGGGCGAACAACGTATTATGCTCGGTTACCCAGTCTCGGCTGAGAATTCCAGCAACCTTTAGGTCCCCCCCTTTTTACACTGCCCTTTTTTCGTGCTCTTTTCATCCCACCCCCCCCCCCCTTGTTTTTTTGTTGTGCTCTCTCCCCCGACCGAGGCTTGTAACCCTCTAGTGCCCCTTTTTTTTTTCAATGCTCTCGGGACTCGCCTGCACATACGTCGGTGTTTGGTAAGGAGCGTTCAACTTATCTGTATCCTTCTCGGTACCCAGGGGTGTTTCCCTCCCTCCGGACGATCTCTTTCCTCTCTCTTCTGGGATTGATCCGCTGACGCGAAGAGCCCCTCCAGCTCGGATCGCGCTTTCCGGATTTGGCGCTCTTCGGCGGTGGCGGATTTTTTTTAGCCTCCGATTTTTTTTTTTTTTTTTTTTTTTCATGGGGAGGGATGGTGGCCCCTTTTTTTTTTTTTTTTTTTTTTTAAAGGTTATTTGGCTGTTGGCTCCCTCGTTGATTGTTGATCTTACGGCGCCGATCCCCATGTGCTTTTTCTGCGGTCCCCGGCACCTCCACACTCAAGAAAAAGGCTCGCTCGGCCGACGATGTCCTCCCACATGTATAGCGGGAACATCCGAGGAAGTTTGAATACTTTTCCTCCATCTTCGATCCCAAACTAAGTCTGTATCTTCTACTCCCGTACGTCCATTCCCCTTCAATGACAGTTTTTCTTGACCTTTCTTGCCCTAAGATCTCTTCTATTCTAGCTTCTTCCCTGCCTTCCACGTCCACGGGCCAGTTTTCCTTGATCCCAAGAGGTCATGCCCCACTAACCCCGCCTTCCCCCTTTTCCCCGGCAATTTTCAGTACTCCTGAGCAGAGCAGGAGCATCGATCCCCCCCGCCCTCGTCGTCGAGCTGTATTTCTTCCCTTTCGGCGTATGGCCAACGCCGTTTTTCCGAAGAGTGGCGGCAATCTTTCCCGATGACCAAGGTTATCCCGTTTTCCGCGAGGCCCTTTTCCCCCCGCGACGTCCGTTCCCCCCCTCAAATCAGGCCTCGGGTGCCAGACCCTCACCCATTGGCAGCCAGAAAATCCTTCACTGCTGTTTCTCATCTTGCTGGGACAGCTACCCTGAAGTGCGAATTCCCGGAGGTCATTATTTGTCAAGCGACCGCGGCGTCCCGCGAATCATTCTTTTTTCTCCGTCCCTCCTTGAAGACTCTTTCGATCTTCTTTCCCTGGCATCCCCCTCCGTCTCTACAAGCGTTCTTTCCCAAGGCACACCAGGCTGGGCCCTTCCCGGTGTCTCCTTTTATGTCGACGGGTCCCCTCTCTCCAAGGCCTGATTCGTCAATTTTTTGTGAACCCTCCGATCAGGTCTCTGCGGACTGGTGGGTCTTGCCGTTGCTTCGCTTTCTTTTCCACCTCCGGATGGCATATGGGCCGCGATTTTCCTTCCAGTCGAATCCCTTGCTCCCTGCAGTTCCGGCCGGGCCCTTTTTTCCCCCCTTTCGCGGCGGATGTCGAAGAATTCTTCTCACATCCCTGGTCCTCCTCTAGCCTCTTGGTGTCCGCCTGATTCATGGCCCCCCAGTCCATCTAGTGGTGCTTTGGAGAGGTTAATTACGGCTTTCCTTGTTCAGACGACGTGCGGTTCTCCTTTTTCTGCCATCTTCGGCATCATGCTATCAGTCCGCACCTTGAACAGATTTCTTTTCCTTTTAACGTGCACGCAGTCAGTTTGATTTCGTCAGACTCGCTTCTCGTGTTCTGGAGGCAGTTCAGTCAAATGTCATCTTCCCAGTTTTTCTCGTTCCTGAAGATCCCCATCCTCCAGCTAGTTTTTTTGGCTTCACCGATGCGGGGGTTGTGCAGTCGGCGTTGCCCCAAGGTAGAAGTCTCGCTTTGCGTTTCCTCTCCAGGCCGTCCCCTGAGCTCTTCTATTTATTGCCCCCCTGACCGGAGTTGAACTTATCTGCCTTTTCTGGCCTGAGACACTCGGAGTACACCCGGCGTCCTCCGCACTACAACAGCCTGGCCGTACCCACCTGATGAGACCCCCCCCTAGAATCCCATGTGCGTTCTCCGATCTTTTTTTTTTCTTGGACCACCGACGACATGTCTTTCTTTTGCGCCTTCCTCCCTTTCTCACACCCGGATTCCGCCCCTTCCCTATCATTCCCGCTCCTGATTCGCCGGACCGCTTAGGTTCCCCGGTGATGTATCCTTCGTACGACTTTGGTAGCCCAGTCCGGGTCTTTAGGACATTTTGACCTCGATCGTCCCTCAAAAGTCTTGTGATGCTTTTCTCCGCTGGCTGGGCGGCCCTCCCACTGAGGGCGACGTTAGCAAGACGTCGCCAAGACCCCAGGGCCTGGTTCGTTCTCTGACGTACCCGACCACGACTATCGTCCCTCGCACCCCCCCCTTTTTTTGCTCACTTAAGGGATGAGGGAAGTTGCTGACCTTCGTCGAGAAGTGGCCGGGATGCCCGCTACTCCTAGGAAGTCTCCAACCACTTCTTCTCCGCCGTTTGTTAGCCAAAGAGGATCTTCCTTTCGACTGAATCTCTACCCTGTTCTTTCTCCCTTTGCCAGGCGCACGAACCTCTTTCCGCCTATACGAGCGTTAACCAGCCCTCGCACGAGATCTTCTCTGCCTGATCCGCTTTCCTTCCAGGAGCATGTTTCAGGACCCGATCCCGCTCACCCGATAGACCCTTCTCCCCCAGCCGATTCCCCCGCGCGTAGAAGTTAACAGTCCCGTCCTTTTCCTCTAGTTTTTCCTGATTTGAGCATTGTGCCTCCTCTGATGGTGCGATTCTTTTAATCTCTACGTGTTTTGTTCTCGACACCTGGACGCCTGTTCATCCTTCGCTGACCCAGCTGAAAGTAGCTGACACGATTTTCTCCCTGTCGGGGCTCGCGGCCTGGCATTTTTTCTGCGAGCAGGGTTCACTAGGGTTGTAGTGCGATGATTCTCCCCTGGCTCATTGGACTCTTCAGATTCCGCCGCGTGGCTCTTTCTTTTAAAGAGAAGAGCGTGTTTTTCTTCTTATTCGTTCCCCTCCATACTTTTTCCCCCCAACATGACAGAGGAGTGCAGTTTCATTCCCTGGAGACCCGATTACAGGGGCTGCTTTTGGTGACGAAGTCCATTCGAACTTCTTCCCGTCGTCCCATAGGCTTTATTCATTCCTCCCTTATCACTTTCTATTCAGCCCTTCCATGGCTTATCTAACGCTCGGACGATCCGTGGGTTTAGGCGTTCCCCCCCTGTGAAATTTTGCCCTTTCCAAGCCCTGTGGTTTTTTATGAACCCCTGAGCTTAGACCAGTCCCGCCCCTGCATCGAAAGTATACACCCAACCCTTCTTCTTTTTGTCAAATCTCTCTCCGACTTCATTTTTTTCAATGATAGTAGGACGGATTCTTCCTAGGTCTCACATTTTAGCGGCCACCGATCTCGTTCACCCGCTAACTCTCCCCCCCCCGTTCACCTTCCACCCTCCTCCCTCCCCCTATCCCCGATCAGATCCCCCCCTCCGGTCCGTCGCGGGGCCCCTCCTTTCCAACCGCAGTGCCATTTTCTTGCATCATGTTGTGCGTCTTGAAGATTTCCCCCGCTGCCCCATTCGACATAACTGGCGGGGTTGTTGTCTTCACCACCACGAAGCCCTGGATCTTTAGATTCCGGTCTTAGCCCCCATTCTCGTTTCTTTTGGCGGGACCGCTTTTTTGGTTGCCGCGCTTCGTTCGTCCGCCGTCGTTCTCTGATCGGTCCGTTCCTTTTACTGCGGACCCTGGTTTAGGACAAGCGTTAGTGCGTTAACAGAGGCTTTTTTCAAGGGGAAGATGCGGGCCGTTCTCCTTTTAGCCCTCCTTTCTTTTCCTGTGCCGCCTCCACCTCCGCCGGTCGCCCATTGGCCCAGCCTCTGTAGGAATCGGCATGATTCCCTTCAAAAGTCTGGGCTCGTGCATGTTCCGTCACCTTTTCCCTCGTCTGAGGCCCCCCTCATGGCTTATTTGTTCCCCCAGGCCCGTCGGCGTGCCGTTGTTTGGAAACTTGCTCTCTGGTCGTTTGCCGGTCTTATTTTTCTGTCGTGCCCAATTCGTCTCCCCCTGCAGCGTCTTGGCGTTTCTCCCTACCGCGGCCCCCCTTCCCCCCCCCACCCGGCGGGCCGCCATCGTCGTCTGCCAACCCCCTCACGGCCAACTTTTTTCGCTACAAGAATGCACTTTCTGAAGCTGGTGGTTCTGAACAGGTTAAAAAAATCACACTTCTCCCTGAAAAGTCTTCTGCCTTCGCTCTAGATGCACGCCGCTCATGCAGAACCCCCCCCTTTCCAAACTCGGACTTACTTGGGATGGCCTAAAAGTCCTCTCTCTTAGATCCCCCCTTCTGTAGGCCAACTGGCCCCCCCATTACAGCTCTTCCCCCCCGCTAATTCTGCCTCAAGCGATTCTGGATGTATGAGCCCTCTACTCTATACCGGCCTGTCTAGCGGATACTATCTTACTCCCTGTCAGGCTGCGTAAGGCAACACGATGGTCTTCGACGGGATCTGCGGTCACCTGTCACCTGCACACTTTGTCTTCAGCGTGCGCCCGTTTTATTTCCCTTGTAATCTCGGTCCGCTCCAAGAAAGCCTCTCCCCACTCGCCCTAACCTTCGCACTTTTGGGTCGCTCCAGACAGCGAAAAACAGTAGCGTGCTTCCGCAGGTTTCAGCTGTCGGGCCCCTCTTTCCCCCTGCGCCCCTTCTGCCCGCCGTTTCTTTTCTTGATGCGCCGCAGCGCCTCCGACTTTCCCCCTTTTACTTGCTCCTCTGCTCGGGCCTTTGACATCGACGGCAAATCATCGGCCTTTTCAATGTCCTCCCGCGCACCGAGCTAGTGCGTCGCGCTGCGCTGCTCTGGAGATTTGAGTCCCTTCCCTTTCCTCCGATGTTTCCGAACTCGTGGTATCACCCCTAGGTTCTGAAACGGGACTTTTTTTTTGAAGCGGTCCAGTTCGTCTGCACGCCCAGGCTAGTGAATTCGCGGTAGGCCTTGCCTATCCATCGCCGGCAGTTCCGAATGCCGTGAGCGTGGTGTCGCCTACAGCACCGTTTGGTCTTTTCACAGATGTTTTGAAGGGCGAAAGACCCCTCCTCCCTTCCCAGGTTTCTTTTCATCTAATGCGGCATGTCCGTCCTGGCGCTTTTTTCGGATGTTTGGTTGGCTGGTGCCGGTCTTATCTTTCTTTCCCAGTTCCCTCCTTTCCCCTTCCGCTCCCCCCAGTCTTCCATTCGGCGCGAAGATCTTAAACTCCTCTTCAGTAACCCCAGCAGTGAACTACCTTCGCCCATCTTTTTGTGCAGAAGACCACTAGCACCTCCTCACTTTCCGTTTCCGCCACCCTCCGACTTCCTGAGAGATCCCTCTATGGCTCTCGTCGCCCTTGCATAACTCTTTTTCTTTCCATCGAGATCGTCCCGATGATCGTCCTCCGGATGACCCCCCTTTAACATCAATTCCCTTTCCTCCTCTGGTAGCATTAAACGCTACCTTGCCAAACCCCTTTCCCTTATTATGCGCAGAGGACCCCTCTGGACTTAGCACATGGCGTTGCTGGGTTCAAGCACCGGCTTTCCAGGGCCAATCTCTCCTTTTCCCTTCCCCCCCTCTTTTGTGTTTCTATCGCCCTGCGACTCCGTTTTGACCCAGTTGGCTCGAAGGCCGTTAAATGTCGTCCGGAGACCTTTTTTCCTTCCCTTTCATCCTTTGTGCAATCTAGCTCCCTTTTCTCGAGGCGGACCCGAACTTTCCCTTTTCTATGGTGCTCATTCCGTGAGACGCTATCGGGACCCCTCTTCCCTTTTTTCTCCTTCTTTCTCCTATGGTCGCGCCCGAGAGAGTCTCTATCTTCTCGCGCAAGGCGTCTTTTTCGGTGTCGGTGACTTGGCGTCTTTCGCACCCTTTCCTGGCGGAGGCGTGCTTTTCCCCTTTCCCCTTGAATGGGTGTTTTTTCATCGTGATTCCCCTTGATCTTGCGCCGATCCAAGATTTTTTTGCGGAATTGGCCTCGTGTGCCATCTAACCGCCACCGCCGAACGCTCAGCCGCCGATCGAAACCCCCCCCCCTTTCCCTTCCCCTCTTTTTTTTTGACCAAGCCACCTCTTGAGTTTAATGCTCTTTCGCCCGAAATTTCGTGTTTACCCCCCGTGCTTATCGCGCCCTCCCCCCTCTTTCCCCCCGGAAGTGGCTCTCTCCGGCCGCCTCTGATTCTTTCTGAGTATCTTAGAACGACTTTCGAGAAGCTTCCAAGCCCCCCTGCCCCCTCCAGGCCTGTCTTCGGCCCACCATGTTCCAGAACCTCTCGGCATAAAAGGAATTCCAGATTGATCCTTCTTGAATTCTCCCCCTGCTAGACGAACCCAGCTCTCTCGGGATTGCGCAGGCGATTGCTTTAAGGCGTATTTCACCCCAAGATGAATCTGGATTCGAGTTCGGCTCAGCGATCTTTTTTTTCTCCCTTTTCCCAGAGGAGAAGGGCCTCGTTCCTCCAAGCTTTCAACATTTTCCTCAAGTAAGCTGGGTGCCTCATTTACAGTGCGATCCCTTCCTTGGATACTTTTTAGGGTCCCTATTCGATATGTACCCTCGGTCGGCTTACCGACTCATGAATTACTGGCTCTTTATTGGCCTGACCGCTGTCCTTATTAGACTCTCCTTGACTTCATCCGCTCGAGACCTTCCAGAGTGTCGACCTTGACCCCCCGGCAGCACCCCTTTTTAGTTAAAGGTTCTCATTCCGGAGGACCTAAACCTGACGAGAGTCAGGACTTTCCTCCTTCCCTCAGCGCGTTGAGGTGACCTTCTGCGTTGAGTCGGCGGATGTTTGCCCTTCTTGCTTGCCCGATCTTGGAGGCTAGATCTTTGATCAGGCGCGTCTTTCTCCACCATTGCACACCTGGGCCGCATTTCCTTGTTGCTTTTATGTAGCGGCGTATGTCGAGTGACGCAGGCCCCAAGACCTTTTTAGCGCCGTGTTAGACTTATGGTTCCCCCTGACTTTTCATCCACCACCAGCTCATTTTGACTTTCTGGTGGAGGCTTTGGCCTTTTGCCTTGGTCCTTCTTTTCCGACTATTTTTTGCGTTCAACGGCGGTTTAAGACGAAGCTCGCGGTCGTTTCCTTGCCCCCTCGAGGGTTTGCGGATAGTCACTTTCGACAGTCTCGCCTGTTCCTCCCTAACTCGGGTTTTTGAGGGCCCCTTTACGACCAATCTCTTCCCATAAAGAAGGCGTTTCTTCTTAACCCTTGGTTCCGTCCGTCTCCCTATAGTGGGCCTCTGCCGACACTTTTTGAAACGCTGGGCGCGGGGAGTAAAGGTGTGGGGTTTCTTCTTGGCTTGAGAGTACAAGGTCGAATTCGACGCTTCTCTTTCCCGCCTTCCTGAGAATCCTTTCGGCAACGACCTTCTCATACGCATGCAGCGTTTGGGATCAATTCTCCCCCTCCCTTGTGAGTACCCGCTTGCGCGAACTAACCGATGGCGTACACACGAATGGAGCAACTCTATTGCTGTCTGACTAAGTTCTTCGTCTTGCCCCCAACGATCCCGCCTGAGGGCCCTGACTGCAGCCAAATAGTCACCAGTTCTCTCCTCGGAGTTCCCCCCCCTTTTCTTTACTTGCCCCCCCTTCGCGATCTCATGGAACTGGTGCCTTCCCCCGACAGTTGGGTTTTCGATCCCGGCGGCGCGAGGCGGCCCTCCTGAGTGAGCAGACTGCTCGAGTCATTGCTCCTCCCCCTGACTTGTTATTAGAGTTAAGACGACGCTGGGTTGAGATTCTTTCGAGTCTCAGGATCAGTGCCAACCGAGGCGGTTCCCCTGGTAGTTGACCCATCCTGACACCTAGTCCCCCGTCGCTTTTGTCGACCAGCGGGATGGCGGGCTTGTTAGCCGTGCTTTCGTTCCCCGATTTCTCCCAGTTCCCTTCTCCTGAGGAAACGCCCACCCCCAGCGTTATTTTTGATCCCAAGATTTTTATAGTGCGCTCCGATTGCACGCCGGTCTTGCCTTGTTTAGATAGAGCGGCCACGAACACTATTCGTCTAGCTCGATCTCGTCTCCCAATCCCGCACGTCGTGGTCTTCCCGATCCTCGTGCCCAGTAGCGCGGGTCTGCACTTCAGCGAAATACACGGCGCGGCCCCCTGGTCGCCATGCCGATGATCACCAGATTATTGATTACAGCATAGGCGGCTCCTTTATTGGAGTGCGAGATTTCCCCCCTCGTATTGGTGGATCTCTCCTTTTGTTTTTTAGAGGATCTTCACAATAGATTTTCCTGTCTCCCCTTTGGTACCTTTTAATTTCTCTGACGTTCCATCTACAGGTAGTTTCTCTTAGGCCCCTTGACATGGGGGAGAGTGTAGGACCGATTTGATATTTCCCGAAAGTTTCCCAGGCCTCTGGAAGCTACCGTCCGATATCACGCCCCTCTCTCTACGTTTCTCTTTCTGTTCGAACGGCGCTCTCTCTCTTCAGTGAGTCTCCCCAACAAACCCTTCTCCCCTGCGTGCCTCTTTTCTAGCCTTTCAGGCCAGATGTAGCAACTCTATTCGACTTTTCGCGATTCGAAGTGACGCGCACCTGAGCAACTAGTGCGTCATCTTCTTTTTTTCCCCCTCTTCCCTGAATCCCTGACTAAGCTTTCTACGGTTTGTTCTTGCGCGAGACAGGGGCCCGTCCCCCTGCCTCTGTTCATTTCTTCCATGAGGCGGGCTGCGCCAAGCAAGTTTTTCCGACCCAGCTTCAGACGTCCCCCCCATCACCCCTCGGAAATCAGCGCTTCATTCCTTTTGCTAACTTCGGAACGGCGCGTCGTTTGCCCGACACGGTCTCGCCGAAACATGATCCCCTTTCGTTCTCCGACCTTCAGGACGGGCGAATGCCCACGCAGCCCGTCCGCGATAATCCTGGTGTGCTAGGAATCTTCCTTGCCCCATGCCCTCAGAGGTTTTTACTGCCCACCCCCGACTCCTTTTCCGTCGTCCGAGCCGGCTCCATTCCCCCCCCCCCCCCTTTTCTTGGGGACATGGAGGCGTTGTAGGTCGTGATCTTTTTTTATTCCACCAGACGTTTCTTGTCTATTGACCTCTTTTACATTTTGCAGTTTTTTTTGTTGTTGAATCGCGCATGGACTTGCTGGCCGAGCGGTCGGCGCGTTTTTTGCCTTCGTGGTAATCGAGGGACGCCCCCCCCCCCCCGTTGCAACGCCAGCGCCTTAGACCCTTTTCCCCCCGCATTGCTCTTTTTTTTTAATCGTTTTTCACCTCATCCCCCCTTTGCATACTCCCCTTTGCCCTCCCTCCCTTCTCTGAGGAGAAAGGATTTTATTTCGTAAACCTCGAAACCCACAGGGATGACTGTCCCCCCATGGAAGGCTATGTGTTCGCCCATCTTCTCAGGACGCACCATCCGCCCCACCTGACCGCATCTCTGTGGAATACAAGAAAGAGAGCCGCTTATTTCTAACCAAGCCCGTCTCCTCCCAAGCTCTGCAAGCCCCCCGAACCCTTCCCTTCGCTTCCAAACCTGCACCACGATCCCTTTTCTGGTGCGTGAAATGAAATATTCACACGTGTCCTCCCCACGAATGTCTCTCGGCGTCGGCCTTCCCCCCTTCAGCGAACACACCCCCACCCCCCTTAGTGGCCTGTCCATGTGCAAGGGTCCCTTTCCCCCCTTCCGTCTCGGCTGTTCTCTCTCCAAGACTGGCCCCCATCCGTTGCACCATACAGCTCGACCTTTTTTCAGGCAAGACAAGATAAGGCTTTTTTTTTCCCCCGTTTATCGCATTTGCGGAGACCCATATCTATTTCCCTGTTTTCTTCTTTTCGGCGACTGTCTAACCTTCCCGGGATGCCGTTTTGCCATTTCCCTCAAACTCTTTTCCTCTTCGTCTCTTGCTGCCGGCAACGTTAAACACTAGTCTGAGTTTTTTTCTTTTTTTTTTACTGACAGATATGCAAGCTGGCTTCTCCTCCGGTCTGCCCCATCCCCCTTCCCACCCCCCGCGCTCCATCACCTATCCATTAGGGTATCTCACCGCAGCCCTGATCCTTCTCGCGTTTCCTCGTGCTGTGCCAGTTGTGCCAGCTTCGGACGACCAGGCTGCTCCTCTTCTGCCAGCGGTAGTGCCGATCGATGCCGTGCTCTTTGAAGTCCGTATTCTCTTCCTTTCTCCCACTATTTGCGGAGTTTGCCATAAGGAAGCACCAGGCCTTCAGTCTAGTCCGCGTCCCTGCTCGCGCTTTTTTTTGGCGTCTCCCCCCCTCCCTTGATCATGTTTCTTTTTCCATTCGGTTGATTTCGATTTTTATCCTGCCTCTTTGCCCCCCGGGGGACAACACTTTTTTTTTTTTTTTTAACCCATATCTTTGAACGGACGGGGGGTGGACTCTTTCTTAGGTAGTGGACTCAATCCAGGTCGAGATTAGACTTCTTCGGTCGGGCCCCATCCACCTTAACATTCCTGTGCGTGTCTTGGCTACAGCACAGTTTCCTCTTCTTGTGAACATGTAGCGTGATTGACGTACAGAACGTCCTCGGTTCCCTTTTCCATGCCAGCAGACCTGTGTTCGGTATCGTTAGGACTTCTCGCTCTCGGCTTTTGTTCCTGTTTATGCTTATGTTGAAGACGTTCCCCGCGCCCCCCCCTCGCCCTTTTTCGACTCTCCCATTCAATCAACGGAGGGAAGGCCCAGACCACTTCTCCCCCCCTTTCCCAGTCCGGCCCTCCATGGTGATCCCTTCCGCAGTCAGCCCCCCGAGGGAATCAGCCTCAATCTTTGCTTGGGACGCGTCCCGCTCATATTGATGCCTGTCCCCCTAGGCATCGAGCCCAGACGATCTTCGTCCCGAGATTTCTTTTGAATAGCTCCCTGACATCAATTCTTTCGCCTCAGGGTACCCTTGACGCACCTTTGAGGATGCAAAGTTCCTCTATGCCTGCAGGAGTTCCCCTTTTGATTCTTCCCGGCAACATGGCCTTCGAGCCGTTTCACTCAGGTACAGTTCCCCTATTACGTTTGATTGAGCGGTGCTTTTTCCCCCCAGGGTATAGAAAGGCCATGTGCGTCTCGTCCTTCGACTTGGTCTCTGTCCTTTTTATTAAGTAAGGTTCTATCCTGGTTCTCTTTTTTTTCCATCTCCTGTTGGACCGGAATGATGTTTTCAGGAGATACTTGCCCGCTTCTCTTCTACTGGACGATTCGATCTGGGGTCCCCCTCGCAGATGACGGCAGTTCTTTAGCCAATATCCTGAGTCTTTCCTCTTAATTTCTTTTTTGAGTATTGAGATTTCGGCGTGGCGGTGTCTCCCTTTCCCCTATCCCTTGGGGGGTGTTTCCTTTGTGCTCCTCGTTATTCCTCCTTTTAGGAAAGGTTTTTTGGACCCTGATTCCTTCCCCACTAAACGGAGCCAACCATCATCCTGAATTGCCCCGCCAGCCCGGAAGCAAACCCCCCTTTTTCCTCGCGCGTTGCTAGAGTCCCCCCCGAGAGGCTCTTTTCGAGACATGGGCGGAACTATGCCCTCCCCCCCCCCCTTTTTGTGCGTCGCGTACGCGCACGGATCGGCAGTATTCTATGGGACGTTTTCTTCCCAATCTTCTACCCCCTTTGGTCTTCTTTCCTAGACGAGAGCACAGTTCCGCCCCAGGCAAGTTTAACGTCCTTCCCCGGATCCCACGAGGTTGCCCCAAGAAACCCCATCGGCGCCCGGTCGACCGATGAGCCATATCCGACGCCCCCACCTCTTCTCTTTTCGCGTCGCTCTGCATATTGCTTTGCCGGAGTGGGCCCCGCTCCAGAGAGCCTCTTTTCCCTTAAAGATGATCCTATGCCGTCTTCTCATCCTGGTCCTTTGGACCCTTCCCCTCTCTCGGCTTTTTTACCACGCTTCAGGTCCGGGTCGTGTCCCTACCCCAATTCACATTAGCATCTACACGCGCTGGTTTCCCTCCCCCCCTGGTGGAAAGCCCGGCCAAGGAAGTGCGATTTTTTTTTCTCTTTAGAGTTCTTGCCCCCCCCTCTTTCGGCAATAGAGCTGGTTCGGGCACTCTCGGCGGAAGCTCAGACGACGTGTTCTCTTCTTCCAGAAGTAGGACTTCAACCGCGGTCGACAGCCAAGCCTCTTGAAGTATTGTTATCTCAGGTCAGAACTTCTTCCCTCTAAATAGGATAGCGGCTTTGTTTAGCTCCCGATGGAGGGGATTTTCTTCTGCCTGTTGACGTCCTATTGATTGAACTTAGCTTTGGCCTTCTTTTTTTCTTGCAGGTCTCTCCCTAAGATCTCTTGGCCTTTCTAAGCCCTTCCCTGTCACCCCGATTTTCCACCCGTGGCTTGGTCGCGGTTTTTGTGAGACGTCGTCTTCCCCGACTGGTCCCTCATGCCCTTGTCGCTTATTTTTTTTGGTTCCGCAACCACCACCTCTTTGGTGTTAGGAGTTCCGCGGTGCCTGGTTTGGGGTCGTCGTCCTTTCTCGATTTGATGGCATGGTGAAGAAGAGTGGTTCTCCCCGCGTTCGGTACTTTCGCGGTTTGCATTCACTTGCCTTGCCGAAGATTGCGGCACCGGGAAAAATCTCTTTTTCAAGTTCTCAGTCCGAAGGGGAGTGCGTTATTCCGTAAGCCCCCTTCCGCTCAAGAGCGTTTTCTTCTTTTCCGGGAGTTCTTGCCTCCCCCCCATGAAGTTGAGACGTTTGTCCCCTCCTCCGTGTGTGGGCCACGCGTGATCCCCCAGGAGCTGGTTTTGACTTTTTGTTCCGGGTGCGAGGAAATAATGCGACGTTCCCGCGACGCCCTCAACCACTCTTTACCTCCTGCATCTATTTTATCCTGGAACCGGTGCATGTCCTTTCCGGTCCGTCAGTCCCTGATTTTTCCCGCTTGGAGACGCGACCTACACCCGTGTTACATGTCAAAAACGAATTCAACCCTGAGGAAGAGTCTTCCTAGACTACGGGTCCTACAGATCTATTTTTTTTGGTCCCTCACTCCCCTAGGCCTCATCTTCCCACGTCTTCAAACCAGGATTTTCCCTCCTTGAACAAGGGATGGCGTCTGCCTTTCCCCCGGAATGATTCCTTTTGAATGGTGACGGCTCTTCCCCGATCCTTTCGATTCCGATCTTAGTTCGACCGCGTCCGATAGAAGGGAATGAAGAGCTTTCGATTCCTTTCGACGACACCCGGTGATGAGATATGACATGTTTCGGCACGTGTCGATTATGAAGCCACCCTCTCGGTTCTGGCTCTGTAATATTTTAACGATCAACCGACTAGACCTATAGTATAGAGTGTCTGACGCGGAGTGCATAGCGTTTCGGTAAGATCTCCCGAGGCGCCAATTTGCGCTAAGGCTCCCCCTATGGAACGGTTTACCAACCCCCTTTTTCTTGAGACAAGTTCCGAGGCAAAGCTTCTTCTAAGTACTGCTTGAGACCTCATCATGTCCTTGGCGAGACTTGCGACCTTTTTTATCTTCGCGACTCTATCCCTCTTCACAGCCCTGCCCGTGATCGAGTTGGCCGATCGCCGTTTACAGGATGCGCTGCTCCAGCTCCTGCACTACAACGTTTTTCGCCTGCCACTGTCTCTTCGCCAGCTTCTATCACCCTTCCGAGATCTCAGACGGCGCGCTTTTTTACTATTTTTTTTACGAGGCTAGAGGCGTTTGCTCTGTTTGCGACCTTTTTTCTTTTCCTGTTTTGTTGTTCTCGATGATTCCACCTAGGAGGCAAGCTGACTCAATCCCTCTTTCCATAAGCTGAATTCTAGACCTGCTGAACGGCCTATTCGTGGGTGATCGATGGCCAAATGTCTTATGCGCCTTATCGTGCGATTCAAAGTGCGCTTTTCTCCGGAATGCTTCTTCCGGCAAGCCCGCCAATCTGCGCGGGCGTCTGACGCGCTCCGGCGATTTTCTGCTCGTTTTCTCCCACAGGAAGTGAGATTCTCTCCTCCCCAGGAGCAACGCGTTACGCCCCTGGTCTTCGCTTGGGTCCTTCTGATTCTAAGGTTCAACTGGGCGACTTGCGTAATCCTCCCTAAGCGTATCCCACTTTATGCCCCCCCCCCTCTGTCGCCCCCACATCGTTTGTCGGTTAGGCTCCCTGAGGGCCTAGTGCTCCTTGTCGTTAGCAATGGAGGCTATTCTTCCTCGAAGGCGGTTGCCCCCCTTCAAACGCTCCTCACAATCCTAATCCCCCTCCCAGCCTGGTTATTTTCCTTATTACTTGCAGCCCACGTCCCCTCCGCCGGGATTCAGACATCACGTGATATAGTTTGGTATTCCCGGATCGCGGTTTGAAGGGCCACTCTCATTTAGCGCGTCACGGGTTGTTTCTCGTGGGATGTGCCCCCACGATTCCGGGGTCGTAGTTCGTACGCCTGATCCTTACTTAGTCCTTACTTTTCAAAATATTCTCGTGGCCAATTTTTTTTGAATTCCAGGCCGCTTTTAGCGAGTCGTCGCACTTATGATCGGCCGGGGTTTCCCTTTTTGGTCTTCCCCGCCTTTTTGTTTTTTTGATACTTTTCGACCCTTTTTCCTTCTCCCCCGGCTTGTATCTCCCTCTCCTCACGCCTCCTGCACCCACTCCCTCCCCCAGACAGGTAGCAACCCCTTTAAAAGAGAGATGTCTTCTCCCATAGGCGAACGATCAAAACGTCTGTCCATGTCTTTCCCCCCGGTGCCCTCCCGCTCTTTGTCTGCTTATGTAGTAGCCCTCCCGCACACTCCTAGTCCGGTCCCATGTGTCCCCACCTGCGATCTTGTTCCCCGTGTTCCCTCTTCTCCTTCCGTAATTATGCCGGTGAGGCTGGTTCACGATCCCGTTTCCCGCCTAGACGACCCTGTCCAACTCCTTGGACCCCTCCTTTCCTTCCCTCCTTCCAACTGACCCTTACCCCAACGTTCGTCCACTCCCGAGTAACCATGCCACCAGAGCTTTTTTTTCACATGAAACAGCCCCAACACCCTCCCTTTGTACTTTCTCCCAGGTCTTCGGATCGCATGCCATGACCCCCCCGCTCCCTGGCCCCAGCACCTTATGTGCCGTTTTTACATTCTTCTACAGTCCTAGAGATCGCGAGATTTCGTTCCCCCCCCCCACTATTTCCCCTTAACTTTCGAGGGCCTCCCAGCCGACTTCCCCAACGGCATGAACCCGCGCAAGTCACGCTCCTAATCTTTTAGTTGCCTTCCATCCTCCGGCCTGGTCTCTCTCCGCAGAGACCTATTACCACCGTTCTGCCCGAAGGTTGGCCATCACTGTGACAAGTTCGTCCGCGCTTCTGCGACGTACCACCTTCTTTTCGTTAATGAAAGCGGGTCTCCAGCACGATCATCTCTCTCTCCGGGCAGTCAAAGAGTCCCCCGACACGCTATAACTGACTTCCTCCCAAGTCGAACTTGTTGGTGCCTTTTTTCACCCCTCCCGCTGTTACAGACAGAGGCTTCCGATTCTTGTTTCGGGTGAAGCGGTCTCAAGCCCCGCTCCAGCCGTTTAGTCCCTCCTGCTGTATGAAGCCGCGCGCTCTACAAGTTAATACGTCATTATTTCCCCCTCCAAATTTCTGCGCTTGTTGGCCCCTAGGTAAAACTCCCCCGCTCAGCCGAAACGAGAGATTGTTTGC
>Ga0179591_1379581_pt1 | contig 20667 bp, 19 predicted proteins | sample CZOMad2_1_08_16f_FD_182891 | JGI IMG/M metagenome (GOLD analysis project Ga0179591, IMG submission 182891) | Vadose zone soil fungal communities from Angelo Coast Range Reserve, California, USA - CZOMad2_1_08_16fungal (PacBio error correction) | ecosystem: Environmental > Terrestrial > Soil >... | reverse complement strand
GCCCTTTTTTATTCGGGGGATTCCTCATTTAGTTTCCATATTATGGGTCTTTTGGATCGGCGCGTTTCTCCTTTCTTTCTGTTTTTTCCCCCCCACACCCGCAGGCGTTTCGCTCCTGGATCGAGTGTTTCGTCAGATCGAGCGCTTCGACCCTTTTCTCGATGCTGTCGCGTCCCCCGTTCCTGATCCTCCGTATCCCTCAGGAGGCGCGTCTTTGGCGATTTTGACACCTCCTCGCTACGAAGGGGGACCTTGCGTGCCTCACTCCCTTTGGACACCCTTTTATCTCGAGCCCGATGCAGCTGGGCTGTGGGTTACTGGACCTTTTTGGGGAAGTGCCGGAGATTCGATTTCCCCCTTCATCTCTCCTTATTTTTCCTGGGTAATGCTTCGTCCGTACTCTTGCGCGACTGTATGTTTTCCAGCGTCGTTCCTTTTTTGTTGATCTCTTTGTTTATCCGAGTAACTGATTCTCCTCTCTGACTTTAAGCCCTTCATTGAAATCCCGAGATCTGTTTCTGGCTCCCCCCCCCATTTCCTTTTCTTTTCCACGGCGCTTCCTCTATGTTTAAACCTGGAAAAAGAAGATTAGTTACTTGGCATGTAACCCCCGTCTTTGCGGCTGCTGGTGCTTCTTCCTTTTTGCACCTCATCGTCAAAACGGGATCCCCCCTCTGACCTTATATCCTGATTTTCCCAATTTCCGTCGAAAGATCAGTTCCAGCATCTATTATCTTATGCGTAAGAGTCATTTCCCCCACTGATCATCCCCGAAGATCTTTCCTTGTCGAATGAAAGAGTAGTTTACCAACCCCCCCGCTACCTTTTCTCAACTTCCTTTTCTCCCAGGTCCCCCTTTAAGAGTCTACGTTCGTTCGCACGCCCACGGAGTTCTTTTCATCAAGTAAGGTGAAGATTGAACTTTTTTTTCCCCCCCCCACTATTCCGATTCGGTCCCTTCACGCGCTCTTCCGCTTGTTCTCGTACTTCCCCTCCCGGCATCCTGTCGCTAACTCGAAGACACCCAAGATAGTTCTTACTCCTCCCTGGATTCATTGACCGATCCCGGGCGTCCGCTCCCGTCCCTTCCACCTTCCCTCCTCCTTTCCCGCCTTTCGCTGCACATAATATCGGACGAGTCCCTTTAGGCGCCCCCGGGGATAGTGCAACCGGGCTAACTACTAAACTTACAGGTCCTTTTTAAAGTCACCGAGTCGCCGCGCCTGCCCCCCGTCACCTACCCTAACCTCGTTGAAAGGACCTTCGGGACCTCCCCTCGGCAACTCCCCTTGTTCATACCGTTTCCCCCGATAGAGGAGGTCCTCTCCCTCCTTTCCCCCTTCAGACCCCAGCTGCACGGCCCCCAACTCTTCGGACGCCCGAATGAAGCCCCGTCCGCCTATCCCATTCTCTGCTCCCGCTAGAAGCTTACCTCTCCCTATCCTGTATAACTCACAGCCATGCTACAGTAAAAAAACTCCTCACGGATGAGCGCCCAGCTCTTTGGTCCCCAGTATCTGAACCACTGTAGCAACTTGAGACCAGCCGGTTCCCCTATCGACCACCCTCGCCACTTTACTGGAGACTGAAGTTTAACTTTTTCCCTCGATATGAAGAGAAACGTTTCCTATCCAATGACCCCCCAGTCCAAGGTCATTGAGACTCTTTCTCCGTCTCCGTGTAGACAACGGCTACATCAAAGTCCGGATTTCGAAGAGAGGACTTCTGACCCAACATTCAGACTTTTCTTTTTTTCGTATAAAGTTCGACCCTAGATTACGGAATGCATTCCCCGCGCCCCCCAATAAAGCAAAAAGCTCTTGAAGTAAGATTTGATTTAGAGAGTTCCCCACTATTCTCCCCTAGATGGAGTAATAAGGTTATTATTTCTCACATTAGATTCAAACTTTCAAGCGGTTCGATCTTCCATTTTCACGCAGCTATTATTTATAGCATTGTGTCGTTCCCTTTTCCAACTTTTTGTTGTCTCGACGAGGGGGACGTAATGTTTCTAGCGTGAATTTTCTTCCTGCCTTTTAACTATTTAAGTTGAAAATTTCCCACCTCCTTCCGTCGAACCGTTCGCATTAAGCGGTTTCCGTCCTTACCAATTTCGTCGACCCCTCTTCTCGGCGTCAAATTGAGCCGTTTTAGTAGAGGGATTTCTCCTTAGATCGAGGCTTAGTCCCTTTTTGTTTTTAAGAAGTTTTTTTTTATGGTTGAGTTCCGCGTCGCTCAAGTATGCTGTCCCAATGACCCCCCACAATTTGAAAGAATATTCCTCCCGAGTTTTCCCAGTCGGTATCGCGCAGGCGCTCGTTTTATCCTTCATGACTAACGACTTCCTGAGACCGATCTCTAAAAGTTCCTCATTCTGCCCCAGTCTATGATTCTACCCCTCCAGATTAAACGTCTTGATGGCACCCCCCCTAATCGTCCTGTTTCCCCCCTCGCCGGAAGCCCAGACCCTTCTACGTTTGGACATCCCTCTTCAGATTATTCTATCTCCGGGATCTCGTTTAAACTTCCGCTTGTAAAACCTTGCCACCTTTGCTTTTTTTTCTTGGTGATTTACTTGATTGAAGTCTGTGCTAAGATTTTGAAATTGGTGAGGTCGAACTCTACCCAAGCACGCCCACTTTGTTTACACATTATGAAGATGAGATCTTCCTGTTTCTGAAACGAAAACAAGACGTCCCATTGACGCCTCTTCGATCGCCTACCCTTTTCCTCGGTTTCCCTTGAGAGTAAGTTCCCAATTTTGGATCCCTCTCCCCCCCCCCCCTAATGTAAGACCCAGTCGACACTCATCGTCGCTCTCCTCACTTTCCCCAAACCTAATGCTTCCTCCCCCCCGGCCGACAATTGATTCCTCTTCTTTTGTAGCTCTCCCCTCTCGATCCCCCCCCAGGAAACTTCAACGTCTTCGGCAGTGTGCTTCTACTTCCAGCCGACCCAACTCAAACGGTAGCCTAGGAAAGGAGCTCTCACTTGAGAAGAACTTTTCCTATCTTCTTTTCCTCCTTTGTGCTTTTCTTCCTATGAGGAGGCGATCTGCGCTATTATTCCCCCTGCGCATGACTCGGACTTCTTGGAAAGTTGCGTACAATTTTTCTTTTTTAGCACGACAGCTGTGGAAGTTTGCCTTTTCTCTCTCCGCTCCGCCATAAGGTAGCCTAGAGAGAAGCGATATCCCGGGTCTTTCTTTGCGAAGTTTCCGCAAGATCGTGAAACTTATGTCATAATTTGCCCCCTTTCTTTGATGAAGCTCAACTGTCCAAACCTCTTTTCTTTCACTCGACGCCCGAAAGATCGGAGGCTCCACGCTCTCCTTTTTCGAGAATCTTATGCTCTTACCGGATATATTAATCCCCCCTGTCTTTTTTCAACAGTGATGGGATTAGATTCCCGATCCTATCCTCCCCAATAGGTTTTCCAATATAGCGCACTTCAAGCAAGTCATAGCCCTGCTATCTTCGTCAAATGTTTTTTACGCTTCCTTTGAATAAAGCCAATCTTATGGAGAGCCCACCATTTTTTCCCCCCCTCTTTGCTAAAAAGTCGAAACAATTTACTTTCTGTGTTTCCGCTGAGAAGTCTCTGGAGGCGCCATATCCTACTTTTTTATTATACCTTGAAGGTGGAGATTCCCTCGTCTGGTTCCGCCTTATTTGCCTATCAATTTTATCAGGAGTTCGGCCCCCTCCGAAGAAACAAGAAAAAACTGTCTCCTGTCCCCTCTAAAATAGTTTTCCAGAATCGTCGTCAGTTTTCATTCCAGCACATGTCATTCCCCAGTTCTATGTTGGGCTAAACCCTGTTCTTTACCCTTTTTTTAGATTCACTCCCTCCTCTCTGAGCAATCCCTCTAGCTAACTTTTTTTTGATAGCTTTGAATTTGACCGTCCTACTTGAAGTCGGCGAAATTGGCGTAGCTTACGCTTCGGCTAAACAGTGTTGCCCCCGTACATCTTTTATTTTTTCCCTTGCCCATGAATTTAGCCAGTGTTCGCGTTGTATTTACTACGACTTCAAAAGAATCCAAATAGTCTGACACTCCTTTTCACTTTTTCTACAAACCGGCGTGCTGTCTTCCCATCTCTACATCCTTCGTGCTTTTTCCACTATGTTTTTCCGGACTATTTCGACCCTATATTGAACATTGAAGGAAAAGAGACCATAGCCTCCCCTACTACCTTAAGAGATTGGTGCAGGAGTAGTATAGCGACTTCTGATTACGCCCCCTCTTAGACAAAAACGGCTTCTTGAGTAAGGCAGCGTGCATAGCCCCGGTTCTATTTTTTTTATAGCCCTTACGTGGTGGCTCCCTCCTGCTCTTCGAATCTTATCAAATGCACCTGCTTTATTCTTATTCCCCCGAGAAGCAGTTGAACCCTTCTTTCCCCTAGAGAAGGTAGGAGCCTCCCCCATCTTTCCAGGTTGCGAGTTCTACGTTGGACGCTTTCCTTCGTGAAGTGGCGACTTTTTTATTTTTCTTTTCTTTTTGGACAACCTTACATGTTTCAATTGGCTGAGGTTACCTTTGTTTTGCCCCATCCGCTGGTGCTGTTTAAGTACCCTATTTCTGAGTAGTTTTTTGCTTAGACTTTAGATATGCTTTCGGGTTTCCTTTCGTGACGTTAGAAAACTATAGTGACTTTTTCGTTGCCTTTAACGTGGTACTCCGGTGGGGCGTTGAACCCTCATCTCTTGCACTTTCTGACCCCCCTGCAGTGGAAGTCGCTACTTCACTGGAGAGCAGGTCAATATGTATTTTTTTGTCCCCGGAGAGGATCCTCTTTCTCATTTCTTTCATGCGAGATTTTCCCGGCCCTACTCGGGCCACTTGTTTTTTTCTGACCAACCTTTGCGGAGGCTCAATTCCTCGTCTTCCTTTTTTTTTTTTAATTCGGGCCAGGTAGTTGCGCGATTGGCGTTGTTTTATAGCAGTCGGGACCTCGACCGCCTTTTTTTCCGGAAGAAGGCCCCGCCTTGGTCTTCTTTCCTTTGATTGAGCCTGCAGTAGGCTGTCGTGCGATGCTGCGGTTGACTTGCTCACCAATTTATTTCTAGTTTTTCTTTCAGAATCGCGGCTTTTCTTCCGCGTGTTTAGTTTTTTCCTTTCCAATGGTCGGCAACGCGCTTGATTTCCACTAAACTGTAGCTCTTAGTGTGGAGGTCAGCTTCCCTGTTTCTAGCCCGGATGGGGTTGCCGCGCGAACTACCCCCCCCCCAAGTATTCGGCCGCGATATTTTTTTTTTTGATCTTGGGATTTGAACCTTTCCTCTCCTGACCTTTTCTAGATCTTAGTGAACGGATCGTCCCTACGTCCTTATTTCCAACCCCTCTTTTTCTAGAGATGGTCTTTTCTTGCCCCGCCTTTTTCTTTTGGAGAACCTCCTTGAAGAAAGCCAACTCCTCCCTTCCCTGTTTTCTCTCCCAACCCAGATAAGGCTTGTGTCCTCTTCCCACGCTATTCATGAATCTTCGTCAGACATTTGCCCCTCCCACCTCTTTTATTCTGGCGGTTTTTGTGAGGCCATAGGAGTCATCCGCTCCTCTCTTTCTTTTCATGGCTCAAATAGAGCACCGACGCAGGCCCTCTCCTTTCCAGCTAACCTCTTAGTCTCCATTCGCAGTCTTGCCAGATGAAGCCCTTTCTTTTTAGCGAATCTACGAAAAGTACCCGGCCATTTCCTTTTCCCCGATGCATAAGCTCGAGCTTCAACTTTCTTTTCTGCTGACATGTTATGTACCCTGGTTAGATTGTATCCGACTTTCTCTTCGCCCCCCCTAGTTTTTTTTTTTTTTTTTGAGAATGATTCTCCGACGACGACACGCAATCCCTTCACATTGCTCCGCGCTCGCCCTGACGCCCACCCTGACAGACGCCCTCCCTTTTTGGTGCAGTCAAAACAGGAAATCCGCCCCGGCAGCAACTTCTCCCTCAAACTTTTTCCTTTTTTAAACACTCATGAGCCCCCCTCCCCCCCGAAGGATTATTAGTCTGCCCTATATTCCTTTTGTTGGAGTTCTTTGACCGTCTTCTTCCCGATCCTTTTTTCTGTCTAAGTAAGGGTTCCACCCTGTTTCCTTTTTAGGTCGTTGGGACGGGCTTTGGCCGTTGGATAATCAATCACCGGCCGGTTTTTTTCGCTGAAGTTCCAATCTGGTAAGGGATTTTCCTTCCTGATCCCCTTTTGACCTTTCCCCGGTAAAGTCCTCGTTTCGCGTCCCGGCCTGCCGCTGTATACGCAACGACAGGAGGGCTGAGGCGAGACGTCCGTCCACCCGAGAAATCTTTTTCCCCGTTTTGAAAGCATTCAGCTCCCATTGCCCAGTGCGATAGAGGATGCCTTAGTCTGTTCCTCACAGCGGAATTCCTTTTTTTTTCGAGATACCCCCCTTCGGCCCTTTTCTTGGGCTTTACGACTCTAGATTTGAATGGTTAGCTTGCTCGTTTGGTTTCTTCGTTTCTCTATTTTTAGCCCTTGCGACAAGAGGCGACTCAATCCTTTCCAAAACTAAAAACCCCTACTTCCTTCCCCTCGATGTTTTTGGCGTGTCCCTCCCAATCTTGCTTTCCCCTAAGTTGCCCATTTCAACCTCCCTTTTAAGCCAGGATTCTTCTTTCTTTCGATTTTTTCTTTTTCAAACGTAGCCTCGGCGGATGGTTCTTCCCTTCATTTAGCGCCACGCCGAATCCGGAAATTCTTTCATCTAGATACGATGACGTGTTTTTCCCAACTCATTCCTCCCCTGCACCGTTCACTCCACGACAGTCTACTTGTCCGTATCGAAAGGTCCAAGACATGCAAATTCCCATCTTCCCTTTTCCGATAATGGCACCTCATCTCCTGTCGTCCCAGACCTCCGCCCTCTTCCCGCCTTTGCTGATCCCGATCAGTCAAGTTCGGCGGCACGCAACCTGCCATTACTTAGTAAGTACTCAATCCTGTCTCAAACCACCAAGGACTATCGGCCTGCTTCTTTCCTCATCCCCTCTTCCTCTGGGTGTCTCTCAAACTGAAAAGACACTCGTCCAATAGAAAATCTAACTTCACACTCTCTCCAGAGAAAGTCTAGGCCTAAAGAATCTCCGGTTGATGTCCCCTGCGCCCAAAGGACATCGACCAACTATGACCTCGTTAGCTGAACAAAGATATGATTAGACTCTAAATGGGTACTTTCCACAAGTGTTTTCAGGGCAAGATTAAGCCGTACGATCTAGGCATCGCCTTTAGACATCATTTTATCCCCCCCTCATTCCAAATTCCTTCTGCACCTCGTAGTTTTTTACGTAGGAGTTATAAGGAGCTCTCAAACTTCAACTTTTTCTATCCCGTTCGATCGCGGAGCAATCCTCACCAGATTTCAAAAGATTTTACCGCATAGCCCAAATTTCTATCGTGGCGTTCCCTCCTCTGATGATCAAACGCGCTACATGCTCCGATTGGACAATTTTCCCTCCTATCGTGCTACCACCTCCCCTTTTTAATTCTCGAAGCCACGCAAAATCTTTTTGGATTCCAGGGGTCATCCAGAATATGAAAAATAGCTCAATTATGCCGCCATCCTGTAGTCATAGAACGGAGCCATACGTCCATGTTATCCTAGCGGGATTAGCCTCACCTGCCCGCCCGCTTCCTCTTCTTTCTCCTTAACTGGATCGAAGCATCCCTCCCTTTTACTAGTGTCCACTCTGACATTTGCGCCTCTGTTCTGCCACTAGAGATAACGACTTATCCCTGGCCTCTTCACTTTTTGATAAATCCCCACTCCTGAAGCCCCAACAGGCAGTGCTGTTTTTATACCCTCGTTCGCTCGCTCAGAGGTTTGAGACTCTCGGAAAGACACCCCCCCTGATCTTTTTTCTCTATCTTCTTATGGAAGATTACTGCTATGTCTCATATCTCGGATTTTAATACTGACGGGCACACCCCCCCTTTTTGTTTCAATTAAGCGAGGAGACCTTGCCGACAGCTTCTACTTTGCTTTGACCAAACCTTTGAAGTGTCTTGAGGTTTTTCTTTGGTACCCTTTGGGCTGATCTCCTTTTTTTTAATTTTTAACTATCTCCCTCCATCTCATTTGCATGAAAAATGCCTTGTCTGTCCGGCGAACCCTCGACTCTTCGCCCCATGCTTAGCAATGTCCGGAGCTCTGAATGACACGTCGCCCGACCGTCGACATTCGACTGTTGTTGTGTTTCTCAGATTAGAGTGTTAGGTAGTTTGACGTGTTTTTTAAAATAGCCTTCTTATTTAGCGTACTGGCAAGTAGACGTTTAACGTTAATCATGCTGTCATGCGACCAATGCTTGCAATATTTGTCCGGTTAGTTGAAACCTCGGACTCTCTCTGCTTTCGGAGGCTGGCCGAACGTCCTCCTTATCGGCCATATCTTCAAAGACATATTCCGGTGATATCGATGATCGAACCCCGGTCCCTCTTTCCCAAACTTTCGGATGGCACCCTCCGCGCTATCTTTCTCGCGTACCAGAAGAAGTATGGTTCTCCGTTTGGAAACGGAAAAGCTTTATTTCTCATTATAGGACTTTCTTTCTTAGCGGCTTTCTGTACCTTAGGAATTGAAGTACGGACCGCCGGCTTTTTTCTGTACTTGCTGCATTTCTAGATAGATGTTGCCGATTTTCGATGTCTTCCGAATAGCGCGAAGACGCATTCCCGTTTTCTTACCAGTGATTGTATTTTGAGCGGCCTCCCTTCCCACCAACCTACCAATGAGATTCCCATTCTCGCATTTCTGTCTCTTAGACCAGGAGGCGATATGGTTCATTGAGTCCCTAGGGGGGTGATACGAGCACCACTCCCCTTTCCTCCTGCCTACCGCTAGAGTGAGAGCCTTTATCCCCCTATTCTACAAACCTCAGAGTTTGATCAGGCTAGTTCGGACTTTTCTTTCGTAGATGACCCCTTCTGATCCACCCTCCCCAAACCCTTCAAGCGATCTGGTGCGAATGCAGTGTCCCCTCCGCGCCGACCACCTTTAAAGAGATCGAGACTCCGCTCCTTTTTTTGAGAATTCAGCCGCATCTATATATATTTAATCAGACCTCCTTTGTGTTCTATGATGAGGAGCTGGATACCTGCTGACAGAGTTGCGCCCTACTTCTTCTTGGGGCTACTCGTCCCTCCTTTAAGGAATTAGCCTCGTTGTTTCTTGATTTTTCGAGTTTCTGAGAGAGACCCATACTTTCTCTTCTCTCTGATCTTTCAGTAAGAAGAGGGGTTGATCTTCATAGGATGGCTTTTAAGGCTCTCGACGCTCTCGACTGGTCGCCTTGCATATGTATGCTCGTATCAACAGATTTTGATGACTCAATTTCCCCCCATCTGATCCCGTTAGAAACCCCTCCCTCTTCTTCTTTTCATGTTTTTTTTTTTTGGGTGAGTGATTATTGCGTCCGGACCCGTCGAATAGCAATCCCCGTGTCTGACGTCCCAACCGTGATTTTTTGAGTTACTCCTATTTTTTCCGGCTCCCCGTCCATCCGCGACAGCGTCAACAACTTTCCCGACAGGGCCTCTCTCCATTCCGTATGGTTCCTCGTAAGTCCTTTGCAGTTTCTCAGACGAGAAAGAAAGAACTGCACTTCCGTCGAAACCTGCTACTTTGCTGGTACGCGCTTACTATTCTTTTCTCGTGCAAATCGCTGGCTTTATTATCCTATTGCAGGTGGTATATCCGCTCTGCTCCCGCTTTTTCCAGCTTTGAAGAATCTGGCTATTTGCATTGTTCGGGAAGCGACAATCCCCCTTTAAATGACTTGATACCCCCCCGTTTCCCCCCCTTGACAAATTTTTATTGGTGAATCCAGAAATGAGGGACCTCATCCCACTTTCTCTGGATACCTCGACCACGTCTCATTTCACCCCGCCTATACTGGATTAATTCCCCCTCGGCGTTCCAGTTGTTGACGCAGACTAGACGCTTTTCCCATTGTCTTTCCCTGAGGAGCTCGGTTCGGCCGTGACCGTGCTTCCCTAATCTGCGCCCGGCGGGCATAGTAATTTCTCTTAAGCCCTCCTTCCCACTCCTTCGAGACACGTTGCACCTTTCCCCGACCCCACCTCGGGCTGGTACGTAAGGATCTATCGTCTGTTGCGATTTTTTTGACACCGTTCCCTAGCCTTCTCTTTCTTTAGCAATCGTGTTTTGGAAATCGCCCTCCATCCCCCCTTCTTGAGTCAGACCGTTTAGTTCGATCTAGCGCTTCCATGATCTCTTGCTTTGTCGGACGAAACATCTTCTTGGTGTCTTCATGGCTGAATTTTTCCTTGTATTCGATTGGCTCGCCGTGGTTGACTTTTACGCTCGTCGAAGTCTCTGCAATGAACATGGATCTTCCCTCGTCTTCTTCTTCGTTTCTAGAGGTATCGCGCAGGTCGGCGGGCCGCCGATAATCCTTTCTAGGGCCTCTTTTCTTTACGAAGCCGCTGTCGCAGATTTTGCGCTCTTTTTTTATGATCTTTCTGGAACACGCGCCTTCCCTCTCGGCTTCTCCTTTGATTTTATGGGGACGAAGTTTCCCAACCTTGGTTTCCTTACCTGTCACTCTGTCACTTGCGAGCATTCGAAATCTTGATTCTTCGTTTTTTTTTCGTATATGTCCTCCCCAAGATTAGATTTCTTCGTTGGCAGTTTCTTTTTGTGAGCGGTCCCTCCCTGACTTCGCGACCCCCAAATTGCATTTTATGAGCGCTCTTCTCCCTCAAGTTGTACGTTGAACTGTGTTTTCGTGCCGATAGGAGAGGACTCCCCTTCTGGCTTCCTCGTCATGCCGCTTTTGGAATGCCTTGGGCACTCCAACTTGCCCCCCTTCGGAGTCCCCTCTCTATGATGCTTTTGCTACCATTTTGAGGTAGTTTTCCTGATGGCAGTTTTCGACCTTCTTTCTTTCGTGAAGGCATCTTGGCGTTCCTGCTGGCCTGATTCGGGGATAGATGCTTGGGCGGCTTTGTTTTTTTTACCGTCTTCGAGAGCGTTTCTGAGTTCCTCGAACGCGTTTTTAGTCGCCTGTTGCCAAACGTTTTTCGCAGCCTCCTTTACCACCTTTTTTTTTCCTTGTTGCGAAGTCTAGCTTTTTTTTTTTCCTTTTCGGGTCTTAAGCGTCATTTTTTTTTTACCTTTCTTTCCTTTTGTCCTTCGAACCGTCTTCCAGTATTCGCCCGCTCTGCGTGTGTCTTTTTCTTCTCTCTTTTGCATACCTTCCAATGATTCTGTCTCTTCGTAACGGCTTTTCCGGGACGTAGTGAAAACTTTCCCCCCCTTTCAGCCGTTACTAGTTGCTCCGTTGTGCCGTATTCCCCCTTCTGCCTCCCTGCACTCCAGCCCGCTCCTCGCGTTTTTTCTAAGTGCAAAACCCTCACCTTCCTCCTTTTCCTCTTGGCCAAACATGTAGAGTGCCGTTTCAAGTTTTTTTCGACAGCCAAGCACCATTTATTTCCGATGGGTTTGCGTGTGCTTCTTCTCCTCTCCTCTCGTTTCGCCCCAAGAAATCAACTTGCTCCCCCCCTCCGGGACGCCCCAAGACGCCCTTTTTTTATAAACTTGTCCCTTTCTGACACGGTTCCCAGACAGGCCCTTAGATTCCTCCTTCTCCCGGTCGCTGTCCTTAAACTTCCGCAGCGGCACGCTCCTCTCCACTTTCCCTGGAGTCATTTTTTCGTCATGTGATTTTCCGATTTTGGTACCCTTCTTTCGATAGTCCCAATCGTTCTTTTTTTTGACCGGATACGAGCCCTATTAGTCCGCTAAAACGGAAATCCGAACCTTTCCCACCTGGGCGTATCCTGACGTTCCACCCCATCAGGATCTCTTAGCGGATCTTGCTTGAAGTACCCAAGTTCCCCCTCTTTGCCACCCCAACAGGACCAGAGATGGTGTCCCCCTCCCTTGAGAACATCCATCCCGAAGGATTCAGCTCTGTGTACTAATATTTCCTCCTTCACTAAGGGTTGTTTTTTTCGTCTTCCGGCCCGCCCTCTGAGAAGCAATCCGGCGTTCTTCTTTTTTCTTTCTAAGGGTTAAACCTCGTTTTTGGTGGTCTTTCCCCCAGGAGCCGATTGAGGAACTTTCGTTATGGATTACTTTTTTCGCCCTCACTGCGAGCGTTCGGATCTGGTCAAGGGAGGTGGTTCCTTCTCCAGCGCGGACAGTTCCTTTCCCTGACGTTTTTCTGTAGACGTCATCCTTGTCTTTAACGCCCCCTCATTCGGTCTTTAGAAGATTTTGACCACATACACCTATATCCATGTAGCTAAAGAGCGGGACCAGTGCTCTTTCTTCTGACGTTTATCTGTTGCTCCATCGCCTTTGAAGTGAAGTGAGATCGCTTGCGAGATCGTCCCTTTTCTGCCCCTTGCCTTAACGACCACCACGTAAGGCGCCTGCTTTTGCCGTTTTTATCAGGTGGCGATTTGATTATTTACTCCTCAACTCTCTTGCTCTCCAATGCCCACTCAAACCGGAAATCACTTTTTGATCTTTCTTTTACGCAAATCTTCCGCTTTAAACCCGTTACGAGGTCCCCGTGACAAGAAAGGCAGTATCGTTTCGATGGTAACAACGACGGCGGCGTTCTTTTAACTCATCTTTTCTCGAGGGCCGATGGAGAGCACCGGAAAATATCTATCCAATCACGGTCTTCACCGACTTCACCTGCCCCTTTCAAGAGAAGACCGACAGCCTCCCGTGTACGTTTCTTACGAGAAATTCTCTTATGCAACCGTCGAGAATTACCAGACATCCTTTCAGAGAGCCTTGATCGTCCTTTCCCCCACCTTTTTAAAAGTGACGCTGACATCCTGACAAACTCGTATACGTTTAGTTGGAACGACCCCCTTGCCCAGGCGGCAGTTCATGTTTAATCTTCCTCCCCCGAAACTGGAAAACCCCAAGGCGTGCCGCCCTCTCTCCACTCTCACCTAGTTTCATTTCCGACTGTCGCGTAGGCCCCCGACTCCTGCACGTCTTATTCCTCCATAGTGGTAACGTCTTTTTTCCTACCGAAAATTATTACGGATCGACGATCTTGTTTTTTGCTCTCAAGCTTCTCCCCAACTTCCTTCTTTCCCCAACTTGAAGAAGTTGACCAAACGCACTTTTCCCTTTGTTTTTTTTCCTGACCCCTTTTTCGGAGACTACCGTCTATTGAACTTTGATTACGACCGGCAAAGATTTTTCATCTCCTTCCTCCCGGTTACTCTATTTCCCCCCTGTCTGGAATTCCATGAAGTCGCCTTTTTACTCTCTCTCGAAACAAGGTTCGTTTCATCCCCATTTTTTCGGAGACGTCCGAGAAAGCGGAACACCCTCTAACTAATTCTCTAAGCCCCAAAATATATTATGGCGACAATCGACGAAGTCCTTCGCCCATGCTCCCCTGCTCGCGAGGACCAGATATCTCTTCCTCCAGCTTTCCTTCGTAACCAGACTACCCACCCGCGATCTGAGAGACACAGAGATTTCCTTTTAATAAAGTCCAATGAAAAACCCTTCCCCGAAAGCCCTTTTCTCTCTACAGGCGATCCTCTACTTCTCTTCACGAACCGGATTCGATTCGTCCGCGATCGCGGTCACGAAATTTCTGCTCGAGTCCCGAAGTGACGCCAGGTTTCATTGCGATCTCTGACGGTTTTTCGCCCCCACGGCGAGTTATCCCTCCTCCTCTCCTTCCTCTTTCGCTCGCCACCAATTCAGTATCAGCAGTTCAGATAATTCCCACTTTTCGAGACCTACTCCTTAAGCCCAATTATAGGATGCTGTCCTGGATTCTCTTTACGTTCTGAACTCTTTTCCCTAATATGTAGCTGGTCCTACACCCTTTTTTTGGTTCTCCAACTACTATGGCACACCAAGAGCTTCGATATAATTGAAGTCCTCGCTGCGATTGATTAATGAAATTACTCTTTTTGGGATTTTTGGTAAAGTTGAAGGTCGCGAATTTTTCCCAATTTTTCTTAAGGATCTAAATTGTTTTTAATTTACAATGACCAGAGACACGCTCTTCAGCGAGTTAGCAGACGAGGTTCTCAATCTTCTCAGAACACGTAGCACGCGTACCCCAGTCAGTCACCTCAACTTTTTTTACCCTCAGTTGAAATCGAATTCTTCAGATATGTGAGTCAACCTCCGAAGCGGTCTCTTTCCCAGCGGCGACGTGGTGGGATGCTTTCTGTCCTGCGACCAATGCGGTGCCGATTTTACAAATGCGTGGGAAAGCTTTTTCTCCCTTTCTATAGTTTGGCGGCTGCTTCCGACCTACGGTTACCATTCTATCTTCCGAGATTCCGGCCGACGTCTTATAGAACCGTCCAAGATGATTTCCCGTCTGTATTTACGAAAGACTGCCTTCTTGCTTTTCCTCCTTAGCAATTTTTTTCCCTAGATGTCGGGACTTTTAAAGGATTCTTCGTAGAGGCTTCGTCCTTCCCTTTTCGGCCCAAAAATTGCTTACCCTACGGAGCTCGCGTCCTTTCTTGATTTATTTCTTTTACTCTGTCTCGTATAGATATGTTTCTGAGTATTTTTTCTTCCTCCACCTGAACGGTTTGACGTCACAGTCAAAATCTGTCCTCTTTTTCTTTCGGCCTAGCAATAATCTTCCTCCCCTAACTTCGCCCTTAAAAGTCCTTCGCCGAGCTTCGTCTCTTTGGACTCGAATTGTTCCTTAGAGTCATCGTCATTTTTTTCTTTCCGTCTCCAATATTTATTACCGTCCCTTTTTCTGCCTACGTCGACAGATGCACCGGCTCCCCCCGCATGCGGACACTCTTCTGAGCGACACTTTTGTCTCTCCTTTCGTCACAACCGCAAACCGTAAACTCTCCGTCTTTTTTCCTTCCTTTCCATTGTTCATGACCCTTTTCCCCCCTCGAAGCACGCTTCGCTTCTCCGCAGCTTCTGCTCACTCTGCTCTTTTTCCTCGTTTTGTGAGATTTTTTTTTTTGGACATAATGTTTATACGGCTGAACCCGAGTTTCCGACGCCGGCTTCTTTCCCTGGGTCCCATTCACGGATTCGCACCGACGATTGATTCATCTCCGCTTGTTCGAGCGCGGCTGGACTTTTTCCTCTAAGCATGCGTTGTTGGACTTTTCTTTTCGCTTCTAGAGATACGAATGGTTTTAGGTGCTTCTCGTCTTTTTTTTCTCACCTCTTTTTCCGCTTTACGCACTCATGTCGCACGTGTCTTTTTTTTTTAACTCTCCTTTGCGGAGAAGGGGGAAGGGCATTCTTTTTCTTTCCTATTGACGCTCCCTGCCAGAGTTTTTCATCCACTCCCTTTTCAGTCCCCCGTGTATGCGCTTCGCGTCCGCCATTAGATAAACAAGGAAACCCTTTCTCTCTTTAGCTACTTACTACGAAGGTCCCGCAGAGCATAATTACTTCTTTTTTTCTGACCTTCCTGCCCGAGTCAATACCTTAATCTGTGGTCAATACCTCTCAGGTGAAGGAACCCCGCTCCCCTCTTTGTGAGCTGTTGCGCTGGCGGCTTTTCGCCCAACTTGTTTTCTTGCCGGTGGTACTCATACTTGGCGGCCGCGATGGCCAGCGTCTTTTAGTAGTTCCCTTGAAGACGAACAATCCCCTTTTGAGCGCGCCCAGTTCCCTCATGAACACCTTTTTTCCGGCTGGTCTGCCCTCCCACCTGTTTCCCCCCTTAATCCCCCCGAAGCTGTTGGGATAAACCTCTTCTTCCTTTACGGCCCGCAGAGCCATCCTACGATTTTTATCAGCCTTTGCAGGCAATATTTCAGATGTGAGGGACGCATTGGCGCTCGACCTCTTCTCTCCCGGTTCTTTCCCGAGATTTGAGTGTCCTTGAAAACGCAAGCTGTCTAGTCTGGCATATCGACTCAGACCTTTTTTACCAAATTCAACTCCCCCTTCGTTTTTTTCAGGCTCTCAAATCGGCCCGATGATTTTCCCTTGCAATTCTTTCTCCTCCCTGCCCATCTTTGTCGCCGCAAGACGTAGTCGCTCTCTTTCAATGTGGAAACGTTTTCGCCCTAGCAGCGATCCGCAGCCACTTTGGTGCCCTCGGAGTCGTTTGGGCTGGGAGGAGAAAGCTTATCACTCCCCCTTCTCCTTTCCGTCCGGCCGCGCTTTCCATCAGGCCATCAGTTTCCTTCCGAAGTGGTTCTGCGCCGGCGTCTCGCAATTGAAAATTTCTTACTTCTTTCTTCCTTTCCTTTAAGTTCTAGAGGATCCAGTAGGAGCCTCCTCAGCTCCACCCTGTATTTTTTTTCTCCGTCGAGAAGAGTGTTGTTGCAGCGAGGTTTCATAACTCTCTACAAAAGGAATAGCTGCAATCATCCCTTTTGGTACTTCTGGTGTACGAAGTTCCCCAAGCAGGTTTTCTAAGATTATAGGGTATCTTCTTAATCTTCTATTATGTCATGACGCTTCATCGAGGAAAGGGTAGCTATTCTAGGGTCCAGAGAATTTTTACTTTGGCGTCCTCTTATGAATTTTTTTTCCCGAGTGTAGACCTGAATTCTCCCCACTATCGTTCCCTTAAATTTAGGTTAGATTACTTTAAGTAGGCTCCAGCCTTAGACCGGTTACCCAAGTGTCTTTTCCTATCTCTGCTAGTGAGGTCAGGAGGCATGCAGATCTTTTTCCTCCCTTTCACAGTAAAATTGTACACCATGCGGGTTTTTAAATCGAGCTTTTTTTCTTGAATGAGTTTGGTTCCCTCCTGTAAACTTTCTTTCAGGAGTTTTAGAGATGAAGGTTATTTCTATTCGTGCCTAACTATGATCTCGGAAGCGGCATCCTTGTCCCCGCTGCCCTAGAGTGATTAGGATCTGCTTATCTCTTGCCTTTGCCTTGTATTAGAGAAACAATTCCTATGATCTCTGTTTGTCGGGAATTTCGTTTTGGAGCCTTCCTCCTGTGGTTTTTTCCCCCATTTTTATTTAATTCGGAAAAGCGAGGTGCCCTGCGTGGCCCTCCGAAAACTTTCTTGAGTTGTCCGCTGGTCTCTTTATCTCTTTCTGTGCACTCCGCACCCAGGATACTCTGCCATTATTTAGATCTATGTGTGCATTCTCGTCCTGGCCCCTCAAGGATGTCTTTTCTTAATCTCGACGGGAAGTAGGTGAACTTAACCCTCTTGACTTTTTTCATCGTTTCGACGTTGTGACGCTTTTCTGCTTGCGCGCCACGTTCTTGATCCCCCACTGTTCGTGGTTCATCAGGGAAATCCCTATTCATGAGTTTCCTCGTTAAAACCCATTCGTACTCTTAACGTTTTTTCTTTCTCTTTGCCCCCAGACCTTTTTTTCTCCGATTGGGAAGGTTTGAGTGTGTGCAAAGAGGAATTCATCCATTTCCTCTTAACTGAAATCACTCCCTCTCCCCGAAGTCCAGTCCCTCCTTGGATGACCTTTCCTCCTTCGTAGCCCCCCCCCCCTGTTAGCATGACAGGGTCAAGCCCTTATGAAGCGAATCTATGGAGTACCTTCTCTGTCATCCCCCCTTCGAGCACGGATCCCCCTTGTCCATTCTTGAGACCTGAATTCTCATTCCATTTTTTCGATGGGCAAAATAGCTTAGCCGCCCTTCCCTTTGGGGATACATCCCCGTACGGACCGGCCCAAAGTCATCGATCCCCTTCTTCGAGTCGTCTTAACCCAATAAATTCCCAGATCTCCCTTCTTCTCTTCTGCTTGCCAGTAGTCACTGCCCATCGACAGGCATCCAAAATAGAAGATCAAATACCACTCTTTTCACCTTTCGCATGGAGCTCCTCCCCCCGCCCGAGTTCTAGAATCATTTAAAGCTTTTATATATCTGGTGAATACCCAACGTTTGTTGTTTTTTCGAGAGCGATGCAAGGAATACGGCGTGGTATGCTTTTCCTTAAGGGTTTACACCATCGTCTTTTGATCCCTTCGCTCTGGCGAGGCCTTTTCGAAGGACCATTCGCGAGGGGCGATCTGGTCAATGTTTGTTTCGTCAGTCTCTCTCCGGACTCCTTAACTTCGATGCTGTTCCCCTCCTTCGGCCTGAATACCTGCTCGTACCGACGGAGGAGAAGGAGCGAACTCTTTTGCCTAAACCTCAAGGGGAACCGCATTCAGCTCCCCCGCGCGACAAGCGCTCTGATGATCATCTGAATCTTGAAGGAAAGCGTTAAGGGTATTTCTTCTATTCCCTTTATCGACGAAACCGGGCGTATTTCCTGATCCCCCGAAGGGCTTTTCCGGTCTTCTGCATGCTTTCCTGTATTTCTAGTACCTAGAGGAGGATAGGGTCATCCGCTTTTCTACCCGCCCCGGGCTAATCTCGCTTTTGCTTTGGCTTTTCGACAATCGACGCTTTCCATGCTATCCTCTTTTCTCCAAAGAGGCAACGCCCTCCTTTTCGTTCTTGCCTGTGCCCCAAGTCCGCTCTTAGGGCTGTTGGTCTTCTTCTCGTTTTAGGTTCGGCAAAAAGGAGTCTCCCCGAGGTACCTCTCCTTTCTCATGAAGTTTCCACCTACGGCCCGTCTACCTACTACGAGATCCCCCTCCTTGCCATGCAAGGTCCTCCCCCCCCGACTAGAGAGGCCTCCTACTCCACTTTCCCGTGCACACCGATACTCGCCACGAAGGACGCTGACCATTGACAAGCCCTCATTCTTTCGGCGGCGCTGTACCCTGCGTTTATAACATAATTTATCTGCTCCCATTTCCCCACGGCAGACTCGCGCCCGCTGCGCGTGCCCTCCACTCCCTCTCCACGTGGTTTTCGAGAAGCCATTCCCCCTCCCGTTCTCCTATATAAGACCCATCAGCCGTACCGCCGCTCGTCTCTCCCCCCCCCGGGGGGAAAAAAAAGCACCGGATGAAGGCTTTCCCTACCCCGAAGTGACGTTCCAGAATTCGCTCCACTTCCATAGTAGCCCGCCAAGTAGTTCGAGACCCCCCAAAGAATCATACTAGTATGCCTCCCGCGGTTACACGGTTGCTAGTGAACACGGAATCAAACTATCCCCCGCGACGCATGGTCGCCGAGCCCCTATTCACCTTCTGCTTTCTGCAATGGGTCGGACGCAACGGCGCTCTCACTGCCATTTAATCCAGTTCCTAGTCCGTCGAAAAGCATTAAGAATCTCTAAGCACCAATTCAAAACCAGTGGGCGAACTCATCAGGCGTATCTGATCACCTTAGGCCTCTCTTCCTGGTCCCGAGAGCCTCGTATGGAACCAGACCATGTTTTCCCTTCGTTCACCCATAATCCACTCATTCCCAGGTACTTGAGCGAGCCCCCGAATTCAATTCATCAGACTCATGACTACTTCGGTCACCCTCCCTTAGTAGTAATCAGAGAAGTCCCTCGCCACCTCAATGTTCTCGGGCGTCCCCTGCGGACTATTGTCCTCCCTCCAATGTCTGCTCTCCTTTTCCCCCCCTCAGATACGTTTTCCCATTGAGCATACTTAGAAGCCGGCGCCGCTTGTCGCCACCACGGCTATCAAGCGCCTTCTCCCCCTTTTGATGCAGCGTGCATGAAGCGAAGTTGTTTCAGAGGTTAGCCTCCTATCTTGAGAGCCGACGCATTTCTTCGTCGATACTTTTGTATTGGCGTCTTGCACGTTTAGTTGGAACTTCTCTGCCGATACGGTCTGTCGGGAAAGTCCCTGACAGACTGAGAAGTATCTTTGAAGACCAGGCAGCCGCCTTTCCTTTCTTTTTTAAACGGGATGCAGTGGTCTCGATTTCGTTTTCCTTGAGCCCTTTTTCCACCTTAGCCAGGCCTCCTTAAGCGACCAGACTCTTGTAAAGGAGAATTCCCGCTAGCGGTCAGAGATCCCAAGGTCGTTAAAGCACGGGCTTCACACTTAGACTAGTTCAGAAGGGATTTTTCTCTCTATCGGTAGGGAAGTTAGTTGAAATACGAAGAAGATGTCGCGTTCCAAACCCACGGAGGGGGGTGTGCCTCTGGCTCCAATGCGGAGCAAGATTGGTCCTACTGCGTGAACGATTGTACCGAGAGCTCGTGGTTCTTTCAGGAATTGAGGTGCCCACGACGCTTTATTACCCTCGTCAAAGCTTCCTTCGCCTAGGACCTTCCACCTTGACTCCCTCTTCGGAATGTAACGCACCCTCCCAGCGCGTACATAGAAGCAGTAGCAATGTTCGTTGGAAGGACCAAAGCCTCGGGAGGGCCGAGACAGGATCGTCAGCTGTAAGGCATTCGCGGGGCACCTGCCGAGTATTTTCTCCTTCTTCATTGTCGGAGACGTTATAGACGATGGCGCTGATCGAGACCTTTTTTCGACGCACAGTTGACGTCGCCCAGGGTCTTGAGTGTCGCTTCCTTGGCACTTCGCCTCTCTTCTCCTGCTTTCTCATTAGACCGAGTTTCGGGCCGGTAGAAAGGAGCGAGCGTTCCAGTTGAGTTTCGTCAAACGACCAACACCTATGCAGAATGCCCCCGTCGACGAATGAGCCTTCCCTCTCTTTTCCCTTTTCCCCACTCGGATAGTCCGGCTCTCATTCGAGAGCGAAAGTATGATTGCTTAGAAACCTCGCGCTCAACGACAAAAAAACGTAACGAGACCCTCGGCCCTCCGTTTGAAACTTTTTTCCTTCTGCCGAGAACCACCCTCGCCGTTTTGCGTACCGTCATCGGAGAGAGATGCCAT
>Ga0179591_1248260_pt1 | contig 20674 bp, 24 predicted proteins | sample CZOMad2_1_08_16f_FD_182891 | JGI IMG/M metagenome (GOLD analysis project Ga0179591, IMG submission 182891) | Vadose zone soil fungal communities from Angelo Coast Range Reserve, California, USA - CZOMad2_1_08_16fungal (PacBio error correction) | ecosystem: Environmental > Terrestrial > Soil >... | reverse complement strand
CTCTGCGGCTCCTTTCGAGATCTTGGCACCTGTTTTCTCCCCCTTGTCCCTAAACTCCCCGGAATAGTTCGACTTGTCCTTTGATACCCTGAGTTCAGCGGCGTCTTCCAACCCCCGTTCGCCGAATCTCTGAGGTTTTTGCTAGACCAATCCGGTTCTCTCCCCCTCCCGGTTCCACTACCGACGTGCCTTCCCTATGTGCCAGGTGTAACAAGGTTCGCATTAAGATTACCTCCTACCTTCACCGACTTCGGACCCCATCCGTTAGTCCCATTTACCACTGCCCCTCTCCCCCCCTGTGTCACACGTTTCGCCAGTTGATGTCCCTATTGTAGACTTCTCCTTCCTCTGTCTGGAGCCGGTAAACTCCCCCTCGGTCGTCTTTCTTTTCCTTCCCTTTTTTGCTTTTTTTTGGTAAGGAGCGCTTCTACAGTGAGAACTCACTGTTAGGAAGTATCTCACTCAGGGTCCTCGCCCTATTGGTTTCACCTCCCTCTGACCCCCTCCTCTACGTGTTCGTCATTTGCCCAGTGTTTCCCCGTACGGGCTGCATATCTTTGTTCTTCCGTGCGGTGGTGAGTAGGAGTTCATCCATATTTATTGATCTTCCTTCGTGCATAAGATAAGCCTCTTGGATCTCTTAATAATTATCTTTTATATAATAAGTTTTGTGTTGATGATATAGGTGATTTCTTCGATTTTTGTCTTTTTTTTCTCCCTTTTCCCCCTGTTTCTTTCCGTTATTTCCCTTCAGCTCATCTGACCCTTGTCCTATCCCCAACCTGAGTCCCGCCTTGTCTCTTTCCCCCCCGCCTTTTCCCCGTACCACTTACCCTTTGGCTTCCCCATGGGCAGTTGCGTCCCTGCTTTTAGTGTATATGACCGCCCGCAGACGCGGGCAAGCAGTTTCAACTCTTCGCTCTCTAATAGTTGCGTTTCCCATGAAGAACTTTTTTGCCGTCATTTCCCTCCCGTTCCGGAAAAATTTCTCTCTCTTTCCCTCCGAACGGATCAGGATAAGCCGCGAAGCCGTCTACGCTTCTGCACTTCAGACGGAGAAGTTTTTGCCCCCCCGTGATCCCCCTCTTTCCCTCCGCGACTTCTTTTGTCTTGCGACAGTCCTGGGTAAATTTTTTTCGTTCATCGTATGTGCCAGTCTCAAGAATGGCACATGTTACCTTCCCGTCTTACTGTTTCCGTACATGGTTTCTTTAGCGCGACGTTGTGTTCTCTCCCCAACCTCGCGATAGTGCTCGGGTTTCTCGTAATCCTGATTTGAGGAACTTGATCGGGACCCCCGCTGGCCGAGCCTCCTTTAGTCTTTCGACAGGTCTCCGCTGGGAGCACGCTCTCGACCCTTCCCCGCCCTTTCCCCCCAGGTGTCACGTTCGAGCTCGCGTTCTTAGCGGGCCCCGGTTCCCCTCTGTGTTGTGGCCAAAATCCTGCCCAGCCGGTCTCTCCGACCTCTCGTCCTGCCTTTTTCCTGTATTACGTCACCGAACCGGTAGCTCTTCCCTTCCTCTTGGAGCTTGTGGTTTTGACCGGAAACCCTGTCCTTTCTTGCAAAACATATTTTGGTTAGTTTTTCTTCTCGCTGGGGCGTACTTAGGTCAGTTGTCGGTTGCCGATGATCCCGTGCAAGGCCGAGGTTTTGTTCGTTGACACGCCCTTTGGGTCCCGCTTACTTTGTTTTTTTTTTCTGTTGTCGCCCCATGCCGCTTTCGATGAAGAAGAATCTTATTCACTGCCGGACGCTTCGCGCACAAGGTCTCTCTTTTCCTCCCTTTGAACGTTTCTACCGCGATGTCATCTGCTGCTCTGCCAAGTTGTGTGTACACTCTCGGAACTTTTCCTGCTAGCTTATTTTATCTTGGGCGATGCCGGGAGGCTCCTGAGGACACCCTGATCCCTTCGTTCGCCTGTCGGTTGCAGCTGCGACGCGGCATCAAATTCCCTCTCTTGTGTTCTCTCCAGTCCGCGAGTCCCATTAAGTTTGTGAGTTTAGCTTCATCTTGCTGTAAAGAGGACGGTGACACCAGTATTCGCTCGTGCCCCCCGTCCCCAATCTGCTCGCTGTCACTCCGTTACGACCGTGTGAGGAACAATTTTTTGTAGAAAGCCTTTCTCTGTGGTTTTTTTGGGCCCTTCCCGAGCTATCCCTTTCTGTAGAAGCCCTGCCCATTTCCCTACTAGTGCCCGCCGCCGGATTGGACCGTTGCCACTCAGTCGTCTTCCAGCTGGGAAGATTTGTACTTCGTTACGCCTTCAGAAGCTCTTTCTCCGCTTTTCCCCCTTTTGTTCTCCCTTTGGACTCCCTCATAGGGATGAACCTCCCCGATTTTCTCTTTGTCCATGTGGTGACGTGTGTAAGAACAGACTTGTTGGAGCGGTCCTGCCTTGAGCGACCGAGGATAGGGGTTCGCCCCTGCTTTGTCTGTGTTTCGGTAGAACTCACTTGTCAATGGATTTACCTCTGCCCCCCCCCCCCTTCCTCCCTCTTCTTGCTCTCTTTCTTCCCGACGGGTGTGAGTGCATCCAGGTCCCGTAAAGCCTACTCGTTTTTTCTCTTTGCGAGTATACTACTTATTTTGCTAATGTAGCCTTCAGGCATTGCCAGGGACCTCTTGGTCTTGTCCACTAGAGTTCTTTTTTGCCCGGCCGGCGAGCACAGATTTTTATGCACCTTTTTCTTGTTTCAATATCCCTTGTTTGGCTAAGATACGCACCCCACCCCATCATTCGCCTTTTCTCTAGCCATCCCCCTTTCATCCTTCGTTTCACAAAGACTTGTCGCGAGGGGCCCATGTGGATGAGACACGAAGGATCTTCAGCCCTTTCCGCTCCGTTTGTTTTTTCCTGAACGGCTTTTCCCGGTGTTTCTCGGAACGGATTCTTCCCTAGATCCGAAGTCAGCCAATAATCTCGCCAGATACCGAGCAGGATTAGAGCAATCTTAATATTTTTGTCGAATCTCCCCCTTGTTGTGGTTTTTTTTGTGAGGAACCAGGAACTCCCCCATCCTTCCTTCGCTTTGAGCCTATCCTGGTACACCGTTGGGATTCGGCCATACTGCCAAACCACTCACGCTCTCGCTCATGGATATTGATTCGCGGTTTGATTTTCCCCTTACTTAGCCCTTTTTCCGAAGGTAGGGATTTTCACAGGGTTTCAATTGGTCCTCCGTCGTCTTCAGGGCTACCGGGGCGCAACGTTCCCAGATGATAAGAGTTTTTTCACGGTCTCCTCCCGCAAGCATGAGACTCCCCGTTGAGAACCGTGGTCATACTGATTTCTTGAAGCAGACGCTTAACGGACTCCCCTTCTCCCATATGATCTTCGAAGCCCTGACCGTTGTTTCCAGCCGTCAAGGGAGAAAAGAAAATCTTGGTTTTTCTTGTTTCAATGATGTTGACTTGGTTAGTTTTCCCCGCTGTGATTTTTTGCCCCCCTCTGTTCCTCCGATTGACACGGCCCTACCTTTTTCAACTTTCTTTTTTTTTTTTATTATGACCTTTTTACCTATGTCGCACGCTCCTTAGAGCAGCCCCTTTTTTAACCCCCCAGTAATTTAGATAGAAGGTGAATTTGCCACCGACCAGTCGGTTCTTCTTCCTGACTCTCCTGCACTTGTTGTCCTCTGGGGAGCCGGGATATCGGGGCCGGGTCTGTTCTGAACTTCCCCGCGATTTTGTCGCCGTTTGATTCGTGACTTGCGGTTTGTGTAAAACATCTCATTTTCCCCTTTTTCGCCCACGATAATTTTCACGTCGGTGCGCCCCTGTTCGTCTCTTCCACTCTGTTTGGTCGGATCCCAATCACCGACCCTTCCATTCTGTCTCCTCCCGGAGAGAATAACCTATTGGTTCTTGATTGTATTGGTCCAATCGGCTGGGTGCCTTTCCAGCCACGTTCAAGTTCTTCCTCCGTCTTACCTTACCCGCCGAGCTTTGTATTTGTCACCCCAGCGTGGCTCGAAATCTTCGAGTCTCTTTTACCTATGATCAGTTCCTCTGCTTCTTTATTTTTTGTTCTTCCGGATCTGCTGCTGGGCGTCCGCCGAGATTTTGCAGTTTCGAAAAAGTAATTCCTCGTTCTCCCCGATTTGAACTCCTCTTCCTTTTCCCGATCCGTTAGGATTCAATCCCTCTGGTACACCTTGGAATTTGCTATCAAGTTGTTTTCTTTTTCTGGCGTTGTGCATGAGAAAAGTGGGTGGTCCCGGTAGAGCTCCCCTTCCCCAAACATTTCTGTTGAGAATTTGATCTTTTCTTTTCTCCCCATCTGGCTCCTCATCACGATTAATTGCTCTAGATTGGACCAGTCCTGGCTAGAATGCCGCCAGGACCCAGCTTCTGGCTCGAGGACACTGCTAGTTTTCCAGTTGGAGGGCCTCCCACTGATTTTGTGAGGTAACTTGTCTGCACTCCCCCCGTCCCGATCGAGTTTGCTAAAGCACTATTTCCAAGGTATTTTTCCCCAGCCCCCGAACCGTTTTTTCAAGACCCGTCTAGCTTCCTTTCTAGGAAGCACTCTCCCACTTACACAATAGATCAGTGTTTCGCCCCCCCAAATGACCCAGATCTGCTTCGTATTTATGATCCCGCTTTTATTGTCCCCCGGTCCTATCTGTACCCATGTGACTTCTCCTGTAACTCGTTTCCTAGAGCTTGCTTGGAAAGTAAGAGATTCATCGCACGAGAGGATCTTTGCACCTGCTGGACTTCTGGCTGGTATTACATATCCCTTTTTCCATGGACCCCTGCGGCGGGGCACTTCTGATTTTGTCTTTACCCATAAGTTTTTAGAGACTTTGCTCCACCCCCCCACCCCCGCCCTTGCCTTGATTTTATCCAGTTCTTCCCGTTTCCCCGCGGCAGTCGCGGTTCTCTCTCGACCGGCAGCGTGTTTTACTGCTCGGCCTCGTTTTTACCGTCCAAGGTATTTGCCTTTAAGGATGGTTCGCTGGCGTCTTTTTTTTTTTTTCAGAGGGGGGGACTTTTTTCTGGCTTCGAGGCGCGTTCACCTTTTGAGACCCGATCATGAAATGTTTAGAATAATGAATGCAGAGATGGAGGGTAGACAGTTCTTTTCCTCCCTTTGCCTACCACTCTCTATCCCCGGACCCTTTTCCAGCAGATCACTCACACTTTCTACGCCACTCGTACATCCTCCTCATACTTCCGCTTTCTTTCACCCCCCCTCCCCTTCTTACTACTTCTTGTTCCTCCCCCTACCCTTACTTCCCCCCCCCCGCCTTTCCGCTCCCCGCTCCACCCGATGCCCTCCCCCAAATCCCACCCCCCCTTTCCACCCATCTTATTCTGTTACCCATCCCTTCCTCTCTTTTTCTCCTCCTCACCCTTCTTCTGCTCTTTTGCCATCCTTGTTCACCACTGAGCCGAAGCTACTTGCCTCTGATGGTGTCGCGTTAATCAGATTCCCTCGGTCAGCAATGATATTTTTTAAGCATATTCATAGTATCGAGACTAAAATAAGTTTTTTCAGCCCCCAGAAAAAAATACCCTCCTTCCAAGGTTTGCCGAAAACCTTGAACAAAATCAGTTGATTTCACTATCCGGCTGAGAATTCGACAGATTACCGAGGACGTCCCCCTGCGCGCGCATCAATAAAACTAGCTGTTCAAGTCTTGGACCGTTTACCCCCCCAATCGCGGCTGGAAAGTCTTCCAAGATGATAAAGTCTTGCCTGGTAACCGTTCAACGCTGTTCGCTACTTTCTGCTGTCGAAAGGTTGGGCATTTTTGCGCACCCCAAAAAGTCCTTATTTTTTCTATTTTCTCCTGACGCTGCCAGCCGGTTTTCCCCCATATCCCTCTCGTTGACTTTTCTTTAGTAGATCCGCACTGCTGGGCGAACTGGCGAAATAGCCGGAATTTCCTTCGCAGGTATCAATTCTCCATCAAAATTATCGTTTGAGAGCATGCGGTGCCCAGCCCCGTCGCTCCTCTCGATTTTTTTTATCTCACCGCCGTACCTTTTACGCTTACCTTGGACAGGTAAAACCGCAAGGGACATCCTCTTTCTTGATTGGAGACCATTGCGCATCTTCTTGCAAGTACTCCCCTTTCCCCCCCGGGAAGTCGGCCCTCCCATCGTCTCCTCCAATTCTCGACAAATGCCGATAAACGGTGCCCCTTCGCAGTATGATGAAGTCGGTTCTGAAGGCGCTTTGAGAAAGCAGGCGGTCGAGGTTGAATTGATCAATTGGCTGACGCTCGTGCTGGCATCTTCCCGAATCGGCAAGCTTAGAAACTTCAGAATGGTATAGATGAGTCACTGCAGGTTTTGCTAGGGTCTTTTTCTTCAGAGAAAATAAGACTTGTTCGATCCTCTTCCCCAGGGAGCATCACGTTCCTTTCCCCGTCATCCCCGGGTTTGACGGTTAATCTGTCCGGCGGAAGGAAGGCGTGCGGCGCTGGTGTTTTCTCCCTCTTACTAATCCGAGAATACCCCTTTTTCGCCGTAACTTTTCATGCCCCGGGCTCCTTCGACACCCCCGGAATCCTCCATCCTGATTTACTACGATTTTTTTCTTTTTCCTTATCTCGGTCGCTTTTTAAGCGTTCTGTATTCCCTGAAGGATAAGACCTACTACGTCCCCGGTTTGTTTCATACCCCTCGCACTCACCAGCCCAGAAGAAGTAGCCGGAACCCCTTCCAATCCACCTCTTTTGTTACCGTACCGTACCGTTGAGGCGGTTGTCACTTTTCGATGCTTCTCCACACGTAGAGGTTTGTTGTCCGCTAAGCTTGAAAATGAGATAGTGTAATCGTTGCTTTTTTCTCACTGATGACCTCCCGCAGTTTCTGAAGTAATCCCCGCCGATTTTTCACCCCCCCTGATCCTTCAGAAAGCAGAAAGCATGACCCCGTTTCTTTCTACAGCCCCCGCTTTGAATGTTTTTGCTTTTTCGTTTTTTGCACGTTTTGACGGCATGTTGTCCTTTTTTGAGGCGATTCCTTTTAGATTCCCTGGGTCACGGGTAGAGGGACGCTGATGTGCACTTCTGTTGCCTCCAAATCGTTCAAGGGAGTTAAATGTACAGGAATCGCTTTGCGTTTCCCGTAGTGTATAGCACCCACCCCGCATCTTCGACGGGGGTCTTGCCTCCTAGATCAGTGTTTTTTCTTTCATCCGACATATAGAAGAGCGTTTCGCCTTTTTTTCCCAAAGCAGTTCAGCAATATTCGAAGCAGGAAGGGGATCGAGGTTGGAAACGTATAGCTTGCCCGATTCCCAGGTGGAGACTATCGTGTTTTTGAAAGCCTGCCCCTTAAGGTCGAAGCTTCGAGTTTTTAAGAAGGATGACTTTACCATTCCTTAAGGTTTAGCATATCTCCTTTATTCGTTGGATTAAGATAGATGTTTCTGGTTTTCCCCCCTATACTGAAAAGCTTTTGAGTTGATGCCGAGAGTGTCGTCCCTCGGTCAGCGTTTGATGAGCACGTTTCCGATGATCCAACCTTGCCCTCTCCAGGTTTTCGGAAAGAATTTGATGAGTAGTTGTTTGCTCAGACTCTTTTTTCCATATCTCGTTCTCGGACTAAGCTGCTCGTTTCGTACTGCTTTCGAGGAACAATTTCGATCATCAGTTAATCGATCACGATATTTTTCTGCCATCGTCGAAGTGAGTGTTTTTCCCACTCTTAGCTGAGTCCCCCAGTGACGTTCGAGCAGTTTTTCCCCTCTGCATTGATTTTTACAGATAGTAATTAATGTAGTCGGCCCCTTGTCTCTCCCCGCGTCTTTGTGGAAACAAGCGCCCCTTTCTCCTAATCGGCCTATCTTCCGCGATCCCTCCTCCTTACTTTCATGTTTTCGCTCAGCTTCCACCTTATTGCCGTCTGGCCAAATTGGGAGAGGACGTGGGACAAATTCGGCGAATCGTCTGCCCCCCTGACAATTCTTCTTTCTTTTCGAGATCCTCGCATGAGGAAGGAAGTCGGTGTTTTAGTGGTACAGAATTCAGACCTGCCAGGAAGTCGTATGTGGGTTTGTTTGAGCGGTTGCCCCCTCTCTCTTGACTTCCCTTCCTCCTGCCCTGAGTTACCCAGAAATTAAGAACCCATGAGTCCCGTCTTAAATGGCCTTGATTAAATTCAATTTCTCTCTGCCTTGATAATATATTTGCGATGTACCCGCTTTATCTCCTGTTTCAGCGATAGTCTTGAGAGCTTGACTTTTTTTTTAGATACTTTGTCTGCTATTTTTTTCCCTTTACCCGCAGGATCTGGGTTCTTTCTCCCACTTCCCTAGTGTGTCATCCACCTACTTTTAGTGATCTTTTTAATTTCTTCCGACCTCCGCGGGGAGGGTCTTTGTTCGTTTCTCCCTGGGTTTCTTCCCCCCCGACCTTTCCATGGCATATTGGAGCGGGCCTCCTTGATCTCGAAGATAAGCCGATACTTTTTTTTTGCCCTCACAGCATAGTATTGGGCTGCCTCCATCCCTTCGTCTTTAGCCTTCCCGGTTCCTACGCATAGTTCGCATTGAGGGGCTGATTTTGTCAGTCTTCGTTGGTTTTCTGCGTTCCCCTTCTCTTTCTTCTTTTTCGCACCGGCGCCGGGCCACCTAAACGACTCTACCTCCCCAAATCATTGCGCAAGGCTGATCCGTCCAGCCTTGAATCTTTCTTTTTGATTCTACCCAGATTCTCGAGTGGTTTTAACCCATCTTGTATGACACTGCTTCGTCACCTCCTATTCCGTTCGTGCAGATTCCTGGAGGTCATTACTGGGGTTCTGCTTCCGTGTCATGATTGCTTTTTTCGATATTTTCCTCCCAATAATTATGGAAGACCCGAGCTATCTCCGGTTGCACTCCGCAAGGTTGTGACTCCCGGCCCGACCTCCGGAGGATGAAGGTCCTCGCGTCATCCTTGGTAAGGTGCGCCCTTCCCCATAAAGTGGACAATTCCCAGATGTTGCGTTTTCGTCCGCGGTCGCTGTCTGGCGCCCAGGTAAGGTTGGGGTCTCGACACCCTGATCAAATCGAGCTGGTCGCCCGTTTCTCGTCGGTATCGGGGGCCAGTTCTGACCATTTCTTGACTTTCCTTTTGCCCCCAAGTTTCGCCCTCTTTTTTTTCTTATTTTCAGGATATCCCTTCTCCGCGCTATTTCCCCCTTTCCCCCGGAGATAAGGACGAGGCCAGCCCCCCGAGCTTCGGGGAGGTCCTTGGTTCACCCTGTACGTCACGGGCTCCCCCCCGCAGATGAATAGTCTTCCTGCTCCCTTTTTCCACTTCGTCAGAATCTCTCTTTTCCCTCCTCTTTTTTTTTTTTCTTGTTAGTCTGACCGTGGCCTTCTTCTCCTTACTTATCGCAGCATTCATGAAGTTCACACAGCCTCTTTGTGTAATCGCCCTTTTCAAAGGGCGGGCCGTTTTTTTGCCCTGATCGCGCAACGGTGCTGTTCTGCTCGACTTTTGGAGCTTTTCCTTCTTTCTGTTTCCTGTCGCTCTGGAGTCCTCAAGTTGAAAACGATACGTCCCCTCCCCCCATCCTGCAGACACGATACTTTCGACGACGGGCGACCCATTTTCGTCTCTTTCCTTTTCATGGTGGGTCTGGATCCCCCAACCGGTATGTTCTCCCTCGCTTCTGTACAGCTCCCGCTTTGAATACTCTAATGGAAGCTCTTTTATTTTGCGGTATTTGGCCCCTGACCGGTTCCAAATTGGATCGGCGATTTTTCTTTTATCCGCCGACTGTTTCCGTGGACGCCCACCCCCCTCTTTTGCGGAGTCGGGACCAAGTCGTTCTAATTACCTGTTGCTCGGTATTTATGTTTCTGAGGGTCCTACGTCCGCTAACCCCCTCCGACCTTACGTTTCCGTCCCACTCTCTTCCCCCCCTTTCCCTTTGGATTGTCTCCTTTCCTCCTTCTTGCATAACAGAGGGGTACACCCGATCCTGTCCATCCCTGATCGGGATGGAAGGCGGCATGCTCACTGTTTTTTTCGTCTCGCTCTTCTCCATTGTCAAACAGGTCTGTGAGCAATTGCCTCGGAGGCGGTGCTTAGTTCCGCCGCACGAAAGCGCCCCCAACTCAGGGGACCAACAATCAGTATTGCAATTCCTGAATTGTCGACCTTTTTCCCAGTCAGTGCGGCTCGCGGCATTTGCTCGAAATCATTTGGAAGCAAACTATGCTGGGTCTGGAGTTCACACCTTATCTGTTGATCGTCCTCCCGATCGATCCCCTCTCAGTGTACCTTCCTTCACACGGTTTTTCGCACCGTGAAAGAAAAGGCTCCGTTTTTCTGTATCCTTGAAGACTACATTACGTCTCCCTTCTGTTTCTTTACACCTCCCTATAGTTTTTTCCGACACTCCCCCGCTTACCTTATCCGTAGGGAATACAGGTCCCAACCCCACTGGTCTCTCTTTCCGCGTCGAACTCCCTCTCTGCTGATCGGAGATCCGCGAGTCATCTTTCCAAGAGATTTTTTCATATCTTTTTTGTGAGAATCCCGGAGTATGGGCCATCCGGGTTTTTTCCCTCTTTCGGATTTCGGGTTCGGGCTTCTAAGTATAAGCAACGCTCCGTCCACAAACCCCCCATTCAGGCCCTGGTTCCCCTCGTCGTCGTTCTCGATCTCTCCATCGAGCAGATCGTGGTAGCTTCGCGTGGTGTCGCCCGTCCTTCTCTCCCCCAAGTTATTGGTACCCACCCTCAGGTTTGAGTGGACCAAACTTCCAGAATATTTACTTCTTTCCGTAGTTCGCTGCGCTTTTTCCCCCCGGAGACGGCGAGACCTTGTCCAGACCCTTCCTTACCGCTTCTTTTTTTACGTTTTTACTGAATAGAACACTCTATCCTGTTCATTTTCGCAGCTCTCCTTCTTTCCACACCTGCGCGCCATCAGCTGTCCCTATCTCGTTGCTTTCAGTTTTCTGCTTTCCCCACATTGGAAGACGACAGTGTCCTTAAGCCCCACTAATATTTTCGTCATTCCTTGCCTCTTTTGCTATGACCATCTCGGGAGCACCCATGCCGACCTCAGTGGTGGTCCAAACCTTGGAAAACCTCGTCGCGTTTTCCTTTCTGTATTTATTCACCTTAAGCTCCCCATGTCCTCCCCGGCTGAGCATCCAATCACCCCTCGGTTCACGCTCCATGAAGTTTCACCCACATCGAGCTGTTCCGATCTCGAATTGAGAACGTCGGCTTGTAATGCAACCCCGGCTGCTCTTCTGAGCCTCGTTTTTTCTCCTGCTGGCAGGCTTTTAGCCACACACGATTTTTATATATTGACCGAGTCGACCGCGCGAGACGCGTCCCCCTTCCCCCTCCCCTTCTGGCGCCTTAGATCTTTTCTTCCTTTGAGCCTTTGAAAATCGACCGCCGGGCGCCTGCCCTCTCTTAGATAAAGGTCATTCAGGACCGAGTAGCTTGCGGGCATTCACCCTTCTGATAGAGCAGGTTGTGTCTCCCCACTATTCCCGCTCCTCTTTTTACAGGACCCTTTCCCCCCCCCCTTTCAGTCCCTGCACATCGGTCACAATTTTCTCCGTGCATTTCCCTCCCGATAAAGTCCAGTTCGCCCCATGGCAATGCCAAACATGACGATCGGTGCACCCCACCCACCTTTCGGCCAGTTGTTCCCTGCCTTTCTTGTTAGAGGCTCCTCTTGCTTTTTTTCTCGGTCTGTTTTCCGATTGCTTCATATAAAGTTTGTGCGACGGGGGAATGTTTTAAGCCGCGGTCTACCGCTTTTTTCTAGCAGGGCGCCGCAGGTCTTGCGTGCCCTCTCATATGCGGCGCCTCTCAATGACCTCGCCCTCGATCGGCCAGTTGTTCCCCTCCCCCCCTGAAATTGTACTGTCACCGGTCGCCCTCGGGGGGAAGACGCGTCCCTCTTTTTTCGTTAGTATGTGATCCAAACCCTTTCGTCGTCCTCTTGTCTCGGAAAATACGTCAAGAAAGCATTCGTGTGTTTCTTCCCCTTTCTCTCTTCCAGTAATAATGTTGGTTGCGTAGAGCGGTTCTTAGTGAGGCTCCCCTCATGCGTTCTTGATTAAGACGGATATCATCTCCTCCTCATCGGTTTGTGGGCTACAAATCCCAGGCGTAGAAGAGTGTACTTCCTTCCATCTTCCCCGCCCCCCGGAGGTGACCAGTCAACTTACAGTTGATGCTTTCACGGTTAGAGAGTAACATTATCTTTTTCCTCTTTGCTTCCCCCGCCAGATTTCTTGACCGTCACTGTGCTTTGCGTCTTTTTATTTTTCCCTTTCGTTGAGTTTCCTCACTTTCAACTCCCCCTCCCAGGCTTGCTCATTCCAGCCCTATCGGCCATTGATATCCGCCTCGCGCATGCCTTCCTTTTTGCAAGCTTAGAAGTACGATTTCCTCATACTTGCCGCCCCTTTTGTGCCACCTTCTGCCTGTTGTCTCTGTAATTTGGGGACGGCCCCGATTTTCTTGCTAGTCCGGTGGTTTCGTGAAAAGGTGCCCTGCACCTTTTCTCCCCCCCCTCCCCTGCTGACAGAGGGGACTTCACCTTCTATCCCCCTGCCTTAATCGGTTTTTAGAATTTTGTACCGTTGTCCCCAGCTTCGAGGGGGTTTCGAACGCCCGCTATTTCTTTTTCCAGGATGTCCCTTTATGAACCTTGTCGCCGAGCTCCTCCATTCCTCCTTGTAGATGTCGCCCAGGGCTCCCACGGTTCTCCTCTCTCCATGCGATGCCCGGTGTGTCGACACGCCTTTCTAGAAGATAGTGTCCTATTTCGTTTCCCGTTACCCCTTTTCTTTTTTGTTTTTACAGCCTGTCCCCAGGGTCTCCCCTGCTCCCCGAGCGTCTTCCTTTTTAAAGTCCTGTCCCACCCTCCACAGTCATTTCCCCTGGGTGTATATCGTTGTTTCTCCTCTCGATGTTGATGGGGAGTCCCTTTCCTTTCTTCCCCGTCGGTGAGTTGCTTTCGCGCTTTTGTACTTCACGCTGCTCTTTTTGCCGTATTTAAGGACTGCCCCTCCCGAGTTTTTTTCCGGTTTTCTTTCCATCCCCCTCTTCCCGCGGATTTTGGTTCTGTGGCTACCCAGAAGTTTGTTTGACGAAGCTTTGGAGGTAAGTAGACCCTCTTCCGACGTGCCAATGTTATTTTTCCCCCTTCCTTCCCTCGTCTCCTCCATCGATCTTGGCTCGTGGTCGCCCCCTTTTGTTTAACGACTTGGCGTAAACTTCCGTTATGAAGGTGTTGGCTATTTCCCTTTGCTAGGTACCCGCTGTCGGCACCAGTCTCTTTCATTTCTTTAGTGCCCAGGTCTCTATTGTAGCCCTGGGTGAACAACCAGTTTTTCAACCGTCCTAATTATTTGCGTTCCCTCCCTCCTCCTCCCCCCCTTCAGTTTCGGCTGGACCGGCATCCTTTGATCCCCTGTTTTTATTAGGGACGGTCGAACCTAGGAGAGAACAATATTCGTTGCGATCGAGCATGTACTACTTCCTCTGGGCAGAAACGGTTTTTTCCTCCAATTTGATCAAGGCCATTCTTTTTGGGTTGTGGGGAATCTTTTCCCCTTTAGAAGAAAAGAACCCTCCCTCCTCCCTTTTTTGTCCCGCGCCGGTTTGCCGCTGGCTTCTTTTATAACGTACTTTTGTTTTTTTCCTCCTCCCTGTACTGTAATGTTTGCTTTCATCCTCTCCTTTCCTGACCCTCTTGACATTTTTTTGGCTTCCCTTTCCCTCTCCGACCGGTGTTTGAACCCTATAGGGATCTAGTCTCTGAGGTCATGTCCAACACGTTTTCACCCGACTTTTGACGGAGGTCCTTTCCGTTTCTCCCTCGATCGAAACAGACGATTCCTTTGGTTCCCTTTCTTTCCTGTTAGTGCTTGCTTCTCCCAAGCAAGTTTCGAGCTTTTCCCCCTACCTCGATCCCTCTTTTGGGATCCCTACACTTTCCCTTCACAGTCCAAGTACTTGGGTGGCCCTTTCCAGATGGAGAAAGTTCAGTTGAGCTGTCCTTTCCTCCGGCCTCTCATCAGTTCCTTACTTTTTTCTTTCCCCAATCGAGGGTTTGATCTGCGGTTCCTTCTGCTCTCCAAGTTTTTAGAACCTTTACGAGGAAATAATGTTTGGCCCTTCTCAGCTCCCCTCCCCCCAATCCCTTCTCGGTCGCCTTCCGTCAGTCCGGCATCCTCTCTTTTCCTCCCCCAACTCTGTGCCGAGTGTTGTGCCCCCACTCTGGTCGAGCCTACGCGGCCAGGGTTTTTAAGTGCCCCGCTCGTGGGCCCGCTCTGAATTCGTCCTTTAAGCGGGTGTTTTTTGATGCGGAACGGTGGATGCTCCATAGAAACCTCATTTCCTCCAGATATACGCAGTACTTATCTCCGCTGCTTTTTTGATTCCCCGCGTGGGTTTTGTGCTTTCAGGCAGACAGATGTTCGTTGGATTAAGTCCCCACGTCATCTAAAGTATGGAGGCCGGAACCCCGATGATAAAAAGCTTCCTTTCTTTGCCCTTCATAGTCTTTTTTTTTTTGAGTCTTCCCCTTAATCTTTGGCTAATTTCGGTTGAGGGATACGTCACCAATCAGCCTCCGCTGTAGATACCCTGTATCGGTTCTCCCATTCCCTCCTCTCCGATTGTTCCTCCGCAGCAGTTCTTGCCCAATACCACGTCCCGTAACACCAGATTTTCTCTACTTGACTATATCCCAGGATCTTCTCCTCTCCCGTTCTTTTTCGGATCATTCGTCCTCCCCTCTTGGTTTGTCGCCCTTGCTCTCTCGATCTTTGAGTTAAGGGTGATAAGACCGGGAGCCCCTCGTACGTAGAGCGCCTGAGGGCCCAGGCTTGTCCCAACTCCTTTCCCGTGTTTTTTTTCTCTCTCCCTCCTCCCGGTTTTCCCTCTATCTCCGCGATTATCGACACATTCCCCGTGCCCCTTCTCCCCCTTACTCACATAGAGAGCAGGTGAATTCCCCACGAAAGATACTTGGCGGGGGCTCGGCTTTTTTTTTTTTTTGCTCCTGTCTGCTGACCCAGCCTCAGAAGACATTACAGGACCACCGAAGCCGGATCAGACCCCCATCGCTCTCTCTTGTTCCCCTTTCTCCCCCACAGTCTCATAGTCTTTTTTTTGTTCGCGCTGTGATGGTACGAACTTCCCTCCAACCATTTGTCTGTGTGTGTGATGAGGAATATCGCTATATTATCTGGCCTTTAAACGATTATTGGTTCGACGGGCGAGCTCTTCTCTTTTCACCCTCCTTTTTCTGATCCCCCCCCAACCTGACCCGCAGTCTTCTTTCCTTTCCTCCCCGCGAATCCTATAATGTTAAGAATGTGTTATTGAGTGTGTTTCCCCTTCGCCCTGCGGATTCTACCTCTCTTCCCCTTCTCCCTTCTTGTCGCCTTTTCCTCCCCCCCACCAAATTTTTCGGAGTATCCCCCAGTCAGAGCTATCTACTTGAGAGATGAAGGCAGGGATTTTTGTTTTTAGGATTTCCTTTGGGGTGGTGGGGGTTTAGGACAAACAAGTTGTTGGGGTCGTGTTTTGTGTTCTTTGGTGTTTTTGGTTTTTGGTGGTTGTGTTGGGGGGTTTGTTTGTGTTTTTTTTTTTTTATCTGGATTTCCTTCCCGTCGAGAGGTCCCCTAGTTCTCTCCCCATACCACTTCATCTTCCTGTTCGACATCTCTTCTTCCTTCCCCCAGCTTGTGCCCCTAGCTGCATACCAGTCTCCATTTTTTTCTCAGTGCTTTGGACGTTCCCTGGAGCCCTGATTGTTTCTTTCCTCTCTCTCTCCCTGCCAAACAGGTCGTGATCTTCTGTTCCCTTCCTCTGTGCCTCCAATCTGGCTCTCCTTGCCACCGCCCTCTAATCTATCCCAAGAAATATTACCCCTGTGCTGCTCCTTCTTGCCCCACCTTTCCCTCTCCCTGTAGAGGCTAGAGGCCTTGCTAGTAAAATTGCCAGACCTAGCTTGCTGGTTGGACCTGTACAACCCCCCCTCTTTGCTTATAGGGCCCCATTCCTCTTCCCTCTTCCAGGCCATCCTGTAAACCCGTTTTTTTCTACCCATTCCACCGAAAAAAGGACAGATTCTAAGAAGCGATTCCCCCCCCCCCCCCCCCCCCCCCCCCTCCTCAGTAACTTTTGAGCCCCCCATCCGATAGTTGTTCCGCAATGACCAACTCGCTCCCTTGTTATATCCTGCAGATGTCTCTGAAAAGGTGGACTACCCCAATGTCGAACGTACGATTGCTAACTCTGCTATCGCTCGCCTAGTCACTCGTTTTTTCTTTCTGCATTTAGAACGGATGTTTGTCTAGAGGATAATCAGGCGGCGTTTGCACTTGTTAGGAGTCTGTCCTTCGTTCTTCTCTTCTTCCTTCACGCTCTCTCCGTCTCCACCAAACACACACCGTAATTCTGATTTACCCTTTTCTGAAAGTTTAACCCCTCCCAGGCAGTCTAATGATAGATTAGAGCATCTTCTGTGGGACGTCTCCTGCCGAGGTTTCCTCACAGTCCTCCCATTTCCCCCTTCTTCGTTTACAGCCCTCCCTCGGTCTCGGCTTTTTATGTCACCCCTGATCCGTTGATTTAGAGTCTCTTTTTCCACCCGGAGGGCCCTAAGACATAAACTTACTTCCTAGTGCTGGCGACCCGCGCCTTCCCCTTTTCCTCCCCCCTGCTCTTTTACTGTTTCCGTGTCTCAGTTTTTTCCCAACACTGTAGAAGCTGTCCATATTTGAGAGGTCCAGTCTCTTCTCGCTCCTTTTCCTCCTGTCCTGCAGTACTAATCGTCTTCGTAATGAAGATTCGGCCATCGTCTTTTCCACCCTGACCCCCACCCATAATCGACTCCCCGTGTGGATTCAGGAAACCCCTGGATTTACCGATGATTTCTTTTTTTCCTTTTCCTTCTACCGCAGCAGGACGCGCGCTCCGAACCCCTTTTTTTCAACTCACCGCCTTTGTTTTTTTTGTTTCCTCTTCCATACCATAAACTCGATTGGTCACCCCATCAGGAGTTTTTCTTAGTCGGGTGATTTACCCCCGCTTCTATAGTCTCGGTTTAGCAGATGTTCGACTTGCTTCTGGGCCTTTTCACCACACCTCTGATTTTGACGCCAGATCTAGATTCTTTCGATCGACGTTAGTAAAACTCTAATCTTTTTGTATTGCTGCCCTGCTGGTTCCTGCGTAGACCTGCGACTTTCGTCTCGTCCAACTAATCCCTTACATTCCGACCTCTGTATAGCGGAGGGAATTTCCAACCGTACGCCTCGGAGCGTTGGTCCTCCGGCCACTCTCTTCCCGTCCCTGGAATGGAAACGCCTGCTTCCCTGTGCCATAAGGATGTCCCCCTCCAAGTTCCATCCGCTTCACGACTCCCGCCTTCTAAAGGACCCTCGCTTCCTCCACCTACTACACAACATGCCGATCCAGGTTGTCAACGTAGCCAGTCTGATGCAATTCTTTACCGTAGAATAGATGGAGTTCCTTACCCCCAGCATTCTGGTAGAGTATTCTCCACTGTTTTTTCCGTCGGCGTGGATTGACGTTCCTTCGTTCTGCTTGATCCCACTCAACTTCTTCTCTCCTGAGCGCAGAAGGTTCCGATGAGTGGCCCCTATCTGCGGCTCTATACTAGGACAACTACGAGAATGGGTTATCTCCTATGCCCAGTGCGCTCACCGTTACGTCCCCCTCCGGGGTGCGTTTAATCTGTCCCTTTCTGTCAGCCCTTCCGGCGCTCGCTTGCGTTGAGTGCGATTTTATCCAACCGGTTCGATGCCTTTCGACAGTTTTGACGGTAATCTACGTAATCCCTCCCCCCCTCTTTCCTCCCCTTTTTTTTTTTGAGTAGATTTCTCATTGTAGGAGGGTCAGTTAACCGGCTTTTTTTTATAATCTATACGACTACGGTTGTTTATTCCCTCGCCCCCACCCCAGCGCTCCCTCCGTCTGCCCGCACTGTGAAGTCGCCCCGGATGTGCCCCTTCAGTTGTTTGAGCGTCACCCCCCCCCTGGCCTGTCTCGAACACGTTCGGATTTTCTCTTTGAAGAGCGCTCCTCTTTGTCCAGCCGGCCCCTGCGTTGCCTGCTACTTCCCTCGTTTCGTTTTTCCTAGAAACTTCAGGCTTAAGCAGTTAAAGAAGTTGCAGCACCCCGTGATCTTGATAATCGTCACCGCCTGCTTTACCGGCTACCTCCAGCAGGCTTCCCTCGTCCCGACTATTCGTCATAATACTGTTCCTTGAAGTGAATCGGCATTTGGTTACGAGCCTTAAAGCTGTTGACGTAATCTGGTCACGTTTTTTCGTGACAGCGTATGCTCACCTTGTCCCGCCCTCCCCCTTTTTTCAGAGGGGTGAGTAACGTTGGATTTCCCTTCCGGTCTTAGAGCTTGTCCTTTTTGTGGTCGAGCCCCCCCCTCGTACTTTTATGTGGTGGCTGCCCCCCCCCAGCCGCTCTCCCGATCAGGATGTTTCTGACCTTTTTTTCCTCTCCCTCTCGCGGGCTTCCTAGGTTTATTCGCCAGGGATCCAGCCTTTTGACAAACGATCTCCCATGGCCGGCATGGATTTTGACTTTGACCTTTTAGCCGTTTTTTTTTTTTAGCTCGCTTCCTTAGTCTCCCTGTTTCCCCTCTCGTTTTTTTTCTTGCCAAGCCCTTTCGAACAGTCTACGAGTAGTTCCCCTGGGTTTTGAAGATTTATTGGACTTGAGTACTTCCCCCTCTTTTATTTCCAGCTCTCTTTTCTTTTGGTCCAAGTCCTTGTTTCCTTTACAGCTTTTCGTTTGATTTTGTTTTGGGGTCTTACTTTCTTTTCAGCGTTTTGCTGAGAGTGTGATCCTTAATAAATTTTTATTCGGGAGGTTTCGTTGAAAGCCATGGAGGCGTCTAGTATTTGGTTTTTGTCTCCGCTATGTGACACTCTCTCGGAGCCGACTATATTTCCTTGAATGGCGCTCGGACAATGTCATCCCCTGCCTCTTCAACCCCCAGCATCTGGCAATCGATGCCCTTCATTTGTTTAACCTCTGCGCTGCGCACCGTGCCTTCATAGTTTTTCAGTGTGTTCGATGCAAAGGGAGGTGTCGCCACCCCTCTTCATGACCGGTTTCTTCCCTGTTCTCGCCTGTTTTTTCGTTTTTTAAAAGTCACTCGAAATATTCCTGAAAGATTTTTCCGTTGCGCTACAAGAGCGCGCCCGGGCTGTAGCCTTATTTCCCTGTGATCCCATTTTATTTAGTATTCATTTTACTTTTTGCTTAGTCGCCCCCACGCAAATGCTAGATCTGATCTCCTCCATGCGTGTATTAACCGTTGAAGAGAAAGTAGCCAGCAAGGCATTCGTGTGGTTTGAATTCCCCCCTCGCCTCTTTCCTTGAGCAAGTATAATCACTTCCCCACTTACTTCCCCCATTTCTAGTGATTACGCCGATTTTCCTCCCCCGGTCCGTTTCTATTGATAGTCTCTGACGATGTCCTTTCTCGGATTTCCTCCTTTCCGACGCTCCTTCTTTTGAGCTCTTTACCCTTCGTCAACCCCTCACCGTTGACCCATATAGAGCCTCACAAGAGAGGTGTCTTTCTTTTTCCTTTTCTCACCCACCTTATCGGCTTGTGTAACTCCAAAGAAGTTCTTATCCCCCTTTAAGGTGTAGACCTAGGTCAGGAATCCCTGTTCTTTTTAGGTCTCCACTTCTTGCTTACCCATGTCATTTACCTTATCTTGGCCTCGTCTCTCGACTCTTCCTCATGATAATTTTTCTTAGCCAGTCTTCCCATGCAAATCCCCTGTGGCTTTCCCTCCAAAGATTTGTAGACCGAACAAATGAGAGGTAAGTTAAATCAGCATTTGCCAGTGACTCTTGGTATGTTTCCCCTTTCTCGTTTGGATATTGCTTTCTCTTCTTATACCATGATTTTCAATTATATGGACCCCCTTTTCCCCTCCTTTTGGGTCCTGGCTCTCTACCTCCACCCCTTTAATCTCAGGCTCTCCGTCCCCCGCTTTTCCATATTTTCTCCCACCACACTAGTTTTTCCTCTTTTGTGACAAACCCGGATTATACGGCTACGGCCTTTGACTTTCCTCTTTGGAGTCGCCTGTCGGTCCTTTACGGGGGGTTCTTTCTTTCCTTTATTCCAGGTCAAGCCTCCCTAGAGCATGCTTTCATCTACCTATAGGTATAGCTCGTTCTATTTTTCGACCCTACGACCCCCGAAGTTTTTGATTCCCCTTCAGACGGCGGATTGAGGTACTCGAGTCCCCGTTAAATGGCAGATGCCCCCCTTCCGCTGACAATACACCAATTCTTCCTTTTCCTCCATTATATGTATTCGTCCTTTTATGTGTGCTGGATGTTTAAGGGTTCTTTCTTAACCAGACCCCATTCTTTAGAGTCTAGCTGTAGAAAGTAGTTTAACCTTGCCTTTTTTTTTCTAAAGTGCCTTCTATGACTATTTTAAGAAGTCCAGACCCCCTCGTCGGACCTCTTTTCCAACGCTTGATTTCTTCCTATTGGATGCATGACTTTCGGCCCGGTCTTTCCTCACTCGAGACGAAGTCCGCACCGTTTCGGCTTGAGCGTAGCGGCCCTGCCAGGGGGTCTGCCAATGAGAGGAGCGGGAAGGGAGTTTTTAAATGAAGGGAAGGCTACCTAAGTAGCGTAGTTCTGGACACGG
>Ga0179591_1313635_pt1 | contig 20677 bp, 18 predicted proteins | sample CZOMad2_1_08_16f_FD_182891 | JGI IMG/M metagenome (GOLD analysis project Ga0179591, IMG submission 182891) | Vadose zone soil fungal communities from Angelo Coast Range Reserve, California, USA - CZOMad2_1_08_16fungal (PacBio error correction) | ecosystem: Environmental > Terrestrial > Soil >... | reverse complement strand
TCCCGTTCCGTGACCCTCCCCGCCCTTTTTTCCCCCTTTGTCCTCTTTCTTCACCTTCTTAGGAAAGTCTTTTCCCCGTGCGTCCTGAGTGATATCTGTCGTTTACCTCCGCCAGTTTCGACCCTGACGACAATGCCAGATCTTTTTCTTTTCTACCCTTATGGACCTTCCTTTTTCATGTTCCGAACTTCTTCTTCTTCTTCATGTCGAAAGTCTTGCCGCGTTTTCCTCGCCTTGAAGGGCTTTTCTAACGGTCTTCATCGCTTTAAGCTTCCTTTCCCCCTTTGCCACGGGGATTTGTGGGCTTGACAAGGCGTGAGGTCTCGTCACGCTCCTACATCTTGTTTTCTGGTTAATGAAGGAAGAGCGGTTTTTTTTGCTTTGTATCCCCTCATAAACTCCCTTCTTTCTCCTTTTTTCGACTGCAGACATCCTCTTTTACATTCTCCCAGTATATAGTCCCCCGACTTGTATTCGCGCAGGTCGCAGCAGATTCGCGACTTGCCTCGCGACTGCCCCTCCTCTTGTCCGTTAGGTAAAGAGACCACCTGTTGTCCTCCCTAATGGTTTTCCTTCTCCCCAGCCGTTCCCCTTCCTCCCACTCTGACCACTTGACCTAATGGTAACGCACCCCGGCTGAAACGTGCTTTTCGGCAGATGATTTTTTTAGCGTTTCCCCATTCTTTTTTCTGTCGATTTCTCCTCCATCTTTTAGTGTGAGGTAGCTTTTTTTTTTAACTTTTCTTTTCGTCTAGAGTGTCAGCGGCTACGCCACCTCCCCCTTTTTTCGCGTGTTTCGGTCTGATCGGATATAGCTGCTCCTCCCCGCTTTCCCCCCCCATGACTTTTTTCCCCCGCCCCCTCCGATTCCCTTTTCCCAATCAGGCCATGGTCTCTTTTAGAGTCTATCTTGCCGCCCTTTTTCCGCTTCCGCTCCGCACGAGATTAATTTTCTTCGACATTTTTTGCACCTTTCCTCCGACGACCCCCCCCCATTCTCGTGCGCCTGCTCAAGTGTCCCTTTCCTGTAAGGAAAATCATTCCTTCTGAAAATCTAGGATTCTCCTCGCGAAGCCGTGACCCCCCAAGGAAATGTCTGATTTTCTGCTTGACCAACGATCTCTCCTTTTATTCCCCCCCCCTTACTTGTTGTTGACTTCTCTCTTTATTAGAGACTTACCTAGAACCCCTGGAATTGGTGAAATTCACTGCCTATGAGTGATATCCGCCCCTCCTTTTTTCCGTTTCCTTTCTACCCCCCTTCGGCCAGTCTTCACCCTCTGCGAGCCTTCACTAATTGGAGTCAGTGATGCAAAGTAAGAGTCTCATCATGCTTTGTGGCGCTGAGGCGGAAACGGGGCTCTTTTCGGAAGAGAATCTGATGCCTCAAATACCCTTATTTCACCGGTTGCCTTCGGGAGTCTCATCACAAGCCGAATTTCTCGATTTCTGCCTTCTTTTCCGGAACTTAAGGACTATCCCCCGTTAGCTCATTTCTTTCTTAGATTCTTTCGGATCCCGCGAATCCGCGCTTTTTTTTCGTTTCGCGCGCGACTCCCTCGTAAAGCGAATCCCTATCCCATCCCCGGTACTTTTTCATCGCTTTTTTTTCTCCTCTGCCCAATCAAGGATCCAAATGTTGAAGCTATTGTGCCTTTGACAGGGCGCGCCCCAGGTAGTCCATTTCTCACTCCTGTCCTGTATTCACAACCTGGAACCCGTGAGCCGTTTTTTTTTGTCTTTCTAGCGTGAAAGGATCTTCCCTCGTGCTGCGTCGCTTCGTGCCCTTTGCTCGCGCCTTCGCACCTTTTTCTCCTTTGTCTCCTGATCGTTCATGTTGCAAGGATCTTTCTTCCTTTCCCTGCCCCCGCGATCACGCCCGTCTTTTTTGATTTCGACCGAGTCTCCACAGACTCTTATAAAGCTTTTCCTACCCTCCTATTATTGATGCGTTCCTTCCCCTTTTGCTCGTGTCCGTGATACCTGCCTCCGCCCTTTTAAAGAAGTGTTTTTCCTGGTCTTTTTTTTCCCCGCCGATCCATCCCCCCTGTTGCCAGCATGCCTTTTCTTCTGAGGTTTTACCCTTCCTCTACGAGCAATCAAACCCCCCAACGTTCTGACATTCCTTTTTCAAGATTTCATTTTCCCCCATAGCATATTCCTCTTTCCTGTCCCCTGATACAATGTTTTCTTCTCACAGACCAAGCAAGAATTAACGCCTTTATGCTGCCTTCAAGCTTGAAGATATAATTCCCGTTTGCTTTTAGGTTCTCCTGGCCGATCCCCTTTTAGGATAAGCCCCCCGCTATTTTTCCCTGAGGTAGTTTAACATGCGGCGGTAGGTCGCTCGGAAAGTAGGATTCCTTCCCTTCTTCTTGTGGTGGAAAACCTTCCCCAATCCTCGTTTCTATCTTCTTTCTCGTTCGGAGTCTCTATCAGGAGCTATGCGGACGTTCACCGCGTACAGGAGCCCTATCCTTCCCACCCCCTCTGTATTGGTCCCTCTCCTATTCCTACTGATAACAGTCAGATTTTTAGAAAATTACCCACTGACCATCCCCCGATTTCGCCTCCTTCGAGCTTCCCGCTCATTGGCTCCTCAGCTTCTTTGATGTCAATCGAGTTTTCTTCCTCTTTCCGATAAAACGGTACTTGACTCACGGACGTAAAGTTTCTCGGCGGGCACTTTCTTATGCCGGCAAAACGTTTTTTCCCTCTCCCCTCTTTATGACCTTTCCTCCCTTTTCTCTTGTTGTACTCAGCAGCATAATAACTACTGAGCGTCCTTCCGCCGAGCCGAGGATCCTCGTTTTTCCGAGAAAAGTAGCTTGCTTGTTTTAATCTAGAGCTCTTCCCAATCTCTCTCAGCTCGCGTTCTTTCCTTGTTTTCTATGAATGTGAGTCCTTAGTGATTTGAGAATGGTGCCATGGGTGTCGCAGGTTCTATTACTCCTCCGTGAATAGACTGGTCGTCCTCCTCCATCCTTCCCTGCCAGGTTGTCTCCGTCCCCCCTCTCCTCAATCGACCAAGAGAGGAACCCTCAACTTCCCCCCCTGGGTAGTTCGACCGAGCGCGTTTCTTAGACCTTCCGATGCCCTGGCTCCCACTACTGCCTTTTGAGCTTCGGTAGAGCTTGAGCTCCTGAGATTAGAGCTGCGTGAAGCGAGTTCATTTCCTTTGCCCCCTTCCGCCAGTCAAGTCTCCAACACGAGGTCCCCCTCTTCAATTTTGAGGTTCAGAGCGACATCGTTCCGTGTCTTGATGATTCACTTCGCCCCATCTATGTCGAGCTCCACCCTGATTTTCTTCTTTTGTAGTTGGCAGAGCTCAAGTCAACGCGGGTAAACCGTAAAGTTCTTCTCTTTGATGGGTCCGTCGTCAGAGTCAGAAGTTTTTTTTTTGGGTGTTTGTTTTTTTGTTTTTTTTCTCACTCTTGTAAATCGACCTCCAGGATGGTGTAAGCGGGGGTTCTGTTTGTGAAGTACCCTACTCGTTCCCTCTTCACTCACCCTCTCTTTTTTCCCCCCTCTTAGTTCAGATTTCTCCTTCAGGAGTCGAGGGCATTATCGAGATGGTATCCGTAGGAGAGTTCGTTGTTTGCGTAGGATACGGGTCCCAGCCTTTCCTTTCTTCCGTGTCTCTTTTTTTGAGTTCTCCCCTCAGTCTCTCTCCTTTTCTCTCCTCTGATCTTAAAGGACTTTTCTTCCTCCTTCCCAGGTGTTGTTTTGAGAGACCTTGACGGGCTTTCGGAGCTCGCGTTTTTTATTCGTTGTCTCACAGCAGTAGAAATAGACCATTTTTTCGAAACTTTTCAATCTTAATCGACTTCAATCTTCCGCCTCCGACGGCGCCCCGCTCTTCATCTTCCGCCCTTTCTATCTCCTCCCCTTCGCATATAAGGGACTTAGTCTCGAGGTGTTACTTTCGTCGATACCTTCGTAGAAGACATCGTTTGGTTTTTCCTTAACGAGCTCCAGTAAAATCTTCTTCTTTTTCCCTTTTGACTCTTTTTCCCTTCCGGCACCCATTTTACCCGTACACCCGTTCTGGTAGCTATGGAAACAACGCTCCTAACTGGCGTCCGTGCTTTCTTGCCCTTGAGATCTCATGTGCTCCTACCCTGTCCCCCGATGCTCTCTTTTTGTGTTTTGTTGACTAGCAAGACAGGTCGGCTGTCGGCCCGCTTGTCTGTTTCTTTCTTTTTCTGCCGCCGCTCCTTCCCTTGCCACCGCCCGCTCGCGCTTTTTTACTCCAAGAGATCCTCTCGCGTCACCTTCTCTCGCTTTCTTTTTTTTTGAGGAGGCCCTCCGCTCTTTTCGGCATTTCCTATACATTTGCAGTATACCCTTGGTGCAGGTTCGTTCTATAGCTTTCGCCGGACGCAGGCTGACCTTTCTTGCAGTACCTTTTTTCTTTTGACCTTTCTCACATTCCTTTCCCCCCAGCCTTTTCCTCCCCTGCTGAAAAATGAGTTTTTCGCTACCCTCTAAAAGAGAGACGTCTCTCCTTTCGGGAGGATGATGAGTGAAACGTTGACTCTTCGTCGGTCAAAGGCACCCCTGTTCCGGCCCCCGAGGAAGGATCTTTTGCGAGGAGTCTGCCTCCCCCCCCGCTGTCCCTTTTCCTTCATTCTTTTTTTTTTTTTTTCTCTCCCCCCCAAGAAGCAGGAGATTCTTTTTTTCCCTTAAGGAGGGCGGCGGTCCGTGCGATGCTGTCTCGATGTAGCTTGTTGGCCTGAAGCGAACCCCCCCTTTCCTGGCAATATTGATCGGCGTGTATCTCTAACATATACTTGCCCCCCCCCCCCCGGTCTCTTAAATTCCCCACCCCCGGAAGGCTTAACTCTTCCGCGTCTCCACCAATTTGGAGTAGTTTTCTCTTTCAGGTTCTTCCTCTCATGTTTACTTCTCTATTTTCGTAAACTTTTCTTCCCTGACAAAGGTTGCGATAGTGCATCTTTCTCGGTGACACTTTTCCTCCTCACTCTCGATCAGAATCGTCAGCCAGACCCAGCCCTTTCTCTCCTCCGTAGTTCTATGTATCCTTCTTCTAGCTATCTGTTGACGAATGCTCCTAAAAAGGAAGCGCACTCGTTTATACCTTGCTAAGTTTTTCCTTCCGACGCTCACCCTTTATCCCTTTTCCTCTAGTTAAACGAGTACTTTTTTCATCCCTTTGAGGTTTCTCCTGATTATTCCTTTCTTAGAACGCAAGCCGCTTTATCGTTTTACGGCAAGAACATTTCCTCCTCTTTCTACTGATTCCACCCCCTTTTTTTCCCCCTTTCATTTCCTAACTTTTTGGATTTTTAGGTATAGTGATTACAGGGCATCGTCCTCTTTCCGCGCGTGAATTTTTTGTCTGTCTTCCCCCCCCCTTCCCCCAAGAAAGGCGGTCCCTCTGTTCCAGGTTTTTTTTTTTTTCGGCCCCCTGATCCCCGCCCCTGATTGTCTTGTTTTTTTCCACGATAGACATGTTCCCTGCGTTACTAAGGAGAGGAGGTGTTTTTTCCGAACTCAGAACTTCCCGGCTTTCCCTTTTTTTTCTTTTTCTCGGCAGCTCTTCTTCCCATTCGTCCCAAGATATAGAAAGAAGTGTCTCGTTCGGTTTCGCACGCCGAGCTCTAGCAAGGGTTTTATTCGAAAGAGACGATTTTTTTGCCTTTCCCCCTAAAGTTCCCCTCTCGTTCCTTTTTTTTCTCCACTTCCCTCCTTAGAAAAGTACCCCACTGTAAGGCGTGAGACCATCGTAAGAAGTCCCTCAAATCGGAGGCTGGCCTTTTGGGTTAAGTTTTTAATCTCTCCCCATGTTACCCCTCTTCTGTTAGAGTTCACCGCTTTTTACAGAGGAGTCCCTAGATAGCCGAGGGCCCCTCTTTTAGTGCCTCGCGCTGGTCGTCTTGTAGTCCCTCCCATACAATCTCTTTCTTATCTTAGCCTTTCTTCCTTATCCTTTCTTTCCTTCCATAGAGTTTTTCCCCCCATGACGGGGCTAGGCAGAATCCCTTTCTTTTCCAAAAGACTTCTCCATGGTCTGTGCTTCCTTTATCCGTACCGAACTCTTTTCCTCCCGGTTACTCTCCAGAGAAGAAGACAAAGCTTTGATACTCTCTGCCAGCGGGAATTGGAATATTCTCCCGATTATTTTTCCTTGACCTCCAGTGTATCGCTGGGAGACCAACCTGAATTCGACTCTCACCTCCGAATAGAGACTTCCTACTTCCCCCCCAGGCCCACATTTGTATCCCTTCTTCCTACTCAACCACAGCTTCTGGTATTTTAACCCCCTAAGAGTTTTTTGTTTAGTTATATAGTTTGATACTGCGACATGGCTTGCCTTCCTGCTTAGCTGAGTTTTCCAGTGATAGAGCCTTTTCGATTCCTGACTGTCCTACCCCCCGGATCCTTCTTCCAAATTTCTTTCTCCCATCAACACCCTTTTTCTCCATTCCTTTAGATTCAGGCCTTCCTGATATAGTTTGGTCTCTTACGAGCCTCGATGGGATGCCTCTTTGCGGCCTGAGAGATCTCTTCATAACATGTACTTTTTTCTTTTTTTACTTTCCTTGAGAGCCGCCCGTCCCGTCCCTCTCTTTTTTCCGATCTTTACCTTTCCCCGCCTCTTGTTCCCCCTTTACTTTCTTTTTTTCTTCTCTTTCTCTAGCCCCTCCCTCTCCCAAACGAAGACTTATCGGTTCGAGAACCCCCACCTTTTCTTCAATAGATTGACTGTTCCCCCCCTTCCCTCCTCGGTTGACCTAGATTTACATGAAGCCCCTGCACTTCGCTCCCTCTGTCTCGTGAATTCGATGATTTCCCTACCCCACCCACAAAAAGTTTTTTTTTTTTCTTTTCCACGTACCCCCTTTTGTTTCCTCTTCTTTTCTTCCTACAACCCCCTTCCCCTATTGACTTTTAATGTGAGAGCGTTAAAGCACACCGAAAAGCGGCGCTTCGATGACCTTTCTTCCCACTTCTCGAGACTTCCGGACCCTGAACCAAGCCGAGTCAAGTAGGTAGAGATGTCGGAATATTTTGTAACGGCTTCTCAGAGAAGAACCCTCCCCCCCCCGTATTTCCTCGACTAACACCCCGCGCGACCTTCCCTCTTCTCAGCTCCCTCAGGAGAAACGATTTTTGCTTTGACCCCGTACTTCTCTCTGCGTTTCAAGTACCATCAAATGCTTTATCCTTGACCTTCTTATTTTTTATGTTTTCCTTAAGATTCGGTTGAAATCTCCAGGCGGACTTCTTTTCTCGCCCCCGCTTCCCCCTCATTGTACTTGGCAAATGACTCGAGCCGACAAACCCAGTTATGACAACCCCTTCCCAAGATTTCCGACTCTTCCCCCCCCTCAAATACCCGGTCCGGAATTTTACAATCTTTCAACTTGCGGCTTGTCCCTGCACAGTCCTGAAGCAAGCCATTCCCGAATAGAGCTCCATCAACCAGGGAACCCTCCTTTCTGAACTGTGAGTCGGGACTGGTCTTAAGGTTAGAACTTGTTTGACAATCCCTTTTTTCACTTTTCCTTCCATGTCTCCCTTTGTACTTTCCTTCTTTCTTTCCTTTGTTCCGCTTCCTCCTCCTTCAAGAAGAGGATCGCAGCGGCTTGTCTTGCTCGGAGGTTTCATCTTCTGATGACACTTTTGTAACCCTCTTCCGGACTTCCAGATACCCTGCAACCTGTGTTTTCGCGGAATTTCCCCCGCGTTAAACGTCCCCAGCTCTTCCGAAAAAGTTCAACATCACACGGTTACAAAACCTTTTTTTGCTTTCTTCTCGGTACTCCTAGTGGAACATGCTATGTTGAGGTACTAGACCGTCTCTTTTGAGTTATAGATACCCCTCTACTTCCTATTCCTTCCCCCGATTGTTTCCTTGGTACCAAGATTAACACTTTTTTCTAATGGAAGCCAGCAATCTTTTATTTTCCTATGGAATCGCATTCTCGCGTGTTGCTCGACTAGACTTTCTATGAAGGTGACTCAATCTGAATCGAGCTGACACATTCTGAATGGAGTCTCTTATCATTTCGCTAGGGTTTACCTTCTTCGTTCTCTGTTTTGGCAAGACTTTCTTTCTTCCTTGTCCAGCTGCGTTTTTTTTTTTTTCCCTTGGAGTCAGAGTTGATATGTCTCATTCTCACGATATCTGGCTCCGGATGAGAGGTCCATTACTTCTTCTTCATTCTTTTTTTCTTCTTTGGTCCTTCTTTCTACCGGTAGGACTGATTTTGAGTAGCTTTTTTTCCTTTTTGTCACTTTGCCCCTTGTGTAGTATAGCTTGAGTGAGGACGCTCTCTAGCCGATTTCCCAACTACTGACCTCTTCTGCTAGAATTTCCGTGCTCCCTATTGGATTACTAGAGCGCTTCCAACTCTTTTCAAAGTCAGGATAGGCCGTTTCTTCCAGACCCTTTAGAACACCCCCTCGGCCTCCCCCAGTAGACCTTTCCTGTGCTCTGTACTGAGCCCCGGTGTTTCGATACCCCTCCCTATCTTTCTAGAGAAAGGACGCCTCCTTCGGCTGTAGTTGGCCCTGAGAGACCCCCTCTCTTTTTCTTAAAGTGCCTCTCGGGAGCCTCTCATTTACCCTCCTTACCCGAATTACTTTTCTGGTGACTATTTATCGCTGGTCGGGAAGATGACTTGCTTTCTTTTTTTTTTCCGATTCTTTCTCCAGCTACGGTTCCCTTCGTCGATACCTTGGTCAATTATAGTATTTCCTCTTTGGATTTGATCATGATACGTCGATGGGTCGCCTTTCCTGGTCTCTCTCTCGTGGAGTTTCTCTCTGACTTTAGCTCATGTCCTCTTTATTACGTCTTCGCCGCAGCCGTGAAGTTTTCGATTTTCTTTTTCTCTCAGGAAAGGAACTTATCTTACATCCCCTCCTCATTAAGTTTTGTTGTGTTCCCCTCTTCCTGCAGGGCGTTTTCTTTGTTCTTTCTTCGGATTTGTCGCCTTTCCCTCCAAAGGGCGACCTGTTCCATTTGACTCCTTCATCCAGCAAACTCCTCCTCCTTTTCTAATTCCTCACCAAAGAGATCTCCTTTTCTTTCCTAAGTCACCTCTAAACCCTTCTCTCATTTTCCCTTAGTCTTCTCCGTTCTGATAAGATAGTAGATGAATTCTCTTCCTCCCCCTGATACTTCTTCTCCCCATAATTGATTCGCGCGGCTTTTTCCGCTCTACTCTCGTCCAATTTAAGTGGGACCCCCCGGCTGTAGCCGATGGCCAAAGGAAATTCGTCCGTGCTCTAGACACTATATTGCTTATTATACCAAGAAAGTCTTTTCTCTCGGTACCTCTCCAGAATTGTCAGCCTCCTTTACCTCCCTGAGTTTCGACCCTCACTTAGCACTACTCCGGACGTGAACTCGCCATATCACGAAATCCACTTCTCGCAAATTATAGAGCCTGCCTCTCTGTTATGCCTCCCCGTCACGGTTTCCCCCTCCTAAGAGAAGTGGATTTTGTTCAAAATATTGTGCGCTTTTCATATAGCTCCTTTCTATTCAGAAATCTAGTCCCTTCCTTCCCTCGAGGCTGACTACTTTCCTTTTCATTATTTTGACCCCCTCCCTCAAACAGATGCTGACCCGCGAAGATCAAAGAGCGCCAGTTCCTTGCGGCGAGCTACCCTTCTGCCTCTAGAAGAGGTAAACCCTCCTTCACTCTTCCTCTTCCAGCTCCCCCCGTCCCTCCCGTGAGATTGATATTTTTTCCCCCTCCTTCTCCTTGTTAACCTTTTCACAGAGAAGGAGTATTTCAACACGGCGCAGGCGCGGAAGCACTTCTTCCTGCCCTCCAGGCTTTCTTCTCTTATTCTCGGCCCTTTTTTTCCTTTTCCCTTCTAATATTGTCCTTCTTTTTTTTGTTTTGATCGCGAAAAGAGATTTGTGCCAACAATTTCTTTTATCACAATAGGAGGATCCCCCTTTCTCCTCCTCTCCCTCTCCTTCTCTAAAAATGGTCTTTTCCGCCTGTTAGTCTTTTTTCCCTTCTCGTAAGGGTTATAAGCTTCACTTCGTTCAAATGCCAGCGACATTGGCGATAGTGCATTCTTCCTGGTTGAAAAATAATCCCTTCTTTCTCTACCCTTCCTCATACCTCCCCTTCCCCCCTGCTTCGCCCTTTTTTTTCTGTGAAGGTTTCAACTCAGAAAAGGTCTTTCAAGCGCCTAGGCCTTTTGCCGTTAATTGGATCCCTACCCCGCCGTTCCTCTCCCCACTTCTTATCCTGTCCCTGTCCTTTTCAGGATCCCCCTTAGCAAATGCGAAATGTCTTTCGAATCGTCACTTTCGGCACGATGTTTGAGTTAAGTTTTCCTATGTCCGACACTTCACCCTCATCCCATTTTTCTTCACCCTTGCCTCAAATGTTCCTCCCCCTTCCTTTGCATAGTCTGAAATCTGTGGAACAAAGGAATCTTAAAGTTGGATTTGTAGTTTTTTCTATTCGTCATTTCCGGTAATCCTTTTCCGCGTTTCCTCTCAGAGCGGGAATGTATGTTTACACTCTTTTTAACGCCCGTCAAAGACGGCTGGCCCATGTCCGACATTTCTTTGTCTTTTTAGTTCACTCCTAGACCTCCTGGTAGTACCCAAGATCAGACATGTGTTTCCCTGCGTTAATGAAGTTTTTCCCCGGTTTTCTCGGTTAGAACCCAATTCACTTCCTTTCGTTGATAGATTTTTGAGAGACCTCTCTTCTCTCCTCCGGTTTTAGCACCCCCCCTCTCCTTTGTCCTATCGTCCAGAAGATGTTCGACGCAGAAAGTCGCGATCGACGAGATTCCTTTTCACTCCCTGTACAAGATAGCACATTTTTGACCTCCTAGGTAATTTTTTGTCTTCTCCCAGTGAAGCGTTTTTTTCCCAGGTCTCCCCCCTTTTGTCCGTGAGAAAGACTTCCGTAATTCTTTCTTCCACCATCGGCGGCACCTTAATCTTGTTCCTGTATTCCTGCTCCTCTTTCAACCTTTTGCTTGATGCTACTTTCCTCTCCTCTGTCCCTCTTCCATTGAGAGATAGCCGAGAATTCGCGCTCGTTCTCGGCTCTCCCCTCCACCCCTCCCAAGAGTCGTTTTCCTTCTCCTTCTAACTTTGCTGTCGCTTCCTAATTCCTTTGCGCTTCCCAAACTCTTAGGTGTCCTGCTCGGACCCACTTGAAACAATTTCCTGCATGGGATTCTGCGTTCTCCAGTCCCTCCCAGCTTCTGCTCAGCTTTTTTCCTCTTTCTAGACAGATACCAAAGAGGTATAATGTTTCTGCATAAGTGAATGGCATAGTTTCTTTTCTAGGTAGGATAAATTCTCTAGTCCTCCTTTCTGCAAATACTTCCATTTCAAACGCTTTCCTCCTTCTACCTCCTGGATTCCCCCCCCCAGGAACTTGTGTAGAGGATGAGTGAGAAACTCTCTTTATAATACCTCTGTTCATTATTTTTTGTTTTCCTTCCCCTGTCCCGTCAATTGCTCCCTTCACTTTCTTTCCCCCGTGCTTCCCCCCCCTTTGAAGTTATGCTTGTCCACCAGGTTATTTGATGCTTTCTGCCCCGAAACTAATGGTCCGTCGTATTTCCACTTCCTCGGCCTTCCTCCTTGCTCTCTGTTTCACCCTTTCTATTGAGCGAGGACCCCCAGGTTGATGACAATTTCAGTCCGAGAATCTCTTCGGCCAGAACATGTACATCCTTCTCACTTTTGATTCCCGTCTTCGCCTCATTCCCTCCCAGACCACACCTTTCATAGAGGTATTCTGACCCTCATAGCATCCCCCCGACGACAAGACCCCTTTTTCTTTGAGGATTGGTATTCCTCCCCCTCGTACCTTCGAGCGCCACCCCTTTCTCGGCGCGCGGCGAAACGGAATGGCTTCAGTGGTGTTCCATCTATCTTAACCCCCGAAGAAGGTTGCCCCCCGATCTTCATTTCACAGCAAGGTTCCTCCCCTGTTTCCCTTCTTTCCCTTCCTTTTGTCGCGCATTTTTTCCCCTTCCCATTTTAGCCAAGATTCTTGTAGGCCGACAAATTTTTTCGATGACCTTTCAGCGTGAAAGGACTTTCCATAAATAGTGTTTAGTACAGTACTTCTCTCTTAGACCAATATAGTCTCTCCCCCTCTCCCCCAAAGGATCTCGATTCCCTTAGGGAGATATCGTTCTCTTCTTCTGCATAGCACGGCTCTTATGCTCTCTCACCGATCCCTGCCTTCCTTTTAGTTTCCCGAGCTAACCTCCTTTTTTCCGTCCGTACGAAGTAGAACCCGATTGTCTTTTCTTTTTTGGCCTGATTTCCTTTTCCCTTCTTGTCACGAACCAGAACCTCCATTTTAAATTTGCCTTTCCTTGTATTTGCAGCTCTTCCCTGCTTTCCCCCTCCTGCATTTCTTCTAGTAGATAGTCCATTATGCATGGCCCTGTCTCCGTGATCCCTGAACATCCCCCGTCCCTTGTCCCTTTTCCCTCTTTTCATTTTCCTTGCAATATACTTCCCCCGTTCGGTCTTGTAACTCCTGCGGTCCCTTCTAAATACAGATATCTAGTCAAGGAATCTCCTCCCCCAAGTGTTGACCTGTGGTATTGTTAGTGGGTTGGGGGGAGGTTTGGTACCCGTTTTCAACCCCCCAATGTAACCTGCTTACCTTGCGACGCTAGTTGACTCAGGGTCACTGATTCGCACGCAACCACCGTTGTGCACAGACACTCTAAACCATGACTCCTCCCTTTGATCTTTCTATTATTTTTCAAACCCCCTATAGACTAACACCGACCCATCCCCCTCCTCCAGGCTCGTTACAAACCCGACCCCCGTACGCTCCTTTCCCTAATCCGCCAGCTGCAAACATGAGCAGCCGATTGACTTTTTGCTCCCGACTCTGCACGACCGCGGCTCGGCGGGAGCTGCGGTGCATGTTAGAGTAAGGAATTTGAAGAAAACAACCATCAAACAACCACACCCCAGATGAGGCATAACCTATATCACCTATCCTGCATGAAAGTCACCCCCACTACCACACAACAGCAGTCAGCTAAACCTTCTACGTAGCGTTGTTTTTTGGTTATCAGTCATCTTCCCCCTGTGTCAAGTGCTCGGCCGGGGAGGAGGTGGGGAGACAAGAGAGAAAAAGGTGGTAGTTTTTGACGAAGAGCGCAGTCGAAGCCCTGTGAACGAGTCCCCCAACAAAAATTTCACTCGATGTGGAAAGCAAATCTTTTCAGCCTCCCACTTTGGGAACCTGCATGCTGAGACACATTCTAGACCTGCCGGGGATCGCCTATGGTTCCCTTCTTTTGTTGTATTCCCCTCTTTTTTTCTCTATCTTCCCCTAGGAATTTCTTCTTCCGTCAGCGTTGTAGATTCCCCGAGTCCTAAAAGCAGAAGAAAGTCTATGGTTTCCCCTCCTTGATGCTCTCCTTTCTTCTGTTTTCGACGCTTCGTCGACATACTGAGCTATTACGTTCTGTTAATACTTTCCTTCAGCAGGAGTCTCAGCCCCTTTCAGATCGGTCCCTTAGAGACTTTTTTTCCTTTCTTCGTCTCGGCCTGAACGGTAAACCTTCTTTCCTCCCTGTTCCCTTTCACTGGAGAGCTGTTTCTTCTTTTTCTTTTCACTTCCTTAGTTTTAGGACTTCCCTTGTGACCAGGACTTCCTTTTTTTTTCCCTTACGCCTCTCTGTCAGGCCAGAGGCGACCTTGTCTTCTTTCTTCCGAGCTCCCTTTTTTAGATTCAAAGAACCTCCCGTATCCGGGCGTGATTCGATTGCGCACGCCAGAAGTATTCATCCCATCCCCCTTTACGAGCTCTCTCATTTCCTATTAGAGAGATATTGTCCCCCCTTTCGTAGCTCGGGGGTTTTCTCGTGAAAGTAATCTTTCCCTGAAGTCCTTTGCCCCCTTTTCAGTCCCACGACTTTCTGGCCTCCAAAGGATAGCACTGCGTGTTTCTCTCGGATCGGTCTCCATATTTTCTTTATTTAACCATTCCTTCAACTTTTAGAGTTTTTTTCTTTCTCTGTTTCTGTGGTCAAGCTCCTCAAATCCCGAGGGTAACTAAGTCTCCCTCTTCAGCGAGCCCCCCTCTTCTACCTCTTTTCTACAGAATTCAAGATGGTTTGTTATCCCCTTTTTTTCTGGCAGAATACGATCCTTTTCTATTCTCTACCCTAGAGCTTTCAAAGGGTAGAGACTCGGTCCTTATATTATTCTATTATTCTCATACTCCTTCCAGCTCTTTTCTGCGATGGCAGTACGGACCAGGTTTTATCGCGTACTTTTTTTAGTTAGCTTTTAGACGGCAGCGCATTCATCTTGCCTGTTTGGAAATTGAGACACTTTCTCGCTAAGGTACTGATTTTCTTGGGAGGGTGTTTTTTGGTGTGGGGCACACTGCCTCGAGGCTAGCAGTAGTTGGAGAGTTGATAAACACAACTGGGAGATCCAGGATGACGAAGACGGGAGGGGATTTTACACAGAAGGACGAGGAGACCGAGACGAGTTTTCTCTCTTCTTTTCCCCCTCTCCCTTTTTGTTCTCCTTGCGTCACTGTTTTCCATGTTTTTCTTTGTCTCACTCCAGAACCCTTACACTCTCTGCCATTTCATTTTTCCCTACGGGTCTCAATGCGTCGTAGAGACCATGCAGTAGTAGGGAGATGGGGAGTCGGGTGGGGGGGGGTGGTGGGTGTTGCCCCACATACGAGAGACCCCACCAGAGCTTTGCCATCCCTCACTCCCATCAAGGATCGGGGAGTCCTACCTGTTCGGTTGCGGAGGGGAGCGGCATGTGAATTGGGTGGGAGGGGTGTGGGCGGAGGTTAAGACACGTCTGTGTCGAGTTCCTGTTTTTGTGTATACTTCGGGGGGAGATAGTTTTTCTCTTCCCAGACCTCTATTCTTCAACCAATCATGTCTGCTCCTTGTGGCCTCTTGTTCAATGACATTAGTTCACGAGCTAGACTTCCAGAGCGTCCCCCATTTTTCCTTGGACCTTTTCTGGCCCGTCCTTTGGAAAAAGTCCCCCCATACGAGCACACTGCAAGAATGGGCAGGATGCATACGTTTACACCGGAAAGCAGTATCAGGGTTTAGAGGTGTTATACAATGACCCAAAAACCAGGAACGATAATGAATCCGCTAGGTTCTTTCCCAGGTCATGAAACATGGATACACCTTATGCTAACTACTGGGGTATGCGCGTCGACTAGGTAGTGACATGTGCATAACGCCTCTCCTTGTGCACTCCTATAATCTCGTGAAAGACTATAGACTTCTCTTGGTAACTCAAAGATAGAGTTATCTCCCTTTATTCGACTCTTTAATTAGTTTTCTCCCCTCATTCCCCCTTTTAGGCCTTCTGACGAACCCGAGAACTTCCGACCCATCTGGTGGTTTACTCCTTTATAGTCGCTCGGGCCGGGTTAGGACTCCCTTTAGCCCGCACTCTTCCTTTCCTTCTCCCTCACACGAGACTCGACCTTCCTTTTATCTCCTAAGGCGACAAAAGAAGAGATTTTTGAACCCTTTATCAAGTCCCTTCAATAGTTAGGCAAGGACGGCGGCTCCTGAACGGAAAGGAATATTCTCGCCGCCGTTTTCCACGGACTTTTTCTTTTAGATTACCCTATCTCTCTAACGTCTCGGACTCCTGACTTACGCCTTTTTGTCGTTTCCCCCCTAATCCTCCTCTTACTGAAGATCGACAAAACGCCGAAGGTCAGATCCTTCCCAATGTAGGGAGGAGGCAATTTGCTCTTTCTTTCTATGTCTGCCTAGTGAACTCTTTAGCCCCCTCTGCCTTCCTTGAATTCCTTTTCTTCTAGAGCCAATCCGCCCCTTGAAACAAGGTCTAGTACCTACAATCGCTTCTTCCCGGCCCGTCTACCGCCTGCTCAGCAGGAGGATCCCCCCTTTCTTTACTATCTTTCTTTCTTCGCCCTACCGTCTCTTTCCTCTTGAGTCCAACTCTTCTGAAACCGGTGGTTTTTGCATCTCCCGCTGTTTGAAAAAGTTAAGCTCTGCCTCTTACGCCCTCTTCCTCCTCAATGGACCTCGCTGACTCCTTCTTTCCTTTAGGATCCTAACTTCACCCAAAGGTAGAGAGCCTAGATCCTGGCGACCGACTCCCCCCCAAGTCGAGGTCCCCTTTCTCTCCCCCTTGGACTCACTTCCCCGTCCTCCGCCTTCTGACGGCCCCCCTGTGAATCATCCCCCGAGTAGGCAGCTATGCTTCGTTCCGCTCCTTTCCTCTTGTCGCACGGACCACCTCCCCCGCATTTCTTTCTTTTCCCCCTGGCCGACCAGTTTCATCCTCTTGTAGGTTCCAATCTGGAAAAACCTGCATCCATCACGTTGATTTTCGGCCTTCGGATTACTGTTTTCCCTGTCATCGTTGCAGCTTTCTCATCCCGCCCGTTTTTTCTTTTCCCAACGGCCGGTAATCGCGGTGCAAAGGACCCGGCCATTATCGCCCGGGCATGGGTCGTTCTGCCCCCGCCTTCCTCTTTTTAGTTCCCGATAAGAAATCTTTTTCATAATGGTACTGACCGCGCGGCTTTTGGAGATTCTTCTCCCCCTTCCCTCATCCCCCCTTATTGATCTCTTTTTTCAGAGCAATAGGTATATGCGACAGTCCTACCAATCCCCTTTTCCCCCCGTTTTTTCCCAATTGGGATCGCCCTTTTTTTTCGACGAAGATTAGAGAGACCTTCTTTCCCCCCCTATGAACGGACTCGCCTTTCTGTCAATTTTCCCTTTACGAAGAAATTTGGCCCAAAGCATCCTCTGGTTGGCTGAGACCCGGAAGTTCTTTCCCCCCCTACACGGAGCCCCTTTCTTCTCGATATTTTTCCACTTTTCCCTAACATTCTTCGAACCTCATTGATTGCATGCCCCTCTCATCGCATTCCAATGTTTCTTTGTAGAGGTAACCAGATTCTAGTCGAGTATTTCGGCCCATGTCTCAAAGGAGGGTTTTTCGCGAGATTGTCACTGCGGAAGTCCACCCCTTCCTGTAGAGTTTCGTTTTTCTTAGAATGTTCCGGATTCTTCTCCTAGCTTTGAAAACTTCCCCGCTTTGAACGATCGCGCAGTAACCTTTCAAAATTCCTGCTGGCGATAGATCTCTTCCCTTCAAGCTTCCTGCCTTCCCCCCCCCCCCCAGTTGTTCTGCCCCTCCTACCAAAGAGCTTTCATGTCCGTGCCTGAAGAGGAATTTGGAATCTGAGTCCCCGAGTGTCGTCCCGCGAATCCCTGTGTGCCGCCCGGGAAAAATAATGCCGTCCCCAAGATCCTTCTCCCGACATAGCCTCATTTCCTTTTCCACAAATGGCGTGCTCTCGACCCCCCTCTTTAATCCTTTTTTCTCCTACTTAAGGTGTTTCTTATACCTTGATCTTTTTTTTTCGAGCATACGCGACAATGGCTTGTGCAATTAAAAGGTCTTTCTTTCAAGAGTCATTTCTCTCCCTCTCTTCATTCCCCCGATGACCCAACTTTGATGATCCAACAGAAATAATTGGCTTCCATTTAACTTTCCTCGGTTTCATTCCTAAATTCTTTGCTTAGGCCCTCCTTCTAGGCCACCGGCGTGCCGCTCCTTTGTGAAGAGATAGTCTCTAAGCCAAAAGTCCCTGTTAAGGTTTTCTGTCCAACCGCCTTACCTGTTTCCCTCTCTGATGAAAGGGACGCTATCCGATTGTCCTCAGAATTTCGACCTTATGTCGTTCAACTCCTCGAGAGCCAATCTGCTTTTCTAGGAGTCTCGAGGACTCATTTCTTCCCCAGCGATGTCCCCTTTCCCAGCCTTCAATTTTCCTTATTCGTCCCCTCCCCCCTCAATGGCTTTTCTTGCTTCATGAGTCCTCCTTGCTCATACAGGTTCGGCCTTTTTCTCGCCCGACTTCTTCGCACCCCCCCTTCCCCTACTGTGCCCTGTCGTTATTATCCCCGAAAGAGTGACTCGTCGAATAGACTGGCCTCTTTTAACTCGGTCGCGGAGACTTTTTCCACTTGGTCGTGATCTCTCCTTTCATCGCCTTCGCTCCCTCTGACCCCCTGCAAGCGCCTCTTTTGTGCCTGTTCCCCCCTCTTGCACTTCCCGCCCGCGATTTCCCCCCCTTTTACCCGCAGGAGTTTTTGAAACACGATCTTCGTTTTTTTTTGCCTCCTACACGCGCGAGGCTTGTCCGCCCCCGCCAATGCCCCTTTTCACCCTTTCCGGTTACTTTTTGTTCCCCAGCCTGGTGAAATCCTTTGTTCTATTATAGGACGATGAACCCTGACTGTCCCTGGGCATGACCTTTTAGCATGTACCCTCCCCAACCCATTCCTACCCTTCTCTTTCCTGATATTTAAGACGAGGTCCCAATAGTATGCCCATTGTGTTCCATTGTCCTATTCCAACGGCGTTAAGTTCTGAAAGAAGAAGCATCCGTTCCCTCGCAGTCCCCTCTCCAATAGTGATGTCTTCCACTCCGACTTTTGAGAGGGATTCGTGAAGGAGAGCCCTCGGTATCCGGCCCACGAATTTGACTCGTTTTCATTCTTCCTTAGGAGATCTCGTCTCTTCTAATACCTGAAATCATGATTCCTTCTTCGGGAGTTCTGGAGCCCCCGGAGGAGACTCCTGTTTTTTCCGGATTCTCCCGTCCCGGAAGGAAATTCCTTTTTTCCCGTTTTTATTGTCCTTGCTTCCGATTTCGCTTCGCTCCCCCCCTCCTTACACCTAACATTCCTTAAAGAAAATTGGTCTCATAAGGCTTCCCGGTGCGGTTGAAGCCGCACGACCGTCGTTTCGCCCTTTGGCCCCCTATGTTATCGACTTAAACCATCTGAATTTCCGCTTTAGGAATTTCCCTCCCGGTTGATAGGCGTGGAACATTTTTTAATAATACTTTAGAGTAAGCGCCTGGCCTCTTCTTTTTTGATGACCGAGTGCTCTCCTGCGGAGGTTGCCTTGAGCGAGCTTCCCTTTCGGGAGCTTTCTCCCAATGTTTACGACGAGCGCTTTATGTGCACTCGGCTCTAGAATCTGCGGTTTCCCCCTCCTTCGAGTCTGAATGAGGTTGACTGGCGAGATATTGCATGACTCTTTCTCCCGCCGCCGGGTTCCCTGGCGCCCGTGAGCCTTTTGCACTCTTCGGGTTTTCTGAGATTTCAACTTCCTTAGTTTTGTTGGGTGTCCTGCCGAGTCTTTTTTCGGAGAAGATCTTTTTTTTCTGACGAATGTCGCCTGCGTCCGAGCTCCTAGATGGAAAAGAACTTGCACTGTTTTAGTCCGGCTCTTTCCTTCCCCCCGATGATTTTTCTTTTATTCATAAACCTTCCTACGACTCAGATAAGGTCGCCTCGCGCCGATTTTGGATCGCCGATCCTGTTCGTTTTGCTTTCCGTCGTCCTTTCCTGACTCGACCTGTTTCCCCCAGAGGACCTAAAGCTCAAAATTTGCTGCGTCCCCCTTTCGTCGATTTTTTTTCGCCTCATTCCTCCCCTCTGCTCTTAGCACGTTTTCAGTTCGGAGTTTTTTCTTTTAAGGATAAAGGCCCTATTTTTTTCAAGGTGGGCCTTTTTCGTGCTAAGGGCAATTGATCTTGCCCTAATTAAGGATGGTTTTCTCAGCTGGTAGGAAGAGAAGATTTTTTAAGAGCTCTCTGATCTCGCTTTTCCGCGCCTTCGACGCGGTCATGATCCAGGTTTTCTTATTGCTTGAGCTCTTTCCCTTTTCCCCTTCTGCGATTTTAGAATTAGGCGCGGTCGCGTTTTATTTTCAGGCTAGTTTTTGAAAGGCGATAGGTTTTTTCTCGTCGACGGCGTGACACTCCGGCAGCAACCCCTTGAGAGCGAGCGCTCCTTTTCAATTATCTCTTCTATTTTCTCTCCTTTTTTTTTTTTTCTTTCGATCTGCGAGCCTCGCTCGGCTCTTTTTTGTCTAACGACCGTCGACCTTCCCCTTTGACGCCAGTCAGTTCTGCCAGAACCCTTCTACCATCTCGACGGCCTACCCAGCGTCCTTTGAGCGCATTTCCTACAAATTTCTTTCATATATTTTTTTTCCCCTTTCTATCATGCCCGTTTTGTCCAATCTCGGTCATCCGTTCGCCCTGATCTTCACGCTTCCCGGTTCACCCCCCATTGAATTCGTACGCGGTTTCCCCATGTTTTTGCCTGATCGGCCTTTGACGGTTTTCGTCTTTCAACGCCACCCTCCTGACCACTGGTTCTTAACGTGTCTTTTCGCATGTGATCTGCCCGCCTTTTTTCTTCGCGGGACAGCGAAAGCCCTGTTTTCTTCGCATCTGTGTCGACCCAATTTATTCGCCTCATTTTCCGCTCTTCTCTCTCAGAGACTCCCACCTTGGCTCTCTACAATCGCCGTAGTTGGCTTCCGCTTTCCTCGGGTAGGAATCTGTTTCTTTTTTTCCGCTCCTACGACGTGTTTTTTTTTTTCTGTCGCTCGGACGGCCTCCCCGCCCCTTTCTGGCCGCCATGAGCTCGACCATCTTATGGACAGAATTATGCCTGTCATCCGGAGAAACCAGCTAGAGTTCCCCTTTTCCTACCACGATCCAGTTCCGCTCTTCGCGGAGAGCGTGAACGTTTCCTCTATTAGCTCCTTTTTCCCCGTCTGAATATTGGTATTAGCCATGATGAAGTGACGTCACGAATCTAATTA
>Ga0179591_1331302_pt1 | contig 20682 bp, 16 predicted proteins | sample CZOMad2_1_08_16f_FD_182891 | JGI IMG/M metagenome (GOLD analysis project Ga0179591, IMG submission 182891) | Vadose zone soil fungal communities from Angelo Coast Range Reserve, California, USA - CZOMad2_1_08_16fungal (PacBio error correction) | ecosystem: Environmental > Terrestrial > Soil >... | reverse complement strand
GGCGCCGATTTTTTTTCCCGTGCGCCGAAAGTCTTCCTTTTCTTTTTTATGATAGGACGGGCTCATGTTTTTTTTTTCTTGGTAGTTAGCCTTGCGCATGTTGCTTCCCAGGGTGTAAAGGGAGGTTCTTTCCAGGCCAAGGAAAGGCTCCTCGTTTCACTCCGCGGCCTCTTGTTTGAAGTTCGTTTCATCCCCCACCGCGTCCCTAAATCCCCGGGGTCAGTCTCAGATGCTGGACGGTTTGGTCGGGTGATGATCCCCCTTCTGATGCAGGTTACTGGCCTTGACAGAAAGGGAGTTATCCTGCTCACTGGAGTGTTTCTCCTTTCGTTCTTATCAAGGCGACGGCCCTCGACGGTTCGTCCTTTTTAGCTCTCGCTTCGATAGGAGCGTGTGGTAGGCGGTTCCCTTTTGACCGACGCAAAAATTATTTAGTAGGAACGTTTTCTTATCCTAGCGGAGAGAGCGCAGGCTGGTTCTCCCTCGTCAATTTTTTCGTTTATCCAGTAACCGCGTAATGGGAGTGGTTCTTTTAGTCTCTCGGGCGAATCTGGAGCCTTTGATGGCCCCTACGGGAGCTGGCGTTTGCTGCGCAACCCGTAAAGACTTCCCCGTCACCCCCTTCTCCCCCTTTGTCACTGAACGCAAAATCGCAGTTTTTTTTTTCGTGATCAATTTGATGTCCAAAACCAACCGTATCTTTAATTCTGGTCATGAGGCCCATGATCCTTGCACCTACGCACTTGGTACTTTTTTTCCCTTCCCTTTCTTGTTATCTCTTCTTTGGCGTAGGAACCCGAAGGAGTGAGTACTTTTAGGTGCGGGCCCATCGTGTGGTGTGAAAAGAGGGCTCGGGCAAGACCCGTTTTTTTTGGGTTCCCTTCTTTCGGCCCTGTCAAAGGCCGTTCGGCTATGGAAACGTACACTTTCCATTGTGACACAAAGGTTTGCTTTTTCCGCGACCTGAGATTCCCCCCCTTTTTTTTTAGAGCCTCTGGTCCCAGGGAGCTTTTGCTTCATTTCTCTCCGTGGTAGACCGTGGCGCTTCCCTGCGTGGAGGTTCTTTTTTTCCCCTGTTCCGCCTGGGTGCATAGTCCCCGGAACCCCCGGTCGTTTCCCGGTCAGGACAGTTTTTTCTGTGGGTAATTCCGGAATTCCTACTGTCGTGTACAGTTCATATTTTTCGACATGGTTCCCCCCTCTAAAAGGTCGGTCTTTTTTTGCGCGGGGACAGAAAGGTCTTTTCTTCTTTCCTTTCTCTTCGACGCACGACCATTGACTTCCACGGTCGTACGGTTTGAAAAGCAATAGAAGTTGGTCGAGTTCCCGAGGCGAGGGGACCCCCTCCCTTTTTTAGTTGCTCCGCTTTCTTTTCTCCATATGGGTTCTTTCCTTATTTAATCATCTTGTATGCGCAGTTAGGATTTCTGTCCGCGCGTTTGATTTCCCTTTTTTTTTATCCTGGCCGCCTTTCATTTCTGGTAAGGGGGCTTTCTTGGACGCTGCATCGTGTTTTCTAGCCTTTCTAGAACCGGTACATCTTCCGGTCTGGCCGGACCCAGACATTCCCCTTTTAGCTCGACCGGACTCAGAGCCCCGTTCTCCTTTAGTTTTTGGCTCGAGTTTCTACCTTCATAGAGGTCGCGCTCGCCTCGGGGACGTCCTGTTTTTTCTTTTTTTCCTTTTGTGAGAGGTTAATCCCTTAAACTCCCCTCGAAAGTTGGGCCGGACCGTGTTTAGAGGATGTCAGTGTCCTTTCCCGACCTTCATCGGCGAAGCGTGGTAACTCGCCCTTTTCTCCCCCCCGCTTTTCCTGAGATTTTGACGTTTGATTCAATCCTCCGTTCTCGTCCTAAGCCTGAAGTTTGCTTCAGCTCCGGGCCCTTTCTCTCTCTTCCCCCCTTAGATGGTCGCTGCCCGGGCTCACCCCCACGTATTTTGAACGTTTTAGGCGTTGGCGGTCTCTTTGACGAGTGCCACTGAAAGCCTCCTTCCCTAAAACCTGACCCTGAGTTGGCAGGTGCCCTTTGTGGGCTTCGAGTCTCTTTTTGTAGGCGAGCTTTCACCGTATTTCTCTGCGCTCAAAAGCGGCGAGAGAGTTTCCGTACGGATCTACAAGAGACCTCCGTTTCTTTCCTTTCTTTGCCCAAGGCCCATCGCCGTGCCCCTTACCGGTTTCCCCTTTGAGAAGTCTAGTTTCTTTTTGTCACGTTTCCTTGCTCTCTCTGTTTTGAATACTGAATAACGTTTGATAGAGAGGGGTGCTCCGTCCCCGTGAATCCATCTTAGATTGCAGAGAAATTGACCCGGTACCGGCCAGTCCCCCACCCCCCACCCCCCACCCCACCCCCAACCCCACCTCACAACCCCCCCCCCCACACCCCCCCACACAAACCCCCCCCCCCCCCCCCCCCCCAACCAACTTACTCCCTCCCTGCGATGGTGAGCTTTTCTTCTCGCCGCCGGATTCTCTTTGCGTCGTCTTTATTTCTATGTCGCCCTTTACAGAGCGAGCGTTTTTCTCTTCCGACGATCGCGAAAAAATTCACATGCCTTTTTTTTCAGTCGCAGGTCTTTTCTAGCTCCCTGGGGTTTCATCTTTTCTCAGCGTCCTCCACCAGCGCACCCTGTGAGCTCTTGGTCTGTGACCAGTCGACCAGCCTGTGCCCCGACGAGACCCTTTTTCCTTCCCTCTTTTTCCCCCTGCGCTTCTGCACGGACGCGTCATCGTGAGTTTCTCTTGTACAACGCTTGACTTTCCCCTCTTGGTCGTCGTCTCTGTCGCAGTGAAGGTAGGAGCCTGTCTGCGGAGCCCGGCGGGGGTTGTTTTTTGGGGGGTGGTTGGGGGTTTTTTGTTGTGTTTTGGTTGCATCAGCCCTCAAGAGAGGTCATTCCTTTCCAACTGGCTGAATTATGCCCCTTTTTGCCCCCCGCACGGCCTCCCTCTCGCTGTGGACCTTCTGTCTCATTGCAGGATTCCAGAGTGAGCCCCGCAGGCGCAAGAACCCCCAGTAGACCGGTTAGCGTGTTTCGTTTTCCTTCTCAGCCCGGTTTCGACAAAAGGAGTGGCCCTTCCCCCCCTTTTATTGTCAGTCAGAGTAAGGCTAGCCCGGCCTATCACCGACTATTTTCCTTTAGTAACTCGACCTGAAGATGATAGAGGTCTCCGCCCACCTTCTGCCTTCGTTTCCAAGCGAAGATAAGAGAAACTCCCCCGCTCCGCTGCCGACCCACACTTCTTTCCCCCTTGGTTTAGCCCAGCAGGAGGGCAGGACCTTCAGAGTAAGAATTGACCTCGCAGAGTTTGGTCCCTTGATCGGAAGCCAGGGACTAGGAAAAGACTTAAAGTTACGGCCAGGCCGGCGGGCCCTGACCTTGAAGGTAGGGGCTTTTTTGTCGCCACCCCCCTGATTCTCCCTATGCTGAAATTATCTTTTTCAGCTGCCTCAATTTTCCCCCGGTGAACTGTTCCCACAGCCCCCCCCCATGCTGGACGTGTCCCCCTCCCCCTTTCGTCCTCGGCCCCGAAGGTTTGAGTGTTTGACGGTCGTGATAACATGTATCTCCCTTGATTTTCGACCGCTTTCGGTCCAGGGAAAGAGAAAGTCAAAAGGAGATTAAAGCCCCTCTCTGGGCTGTGCAGAGTATCATTGTCCTTTTTTTTTTTTCTCTTTCCTTAAACGAGCAAATGTCCCGAGGAATTTCAGTGCCAGTCCAAGTTGTGTTTCCTTCCGTTATCCCGAAGGGCGCCGACGTTCCCGTACTTGCCTCGTAAATCCCCATTTTCCCCCCCGTCCTCCCTAAGTTGTCTTGTCCGCCGACGAAAACCCTCTCCTCCCCCCTTTCATCCACCGCCCCCCAACGGAGCCTTTCCTGGTTCTTTTTTTTTTGGCTTTTTTGTAAGTGGTCCTTCCGGCAGTTTTCCTTCTAAAAGGTTTGGTGTTTTCCCATCCTCGGACTTAGACCTCGATCGCTGCTGGTTCAAGGGTGAACTTTTGTCCCTCCTCTTGGCGTTTGAAATTGGATGGCAGCGCTTTTTTTGCCCGGATTCCCCCATTCGAACCGCTCCGCACAGCCCTCGCCGTTAACTTTTTGTTATGGGAGAACCGCCCGGGCCGAGTTGTAGACCACTGCGGTTATCTGTTTCTTTCTTTGCCAACGTGCGAGCACTGGGGTCTTTTCTCCCCCTTAAAGTAAGCTTTTATCTCCCCCTCTAGAAGATAGCCTCTCTTTTTTTGCACGTGAGGTCAGGCGCCGGCCGCAGCTGAACCCGAAGGACCCCTTTGAGAAGTTATGTCCCCCCTTTATCTCCTGTTCTCTGAGGGTATAAATGACCTAGATCGGCGAGACGCAGCCAAGGTCGAAGCTCATCCTTCCTTCCTTTTGGAACTTAGTGTTTGACTGGCTATCCTTACGGCAAGTACCTTTTCTCTTGCCCTGTGACGCTGCTCTTTCCCTTAAGGTGGCAGAGAAGGAAGCTAGACGCCCCCCCTGTAGCTCTTCTCGCGACAACACAGGTCACCCCTTCGCGATTCTTCCAGGACTCATTTCCCTTTTCAGCAGGTCCAGGCTGAGAATCCTTTCCCTTCTTCCCCAGTTTGTTTGAGAGAGATGCTCGTCCCCCCAGTCTTTCTTGGAACTTGAGTGCTGTTTTTACATGCGGGGCTAGACGGTCTTTGGCATGTGTGTGAGGCTCGATTTTTCCCCCTTCTTAACCCAGAGTGCGTCGCGCGTTGTATGGAATTTTCCCTTTTCTTCTATAGCGTGCATTTTTCCCGCCCGTCTTTTTATTAGAACCGGTTGCTTCTTCCTGTCCCGAAGTGTTCCCCCTTTTTCCCCTTCCTTTTGTATGAGGGGCCGGGGGTTTGTTTTCAGAGACTTTCTCTTCCTCCTGTCGCCTCGGGGTGATCGACCCGGTTGGAACCGTGTCCGTCCTCCCCCTTTTCGGCTCGGCGCGGCCGTCCAATTGAAACATATCCGGGGGCGCGGTCACGTTTCCCGCTAGAGTTCGGCTAGTTTTACTTTGCAGCTGCACGTCCTTCCTCCCAGCACACCATGCTTGATACGGTCGTTATCTGAGCGGCCGATAGGGAGATTCCCGTTTTTCCCAACAGTTCCCTTTCTTTCTCCGCGGTACTGGCCGTGCATCAGAGTTCCCCTTTGTGTTGAGCTGGCGAAAGGATATGAATAACTCGCCTCTGTCCCAAACTTCCCCCCCCCCTCTTCACCGTAACCGAGAGAAATTTTCAAAATGGTGCCAACCTTTTCGCACGGTGGCGATCGTCTTCTCAGCAATGGCGGTCTCCTTTAAACAAACTCCTTGTTTTAGACGTGTTGCTTTTTTTCGGCAGCGAAAACTTCCTAAAAATACCGTTCAACGGTTTCCTTCCATTTGTAGTAGTTCTTTTTTAGATGACTTAAATTTCTTCCCCCGCCTGTCGGCCAGGTTTCAGTTGTCCTGCGAAACTGTATGTCGGGCCTATAGGACCAAGAAGTTCCACGTCCTTCAGGCAGGACCTTTCTCCCCTTAGGTTTTTTCTTTTTTCCATGTTTTCACTTGCCCCCCCCATTGGGCCCAAGGTTATTTTTTAGGCCCCGAGAACGCCTTTATCCTTTTGACAGGTTTTCTACCAGACTGTCGCCTGTGTCGTCTTTTCTCATTGGTAAGGTGCTCTTAACCCCCCCTGTCAGCAATCTCCGGTCGCAACCTCAAGACGTGTTATCCTTCCCTTCCCCCGAATAAGACGTGGCATTGTCCCGGTAAAAGGGATTGGTTTTTGTCCTAGGCCCACCTGGTTGAAGGGAATCTGTTTTTCGGATGCGGATTGTTTCTGATCCCGGTGGCTCCAGTTTTTTTGCTGGAACTTTCCCAGACCCTGCCGTTTCACTGTGGAACGGTCTTTCCGCCTGCCTGGTGTCCCCCCCCCTCTCCCTTTTTTTAGAGGACCTGGCCTTTACGGGCCAGCTCGCTGGGCCCCGCCTTTTTCGTCCTTTGATGAAAGCTTTTTCTGTTTCCTGCTGTTTCTCAGCCCCTTCACGGCGCTTTTTTTAGAGTGTCGGCTAGGACCCGAGATTTACTAATCCTCTTCCGGTGTGCTTTTCATACCCTTGACCGACCCAGATAAGAGATACTGTCCTTGAAGTATGAAGACCTCTTCAGATAGAAGGTACCTTATTTTAAACGGTTTCTCCAGGTCTTCCTTGTTAGCCGACCGTGGAAGGATTCCGGATTTTCCCCCTCCCCCCCTCGGTGATCCTTTGTGTTTCTCCCTCTTGATCATACTTACCCCTGGCTAGTCTTCATCTTCCTTGGCTTAGTTAAAGAGGAGTTACGTTTTCCATTTTTTCTCTGGTCCTCCGGCGCCCCTGTGGGAAAGTTGCGTTTCTTCCTAAGGTCTTTCTAACCAGGGCTCATCCTTCATAGGAAAAGCCCTCCGGGTGACTGACCTCGACAATGTACACAGTTTTTCGGCTTGAGCGGGCATCCCTCCTACCCGATTTTCAAGATGAAGTGAAGGTTCGTTTTAAGCTTAGGCCCGGGATTCTCCCCTTCCTTCTCCTTGTTGGTAGCGCTGCCCGTCACAAGTGTTATTGAGCTTCCTTGCTGAGTTGTGGTTCGACTAAGAGGAATAAATCTAACTCCGAACGCCTGACCACCACATTGTCTCGGCAGGTTTTTCTTTGCCCTTTCGAATCGTTGGTCGGATCAACTCAAGGAGGCCTAGAGATACCATATCAGATGGACGGACTTTTTAACCAAAGATACCATAAGGGAGGGAGCTCTCCCTTCTCCCGGCTGTACAGGATTAAGGAGCGGGTTCCTTTCCTTTCCCCTTGGGAGCAAAGATATATCTTTCCTAAACTTTTTTTTGGGGAGAGATAGGGGGTCCGAATCCAATTGAAGAAAAATTACGAGCGCCGCTCAGAGAGGTAAAGTGAGAGGGAGAATGGAGAGAAGCTTCGTAGGTATTATGATGAGCTAAGAGGAAGAAGCCTCTATTGTGGTGTTTTTTGTTTGGGTGTTTGGGTGTTTGTTTGTTTTTGCTGTTTGTGTTTTTTTTTTTTTTTCGTTTTCCTCTTTTTTTTTTTTTTTTTTTTTTTTTTTCTTTTCCCTCTTTTCTTCTCTTTTCTTTTTTTTTTTTTTTTTTTTTTTTTTTTTTTTTTTTTTTTTTTTTCCTTTTTTTTTTTTTTTTTTTTTTTTTTTTTCCTCTCTTTTTTTTTTTTCCCTCTTCATCGGCCTTTGACAGCGCGTGCCGTTTCTTTCAGATCGAACGACCCCCTCGTAAGCATCCCCATTTGCCCTGGGAAGGAGAAAGGTTGCGTCTTCCCAGGAGTTCTGTGGCACTGGGGTCCCCCCTTTCCCCTTTTCGTTCATTAAGCCTTCAAGTTACCGATAGGTTCTCACGGCAGGTTACATTTGGCCTGCTCCGTCCCGGCAGGTCCGATTGCCTCGACAGTCAGCTGGCCCTATTGACGCATGCACGTTCCCTCGCTTTTCTAGGAACCAAGATGCTTCCTGCTTTTTTCCCATTTGCGATCGTGGCCCCAAGGGTATCCGTGTTGCCGATGGACCGGCGGGCCGTCGACAGAAAGCCCATCCCTCTCTTCCTTCCTTTACCCGGCCGTGAGTTTACAGAGGCCTTTATCCCTTCCCCCCAAACCCTAACCTTTACGCCGGGGAAGATGATTTCTCGGACGTCTTCCCGCGCCTTACAAGAAGCCCTTTTCCCTTTCCTTGTTTCTGCAGGTTCCCGAACGTTCAGGGTAGGACCCTTAATGGTTCCGGTACATCCCTCGGGTTCCAGAACAGGCGAGAAGTCCTAGCCCCAGCCCCCGATCTTGCTAGACCTCTCCCAATACACAAGTACTTGTAGCTCCTTCCCTTTATGAAAAAATCCCTTCCCCCTGTCTTTACCCCTTTTTTTCCCTAGTTAAGAGGCCGGCTAAAAGGCTCAACCTCTGAGCCGGACCGCAAGGCGGGGGCCCCTCGATTTTTACTCCCCAAGCTCTCCCTCGTTCTTCTCACTGAGGAAGAAAGCCACTTGTTCTCCTGCCATTGGTCCGTAAAGGACGGCCAGCCTAGGCCCCGCATCGGTCCCTTAGTTTTTTCCAGCACACACCTCAGTGACTTTTTCCTAAATAGAGCCCCTCCCTTGTCGCTTCCGTTTTTTTTATCCCCAGGATGAACTGAACTACCTCCAGGTCAGCTCTTCCCAGAAAATCCCCCCCTTTCGTTCGGCAAAAGAAAGGAGGTCTTAGAGGTCCCCCGATCCCACAAAGTGGCCGGTAGATGAGGTAAGCAACGTTGTGCAGGTCAGCACTTCAACCCTTCCTTTATCAGAACTTCGTATTTTCCTGTCTTTGCTAGCGTAGGGAAGGGTGATTCCGACCCTCCTTTTATAAGAAAAACAACCTCATGCAAAAAGGGTTGTGCCCACCCCCCCCAGTTTGGCTATGAAATGGCTTTCACAGGCTTTACCGAGGTTGATTCCGAAGTCTCCCCGTTCTTGGGTCCTATTGCCCTACTTGTCCGTAGCAGGACTGACTTTTCAGGTCCTCCCCCGGACGGGTATCGACGCCCATGCCTCCTCCAACTCGAAAAAGTAACCCAGGAAGGTGAGGAAGAAGGTAGGCTGCGGTGCTTCCCCGAGTACCGAAGTTCAGATTTTTGTTTTTTTTTTTTTTTTTGGTTTTTTATTTTTTTGTGCTACTTTTTTGCAAGCTACTTTGATTTTTCCCGCTACACTTTCGTAAGGTGTGGTTTCAAAGTTTGACCGTGTCGTCCCCTGTGTCGTTATCTGGCTGGACGGTGTTGGAGACGGGTTTTGGCTAAGCGATGGGATGTAAGGCTGTTTCACTCTCCCCCCGTTTCCGAACCCTGAGCGCCCCCGTCACCCGAGCGAGTACACGCCACTTCCTTCGCGGAATGAGTCTGGTACGCTTGGTAGAAAACTCGAATATCGGAAGCTCGTCCCGCCCCGTCCAGTCCAAAAGATAGTTTTTCTTTGTCGGTCTCCCCAGGGCTTTTCCTCTCTATCTCGACGCTCGCTCGGACGGCCTCTCCCCGTCTTTTTCCCCGTTTGAGACGGCATTCCTTGCAATTTTCCCCCCCCGTGCAACAGTTGTGTCTCCTTCGTTCCGAGGTCCACCTTGAAGAGATCCGATTTGAATCCGGCCCGCCAGTGATTCCGACCTTAGGTCCCAGGCAAGCGTAGGTGTAAAGGCTCGCACGAGGACGCCAGCGTCTTTTCTCCCTTGATGATCCTTTCCATGTTGGCCGTCAGTAAAATCCCTTCACTGGTCCTTAACCTCAGAGAGCTGACACACAGGAGTCGCGGCCTAACCTTTCGTCAGGTTTCGAGTACCCTTCTTACTTCCCCCATCGGGATTTTTGCAACCTCCTTTTTTCTCCTTCCTCCGTTTTTCTTTGTTTCTGATCTCTCAGATGGAAATGATTGGATTTACCTCGCTGCGGCGAAGCCCTTTTTTTAGAAGGTTTTCGAGTGTTCGAGCGTTCATTTCCTCCCACAACCCTTCCATGTAAGGGAGGGTTTCCTTTCCTGCCCCCGGTGCGAGCAGGGATCTCCCTTTGTTCCCTAGGAAGTTAGTGACTCCCGCGGTTCTTTCCAAACTAAGGGTCTTAGGAGAGGTTTTTTTGACTTTCTATTTCGAGGATGAGGATGAGTCGGGCGACTGGCAGTATGAAACTACGTCTTCTTCTCCCTTATGTTAATCCGTACCCCTTTTGCCCATTAAGAGGTGCGGGCCCGGCGTTCCGGCTGAATGCCCCCCTTAAGTGCTCGGTGCTCCGTCGCCTAGCTTGATCTTAGTTTCAGAATATGGATTCGGGCCTCTAACACCCTCTCTTCCTCTTTTTTTGTGCGACGGGATCCATGGCCTCTCATTAGTCGTGGTTATACCCAAAACCGGGGGTTTTCCCTCCCTCTGTACTGACGAGGCTCTTCCTTTCCTAGGGCTATTCTTCTACCTGACTTCGGAATAGAGTCTGGTCCCGTTCGCCAAAAACGTTCCGCCGCTGGACGTGCGGGTCCCCTGGACTCCCCCCTCCTCGTGGAGCTTTTACAGTCCCGGAAGGATCTTTACCAAATTAAATTGCAGACGGTCCTTTTTTCTCGGGAGGAAAAAAGGCCGACACCTCCCCGGGCGTAGATCGTGGGGACTTTTTCTTTTTGTTTCCCTGCCGGATGGTAGGCTGAGCGGAAATTTTTTTCTTTTTAATGAGTGCTACCTGAGCATTACCCACTGGTAGAGGCAAAAGAGGTATGGCCTGATCTCTGCCCTCACTTAACTGAGATTCTTCCCGGAAGCACGACGATGCGGTGGCACACACTTTTTCCCCCTCGCGTCCCCCCCCCAACTTTCCCTGGCTGGCTTCGTGTGGGAAGAAACCAGTGAGGACTGTTCATCCTGATCGCCTTTCCGGAGTTGGTTCGACTTGTACTTCTTTGCCTTCACAACATCTTACCTGTCCGCGACCCAATTTTTCCCCCTTCCACTACCCAAGAAGTCGGTTTCACTTACTTGTTCGGGTAGTTGGGACCTGGCCTGTCCGCCTTGCTGGTGTCAAGGGCATAATGTCCTCACACTGGAGGCAGTGAACCGGGCTTTCTTCTTCCTCATCGGCGTACTACGGATTGTTTTGACTTCCTTGAGTTAAACACGACATTGCCGGCCCCCCGTAAGTTCCGTTCCTTTTGGTCATGGGCCTCACTACCAGGGGCCTCTCCCTGGCCGGGTCTTCCCGTCGTAGGGGGAAAAAGCCCCACCCCCTTCCAGTGTTACTGTTGCCTTTTCTTCTTCACCTTTCTGGTCCGAGGCAGCTACTCCTTTCCCAGGGGAGAGGTATCTCGGTAGCTGGACTTACCGCAAGAGGAAGGGGATGGTATAACGTTTTTGTCCGCTGTCGTCTTCCTTTGATTAACTGAATCGCTTCTCCTGTTTCTCAGCCGGTATTCCGTTTTACACATGTGATTAGGAAACGGTTGTTTTTTTTTTCGCCGACCGTGTACGTTGTGCCTCCGAAGGAATTACATTTTTCCTTTCTGGTGGCGGCGGTGCTGTGTCCCTTCCTCTGGATAGACAGCGGGCTCAGGATTGCCTGGTAAGGTTTGAGGGTTTTGTCGTTTTAGACCTTTTCCTTCCCCCGTACAGATTGGTTCCCCTTTCCCCCTTCCAGTCTGTGATGGGCGGTTCGTGTCTCCCCTTCTCCGCCGTACCCTCACTTGTGGTTTCCCCGCGTCCCCGAGCTAAAGAAGGTCCGGCCAAAGCTGCCAGATTATCCCCCCCCTTTCAAGAGTAAGCTGCTGCCGTTCTCTTTAGCTACGGACGTCTTCGGCTCAGCAGTTCATGGTAGCGAAATTTTCCCCAGTTCTCCAAGATTTTTCTTTTCGCTTCTAGAACGAGTGGACCTACCTGCTTTCCCCCTCCCAGACGATCCCCTCACCTTAACATGGTAAAGGCATTTATTTTGCGGTACTCGTCTTGACGAGTTTCTCCCCCCTCCCCCCCCTTTCTGAGTGCACGGGATCCCCCTTTATCGCAGGTTTTCGGAGTAGCTTACACTAAATGATGAAGAGGCTTGCGCGCCTTCCTTTTCACCATCGCCGGCTGTGAGAGACGGCCCGTTTTGGGAGGGAAAGGTTTTCGTCCCCCTTCTCTTCTTTTCATCATACCGTGTTTTGTTTTTTTCTCTCTGTGGGAGAAGTACCCTCACCGCCGAAGAGCGTGTTTAATAGTTCAATGCGTCTTCCGGGATGGTGAGCGTACGGAAACGATTTATGATGGTGTCCCCCTCCCGCTTCTAGGAGCGGTCGCCCTTCACAGCCCTCAGGAGTGAAGCCGTTGTCTTTTTCCCCAGATTCTCTCAGATTCACACGCATGCAGGAGAACATTTTTCCGGGTTCGGTCTTTAATCCATGATGGCCCCTCTTTTCTACCTCCCCCCCCGACACACGTCCTTCAGTGAGCTCCCTTCGTTCATGCCCTTTCATTTTCTGAACAAGAGAAGTGCCGCGGTCTCCCCTTTCCTGGCCGTCGATATATTCTTCCTCCCCTTCTGTATCTTCAGCTTTTTAGGCTTTCCGGTCAGATTCGCGCCGGCAATTTCTGTCGGCCTGGAGGTAAAAGATTGAGGTAGGCGTGGGCCGGATTGAGCGGCCCCCCTTCTTCCCTCCCAATGAGGGATCCGGCCCCCCACAGGTTATTTGAGTAAGAGGATGAAATGAGAACGTTTTCCCGCCCCCCGGAAGATCTTCTTTTCTCTTCTTCCGAAGGAATTGAGGCCTCCGTCGCCTTGACGGAGCCCGGGAGCGAAGTAGCGTCCAGTCATTCCCCTTTTCCTACGCAGCCCGGTTTCCAGCTCTTTTCAGACGTCCCTAGCGGCGAGCCCCTCCCCCACCATCTGAGGAAAGGTTGATATAGTCCCCTTACCCGACGCTGCAGGTGTTGGAGGCCTGTTGAGAATGTGTCGGGGTCAAGCTTGCCGTCTTTGGTCCAGCGATAGCTTCCTGAGTTTCCGGGGCCGGTCTGACACAGCCCTTATTAAACCCCCCCCCCTGGTATTTTCCCTGGCACTCTTCTAGCTGTGGGTCTCCCGGCGTCCCCCTAACTGGAATGGACCTCTTTCCCCAGAGAGTTCGGTACAGGGGCCGGCCGGCGGCCCTGCAGGGCCTCAGGCATTTTTTTTTGGTTTGGTCCCCCCACCCCCTCCTGAGGTCGCCGATGACCCTTTATCCGACATTCCCCGTTGGTTAGACACTAATTCGACAGGATCACCTCAGTTTTGAAGGGACCGGCCATCGGTCCCATTTAGCCCCCCCTGTACCGCCAAGACAGGAGTCTTCTCCGGGTCGGCCCGGTCACCACCCTGTACGTCAGGAACCCACTGGTCCATACCGCGTAACCCTCCCGTCCCCCACTGTCGCTTCCTCAATATTTGTTGCTAAAGTCTATCCGTCGGGTCGTCCCCTCCTTTTCCCCTTATGGCATAAGTGAAATTTTTGGAACGCGGCGACCAAGCAGTGGTCAGCGCATCACTGTCTTTTTCTTCACTCGTCCCCCTTACTTCCGTCTTTCGAATGCGACATCGTACCGCGAATGCCCTGTCTTGAATAATTTTTCTTGGCTTAAAAGTCGCAGCGACACCAGCAGAAGCAATTTCCCCCCCCCCAATTGAAGGTGGAATTTCCTTTATGGTTCCTCTGCGGTCCACATTTCTTTTAAAGTATCACCCCTGGCGTTTTTTCTTTCCGCTCGCCGTTATATTTTTTGGCTGTCCGTGGTTGACGATGTCCTCCTTTTCCGGTAGGGGAACGGGTTTTTTTGCAGCTTTCCTGCCCAAAGAAGAGGGGTTGAACCGTATCATAGCATCTATCCCCCTTTCGAAAGAGAAAGCCTCCCCCCTCAAAGCCCCCTTTTGAACCCCACGGGAAGAGTTGTAGACCCGCATCGAAGCCGTACCCCTCAAGGAACCCCTGCCTAATTTTGCTTGTTCCCCCCCTTTTCGAACTTCCAGCTGAAGCGGTACACGAGTCCGATATCGACCCCATGGAGGCAGTTCCCTTCGCCCCCGTCTTTGTTTCCCAAGGCGCTGTCCTCGAAAAGTACTGTGACCGGTAGTTTCATGATGAAAAGAACCCTAGACCCCGGGGAAGAGCATGACTCTTATAAGAGAGACGCAGGGCCGGCGGTCAATCCCTCCCCTCCGACAGCTTAAGGACCGGAATTTCCTTAGACCACGAGGAGCTGATTATTCCAGCCTCGAAAGTCTTTTTCTTTTGAGGCCGTGTGACGATCATCCCCCCCCTCCGAAAATTTTTTTTCTCTAACCTTTGTATTTCTCATTCAACTTTGAGGGTTTGTTTTGGGTGGGTTTTGGTTTGTGGGCCGCTTGTTTTCTTTTCGGGGGGCTGGCCCCCTGGGTTGTTCGGGTTTGGTTTTGTTCTCTGTTGTGTTGGGTGAGACACCCACACACCTGCCCAGTTACGCGGTCCGCTTTGCTCTCACGGCGAAGTTACTCCGTTGAGGGCTTCCTCATATATTGACTTTTTTTGTTGTTGGTTGGATGTCTGCTCCGGAAACTTAGCTTCCCTTGATGACGGGGCCCTCCGACGTCATGCGAACTCTTCCCTTGAGAATGTGTTTTTCCGCTACCTTTGGCCGTAGCTTTGTTCTGATCCCTTGCGGCGTGGACGGCCGGCCCCCCTTTTCCCTGATCGCCGGGCCATTCAGCTCGATGGATGGATCTCATTTTCTCCCATACATATGAGTTTCCGTCGGCTGGGGCCTTTCTTCGGATTCCTACTTCTAGGAGAACTCTTCCCGAATTCCCTGGAATATTCCATTCCTTCCCTTCCTGGTCTTGTAATTTTCGGTGCCGGCTCTAGGGGGGAGCCCCGTTTTTTCCTAAAGGGTCGCGTTTTACCTTGAGCAGGATCTATTCAGGCCGGACCTGGAAGCTTTGAAGTACGTGTCTGCCGCCCACAAGTTCCCTCTTCTTGGTGATTCTTCCTGAGATAGCTGGACCAGATGAGATTTGCCTTTGTACTCCCCCCCTCGGGCGTTCGCCGCCTTTGGTGGGACTCGGATTTCATCCGGTTACGCGACCGCGCGTTCGTCGCCTCTGAGTGGTACCATTTTTTTTCCACCGTACCCCTGACTTTCCCCACTTCCTGCCCTTTTTTTACCCGATGTGGACCCACACTGCCGGTGGAGAATTTTCACGTCCAGGTCCTTATATTACCCTGGTCCTTAGGGACACCTTTCACGCGCCCAAGGGCTTCTTTTCCGTGGAAGGTGGACTTTTTTTGGTGTCGTGCGGCTTGTCTTAGAGGAGACACGGACCCGGTCGTCCGGAGCGAGAAGCGTGCCTAGGTCGTCTGCCTAGATTACCCCCTTCCCCGCCAGTACTGAGGAATTTTTTCGGTTATCACCGACGGGCCCCTCCTTTTTCCCGGAACGTTCAACTTTCCCACACAACGTTGATCGTTTGATCCTCCAAGCAATGCGTGTGACGAAGAGGAGCAATGTCTCAGCCTTTACCTTGGTAGATTTTCCTTTCTTCCAATCCCTTTGTCACTTGTCCGTTACGTTTCAAGTATATGTGGGGATAGAACCTTTCCCCTGACCCAACTTCTTTTTACGGCCCGGTCCCTGCGGTGCTGTAAACTTTCCGGAACTTCTCTCATTTTTCTTGGAGGTATCTTGTAGATGCGCGAAACGGGTTTCTGCGGATCCAGACTCTTTCCAGGATGCTGGTTTGCTTGCCGTACGCACCTACCCCTCTTACCGTTCCGCTGGCTCCTGCATTTGGAAGTCCGGGACACCCTTGGCAGAGGATTTCAGGTTGGAACCTGACTCCTTTCCCACCGCCCGCGCTGCTTAAAGTCTAGAGTTTTCTTCTCCTCTTTTTCAGCGTAGGCCTACTCGTGGTGGGCTCCTACGATGAGATGTTCCCGATTGATAGGCGTTTCTTACCCTCCGTCACCTAGGTCAGAGTCTTCCTGAGCTGGTTACTGGGGGGCTGTATCCAAATGGACCGACACCTTTCTTTTGATAGAATGGTATTCCCGGGAAGTGTTCTGACCCGTTCTGCTGGACGGCCCAACCTTAGCCTAAATTTTCACCCTTTTAGGTAACGCAGGATTCAGAGAATAAAGTTTTTCCTTGTGGCAGGTAGCGCCGGCTTAATACGGACCTTCTCTTTTGCGCTCTGCACTAGTATTTTCGTTCGGAGTTAGTGGTGTGTTTTTCCCAGGTGATAATCTCCACGACTGTGCAGATTGATAAGACCTGTTTTTCCGTCTCATAAGAATCCTTTTTTTGTACCGAGCGCGTCCGTCCCTCCCGTTGGCTGGTACGTTTCCTTGCTCAGAACTCTAGAATTCTTTTGATGTTACCGGCGACGTTTCCTTCGCTTCCTTCGCGGCCTTCCTGGCTTTAATTCCGTGCCCACCCCCTTTGCGCTTGGGATCCTTCTCCCTCCCCGTTTCCCTTGATCACCCGACTGACTGCTTACAAACCTCATTTTTTCAGTGCTGGTTCGGGCCCATGATAGTGTTCGGGAGCCGCCCCGGTTTTTTTTTCTGTCACCGGGGACCGCTGAGTAAGACTTCTCTCTCCCCTAAGACTACGTGCCGGGCGGCGCTCAGTTCTACGGAATGTAGTCCTCTCCTTTTAAGCGCTGTATTGAGGAACGGATGCCCCCATCTCTCTTTTCCTATAGAGAGCTTTTGGTTCAGTCCCTTTTTTCCAAAGCTTTTTTGCTCATCTACCTGATCGGGAAGGTCATGGGAGAATGGAGTCCTTGTTTCATTTGATTCTGTCTCTGTTAGGAGCTCGTGTTTCGGAGGTACATTTATTTTCAGTCTTTGATCTCCCCGTACGATCTCGACCTCCGCCCCCCAGGAACAATTTTAAGGAGGTCTTTTCGCAGGCGTCTCAAACTGGGCTGGATAGGTTTCGGACGTTTCCCTCACCTCCGGGGTAGTCACGCTGCCACAAAGTGTTCTTTCTTTTCGAGGGACCAGAGACGTCCTCTCTCCCGCACTAGAATCCTTCCCCCTAGATTAAGCTCCCTTATGAAAGGAGAGTCCGCTTTGAGGTTCCTGGCTCGAATCAGCCCTTTCGGAGGTCGCGGTGCGTTCAACCCTTTGCAGGTAGCCACTCTTCCATGTGATCCCCTGAGCTTAAAGTCCCTCGAGGACCTCTGAAAGTGTTCGCTCTTCTTTTGGTACGGACTACCAGAGATCAACCGTGCCCCCCCCCTCCCTTACCGCGGACTCAATTCTGTCGAGGCGACCTCCCCTCTTCTTAACGAGGAAACTTCCCCCTTAGCACGTGGAAACGTCTTTTCTTTCCCGGTAAGCATCCCGGGTGGCGAAACAAAAACTTCGGAACCTTTTCAGCTTTTTTCTCGGTACGGCGAGCCCCGCTAGACCAGCCCGATATCCAGGGCGACATAGTACCCTCCCGCTTGCTCGCGGACAGGTTTATCGAGTCCCCCTGCCGGGAAGGGCGTAAAGGCATATTCGAAAGGCCCCCGCTCTATACACATTTTCTTCGGAGTTTCTTCCGGCAGACAGTCTACAAATGTTTAGCTTCCTGCTTCTTTTTTCTCGGGGAAACGGCCTTTTTCTTCACCGATCGTTCCAGCTTCCCTGGAAGGAGTTTACTCCTGTCGGGCCAGGGCGGGGCGGGGCGCGGCGAACGACAAACTCTGGCGGTCGCCGATGGCCGCCGCCCCCTTCCTTTTTGCCTGCTCCAGGTCGACAGGTTCCACCTCCGACCGGAATTTGCCGCGTACAACTTGACCCGCACCTTTATTGTCTCACCTGGCTTCCGGTTCCCCTACTCGCCTGTTCTCCCGGTCCTGAAAAAGCGGGGGGTACCCCAGGCCAACAGGCTCTCCTCCTCCTGCCAGGGGCGGGTTCTTCACAAGTTTTTTGCAGGGTGAATACATTTTTTAGGAATCCTATCGTTCCACAAGTTCAGTTTCCCAGGTTCCTGCCAGGACTCAAGTGTTTCCGACCGCCGTCCCTAGTCCGTAAAGCTTTTTCTGCGTCCTCCCTTTACCGCGACCCCGACTTCCCCCTTGGGATCTCTCCTCGGCCGGTATTCTTACCGTACAAAAAGCAGACGCCCCACTTCTCTCACTCCACCCTGGAAGGTGAGCCTCCCTTTCTTTGTTCTTGGTCGGGGGTCAGCTGGGCCCTCCTCAATGAAGACTCCCCCGTATTGTGTGTTACATATCAGATCCTTATTCCCTTTCCGCCCAGGACGATGTTTTTTCGTGTTGACAGTGCGCCGGTGAGTGAAGAGTTGGTCCAGGTTGTAGCCTGGCTGAAACATTTTCCTCTTTGGTCCGCCTATCCCCTTTTCCTCACTTTTTTTCTTTTTCGTCCATACGTTTCCACTAGGATAGCCCCGACCGGCGCATCTGTCTGCAAATCAATTTTCCTCGCGTTCGCTCGGATCCGTAAAACCCCTACTCTATCCTTTTTTGTTTGGTCCGTTTTTTACTTCTTTTCATTCCGAGTCCCCCCTATCTCGAAGTCTGGCCAAGAGAACGGCGTCGGTGTACACAGGCGCCTTCCCTAAATACGACGTATTTTGATCCTTTCTTCACTCCGGTCTATCGTAGGACCTTTTGAGGACTTTGCGTGAGAGCGAGGCTCCATCTTACCCCAAAAAACGCCCCCCTCGTCGCCGCGATGGACGCGCCTTGGTGATAAGAGGGACTTTCCCCTTTTTAGCGCCAGCAGCCGGGCGTTCTCCAATTTCCCTTTAAGGGGGGCCGAGCCGTACCCCGCCAGACGACCTCCCCGGAGGCCCACGATGACCTTTGAGAAAAAACCCTGGTCCCGGTCCGCGAGTCCTGTGCTCCCTTCGTAACCTGCGTTTTTTTTCCTTTCCAAGTCGTCCCTCCATCTACCCATCCTCATTTTTTTTTTTTTGCTCTAGATTCGCGCCAATATGGGCCTTGCCTTCCTGGTACCGGTCATATCCTTGTGAGCTAGCTTTCGTGGTGCGCCTGTTGTTGCCCATCTTCCTTTTTCCGGAGCGTTTTAAAGGGAGGCGTGGATTGATATTGAAATTTTTCACTGACTACTTTCCCCATCCTTTCAGTCCCAGATGGAGATGGCCAGTCGTGCTCGCCCCGTCTGTTAACTACCTGCTCCGCTTTGGCGCACGGCGGCCGTTTCTCCGGGAGCCTTGTTGTCTCGCGTTTTACTTCGTCTTTGTGTTCAAGAAGTGACGTTCTCTTTTTTCGGCTGTTTAGCTGAACGGTTTTTTTACGGGCTCGGCGTATGCTTAATTTTTCCCACCTCTCCTTTTCGCGGGTGACGTACTCTCTAGGCGCTTTTGGATTTGACTTGAGTTACGGTTTCAACTCTTCCCCAGACTGCATATTGAGGTTTTGACGGCGAAGCCGCGAGGAGAGATGTTACCAATCGGCCCGAGTCGGTCATTCCGTAGAGGGACGCGGCTTGTGGAGTCCGGGGGTTTTTTTTCCGGGATAGGCGGACCTCGCTTGATTACAGGAGTGAATAACGTCCCGGCCCCTTCTGACAAGTGTTTCGACATTTTGACGTCCCCCTCGGTTTGGTGAGTCCTTTTCCCCCTGAAAGTTTTTCTTTCACCACATTAGTTTTTTTTGAGAGTAATGAACGGACCGGCTGACCGGGCGACCCTCGGACTCCCTTTCCTTTTTTGGATGTAGGATGGTTGTTTCCCCCCGTTCGTGGTCTTCGAGATTTCCTTTCGTCACGTGTTTCCACCTCCCTTTTCTCGGTATTGTCCTTATGAACCGCCGGGTGGTTCTCACGTGCAGTACCGGGTCCCCCCTTCCCGTGACGATTGCAAGGCAAGTTCAACGGCCTCCTCTGTGTACACCCTTGGGGCATGGTCCAGTCCCCTTATTTACCGAGTCCAACGATGTTTCCCCGGCGCTGTTTTCTTTGAATCCACAATTCCTTCGGGTCTGTTTCTTTTCTAAGTGGATTCCCGATTTGATTGACCTGTGAGACCGCCCGGCCTGTTTTCCTTTTTTGACCGCCCAACTTCCTCCCTCCCGCCGATTTTCCTGTTGGTTCTTAGGGTAAAGATTTTTTTTCTCCTGAAGGCGTTTGACAGGGTTTCATAAGGCCCTGGCTTAGTCAATTTCTTTAGGCCTCGGCAGCATCGTCGGCCATAAGGAGTTTGGCTTTCCCCCTGAGAAAGAACTATTCTTTCTTGAGTCGGTTTTTATAATTCCTCCTCTTTTTTTCGTTTCCGATTGTGGCCCACCTCCTAAGCTTTATCCCGCGGCTTTCCTCTAAAGTGGTCTGACCGCTTTGATTTTAGGCTGGCCTTGATTTGAGTGTGACGAGTGTCGTCTCTCGATAGTTTTCATCACGGGATTATACGGCCGCGTATTTGAGGTATATTGCGCCTGGCCGAGATTTAGTGAGAAGGGATAGAAGGGTTCCCTTGGCGACGGCTTTTTTCCGTTATTCGGTGTCGACTAGTCTTTTCCTTTTCCTGTAACAGATCACGGCTCCTTTCTGAGTGGAGGATTTTCCGCGTTTCTCCCCGCGCCCTTTTTTTTTTTTCTTTCTCTCCTCCGTTCATCGGCCCGGTTTTAGGTTGTTGGGACTTTTGGATAGCCTGGCCTCTTCCACTTCTCTCCGTTTGTGAAATTTTTTTTAATTTCCTCTCTGTGAAGGCCGTCGTGCGGCTCGTTCCTCCCTTAAAAGAACATTGTGACGCCCCGCACCGACACCGGTGGACCGGGCTTCCCTGAGAGTTTTCCCTTCTTTGACAAGCGTCCGTTCATGCTAGCTCAGCGACGTGTCTGTAGTAGAGCTTTTTTGCTGGTTCTCGCTGCTGCTTCCCGACCGTGTTCTACACCCTTTGAACGTGGGCGTGGGGATACCTCGTTAACCATTGATTACCGCCATTCATTTTCAACAAGTTAATTGGTGCGGTGGATTCGATGATCGTGGTAGTCGTATTCCCCGCAAGGACGTTTCTCTGTAAGGTTTCCTCTTTGCTATTTCTGAGCTTAGTCGGAACACATAAGTCCTCCCAGTTTTTACGTGAGGACGACTTTTTTCCCCATCGCCGGCCCCTTACGGGGTGTCGATTTCCCGCGCTTTGCCTGGTTTTTTCCTTCCCCCCTAC
>Ga0179591_1179852_pt1 | contig 20685 bp, 19 predicted proteins | sample CZOMad2_1_08_16f_FD_182891 | JGI IMG/M metagenome (GOLD analysis project Ga0179591, IMG submission 182891) | Vadose zone soil fungal communities from Angelo Coast Range Reserve, California, USA - CZOMad2_1_08_16fungal (PacBio error correction) | ecosystem: Environmental > Terrestrial > Soil >... | reverse complement strand
GTCCCCTCTTCTCGCCGTCCCTTCGGTCGAGAGGGGTACAGGCTATGGATTGTGATAATTTCTCCCCCTTTCCATTTGGGTGAGTCCCCTTCCCTCTTCTTTTCGGACGAAGGAGTTATTAAATTTTTTTTGGATTCCTTCTTTCCTTGTCTCTACACGGGACCAGTCACTTTCTCCTGATGTTAATAGGGTGATCGCTCAGAGTGCCGAGCAAATGATGGTCTTGTTTGCGCGTTTTTTTCCTGCCCTCGGCTCTGTAGGCGCATGCCTGCACCACAACGCGCGTCCTCCTGAGAAAAGGTAAAGGCCTTCCCCCTTTTTCTTATTAGATGGTAATTTTAGGGTCACCGCGGGTCTCCTATCCTCGTTTAGGACGATTTTGAAGAGAATATGCCTTCTTCCGCGTGAAGATTTCCTTTCCCCTGTATATCCGCCGTCTCTCGGGACCCGCAGATGCTTGCTGACCACTTCTTCCTTTTTTTCCTTTTCCCCTGTGTTTTCATCGCAGCACACTATGAATACGTCTTTCCCCCCCCCTTTTCCCCACCCATTTACCCTTTGAGGAAGTCCCAGGCGGACTGGGCATGTTTCCCCTTTTCCCTTTTGTTTCCCTTTCCCAGTACAATCGATTCTCGTTAGTTAGTAGCTCCTTTCCCTGCCGTCCAAAGCAAACTAAGGTGATTTGTTTCTCACGAAGGTGTTTAGGCAAACCTTTAACTTTTTCCCTTTTCTTTTTTTACAAGACCGCGAACTTGGTCAAGGACAAATTCAGTCCCTCTGGGAGCCAAAGTTTCAAGTTAAGTAATAACGGGCTCCCTTTCCCCTTTCCTCTCTTTCTTCTGAGAGGAAAGAAGGCATGTCTTCCCTTCTTTTCTGTTCCGTTTGACTGTGGCGCATGTAGGAGCTTTGTCCTTCTGGGAAGTAATGGACCTTTTTTTTTTCGGAAATGGCAGCGGTGCTTCTTCCCTTTTTCTCGGGTTCCCCCTCTTAGATACCGGCTGCAATGTGTGCAGGCGTTGCGGATCGGAGGAAAGCAAGTTTTGATTCCCTTTACGTCTAGCACTTTCCCAGTTTCTTCAAATCTGCATTTTACAGGACTTGCTGTCCAGGCTGTATTAAGAAGTGGGAAGCTTTTCCTGTCCCTTTTAATCCTTTTTTGAAGAACTTCCTTTGTGAATGCACGCCATACTTGAAGGCTGCATTTCTGAGTACTTCCCCGGTTACCTTCCCCCCTGGAGCTCACTGGCAATGAGTTGTTTTTTTCCGTTTGCGTTTTTCAGTATGCTTCTCTGGCGTCATCCGGGGTATAAGAATAGATGAATCCCTTTGGTTTTTTCTTTTCTTTTTCCCCCCCCCCTTTTTCGTTAAGGGAATAAGGGCAGGTTGAGGTGTCTCTTCCTCGATTGGCGAAAAGTTAGTTAGTACCAATGCAATTCGGAACGTTTTACTGGGAGGTTGCTGTTGCGGCGCTCTCTTCCCCCGATGTTCCAGGCACTGGGTTTTGCGCTCTTTCTCTTTTTTCTTTTACGGTCCTGACCGCTATACGTGGTTCGTGGCGAGTGTTTTGCAACCACTACTCAGAGAAGGCAGCTGAGGGTCAATCCTGTCCTCTGGTCTTTCTCTCTTACCTTGTCGGCCAGAAAAAGGCGTTCTTTTCTTTCCCCCGTCGGTCTCCTTCTTGCGACCCGACAAGAGGAACGAGCGGCGTTGTCGCGGGCAACGTCTCGTGAGGCCCGTACCTTCTTTTTTTTTTTTTCCTTCCCCTTTCCCTTGGGTCATGACTGAACTAAGTCGTGTTAAGGGGAGGACTTTCTTATTTCTGAAGCTGACGAGGGCCTTTTTCTTTATCAGGGCGGTTCCCCTCTTTATTCGGCGGCCGTTCTACTTTTGTGTCAGAAACCTTGAACCCCCTTTTTCCCGCCTTCTTCCCGCCTTTCCCCTCGCGTGGATTCGACGATCCGGATCCCCTTCTGTATATATCTCTTCCCTATAACCGTTGTTTGTTTGCGATTTTGATAACAAGACAGATATCCGGATCGCTTTCCTTTTCTAGAGGGTCCTCGAGGTTATTTTACCGGGTGACCCGTGGACTCCTGCTCCTTTCTTTCCATACCGTCCGATAGTACCCCGCGTTCCTAGGTAAACTTAAGCATGTTACCCGGACCAATTTTTCCCTATGATAAGGAATGAACAAAAGTTATCCTCCTCTCGATGCGGACCTGGAATAAACGAGACCTTTGAAGACTTTCCCCCAGACATTCTTTTCCTATTTCGGGCGCGACACTCACGATCGCCGGGATGAGTACTTTGGAAGAAGGGTTTCTGGACTGCAGGACCCCTTTTCTCCTCCCCTCCCCCATTCCATTTCCCCTTCCCCTTTAAGAAGACTTGAGTGACGGAATATTTTTCCCCTTGCCACAGTCCCCCACGATAGAGTTCATGTACAGTTTCAGACTTACCCCCCGAGCGCTCCTTGAAGCAGCAACAGTTTGCCTCCCCACTTTTACCCCTTCAAAGAGAGAAACAGTTTCCAAATCCGTCCCTCCTTCTCGTATAATTTTTCTAGATTTTAATGTCTCCAGTACCTGGTATATTATTTCATTATGCCCTACAGGGAAAGGATTGCCAAGTACCCCTTTCCCTTCCTCCCCACTAACCCAGATGTCCGTGAGCAGCATCCAGGCTTTCCACGGATCTAGAAACTAAGACGATAACGCCCCACCGATCACAGAAAGCGGTTTTGAAGCTCTCTTGGCTTCCTTTTCTTTCTTCTTCCTTGTCCAGTCCAGGATGGCGAACGGCTTAACTTCGTGCCCCCACCGTTATTACTCTTTGAATCTTCAGTGACTCTGTCCCCGGCGTGAATAACGAAGGGCCCCAGCCCGTCTTTCCCCTGCGTGAGTGGACCTTGCCTTCTTCTCAAGACCTGACAGAGCCCTTGGAGCCAGAATCTAAGTTTCCCCTCATGACAAAATTTTCAAGAGGATCATCCTCCCTAGGCCTCTCAACAAGAAACCAGCTCCCTGGTCCAAATCCCCCTTCTTCAACAGCAGGCCACCATACAGCCCGGCGCACATCCCCGGCAACTATGACCTATGGACGACAATTCTCTTTGCCTCCTCTTCGTTCGTTAGTAGACCCAGAGTACTCAGTTGAAACCCTTTTCCCTTCTTCTTTTGCTATTTCCCTGAACCCACGTATCAAGTGGAGTGACCACAACGCAAGGATTTAATGTATCACCCCTAGTGAGAAAAAAGCCAAATCTTTTTCTGAAGAAGTTTTGCCAGTACCATTTCCTCCTCCTTTCCTCTGAAGCAAAATAATCGGACCTCTTCTTCCCCTTTTGTAAGGACTTGAATTCCCACTTGAATGATGTGACGTTTACGACTGAGCTGTATCTCCGGCATAGACTAGGAGATGTAACCAAAGCTGGCGATCTCTTTCCTTGATTACCCCCCTCCTAGTAATTAACTTAATCTTGGGGCTCTCCCCCCTCCCAGGTGTGGATTTGGATCGTAACGCGATACACGCCTATGCGAGTGAAGGGTCATGATCTCTTCTTAACAGATATTGATTTCCACTCCGGCTTTGGTGAAAAGCCCCCTTTTTTCCATTTCCTCCCTCTTTTCCCTCTTGCTTTTGTAGACGGGAACTGTTAGAGAGGAGCGCTTTGGTTACCCTGTCTGCGCCCTCCAGTCTACGATTGTCTCTTTTCGGAGTCCCATCAGATTCATGGCCCCCCCCCCTTTGTCTTCAAGCCCGTCTCAAAGACTGGTTACCCGGAGGTGTCCTTATCTTAATTCGCGGCTCTTAGCTTGATCCGAAATACACCGGCAAATTGAAGACCTTTTTCCCCTCTCCTACGTTTTAGGTTACACCCTACTCCCACAAAGGGATGGATATACGTATATTTCCCTCTAGGAAGATGCCCCCTCTCCCTCGTTCCTTTTCCTTTCCTGTCGTAACGACAATTTTTTAAAAGTACGGCAAGACTAGATGTTGTCCTTTTCCCCCTTTTTTACCCTTTTTTCCCCTGAAAATAGCCGAGATCAGAGTCTCACCCAAAGGCGGGGTGACCTTTGGGCTAACCCCAACGGGGATAGTCCTTTCCTCTCTTCTTGCACCTTCCCCCGCACCAAAGACGGTTTTGAACGTCCCCCCCCATTCCTTTTTTTCTCCCCCCCCTTAAACCCTGATAGGCGAGGAACCGGTCCCCCGCCCCTTAATTTTTCCCTTAGAATCCAATTGGCCAGTCCTTTTTTCTCCCCCCCGGTAACCATAATAGACGTCTTGGTTTCCTCCTCTACTAAGCGGTAATATCTTACACATACGATTGGTTACGGTCGTAGACCCTCATAGTTAGTCCTTCTTTTCGTGAAGAACCCTCGCTTAATCTTTACTGGTGGACCGGAACAAGTCCAAGACGATCCTCGTCACAAGCAGATAATACCGGACAATATCTGGGCCTTTTCACTCCATTATCCGCCCAGGAGCTAATTCCCTTCGGCATAACTTTCCTTTCCTCTAGTTTTCGCACGGAAGGGAAGAAGGACCTTTTTATCTCTCGTTTCCCCCCTTACAGATAAAGGCGCTCTCCCTCTTTTGTTCCGGTAGAGGACGTTTTAAAACGATCCCCTTCCCCCTCTTTGTAGTCCAGTCGCCGAAGTACGCGAGACCGAACAAGTACTGTGTATTGCCCTTTTAAAGAAGAAGTAACCACCCATTTTTTTTTTTTCCCGAGTTGGTCTAGGTTGTCCAGCCGGCCCAGTCTTTTCCTCCCCCCTCCTGCCTTAAGCGGCTGGTCGCCCGTACTATTGACTTGACCCCCTCTCCCACTCCCCCAATTTCTTCTGAAGAACTCGGTTCTTTCATCATCATTCCTTTTTCCGAGTGCCTTCCCCCCCAGAATAGACGGCTTGACTCCCACCCATTCGACCCATGATTAAAAGCCCCCGTCTTTTTCTTTTCTTTTTTTGCGAAGACTCGGATTCCTTTTACCTGGTGATGTACCCTACGAAAGCCGGCCCAGCCCGGGGCACTATACAGTCCTTTTCTCACCCTTTCGATCCCACGCAGCGCTGAACTGCCCCACCTAGTAGGCCGAACGGTCAGGGACATTAAGACAATCCCTTTTTCTCCCCCGTAGTCAAAGTTGAGAAATAGTTCCTTTGCCCCCCCCTTTTCCAGCCCCTTGGATCTTAATTCCATTCTCAAGTTGATACCCTACTATCTGCCCTGTCTCCGTCCCCCGTGTTCTAAGTTCCTCCATTTTCACAAAGACGCTTGAAAGGAAGTCCCCTGGGGACTCCCCCTTTCTGGTCTATTTATTGACGCGCCATACCCACATTCATTAAGCCGAGAGTGCTCTTTCCTCCGCAAGAGGACCAAGGTACCCCCTGTCTAGTGTTCTTTCTGGGAAGCATTTGATGCGACGGACGGGTGCTCCGACCCAGACACAGGAAAGGGTCCTCCGTGTCTCCCTTTCTTCCCCTCTAGAAATATGGTAGTGGACCGCCAGTGCGAAGAGTTCCTGTTTCCCTTTCCTTTGCTAAAGCGGTCCAGTAATCGCTGTGATTTTTTGACATCATGGTGCGGCTCGAGCCCCTTCTTTTTCCAAGTGATTCCTTGACAAAAAGACGAGATGTAAGTGGTTATTTTCCCCCCCAGTTTTCTTTTGATTTTTCACCCATATCATATCTTTATCTCAATCGTCCTTTGTTTCCTTTGCGGCTCAGTTTATGTGAACTAGCCTGCTTTCGTACCCCCCCCCTCGTCCATCTCTTTTTGGTTCTTTCCCTCACCTTTGTGTACTGAAACCAGTAGAGAGCCTCAAAGCCCATTTATAGACCAACTCTCCCCCGAGAGGAAGGTCTTTTCGGTATAACATCTTTCCCCTTTTCCCCTTCTCCAGCCACAGGGCGTGCAGCAAACTAGTATAGTTCATATCAAGGGAAGACTTTTTCTCTTTCCCCCAGCCCCCTTGCTTTTCGTAGAGGAGAACACTTTCCCCTAACGTAGTTAAACCAGTTTGACCAATCCCAGAAAGTATCCCCCGTTTTTGCTTGTAGTTGAGAAATTGAAACGTCTCGTCTGATTTAGGCTCTTTCAAATAAAGAAAGATTCCCTGCTCGTGTACCCAAGTCCTGACTTCCCTTTGGAGGAGTTTATGCGGAAATGCAAATTGCGACCTCCCCTCTGGCCTAGGTCAGGGATCCCGTGCCAAGGGAAGTAAGGATTCGATGGACTTCCCTTTTGGTCCCTTAGGTCGAGCGGGAGTCCGTTTTTTTTCCCTCGTGATGTGTTCGTTCCTTTTCGAGCACGTTTCAGTGTTCGTCTTAGAGAACTGTTTCTGGTTGTGTTATTCTCGGCTGGTAGATGTGTCCCTTCCCTCAGTCAAGCACCGCGTGCCCGGATATTGCCTTGACCCAAAGAGACCTCTTTTCTCGCCTATTGAAGACCAGTTGAAGTTGCCAGTCCGTTTAGTCTCACGCCCTAGGACTTGAGATCGAGTTTGATGTCAGCCTTGATTAGACCCCTCTCTGATATTACCCTGGAAGGGTATTATTCTCTGTTTAGTCCCGCTTTGATGGTTTAATTGCTGCATATTAAAGCACTCTTGCGGAGCAGACCTTGGTCTTCGAGTGTTAGCCCCCCCCTCAATTGTTTAAAGCTCCTCTGGAGATCTCAGTTTTTGAAAGACCCACCCCTGCTTGATACCCCCCCCCATTCCTGGTCTTTAAATGGTTTACCCTGTCCCATTTCTTTGTAGTGACCCCTTGCCCCCTTTTACCCCCTCTTGTGGTCTGCTCTGGCGTAAGCCTTCTGCTGTACCTTTCGAGTTCTTCTTACCAGATAGCTTTCGTCCTCCTTGCAAAGGAGGAAATGTGTGGTTTCGTCCCGTCCGGGATATTAAGTGGAAAACGCCCCCTTCCCTTTTTCTTCCTCCGGGCCTAGACACCTTATAGGATTTTGTATACCTAACTCCTCCCCCGAGCTTCATTGGCTTCAGGAGATTTTCGGCCCATTACGCTTGATCTTTTGATTACAGGAAATTGTTGAAGAGGTCCCCCGTAGGGAAGTATTTGGCATGTCTCAACATTAGTTTTTTTTCCTTTTATTTTTCTTCTTCGCAGGAAAGGTTCCCCCGCCCTCCTGATTATGGAGCACTGGAACTGACCCCACGAGTCTGTGGAAGATAGATTTTTTCCTCTTTTACTCCTTTTTTAGAGTAAAAGCCAAGGATTCCCTCTCTGGTTTTTGACCTGGGATAAAGGCAATGCTTGATTCAGTTCTTCCTACGGTCATTCACGTTGCGGTGCAGTTTCCCCTCCTCCCTCTCATTTTTTTTGAATGGTACTAAGGTGGATCCTTTCCCGGTGCCCCGGTTTCTTCCAAAGGACAGTGAGGTTTTTGAGGGAATGGTCTGGATCTTCCTCCTCTCCCCTGGCATTCCAAGGGTTGAGAGGGGCCCTTCCCTTTAGATAGCGAGTCTTTTCGGTCTGTCGGACAACGAGCAAGATAAGTAAGTGTCTCATTGGGGCGTACTCATGTCTCTCCTCCTTTCGTCATTTAGCTTTCATAGGCCCCTGGGTGATTCCTTTCCCCTTTTTCGCGTCATGGTTGTCCCCCCCTTGCCAGTCTTTTGTTCCGACTTTCTTTTCTTTCTCCCATCCGTTCTTCGGATTTTCCCACGGACTGATCAACCGGACGACTTCCCCTCTCTTCTCTTGTTTCCCAGTCGTCGAGCAGTCGCGGAAGCTCGATGTTTTCCCTTGCTTCACAGAGGCTGTTCCCTCTTCCTCTTCATTTTTTTTTTCCCCAGAGTTTACTCTCTCGGGCAGACTTTACCCTTCCCAGGTTGTCTCCGTAGATGCTTGACTTGCGGGGTTCACCCGAGTTTCTTAGAGCCTCCCCATCCTAGGAAAGAGCCGTTTTCCGGTCTTTTCATTCTCGTGCAGAGCGTATTCTCCTGACCCGGCCCTTCCGGTACTGTCTATACCCGACTGCTCATTGAGGAGAAATCGTTCATCTTTATCTTCCTCTTTTTTCCCAGTCGTGCAGCGCCTAATTAGATGTTTCTTTTTTTTTCAGTCCCCTTTCCCCCTATTCCAGGGATTTGACGCGTTCCTCTTCCTTTTTCATCTTCCTTGTGTTTCTTGCAAATCAATCAATCCTATCTCGTTTAGTCGTTACCTTGTATTCGTCAAGTAAAACAATAGGTCGGTTTCCTCTTTCTTCCTTCCCCCTGCACGTTAAGGGTCTGGGGGCCCCAGTTAACCTGCCTTTTTCCCTTCCCCCCTGCTCGCGATAGGAGAACAGGGGTCCACCTACCTTTCCTTTCCCCCTCCTCCGTTTCCGTATTAGGGGGAGGAGAGGCCCTGGCCTTTTGCTTTTTTTCAGGATGGACGTACTGTTAGCCTTTGGAGTGGTGGCCAGTGGGGCCTTTGGATTCGGTTGGAAGGGAGTCTTTTTTCCCTTTCTTTCCTTCCTTTCTAAGATCGATTAAGTTCCCCTTCTTCGGCGTGCGAGCGCTGCCGCCACCTCTCTGTAGTCAGTATAGCCCCGCACGGACTCCTTTCTTCAATCGAATTTCCTTGTATTCTCTCCTTTGGTACTCCTTTCAGGGCCCTTCCAGTAAAAGCGTCCCCCTTTGCAAGAACTTCATCTTTGTGCCTTCAATCCGTTCAGTTCCTTTTTGACTGCTTTAATAAAGACCAGGCTACTCGTCTCTCCTTCCCTGATGGTGATGACTGCGGTCGTCGTCTTCTTCCTTATGGATAGATCAGGGGTCTCCCTCCTTCTGGCCCTCTGGTTTTCGTGAAAAGCTTCTCTTCCTTTCTTTTTCTCGTTCAACGGATTGCAGTTCCTGATCACAAGGCTGTGCGCGTGACTTCTTCCCCTTCCCAAGCTGCAGTTTCCCTGGCTTTGCCTCTGGCGGGGTCGATGTTTCCTGGTCCCAATTTGGCGATCGAGCGCAGTTTTTTTGAAAATTTCATGTTGACATAGCTCGTGGTCGTGGAACTCTCACGTTCAACAAATACTTACTCGTTTTTACGCATCCGTCGGTGAAACTCTCCTTCACCTCCTTGGTATGGAGAGATCGTTATTTCCGAAATCCCAGGCGACAAAAGGGACCGATACCCTTCCCCTATCCCTCTGGTCCTAAGCAGAAGCAAGGTCCCCGGATTTCTGTAGTTCAGGACCCCCTTGAGAGTTATGCAATGCCACTCCACCTTCGCGGGTAGGATTTCACATTTGGGCATGCATGCGAATGTAGTTTCATTCCCCCCCTTAGTTTGACGGGACGGTATATACCTCTGACCCAAGTCGGGGTATCTCCTTGTGTTCTATTTTTCTTCTATCTGAGGCGAAAATGTCCGGAGAACTGATTCTTTCCTCTCCCCTTTGCTGTGATCACGATGTAGCTAGTGCTGTAAGATCGCCTTTACCTAACACTTTTTGTGTTATATAAACATCCCCCGAGATCTCATAGTCATCTTCCCCTAGGTTGAACCCCCCCCCCAAGTTCCCTATGAGGGACTAGAGGTATTCCAGTGGACGTATTCTTTCCCCTTCCCTTCCTTTAGGAGACACAGAGAAAGAATTGAATACCCTCTGGTCCAGCTGACTCCCTAATAACTTCAGACCCCTGACCCCAAGAACGTATGAAGGCAGAAAATGTCCTTTTGTACCCTCTCCCTTTGGTTCCATTCTTTATTAACATGCAGCATTTTCTCCGTCCCCCCTTCTCCTTTTTCTCGAAATAATTATAATCCTGGAGAGGCAACCGGTCTTGCCTCCTTTTTTCCTCAAGTGCAAAGTGCTTCCCATAAAAGGAGTCCGCTTTCGGCCGGGGATTTGAAGTAGTGGTTGCCATTCCTAAATACCCCCCTTTTTTCGCTGTTCATGACCGGTACGAGACCCCCACTCTGAGCGCTCATAGTTACCAGTTTGAACGGACACCTTTCCCCCAATAAGAGTTTTCCTCACCAGAACTAACAGGAACGGGTGTCTTTTCATTTCCGCCCTAATGGTGCAATCCGTGGTCGTCGATAAGTTTGCCACCCCCCATTTCAAGTTTCGGCCACCTTTCACTTTTTGTTCCCGACAGAATTGTTTCCCTTTTGCCCAGCCCCTATGCTGAGCAACGGATATCTTTCAGAAGCCTACGCAAGACCCACGCACCTTTTTCTAACACAATGTCTTTTCTTTTCCCCCCTGAATGCTAGGTTTTGGTGCCAAGCCCTGCCAAGTATGGCGGACCGGCACTGAGTCGTGCCAACTAGTACCTCGTGAAAGCGCGTGTTTTTCCCACGTGTTTCCCTTTTGAAAGTGTCACCGTTCGTGGCCCCAAAGGCCTTTTGTTCCTCCCCTATCTTTTTTCCCTTCCCCTTCGGGATTCATCAGCTCCGACACGCCTGTGAACAGTGCCAGGTATCTAATATTAGAACTGCAGAGAAGAAAGAAACCAGCTTTCCCTGACACGAATGCAGAACGGTGCCCAGACTTTAAACCTTTCTCCTTTTTACATTACTTCAATCTACGGAGGGAAGACATGCATGCGTGATTCTCCGCACCCCCCTCGACTTCCCTTTTTCTTTTAGCACTTCATCTCTTCCCCTTTGTCTACCTCTAGTTTGTGTATCTTTCAACCGGATCCCTTTTTCTTGCCAATCCCCTGTAAAGTTCTATGTGAAGTAACCCCGTAGTGATCCAACCTACCCTCATTGTGTTTCTTGACGCATTCACTCCTCTAAACAGAGATCGCGTATTTGAACTGCCACAATCCTCCTCTTTGGCATTTCCATTCCTTGAACGGTAACTGGAATTCTTGGAAGGTTTCCCCCCTCCTCTCCCCTCTTCTGCATTCTCACGTCTAGGAAAACGCTGTCCAAGACCGGATTCACGTCATTCCCGGTGTCAAATTTAGTATAAAGCATTTTTTTTCTTCCTTCGACAAGTTTTTTTCAGATACTGTACGAGTTTTAGTCTTCTAATTGCCCCTCCCTTTTTCTCGTTCCACCCACGATATGAGACCGGATTTTGCATCGACGCAACGGCGGTGCCTCCGTCCCCCAGAGTCCTCGACTTCCTTTTCCTTTCGGCCGGTGCGCTGAGTTATATCGTTTTCCCTTTTCTTAGCCTCAGCGCCAGGGGCAATTAGGAGATTTTTCTTTTCCTCCTGGCCCTAAACAGTTTGATTTAGTCACTTTTTTTTTTTAACTCGGACAAGTTTCTCCTTCGCCCTTCTGCCTCCTTTGGTTCGTCCTCAGACCTAAACTGACCTTGACGAACACTCCTCTTATTGTGAAAATACGACTGTCCCCCCCTTCCAAAAAGGGCGTTATATTAAGTGAGATACACTCCTCCTTGGAACGTTTCTGCTGCCGCCCTAGTCCTCTGAGTTTCAGGAAATGAGGTTCCAACACAATTTCTACAGGGCAGTAGTAATCTTTGTAACTCACGCCTAACCCCATCGTAAAAGGAAAATTAAGAGATCAGATATCCCACACCACCTCCTTAGACATAACAAAAGGTTGAATTAGTACTCCTCTGTAATCTCTCAATAACCGGACACAGAAAAACAAGAACGGCCTGTACCGACCCCATGTTAAACTAATGAAGCCTGGCTCCCTCTCCCCCCTCTAGGAGCGGACCTTCCCCCCCCCTTCACTGTCCTTAAGGACAGACGCCCTGGACAGCAACGAGGAAGTTAGAACAGTTAAAATAAGCAGTTTAGTGGTTTTTACTCTTCCACTTTCATATATTACACCGCTTTTCCTGTTCATAGACCATAATAGTAGTAATTCTGTCCCTTCGGAACTCCCCAAAGAATAGCCCCGGCGGTCCCTCTTCTTTCACGAAGGTATTGAGTAACCCTTCTTCCCCTGAGCCATACTCAGGTGGCCCGAACCTTTTCCCTCCTCCGGAGACAAGGAGTAGGATCCCCTTCCTCCCCTCCTTCTTAGCGGTCGACAGGAATTTCGCAGCAATCTGAGATAGCGGTCCCCTTCATCCCTTTATGCGACTTTAGCGGTTTTTTTAGCACGGGACAAGATCTCAGTGCCAGCACGGCCTGGTCCCTCTAGACTTCCGGAACTTCCCTCCCAAGTACGGTATTAGGGTACGTTTTTTTCCAAACGAAGTCGTCAACCCTTTATACCCCTTCATTTTAGGAGCATGTTTGACAGCCCGGACACGAGGCTAGAAAATAGGCCAGCTTTTCCCTGGCTGGTTTGCAAGTCATTCGGAATCTCACCTTTGCAGTCCCCCCCCCTTTTCCTCCTTGGTCGTGTAAAATCCTCTTCAACCAGACCTTTTCGCCCTTCCCGACGGCGGTCACGATCTTCCTAGTACCCCCTTTTTCCCGTTTTCACCTTTCCCCTTGCGCCTTCGTCTTGCGACGCATCAGGCATAGCACGGGCAACCTTGCTTGCCCGCGAATCTTTTCGAGGAGGCAATATCCATGTTCATTTTCTTCCTTTCACCTTCCCCTCTGACCAGATACCTACTTTTGCTGCAGAAGCCAGCTAGCTCCTACTGGGCCCTTAAACGCAGCCCTTTTCACCTCTTAGGAAGACCCTCCTCCCCTCTCCTTACTTGTTACGCCGAAAAACACTAATTCCGCGGTATTAAAGGAAAGGTCCCTTTAAATGCAAGAATTTGCTTCCCCACTATTAAGGTAACGTGTCTCAGGCTATCAATTGGTTCACCCCTCCACCTTTTCCCGGCACAGCCCCCACCTTGGGGGAAGCATTTAGGATCGTGATACTGAAACTCCTAAAACCCCGCCCTCATGAAGAGTTGTCCTTCCACCCCCTCTCCTACGAGTTCCTCCTGTTATAGGTAAGAGTTTCAATGTGGTCCCTTCTTCCCTAGGGCTTTTTTAGCTTTCTCCCTCCCTGGACATGTTAATTGCCCATAGTTTATCTGAACAGGGACCCATTCCGCCCCTGTTCCCATCCTGGTAGTCAGAACGTGCTTATTTTCTTCCCCCCTGTTCCCCTGAGTTTTTGAGACAGAGCCGTCCTAGATCTTCAATGGTCTCTCTCCATGGTCGCAGACGCCCTATGGGTTGAGTCAACAGGTGCCCCTTGACCCCCCCCCTCTCGTAAGCTCTGAGGGTGACTCTCCCTCCTTTAAAAATATCTCTCTTTTAATAATTTCCTTTGTGCCCTTACTCGGATGGTGTTGACATAGACAGCTCCAAATGATTTTACCAAGATTAATCCCCTTTTTCTTGGCCATTAGAAAGCTACCGGTGACTGCAAAAGAGCCTCTTGCGTCCCCCCTTCCCCTATGATAGCCCCCCTTCCTCCGAGGGAAGTTGTCAGAGTTAATGGACCGTTTTCCCCCGAATGAAGAATGGGCGGTATAGAAAAGTATGGTGTCTCTTTCCTGTGAATTCATCTGTCCTTTTCCTCACCTCCCAAGCGGGTACTTATCAGTATCCCCCCGTTAACGAGAAACTACCCCAGGCGCCCTTACTGTCCCTCTAATTCTTTCAGATTCTCGTTGTTCGTTACCGAACCTTTTGTCTTTCCATGTGTTGTACGCTATGGGAAAAGCCTTCTCCGTTTTTAAGGAGACCCCCAACTGATTTCCCCCTTTCCCTTTTTCTTGCGGGATGAGGTGGCAATGGTCGGCCCATCGTTTACCCCTCAGCAGGGAAGCTCGTGGGATCCTTCCTCCTGCGGTACTATCCGAGGACCCGGGTTCGAGTTAACAGAGTTTCTTCCTGTGCGACGGGGTATTTCTCCCTCCCTGGGAGTGGCTGCGTCCCTGCTAAATTTAGGAATAAGATGGAGGGCTTTTCCTTTTGGATAGTGGATTCGATCTAAACTCCCCCCCCTTTAATTTCCTAAGACAGTTTCGCCATCTTTCTATTTTTAAATCCTTTGCCCTCCCTTATGGGTGATTGGTTCTATCCTTCCGACCTCATCTGGGCAGGTGTGCTTACGAAGGGGTTCTAGCTTAGTGATCGTCTCCTAAGTAGAGTAGGAGAGTCCCTTATGTTTCCGTATGAATAACCCCCCCTAGTGGCGTCTACCAGAATGGGGTGCATTCGGGTTCAGAATGACGATTTTTCCGATTTCACATCCTGATGTTTGCTTTTTTTCCCGTTCTTCTAATCCGTTGGTCTCTCCCCCCCCCCTACCTACAATCTCGGCTTTATGACGGCGGGAACTTCCTCCTTTTTTCGTTTCCCCATAAGAAAAGATTTTTTTCAGGGCGGAAGTCGGCTCTGGATACTCAGTGCTTCGGAGTCTATTGGTACTTCTACTCACCCCCCCCGACTTTGTTTCCTCCCTCGATGATCTTACGGTAAACCGACGCGATCCCACCGGGATGTAAAAGGGACAGCCGCCCTCTTGGATAATTCTTGCAGAGCCTTCTCCTCCCCTTTTCGTTCTTTCTTTTCCCGCGACAAGGGAGAGGGTCTACGGGATATTTGTGAACTCGGCTACCCCGTTCTGTAATGCGGCCTCTCCCCCAATTTGGCGGAAGTAGGAGTCCCGTCGACGTCAGGACACAGGCTACCTTACTTCCCCTTTATTTTTTTGTAACGGCAAAAACCGAGATTTGTGCCTCTCTGAAATACGCTCGGGATATCACCTCAAAACCGGCTTTATCCTTCCGTGACTTTTCTACTTTCCGCTGTAGGGAAAGGATTAGAACGTTGCCTGAAGGGGAGGTGACTGAAGCTCATCACTTTCTTCCATCTCTTAGCTCTTCCTTTCAGGTGTTGTGAACAGGTTTGTTAAAGTTTTCGGAGTGGTTTTATTCTGGCCCCTTCCCCTCTTCTTCCCTCGAAGTGACCCTGGTGAGTGGCCGGACTGAGGTAGTGCATAGATTTTTAGACCGCGATGGCATTTTTTTGATGCGGTCTGCCTTTTTTTTCACAACTTCTTTCTCTTTCGTACTGTTAGCCTTGGTGGATTTCTCCTGTCCTAACCACGCTACTGAACAGTCGGTCGAGTCTCTTTCTGTAGTTTCTATCCTTGCTATAAATAACGGGGTGTCGTTCTTTGTTTTTCCCCTTCCCCAGTCGGAGGGCAAGACAGCGTGAGTTAGTACTTGCTTGTTATGTCGGGAGGCGCCATTGAAGCCCCAAAGGTGCGAAGTCCGTTTTGTCCCCCTCTGGAGAGCCAGCGTGTCAGCCGCCCTTTTTCCCTTCTTAATTTATGACGCCTCCTGCCCTACTGTCTGACTGATGCAGAACCCCCTTCCCCAACCCCCAACGAGATTTCCTTTCGTCCCTGCTGACAAGTCACCGTTGGGAGTTAGAGTCGCGAAGCTTGTTCTTCTTTACGATTCCAGCCGTTCATTCCAGAAGGTGCCTTGCCTTTCTGCCCTTTACCCCCGAGTGAACTCCTTAACTGTTATCGCTCCTTTCCCTCTGTCTCTGCCCCCCTCTGCTTGCGACGACATTTTTCCTCCTTTTCTTCCTCCTTCTGGCCAGCGTGTGACAGACATCCTTTCGAGCAGTTCCGATTTCTAGTCTTCCCCCTGTAAATCTTCCAGTTTCGTTTTCCTTCCCCTTGCTGAAATTTGTCACTGATTCTCCCTCCTCTCATTGTTTGAGGCAAGCACGACCGCGGTTAGAAAAAAGTTTTGTTAACCAAACTTGCCTTAGTTCATGACAACATAGGTTAGGGGTGGATCCTACCGGTTCTTCCACATTCCATACTCCTTTCTGTGTGGCAAGCGTGATACGGGGTAACTTAGTCCCCCTTTCCTTACGATAGGAGCACGGGTCCCGTCCTTTAATACAGTTCGAAAGAAAAAGGGCTCCCCGGGGGAGGCTAGGAAAGACGTTTCTTTTTGACTTTTTTCCCAGCTTCAAGATTCTTTTCCGGAATGGGCGACCTGTCTCGCTTTTGTCCAGGTTCTGGTCCCGTATGGAGTTGCTTGTCCCTTTTCCTGGGATGGGTTCGGTATTACTCTCGGTCACCCTTTCCCCCTCTCCCCATTTGCAGGATTTCGGAGGCGCCGTCAGTCCCTCCAAGATCGTCGCTTTTCCCCTACCTGGACCCTCGGCATCGGTCCCTTCTTTTCCCGGCGTTATTAAAGACGTTTTCGTCCCAGCTTTTTCTTTAACCAGGCCCCTCTGTGGACCAAGCTAAGACTTTTTTCCGCCCTTTCCTTTTTTTTTCAGGCAGCGAATTTTCTTTTTTTTTTTACTGCGTCATCCCGTACCAGGTTAAGCCAGAGCGTCACTCCCTTCCGTGGTTGATTGAAGGACTTCTCTTTTTCTATGATTCTGCTCATACCAGCGTGTCCGATCCCTCTTGCTGCTTCAAGGAACTCCCTTAGTTTTCTGTGTTTACCCGCTCTTTTCAGTGGAATCCTGTTCCAACTGGTTTTTTATCCTGACGAACCGCGTTGAGAACATTTTATTGCCCCCATTCCCTCCCTTGGTAATGGCGGTTTCTGGTTATCTCTTTCTGTACACGATGTTAAGGACAGATGGGAGTATGACTCTTTTTCTTCCAAGTTAATGACTCCTCTTTTCCTCTTTCCAGGCAACCACTACTTCCTCGACTCTCTCGTTCACGTCGGCCTTGCATGTTATGGTTCTCTTCTTTTCCAAGGTTCACACCTGGACCTAAGGTCCCTCCTAAGGAGATACTTCTGGTAGACCTCCCCTTCTCCTTCCAGATTAGGTATGGTCGTACGTCCAGGCTCGTAGGTAATGGCCCAGAACTTGATAGGAGGGAGGAACGTAAAATTTTCCATCTTTTCCTCTAGTTTCTTTTAGTAAGTGAGGAAGGATGTGACCGCGGAAATGCGGGTCCTTCCCTTTCCCTTCTCCTGGTCTCGTCGACGGATATCCTCGGGTCCTTTAACGGCTTCTCCTAATAGTCCCTTTGCCCCCAGGTGATAGAGACGGCGTGTTTCTCCCCCTTTCCAAGTTTTGGTGTCTTCTCTCACAGCACGAGCTCTTCTCTTCGATCACGCTTTGACTACTCTGAGGGATAGAGGTCTTTTTCCTTCTTTTCCCTCCTGAAGAAGTAGTGAAATGCGACGCATTATATGCACAAAAGCGTCCTTCCCTCAACTCAGCCGACCGGAAACACTCATTTCTTAAGTTTTGCCCCCCCCCCCTGTTAATTTACGACCCCCCTGAGATCCCTCCTCTTTTTCCCCTTCTTCATTGGTCAGAAGCCTACCCTCAGATTACCCTCTTTTCCCCACTATCTTCCTCAGTTTGATGCGGTACAGTCTTGGACGCCATTTTATGGTCTGTTGACCAGCTGACGCAAATAAAAAGGCAGTTTAACCTTTTCTCGTCTTTTTTGTCCTTCTCTTCCTTTCTTTGGGTGCACTTTAAACTAAAAAGTCCTCTTTTCCTTTCCTTTCCTCCCTTCACGTAGCGCGTGCAGGCGCCACTTTGACTGAAACTTGGGTCACAAAGACACCCCGAGAAACACTCCCCGAAAGTTTAACTTTTCCGGTGTTCCTTGAAGCCTAATGTTCTCCCTTCTGCTCTCAGGCTCTTTTTCCCCCCCCAGTTTGTCCCGGATCCACGTCCGAACGCGTTTAAAGAACCCGAGATGGCCGGGTCTCTGCCCAGAGGAGGCGCCCTCTCTCCCTCCTCCTAAGAACGCCACCTTAGAACCACTTCCCCCCTTTCCCCCTTTCTCTCCTCTGGCTGTACCCTTTTCATTCAGACTTATAAGCAATTCCAGGAGGTATGACGGCCCTTACCTTTGTCCCCCCCCCTTAGTAAGCGTTTAACTGTCCTTTTCCTTCTGTCCCACGGCGTGTAATTCCTCCTGCTACCCGACGTCGTTACCCGTTCCGAGGGAAAGTTAGGGCCCCCCTCCCTCTCAGTGTTTTTTAAGAGCCCCTCTTCTTAAACCATGTGACCCTATTGTGGATCATAGTAGACCTCGATCTCAGCACGAAACCTCCCCACCATATCCCCTTTTTTAAAACCGCAAAAATTTCCCCGTGCCCCTTTTCCACCTCCTCCATTCCTGAAACCTTTTCCGGCAGATTCCGGCAGAACTTCAGGCTTTCCCCTATATCTTCCCAAATGTTGTAGTCGCCCGTATTACGCGCTCTTCTCCCTTTTTCCCTATCTTTCTGATTGTCTCGTGACACCCTTATCCCCGGCTGGCCACGCCATGAACTTGCAGTGTGCCTTAAACCCTTCCCCCGCCCCCTCTTCTTTTTCAGCAGGAAGTAATCTACAAGAGATCTCTTTCTTTCCCAATATATTGCTACTTTCAGGCCCTTTTTCAGTAATGTTTGACCTCCCCCTGAATTGCTGTCAAGGTGGAGAACTAGTCTCTCGTCGGTTTCATCTCATACGGCTACTACCCCCTTTTCCCCTCTCTTTTCCTCCAGGAAACGGCTGACACGCTTCCGTATACAAGCATAGTTTTGTCTCGAAACCTTGCCATTGCTGCGATCATCCTATATGCCCGCGTTCGACAGGTAAGAACTTGCGAGCAATCTTTCTCCGACGGCTTTTCTCACGACCTCCCCCAGGATTTAAGCCCTTACACTCAATAGCCACCCGCCTGGGTGGTACCGAATGGACCGTGCCCCTTGAGGAAGAGTTGGGTTTTTTTTTGTGCCCCCTCGCACTAGTTCACTTTCATTCAGACATCCGCCTACTGGCCCGCCATCCTTTTGTCTACGTTCTATGATAGCGCTACCCGATTCCCATCGAGACTTCTCTTTTTTATTTCCTTTTCTCCTACCCATCCACCGGGACCCCTTTCCAGTCAACTTGTTAAATCGACTGGTTCCCGTTGTTAACCAGAATAAAAAATCTTCCCCCAGGCCCCCCCTTATCTCTCAAGCCGGTTTCTGATTTTCCTCCCCCCCCCCAGGGCTTACCAGTCGGCCCCTGCATTCGCAGTTTTCTAGTCCCCGAACGTCCCCTTCCCCTCCACCTAATAAGCTCTCACATACCTCCCCTTAATCCTCAAACCCTGGAAATTCGATTTTAAGCCGTCTGCCGAGACCAGATTTTTTTCACTCCCTTCCTGGTAAGACTTCCCGAATGCTTTTTTCCCCCCCTTCCTCCCCCTCCAAACCTTTACACCCCCCTCCTACCCCCCGCTCCCCCCAACACCCCCCTTACCCAGGGGTTGAAAGGAAAACCCGGAACCTTCTCCGGAAGGAGGCCCCTTGAAGTGAAATTCACAGAGTGAGAAATTAATGTAAAGACAGACTGTTCCTAAGAGTCACATACTAGCCCTTCTTGGCTCCCTTCTTCATAGTAAGTATTCAACCCATGCGGGGGTGAAGGATGTAGACATAATCTTAGTTCGGCTCCTGCCTTCGGCGAAACAAGAGATCCCTTCTTTTTTCCTTCCCAATTGACCTCCAATGCCCACTCACGGAATTTCGTAAAACGGCCTAATACCTCGCCAATCTCTTTTTTTTCCCGTTTTTTACACATCATTCATCCCTTCGAGAAATTCGTTTCCTTTTCTGTATACACGAATTACGGTGAAGGCCGTAGCGAAAAGCCCCCTTTTTGTCTCTAGATGTTCCTCCCCTCCCCGTCGAGCAACAAGTTGAGGGTAGGTCTGAGCCCCAGGCCCTCCTTCTTACCGTGCATAACGGCGGTTTTTTGTACCTATCCCTCCTTTACGACCAGAGCTGACCAAATGTACGGTAGCAGTGACCGCCCCCCCAATAAGCAGTACAACCCTTCTTCCCCCCCCCTAGGATGTCGTCGATGTTTTGTACATACACGGAAGAGTATAGACCCCTCTTCTCCCGCCCTCTTAATTTTTTCCCTTCCCTTCAGGACTAGTCCCACCGAGAAATCCACCCATGAATTCAGAAGAAAGAGGTTGTATTTTCTTCCCCCCTCAGACTTTTCCCCCCTAAAGCGGCCTTCCCTCGAATCTTTTTTTTATTTCACGATTTCCCGCCGTAGAACCAGTGGCCAGAAAAGGGCCGTTACGCTCGTGTCGCCTCCATTTTCCTAGCCTGGAACCTTTCTGACTTCAGAATTTTTCCTCTATCAATATCCAGTGTCACCGTTATGAATTTCGATCCCGCTAAAATACGTAGCATTTTCCCCTTCTGAGCCCTTTTCCCTGCTCTTCCCCGAAAGTGCTTCCGGAAGTTCCTCCCCACAGAAATTCCTAAAACTTCTCCCCACCACTCTTAATCATGTTAAGAGAACCCCGTAATGAGAGGATATTACTTTTCCCCCCTTCTGAATCTTCAATGACCTCCCCCTTAACCCTTTTCTTACCTTTATTAGGGCGTCCATTTAAACATTCACTCAAGGGAAAGTCGGTTAATGTTTTACGACTCTTCGGATTTGCCCCCCTTCCTACATACAAAAAGTACATGACCCATGCGAGTTTGATGATCCCCCCAATCGCATCTTTCTTTTTTTTCCCCTCCTTATCACAGGTCGCTTCCCTTCTTACTACTTGATGCTGTACATGTGTTCTCCGCTACCACCCGTCACATTTTCCATTTCCCCACCCCCCCCCCCCCCCCCCCCCCCCCCCGGCCCTTTCTCTAATACATGGCTCAGCCCCCGTGATTCCATCGCAACAAGGTCCCTATGGGATCCGAGGCCGTACATGATTTTTCTTTTGTCCGTTCGATTCCCGAGCTCTTAGTCACCCTTTTGATTTTTCGGCAACGAAGAGACGGACGAGGGTGAAATTTTCCCCCCACGCTTCAGAGTTCACA
>Ga0179591_1347887_pt1 | contig 20688 bp, 17 predicted proteins | sample CZOMad2_1_08_16f_FD_182891 | JGI IMG/M metagenome (GOLD analysis project Ga0179591, IMG submission 182891) | Vadose zone soil fungal communities from Angelo Coast Range Reserve, California, USA - CZOMad2_1_08_16fungal (PacBio error correction) | ecosystem: Environmental > Terrestrial > Soil >... | reverse complement strand
CTTTTTCCGTCTCTCGACGCCCCCCTTGGGTCGCGTTTTTGTTTTGGGAACCTTGAAGTGCGGGCTTTTCGAACTCCTTTCTCCCTTTCTTCGTAGCGCTTATTCTCCTCTCTTTCTAATTGACGCTTCCGATAGTGAGAACTCTGATTGAAACATCCTGTCTCATCTATATCCCCCCTTCGTAGGAGAATCATCTTCGCCGACCTCGACTCGCCGGTGTTGATCCGATTTTTCTTCCCCTCTCGGAGTTCTTCTCCGACGGTTCATTGTCCCTTTTCCGCAGTAGCAATAGAAGATCCTTGAACTTTGGGGTCGATCTCTTGTACTCTTTCGCACCGAGCACCCACTCGCGTACCCCCCCGATAGGATTTATTCTCCCCCTATCGTCTCCCACAATGTCCTGTTGGGTGCATGCATTTACCCCTTCCAGCACGAGATTTCATACCCACACCGCTCTCTCAAGTAGAGAGGTTAGATCTATTCCGGACGGTCCGGAATTTGGGCCACTTCCTTGCAAGAATACCGGAATATCCCTGCGGCCTCCCAACTCTTGCCGGCCTTTCTCCTTCATATAGTCGTTTCGAGAAGCTTATACTTCGTGCGAACAAAAAACCCAACCCCTCTTCATTGCATCTTTGCGATAGACGTTGACCGAATCCTCCTCTTTGTAAGTCTTTTTCGCCCTGAGCTGCCTCCCTGATTTTCAGCTGGGCCCCCTCTTTCTCCTGCCCTTTTAGAGTGTTTCTAGTGTTTTAGTTGAAATAGTTTCACAGATTTGAATTTTCTACTCTCATTTCCTTTTTCTTTCTTTCCTCTTGGTGCCGATCCAGAGATTCCGCGCCTCCTTAGCGCGGAAGAGAACAAGGCGATCCCCCAGACTCTGATCTTTCGAATCATCAGTCCTACTTTTCCCTAATGTCGCCTTTTCTCAATAAAGGTGGATAAACGCCACGTTTGGTTGCTCTGAGGTACAGGCGCTTGGATACACTCAGAATATCTTTGTCTGCTTTTCATCTCCTTCGCTAACTCTAGGAACTTTCTTTCCCCTGTCGAAATATGAGTTTTCAACCGTCTCCGTTTCCATACCTCCTTGATGACTCTTTCGAACTTAGCCTGGTGAATTCCATCCCCTACGAGAACGAATCTTCTTCAGGAAACTAGTCGCGTCTACCCCCCTTTTTCTGAGCTTGATCTACGGGACGGCTCGTACAAATGAATCATCTCTACCCCTCTTCAACTTCTGGGGCGAGAATCGCGCCTAGGAGTCTTAAAGAGAAGTTCACGGCGTCACTAGGACGAAGCGTATGTCCCTCCCGCCTTCATTCTCTCTTCTCCACAGAAGAGCGAGGTAGTTTTGACCCTCTGACTACTGTCCCCCTTTGAGCATCGAGCTACCGTTAATCGGCTTTCGGTTTTTCGTTTCAATATCCAGCTTCTCCTGATGGTGATGCGGGGTCCACCTTTCTTCAATAGATGGCAAGGCCGACCTAGATCCCTCGCCCTGCGGGGTGATTTGCTAGTATCCAAATCTGTCTGACTCTCCTACTACTCTATCAATGTGCAAAGTGTCTTCGCCCCGATGACTATTCACCTTCTCTGAGGTGGGCCCTCCCGATCTTAATCACTATTCTAGACCCCCTTCAGAAGCCAGCTTGTCAGCAATCTTCAAAGTACCCTCTTTCTTCTATGTTTTCCCTTTCTCCCCCAAAATTTCGCGCGGCTTCGGCCCGGCTCCTGGTTAAAGGCCAGAACCTTCGCTTTACACCTGATCCACTACTATGGGCCCCCGAGCTTAGCCTTTCGTTTTCCCTGGTTAGATCGTCTATCTCATGCCTTCTCTGGCCTTCCACGCCTCCTTTTTCGATTTAGAAAGATTGTCGCTCCCAAGGGACCCTGCTGGGTCTGGAACTTGAGTTTTATATTTTTTATAGTTTAGACTCCTAATTTGCTCGGTTTCTTGGGGGACTTTACTCACTCTCTTTGGGTCCAGTGTTCTGTGCGTGACCGTGCAAAGAAGCCCTAACTAGTCCATTGAAGTCTAATCCTTTGATGCTGCCCTCCCCCCGGGGAGAGAAATTTTCCGTCGACTCGGACGACGTTCCTAACGCGCTTTTTTATTTGTCGGCTCGGTGCGTCATGGACGGCATTTGCTCCGAACGGTATTTCTTCTTGAGGCACCTCACTGGTTGCCTTGCTTTTCCTCGCGTCAGGTCTCTTTCCCCACATTCGCGTCCCCCCCTTTTCTATTGTTGAATTTGAACCGCTAGGCTTTTCCCCTTTGTTTTACCCACTTGCTGTCCCCTCCCCCTGGATAACCTCTCCTTGAGTTGACTACTTTCCTCAGTTGCCCCCCCCCCCCCACCCCCCCCGGATGTCCCTCGCATGGCCTTGGTCTCAGTAAAGTGGACTCCCTCATCCCCGTCATCAGTCCTTCCTCCTCAGCACGATCTCTCTTTTCTTTTTCTGTTTGAGCTAATCTACTCTTGAGGAAGTTTGCTTCTTACCTTTTTTTTTTCTCTTCTACTAACTTCTCCCTCAAGACCATCGGTCCCTTGGTCTTCGGCCCCTTATTCTTGACGATTATCACCGAGGTGTATTTCCCCCTGATAGGATTATCCTTTCACAATTGGCTTTACCAAGCTTTCTCTCCCTCCCCCTCACCTTAAAGTTTCTTCGTTGCTGCAAACAGGCGAAGTGTTTGCCCTATCTCTTTTTAGTCCCCAAGAGAAATCACTCTCCGTCACCCCTGAGTATTTCGCATAATTCTCATTCCTATTTTTCCAGTTTCGGCCCTCGGAGCCTGCTCACCTCTGATTGCGTTACTTTATAATTCGTATCTTGTAACTCTGAGGACCTCTTTTGATGTGCAGGACTCGTCCGTCGATCAACTGGCTTCGTTTGACACACCGCGCGACCTATGAACCCCCCTCATCTACCTTTAAAGGTCAGCTTTCCCTCCCTTACTACGAACGTCCTCGCCACCGGCCACAATAGAAAGGTACTCCCCTTCACTTCCTTCTTCACTATTATCTTTCCCTTGTAATGATATTTGCTCCCCATCCATCGAACGATTTCATACGCGCATCCTTCTTCTTTTTTTTGATCTTCTCTGTTCTCGAAACTGTCCCTCCACCAACCGATTTTTAGCTCGTGTTTTGGTTCCAAGACAATGTTATTACCTGAGATTCGGGCTTAAGAATCCATTATTCTTTTCTTGAAGAAGCGTATAGTTCTTTCTATTTTCCCGTTTCTTGGTCTTTCCACTGAGGAGCTTGGCGACTGATTTGGATCCTTACTCTCTCTTTCTAGTTTCCTCCCTTAAAGAAACAACGCCTCGTTTTCAATTCATGTGCATGTCTATCCACAGCCCTCGGGAGAGGCTGCCATTTCTACAGATTCTCCGCTAGGATGGAATACGAGCTATAAAAGCCCTGCGTGGCTAGTCAGTTCGCTCCCTAGTTACAAGGACTTCTTTTTTTTCCCCCCCCCAGCCGTTCCCCTGAGTTTGGGACTCTCTTTCCCTAACCAGTAATTCTTCCCACCGATCCCTGTATGGCCGACGCGCTTGACGGCCCGAGAGACAGTCCAAAGCTGTTCTCCTCCTTTTTCCAAATCGTCTAGCTCGGCCTCTTTTTATCTCGAGAATTCTGCTTCTCTTTAGGCATCATTTGGGGATTTCCCAAGTAATTGAGAGGTAAATTTTACTCCGTCCTAACCAACTATCCCGCTGACCCCTCTTTGATGATGAGGATTTGTTCCAGATCCTCTCCCTTTTTTCAAAGTCTACTTTCTTCCCGGAGTCCCGACGGCTAAAGCGACGTCGCCGGACGACCCCCACTCGACCGGTCCACCTTCCCTACTATCGAAGTATCTAAACCTCCGTGTCGCTATTCTTAAGCGCCGACCCTTAGTTAGAGTAATCCCCAACTGAGACCCCCTTCATAGTCTACCTGTCCCCTTTTTTTTCTCCCCCCATGTTTTTCCAGAATCCCATGTTCGCTTACTATTGTAGCCCAGTTTTCCAGCAGCCGAGCTGGCCATACTGTCGTCACCTTAACTTTAGTCTTTTCTCCACCTTTTAGTGTGTACCTCTTTGGGAAAGTAGGAGTCTTCCATTAAGCTTTTGTCTCCGGACGTTAGGCTCTTACGAGTGCCAATCCATCCTCTGGCGATATCTTTCTCCCCCTCTTTCACTGACTCCCTTGTGTGGCAGCTTCGCGACCATTCCTACTTTCACCTCCCCATTTTCACCTGCTTCCTCGTTGACCATCTTACGGCCACCCCGAAGCGTCTTGTCTCTCCTGGTTTCTCGGGGAGCCCCCGGCTCCTACTCTTCGAGATTTCCCCAAAAAGTGCACGATATCATCTCTTTTAACGTCTTGTCATCGCTCCTTTTCTAGTAGCCTTCAGAACTGTTTCGACCGGAGGGGCCCAGTTTTCCTGGGAATCTTTTACTCAGAGTAAGTTGCTTTTCCTTTTCCCCACATCTGCCTGCCGCCCGCGGGCCTCCTGTCGACTCTTCCCTGCTCTCCGGCCTATGGGCTTTTTGTTGAGTCTTATCCGAAGTTCTCTACTGGGCTGCACCCTCTTCCCCAAATTGTTATCGTTTCTTTCCACCATGATCATCTGTGGCGCGTGTTTTCGCTTGTTGACCGTGTCGCTTTTCGAGTCCCCCCCTAGATAGACCGTTCCCTTGACTCATATGAGCTCTCCCCTTCTGATAATTCTTGGACCTTCTCTTCTTTCTTACGACCTAAGCTTTCCCTTTACGCAACCACGGTCCTGCGTTTCTCCTGCCCTGCTCCTATGGATTCTCCCGGACGAGGAGATTCCAGTTCCTGTTTCATCCCATTTCTCTTAGATCTACTTCTAGGCTCTCTTTCTTCCAGGATGATGTCGTGTTCCCTCCTTGAAAATTGAGCAGTGATTTCAAGGTCCCGTCCCACTCATGTCCCTTGTTTCTGTCCCTCTTCTTCAGGACAAGACTTTAATCTACTATTGTTTTCTTTTTGAGTAGATGTGTCCTTTTCTTGTCATCTCTAAGAAACCGTTCTGTGTTCCTTCGTTTTCGCTCTTTCCATCGGTTTGCTCCTCGGCGAGTCCTGCACTCTAGCATCGTACTAATTTCCTCCCTCGGTCTTAACTATAGGGATCCTCTCTTCCATGTTTTTCCCCTCTCAGATATTATGGCTTATTAATCACTGTCGTGAATCGACGCCCCGGCTTTTTTCCTGAATTGTTTCACACCGTCTGTCTGAGTTCGAGGGACTCGACCACCTTTTTTCTCCTCTTGTCTCCAGCCCCCCCCCCTCCCTAGGTAGATAGAGATTCCTTCACCCCCCGTCAGAAACGACTCCGCCTCCCACTCCCCCGAGTTTCTCCCGTTTTACCCCCTTTTTGAAGCTTTTCATCCTTGTCCCACCTTGACTCTCCTCTCAAACAACACCATAGCTTATCGAGCAGGGGATTTTTCTGGGTCTGAAGTAGGGTTGCACTATACCCCAATATTCGATCCCCCTTTCTTCCTTGATGCCCCTAAACCTTTCCCACGAAAAATTTTTTTAGTGTATTAGCCTGCGAAGTCCCCACATGCATTCTATGGCTCTCCTTGCGATTCTGATGGATTCTGAGAATGTATCTGGCCTCTTTCTTTCAAGTCTCCAGGTCTCCCCCAGATCGGAAGCATTTTCCTGCGTCGTCATTTGAAGTTTTGAGACTATTTTAAGGCTACGCTGTCAGTTGGCATCTCATTTCACTTTATTATGTCCTCCTGTGTCTTTAAGCGATCCTCTCCTTTCCCACAAGTGACGCTCTTGATCAAAAGCGCTAACTGGTCTCCCAGCGTTCTTTCTGAAACTATCTGCTACGTTTCCCCGAATGTAGATCTTCCATAGTATTTAGAAGCCCCTTTTCTAAACATCCCTTCATGAGCCCCGATATATGGTTTTAGAGGTCCAATCCTATCCTACTCTCTCGTGTCGCCCCCGCACTACGCCCCAGAAGGCTGGCCAACGCTCAAATCTGCAACTAGGCCAAGTCTCCGCATTTCTTCAGATGAATCAAAATTGAGAGGCTGTAGTTAGTACTTTCTCCTCTCCCCTCATCGGCTTCCTCCTTCTCCGAGTGCGTTAGCGTAGACCCCCTCCTCCTTCCGGGGAGTCTAATCCCCCACTAAGAAGATAGACAACCGGTTAACCCCCCTTTTCTTTCGTGGCTCGCTTCTAGTAGTGCGTTCCCCCCCCCCTAGTTTCCCTCAACCCCGTCCGGGGGTTAGGTAAGCGCTTTCAATGCAACGTTTTCCCTACCCGCCTCTAGGCTATCGAGTTTTTCTTTCCTCCTCTATACCCTCTCTGTGGACGTTTTTCCCCCCACCCTCGGTTTTCAAGATGCAGTCTTCAAACGTTCTCATGGCCCACCCTCCTTTTCTTTACCGTGCTCTGCAACTTCTTTTTTTCCTCATGATTTGCGTCTTCGCGCGCGTTGTTCGGAACGGTCGGTTTCCGGCTTAGTATCTTCTTCTTCCTCGACGTCCTCTCCTCTTATTCGAACCTCTACGACTATGAACTCCTGCTCCTCTCTTTTTCTTTTTTTTTCTTTATCGTCGTCTTGCAGCTTTACGGCGCGATCGCTCGGCCCGCTCTCCTCCCCCCGCTCTTTTCATGGCCGAATCCCCAACCGAAGAGGCTTCCTCCGGCCCATCCTTGGATCGCTTCAGGCCCTTTTCTCCATTTCGCCAGTTCTTTCTTACCCGTCGAGGCGCTGCGAGCAATGCGGTCGGCCACCGATCCATTGACCAGCGCTTACCAGTCTCTCTTGCTTTCTCTTCTTTCTCTTTCTGACACTATTGAGCGACCCTTTTCAGACGCTTTAGGAGTCTCTGATTTTTGGTTTTATACTCGAATGTCGAGCCCTTGTTGATCTTATTACTACCATTGAGTTGTTAATCCCCCTTTCCCTCCTCTTTTCTCGAGTGGGTTCAGGCGTCTTCATGGTCCCTTTTTTGCACTACGGGCCGCTGTCGTCTGCGACGCTGGTTTGATTGATCAGAGGTGCACTCCCTTTCTCGCTACAATTCTTTTCAGAAGACGTGAAGGTTTTTCCTCGGCGCGGTCGATCGTCGCGGCTTACGTTCAGGGCCCCGTTAGGCGACTGAACCCCGGTGACATTCCGGTCCTTCCTCTTCGGCGGCCCCCCCGATCGCTTTCGAGCGTTGCATGCTCTTTTCCCCCTAGCGACTGCCCCGATTGCATGTTGGGAATAAATTTTCTCTTCCAGTTCCTTCGGGAATGATACTCCCCCATTCTCCCCGTTTCCTTCATGTCTTTTAAACGCGCTTGTCCCTCCCAAGTATAACTTTCGTTTTTTTAGAAGTTGGTCCCCTTTTTATGTAGCGCCATGCTTTTTTGTAGCGCATCACCCGTTTTCAGCTTCAAGGGCATAATTCTAAGAAAAACGCTATCTTCTTTTCCCCCTTCCGAAGAAGGTTGGTGTGGCTTCTCAATTTCGTTATCCCGTGATGCCGTGTTTTTACGTCAATCACCGTATTTTAAGGGCTGACCACCCTGGCCCGAGCGCTCTCGCCTTCAACATGAGGCCGGATTACCCTCACTACTTTTTATAACCGCACTCCTTTCGTGGGCAACATGCCTTCTCACCCTGATGAATTCCAAAACGCCTAGCTGTCGCGCAGCCAATTCCCCTTCCTCTTGGAAAATTTTCCACCCCCTGCCCTCAGTTGTCCGAATAGCCTTCTCCTACCTTCTCGCGATCAAATTCCCGCCCCCGATCTCTTCCGACCCCTCATAGAATAATATTTCCATCCCACCCCTTCGGGACTGCTCATCCCGACCTCTCCCTCTGGTCCCTCCTGACTACGCTGCTTCCTTACGTTGGCCATGGCTCCCTTTCTCCGGGCAAAGCGCATCCCCCGTACCCCCGCCCCTCCTCCCAGTCCTGAAAAATCACTCCCACCGACCCCTTGGTTTCACCTTCCAAGAAGAAAGAAAAATTCAGTTTTCGAACACGTACCCCTTATCGAGTACCTCGACGCCGGAGGGACATATATGACCCTCTCAACCCCTCCCCCCCCTCTTTCCGAGAAAGCAGAATTATTCCTAAGAGGTTGAGAATGAGCTGCAAGCAATGCGACTATAGACTTATACTTGACATCTTGTGTCTCTCTCTCCGCTACTGCCCGCATGGAACCACAGTTTTCCTGGAGAGAATAGTAGTGAATGCAAGTTCTTTTTGTGGTGACTTTGGCAATGAGTATTGCTAAGCGTCTCCGTCTATTTTGTACTGTGGTGCTTGACTTCGAACTCTCTCTTCCCTCTTGTCCTCGGTCTTATGGAAAAGAGATGCTGATCGGAAGAGGAAAGTCGTCTGGCCTCGTTCCCCCTCCCCCACCCGTCCTCTATACGCCACTGAATAGTCAGAGCCTGGTTCTAAAGAAGCTTGAGTTTTGCCTTTTCCCTTCTTTTTCACCTTCGGTTCCTCCCTCCTCTGTAGTGACTGGAATCGACTCATCACTCCCTTTCCCAGCCGCTTTTCAGATCATAGGACCTTCGACAATAGAGACGGTACTCCAGTGCGGTTTCCGATCCAAGCATTTGAACCTTCTCTGTGATCTGCCCAGACATGGACCCCCGACTATGACACATATGTATCTCGATTTCCCTTTGACCTTCTTCTTGGTAGTAGTTAGAGACGTGCTGCCATCTAATCTGTGCATCCCTTTATTCCTGACCGCTTCGAATACGGGACTCACTACTCCTTCTATCTAGTACCCCCCCCCTCCTTTTCATTCACGTTGTTGACGCGGCTCTGATCCGCGTCCCCCCCAAGTCCGTGCTCGCCCCCGGACTCGCTTTCGAACGCTTTTCTGGATCCTCAGCCTATCTTTTCCTTTCCCCTAACCACATAAGGAGCGCCTTTTCCCTGCCCAGTCTGTGAGAACCCGGCGAGGGTTTCGCCTAACGAGACTTTACATCTATCGTTCTTTATGGTATATCTCCCCTACCGAGACTTTCTCCTCCGACACCTACTCTTAGTCCATCCCCTTTGCGCCAACTCTTCCCCCGGTCTGGTCGAAATTACCGATTCTCGCTTCATGATTTTTTTCTAAGTCTTTAGGCGAAGATTTTTTGGCTTTCTAGGGTCAGGATTCCGTCACTTTTCCTGCTTTACCTCCAGCTCTCTTAGGAAGCGAGTCTAACCGACCGTCCCCAATCTATTGAAATTCGGACGTTACTTGGGCCTCATTGCACTCGGCTCCAGACTTTTTCTTCTTCCTCGGTCCTTCCTTCACAGGCATCTTGAGACCTACGCTGTGTTGTCCCCCAGCTTTTCAAACGCGCGCTCCCTATGACGCCCGACTCTTTAGGAAACAGTGTAAATTATTCCCTCCCCTCTTCAATTCACCCTGAGTAGGTCTCTTGACTCCTCCCCTGAACCCTTTGTGCCGAAGCTGGCAACTGCTGGTAATCCTTTCTCGCCGGCCTAAGATCCTCTTCCTGGTTCTGATTTTGGAACAACCTTCCCCCTCAGTGCAGGAGTCATGAGAAGATTCCCTGTCGACTCAAGTTCTATGGCGTTTTTTTTATAGCTCCTTCTTTCTCACTTTTTCGATAATGATGCACCGATTTATACGCGTCCCTTAGGATGCGGCGCGTTCTATTTTTTTTCCGTGAGCCACCTTTCTAGTCCCCCATACTACCCCCTTCGTTGAGTGGTTTTTCTGTCATTATTTCTTTTCCTGGATTTCCTTCCGTTGTTTTTTTCCTCACTCTCCCCCGATGTTTCTCCGTTCCCGGCATCAAACCACCGCTCCTAGCCGATTTTTCCCGGAAGAAGATCATTTTCTTTCCCCTTACTCATGCCCACTCCTGGGCTGTTTATCACATTGATCTTCGGCTTGATTCTTGGCGGGCTGGAGATTCGGACCCCTTCTTTTTTCCGCGGACAGGCCCTTGCGAAGCTCAAATTTTAAGATTTATTCCCCCCCTCCCCTGCAATTCTCATCTCCTCCTTTCTTTCCCCCAGGCGAGCGACGGACAACAGTGCACCTTCATTCCGCCTTTTTTGTTCTTCTTCCTTGTCCGACGAAAGCTGTGAGTTCAAGTGAGGTTTCAGTTTTTCCTGATAGCTGATTCCCTATCTCCTTCTGCACGGCCTCGACCTTCCCCTCCGAAGAATTCAGTCTATGATTCAATGGTATCCCCTGAACTCCCCCTTGATAATCTTTTTCTAATCTGCTTAGGACTTATAATACGAGGCACTTTGTGTTATGCCTACCCGCATAGACCATCTTTTCTTGAAGCGTAGACTTTCTTTTCCTGTAACCGGGATTCGCAGTTGATCCGATGATTCTCCCCGATCTAGGGGTGAATAGTTCAAGGACGATCCCAAAACGTCTGCCCCCCCTCCCTCTCCCCCCAAGTTATAAATTTTTCTTCCAGAGTATAAAAATGTGGGATGTCGTGCAAGTAGAACTTCATGGATACGTCCAAAAACATTCCGTGTAACCTTCTGAGAAGGGGATGATCTTTCCCGGTCTTTTTTCCCTTCTTCCTTTCATGAGCCCTCGAACTCATACCCGGACTCTCCCCCCATGCGCGCACTCCCCCTGCCCCTCCGCTCGCCAACTCTTTTTCATTGGAGCGCCGCTAGACTTCTCCTCCGCTAATTTCTTTCCTCGGCAGATCGCCGTTCCCTTTTCCGCCCTCGGAAGGGTTTTTTTTTTTTCGCCCAGGAGCGCGCGTGGCGATGTTTGCAGATTGGACGACGATCCGCTAGTTCTCTTCTCCCCCGTCCCTGGGAAGACCGTCGTTCTTATTGAATAGCACCCTTCTCGGGTTTTCCTGAGGTGACAAGTAGCTCCCGTTTTCCTTTCTAGCCGGATCTGCAAGTCATCTGTTTTCTTGATTTTTTTCGCCGCTGCTATGATTAAGGCGCTTTTCTCGCGGCGTGTTTGACTCCTCGGCCCCCTTGTCTCCCGTCCAAGAACGTTCTGATAAGACGTTTTACTCATGGCGGATTGGCCCCGTACCGCCTGTTTTTTACGTGAAGACGACAAGCATTCTTTCTCCCGCCGGATGTATTTTTGCCCATAAAGATTCAGTATCTTGGGAGTTTCACATACGTAACATCATAGTCACGTCTTCCCCTACATATGTGACTTCCCCCCACGTCTCCGGTCGCCCTTGCAGCGAATTTCGTCCCCTCTTCCCCTTGCGCTCATGGGTGAATACTTAGACGAGCACATCTAGCTTACTCGTGCGCATTTCGCACGCCTTTCGAGAGCTATTTAAGCTTGAGGTGCCTGATGGATCTCTCCCACCCCGAATTGTCAAAAACTTTTTTCGCCCTTAACTCTCCCCTTTGGTTGTAGAGAATCCTCCCGTTTGCTGTACCTCGACCGCGCCTACCTTTCACGTCCTATGAGTACGAGTACGAAGAGATTCTCCCTTCCGAAAGTCTAGGCAGCAGTTCGCTCCCTTTGAACCGCGACGTTAAAGATTTTCCTCTTTACTAGGTCCAGGAGGTTCTTCCCTTTAATCGTGTTAGGGTTTTCTGAGGACAAAGATAACTGGCACAGGGATCCTTTTCTGGTATCAACCAACTAAGGTTATGCCTTCTCCCGACTTCCAGCCCCTTTCCGGCTTCGCGAGATCAGTAGGCGGAACTCGGTTTTATATACCTTTATGCTTCCCTTAGACGATGCATCGAGACACCCCGTATTACAAGATAGGAAATATTCAGAGCAACTCTATCTGGTCTAATCGGGACCCTTCTGGAGATGATAGCCAGAGCCACTCCCTTTACTGGAGGCAAAACGTTGGCTTTCCTCTTCCTCTTCCCCACCCTGCTCGTAATCTTAAGAAGAAAAACCGCAACCTCGTTTTTGAGCTTCCGCCCGAGCATCATTTCATTCAACCCCCGTAGCTTTCCTACAAGTAGTTGGCTTACCCTCTTTTCGACTCGCGACCCCTGTTTTTTTTTTTGCGAATGAGTGAAGGTTAATAGTCGATTGACCTAAGATCCCTTCCCCTTGAGCTCTTCTTTCCCTTGCCCGTTTAACAGATTGCGCCTTTCAACCCCCCCCGTCCTTTCCTGCTCGTTTTTTCTTCGGTCATAGTGTTTGATTGTTTTACTGTGATTCCTCCTCAGGCACGTTTATTCCTTTCTCTACGTTAGTGGCGCTCTATTTTTTTGGTAGTGGTTAAGGAGCTTGCTTTTGGGACCCTACGGATGATCCCTTTTGACCTGCGGGTTTGCGTGTTGCAATTGCCCTGACCCTAACTTGCGTTCCGTTCCGGTCGCGAGTGCCCCTCCCCCCTTCTCCTGAACATCTTTTTCTTTCCTTTGAGCCAGAGTTCGGCTTTTCACCCTTCCGCCTTTACATCGTCGCGGCAGGCGATTCCCTTTTTCCCCGGAGCACCGGAGCTAGTCTTTCCCCCCCCCCGTCCACATTTTTTCCACTATCTCGACAATATTCGGGACGGCCCTACGCTAGTTTCCCCGCATTTTTAGTATTCAGGACAACGTATTGGGTTTTTGTGCTGAAATCTGACGGTCGACTGTGCCAGGGTGTTCTCTCTCCCCTTTTTTACGATGTGTGGCGCGTTTTCTCCCCACTTTGACGGGGATGCGTTTTGCCCCATTTGACGCCCCTTAATCACCTCCCCTCCGGTGTTGTTGCTTTTTGAATATACCTCGGGCCTGGCCTTCTTCTGAAGTGATGATGGAGACACCCCCTTTTTTCTTTCTTTTGCTAGACCACTGTTCTTCTCCAAGCCACCTGTACACGCCCCCTTCAGTTCGACCTTCAGTCCGTTACTTTTACTTTTCTGGTCCCATGGATTGTCGGCCTTCCCGACTCTTTTGAGCACGCCTTCAACCGGTCATCTTTTTTTCTTCACTTAGGTGGGTGCTGACACAGCTTTCCTTTTGCTCCAGAGTCAAATCCTGCATTTTTTTTCCTTTCTGCAATGCAATGACACTCGAGATGATGCGCCTGACCGTTACCAACGCCCGGAGGAACCTTTCTTCTTCCCCCAGTCAACCTTTTCCCCCTGAGACAACTCTGACCCCCGACTGAGTGTTCTTACCTCCGACATTTTTTCCCAGAGCCGTTACGTCCCGAAATGTATCTTGCCGGAGGGCACCGCGATCTTCTTTTCCAGCGATTCTTTCGCATAGGCTGGCCGCCCGGTGAAGCCCCCAATAACCTACCTGAACTCCGACATCCCTTGACGGGTCCCCTATAAACCCTGACCTCGCATTTGGGAGGAGTAAATAACATAGACCTTTCTCGACCCACTAAACCCTTTCCAGAGACTCCCGAGCATCGAGGTCCTTTTGTCCATGCCTCGCCCTCTTTTCCCAGCGACCCCCTACAAGCTTGCCATAATGTTGTGAAGACCCAGATACTCATCCTCCAACTTCAGCAGGTCCCCACCCTTTTTTCGCGCGCGAGAGCCAGGTGTTCTAATCGTTTACCTCTCGTGGTGAGAGATCCAATGAGTCCGGCTTGCAGCTTCGTTGAAGGTGGATAGTCGTCCCTTTTTGTGACGATCCTCTTACGTCTTTGTTTGCGCCCCGCGACCGTCTAATTGCTGATTTACCGAATTTCATTTTCCTAGCTGCTGGCCTGCTCCCGTCCGGCAAAGCCCCCACCTCCGATCCCTTTTAAGAATAGATGCAGTACGTATCCTTTTTTTTCTAAACAGCGGGTTCTTTCCCTTCTTCTAAGGTCGAGTTTCTCGCAGATTGATACGCCGTTTTTCCCCGGTTTCCGCACGGGCTCGTCCCGCTGAGACTTCCTGAGCGAGCCATCTCATTATACCGTACTCACATTTGGTACCCTCCACGTATCCTTGATATTTCCAGAACCCGAAGAAGTTTTCTTTCTTCTGAACCCTCCCGGTCCAGACACCTCCTGCTAGCTACGCGTGTGTCGCCCGGCCTCTTGTAGATCTTTCTCTTCTTCATGTCACAACTCCTTAGCCTCCCGCGTACGTCCCTTTGCTTGCTTGGACTGAGATTCCTTTTTCAAGCACGACTTCCTTTTGATTAGATCCAGCCAAGAGACGATGTTCAGACTTTGTTTGAAGAGCGCGCGGCTTTGTTAGAATAACAAACGTAAGATCCGCTCGCGCAGGCAGTCGACGAGAACCTGCTTTCGCCCGCCGCACGCCGTATCGGCTCGTTTCCTTGACGCCGCATTTTTTTTTAATTTCCCCCTCCGATTCGCACCCGGCGCCCTCCTTCAAGAGGCGGTGAAGGTTTCTGGTCGTTACGTTCAGAGACGACCCTCTCTTTCTGGGAGATTGATGCGCTTTTCCCCCTCACGTGAGATTAGTTCGCTGCTTTGCGAGCCCCCTTAGGACGTCGATCAACTAGTTTCCTTTCACGTCTCTTCTCGGTGTGATACGATGCCACTCCCTTTTTTTTTTCCCCGTCGGAGTTCCCCGCTTTTTCTCTCGTGATGAGGATAGAATGATTCTTCACCCGCGCTCGAGAAAGCGCGACTCTCTTTGATGCGCGCCGCTTCCTCTTCCCCCCCCCTCAATTGTCTTGCAGTTAGAGACGATTCTTTCCTTCAGTCACGGCCCCTCCCCCTTGCCCAACTTCGGCGACGACATCTCCTCAGGACGAGCGGACAGAGGTGATTTTCCGCGGCTGGACTCTTCAAGTCCCCCCCTTCCCAGATCTCTTGTGCCCGCGAGCAGGACCCCCCCGGGACTTTTTCCCCTCACGATTGTCCACTAACATTACGTCTAGCGCTCTGAAGTGCCTTCCACCTCAAGACAGTTTTTTCCTTCGTAACTTTTTTGACTGCACCGCGGTGAGCGACGCCAAGTACCCGAATAGTTCCCGGGTATGCTGCCTAAGTGTTCCCCCACACCTTTTCTCGTCGAGGCAATGAGAGCAAAAGTACTGGATCCCTTTCCCCGTTGGATTTGTTTGCTCGATCGCGATGGTCGACTTTTCTCTCCTTTGCCAGCCCTTTTTCACACTTTAAGCTAGGGACTCACCTTGCGTGAGTCGTCCCCCGAGTGGCTTCGTGGATTAGATCCCAAGAGTAGACCAGTAGTGCCCTTTTTTCCTAATTTCCTCTTCGAGTTGCACTCTTTTTTTTCCTTTTTTCCCCCCCGGAATCGGTAAGCATCAGCCCTTTTTTTCCTTTCTGATTCGACTACATTGGATTCCGGGCCCTGATCATGATCGTCGAGCCTTCAAGTTTCTTCCCTGTTCTACGGGCTGTGGCTCTTTCTTAGTTCTTCCCCTCCTTCGTGAATCGTTTGACTTTCCCTGAGGGGCCTTTGCAGACTCGCTTTCCCCTCGCCGCTGCCACTTTCCCCCTTTCCTTTCACGCGATCAAACGGTCAGACTTGACCGATTTTCCTCTTATTTTACCTACGCTCCGTTGTTGTTCTCTCTTCTGTTTCCCTCGCATAAGCGAAGACCTCTTTTTCTTTCAAAATCTGAGGGTGCAGTTTTCCCCCCAGGTTGAGCTTCGGCTTCCGTCTGCTTCGGCCTCAGTCCCTCATCCTCACCCTCCTTCCTTTCGCTTCATGTGAGACCAGCCGTAGAACAGGCAGTGATGGCCTTTCCTTTCTGCCTCATGATCGCGCCCTCTCCCACGGCAGGTGTGGATGAGTTCCCTTGTGAGAAAGTTCCCCTGGAGGTAGGACTCTTACTCGAGTATCAGCCGTTGACCAAATCATCTCCCGCAACGGTCCTGAGGGGATGATCGAGGTCCAGCTTTTCCTTCTCTTCCCCCCCCCCACTGCACGCCCCTTCCCGATACGATGAGATCCAGGGCCAACCCAATGTGGGTTCCTGGTCCCCCGTTCCCCCACTTCACGCGATTCTCCAAACCCAAAGGCCCTAGAGCCGTCGACTCCCCTTTTCTCTATTTTTAGATTGCATTTTTTTTTTTTCTTCTTGGCAGAAGAGGGTTCCCCCGTTCAATTACTTTCCCCCCCCCTGCGTCGGCGCGTCTCCTTTCCTCGGTTACAACCCAGTTAGACGTGAGTGCGGCGCAGTTTCTCCCCTTTCCAAGAGTCAAGACTTTTCCATCCTTTTCAGATCCTTTCCAGGGGTGGCTCGCTTCGCCGAAGGGCTTTTTTGGCGAGCTGAGAGAGCTTGGGTGAGCCGACCTTACGACTACTACCTTCTCTCGAGCTTTTCCCTTCTGCATTTCCCGGCATTTTGAATCGCACCCTTTTGGAGCCCTTGACGTTAGTTTTAAAAGATGTCGCCTTTTTTTTTTTTTGCGCCTCCCCTCCTTTGACGTCAATGAGTTCGTAGGGGGTTCCTGAATCCTTTTTTGTCGCTTTTGACTGATTGCGCGACCTTTTTAGAGCCCTTTTCCCCTTTCTCAGCCAGCTTTCTTTCTAGCGCCGAATTTTCCCCTCATGGTTCCGAGCTCTATGCCGCCCAGTGTTGAGGTCAAATTCCCCTGTGACCGGATCTTTCCTTTGGTCCAGAGACCCAGATTCTCAGCGCGCGTCACGGCACAGCCGTTTCCTAGTCGCGACTTTTCTATAAATCTGTTCCCCCCGTCTCCCTTTCGCGTCGACGTGGTTTCCCCTTCGTTCTTCCTTTCGCCGGAGCAGTGCAGCTTAGTAGCCCTATCGTTCCCCCCTAGTCGGTCCGGCAGAAGATTCTCCCCCCCCTGTTGCCCTCCCTTACGGATCTGATTTTCATCGTCAGCATCTAACACCTGATTCGTCAAAACTTTTCATCAACCTTGATAGTGACGTCCAGACGGACTCGAGTGCGTCTTTTCTTCTGCCGCGCCTGTGTTCCGGCTTACTTTTTTTGCTCTGATGATTGACCTTTGCCTAAGCCTCGATAAAAGAAGACGATTTCTCCCTTGTGAACTCGTCTTTCCCTTTTAGCCTGCGCCCTTTAGTTGAGGTTTCGCCATACTTTGTTAGCAAGAGCTGTTGAACGAGGTCAACTTTTTCCTGGTGATACAGTCGATTCGTCTCTTTTTTTTTCTTCCCCCTTTAGGGCTCTCTCCTTGATGCGGAACAGAGTTCGATTCCCTTATACCATCTGCTCGACACCGACTTGCATCAGAATTGCAAAAGACCGCGCGTAGTTTCTCAGTTAATGGCCCTTTCTCCTCCCTCGGCGGCGCTCCTCGTGGCTTTTCTTTCTTAATCACTCCGGAAAGCGACTCCGGCGCCAGCATTCCGCGGGGCCCAGTGACAGACCCATGACCCCCCCTCCCTTGTTTTAATCAGGCGACTCTCACCCCCTTACCCCGCACGTGCTTCCGCCCGGACTCATATCTTTTTACCTGAAAAAAAAAGGCAGTCATTTTTCTTACCCACGCGCGGCGCCCTTCTCGAACACGAGTGGTGGTTCCCTCTGGTAAGAGCCCCTCTACGTGCTTTAAAGGCTCCGCGGAGGTTTCGCTGTCCGGGCGACGAGTTTTTAATCCTCCACCTCTTCACTTTCCCCTTCCTGATTTGGAGTCTCGGGCATCTTTTCCCGAGTCTTTTGGACCCGCCGGGACTTGGACTCGCTCAGTGTTTTTCGTTACCGTACTCTTCTCTCTGAGGGGTTTGGTTTGTCTTGGTGATCATTTTTTTCTTGACGTGCCACAGCGGCCCTCCCGATCGTCGCGTTCTACGACGATTGAGAGGCCACCCTTCCCCTCAAAAGGCGCGACTCTGAGTCCGCTCGTCCACCGGAGAACTGACCCCCTGAGGATGATTCCGCGGAGAGCCGGCAACGACTTCCCCCCCAGAGCTCCGTTTCCCCCTTCCTGCTTGAGGAGGACATCAGCTCGCTTTTTCCTCTCCTGCGAGGACTCCGTTTTCAGAGTGCTTTCCGCTGGTGGACCCTTCTTTCTGATATTGCCGTTCCGGGTGAAGGGCGTGCTACACTATTCTCTTCGATGGTGAGGGGACCCCTTCTTTTTAAGAAAATCTTTTGCTTCCTCAGTCGACTCTTCTCCGGTTTCAATTTTTCTGTCGTTTCGCATGCTCGGTGTCTGAGACGCACGGTCTGCGTAGCAGCACGGCAGCACGGAATTTCTAGATCTTTTTTACGTCCGTTGTTGTGTTTTTCTCCTAATGGCTCCTCATTCTTCTTTTGTTCGACGCCTTTTTCACCTGGAGTGCACTCAGTCCATGCGCGAGAAAGCCCCCATTCTCCCTGAGCCGTCTTCCTGACTTCCCTGGATCAGCCACGACGGTTTCGGGCAACACTGGCGTTGTCCTTTTTCTCCCCCCTTTGGTTCAAAACGCTAGTGAGCACATGAAATTCGTATTGTCGCAGAAATATTGTCCCCGGAGCAGTTTTAAGAGCCCTCTTCCTGTCTTCTTCTCCTGCAAAGCCGTATCAGAGATGTCCGCATAACTCCCCTCTTCTTCCTTTCGCGCGAAACTGCGTTGCGCCGTACGTCTAATCACGCGCGTCCTAAGAACCTTCCCCCGTTCCTGAGCCGGACGCTGATTTCCCTGTCGCGCCCTTGATGCAGGTTGAGCGATCAACTTTACACGTCCCCTAATAGGCCTCTCTGTGCCCCTGACACTTTACTTCTCCCCACCCCCGACGACGACCTTCCCCGGAAGGGCAGTTTTTTTTCCCGCAACTTTCTCCGTCCGCGAGACAGTGCTGCGCGGGTAGTCTTCGTAACACCCCGTATGTAGAATCCTCTCATGAGTCTCTTTTTATCTGCGCGACCATTCTGAACGGAACTCTATCATCCCGAGCTCCTGTTATCGCGGCACTTTTATAGCTTCCTATCGAAAGACCTTTTTTAACCAAAACGTTTTCCCTTCTTTGGCGCCTCGTCGTGGGCCAGGCCTGTCGTTCCGCGACTTTCTTGGCACTGACATTCGATACCATGATTTCTTTTCCCGGCCTAAGTAGAGGTCTTTTGTTTAGGACAAGTCTTCTTTTTCTCTAGGTCGTTCACGAATGCGAGTCGATGGTGCCACTCGTTTCTGTTTCGCCGGCCGCTCGAATGTTATAGTTTTCAGAGATAGATCACCCCCGCATACTAGCAGACAGCCTTTTTTTTTTTTTAACAGAGAGTTAGTCACCCCTTAGTTCTCTGGCTGCCTAGTTTTCTCCTGCGTTGTAGGCTGGATCGAAGACTAAGTTCGTCCAGAGAGAGAGATCTCTTCTTCAGAGGTCCCTTTCCTCTCCGGAGTACTCAACGGATTGGTAGCAATCACCCTTTCACAGCTCTCTTCCCGTCGAAAGACCGGAGTGTGGCACTCCCCCACAGACTACCCTCCCTTCGCATCTTAGCTTTGTCTCGCTACTCGTATTTATGGTATCTTTTTTCTCTTTATGCAGGTCCCTCTTCGTTAGAATATCATTTGCTGAAAGGGAAGTGAGAGTTCTGGGTCCCTCCCCCCTCCGAGATTCGGCGGATTTACTCCCACTCTCACGATTTCCGTAGCTCATGGAGATTTTGTACTCCCCCAGTCAAGTAGACGCCGCCTCCTGCGTAGCCCTCTAAATTAGCCAACGAGTTAGCTGACGCGCACTCCCGACGATCTATAGTGATATTGATTCCTCTGCCAACCGGAAGGTAGATATCGTCTCTAGGTCCTATCCTCCCCCAGTCGGACGTTTTCCCACCTCTAGTAAGTTGGACCAATTGGAAAGAGATCTTCGCAGATTCGCCGTGTAGGCCATCTCCCTTAGATCTTCTTCTGCTTTCTCTCACCATAGCCTACCAGTCTGAAAAATGCAACTGAGTCCAGTTCCCCTGGGCTTCTCGACCACAGCGATTCACCTTTCACCGTAGGAGCGTCTTTACGGCTGCTCCTCTTGTCGCGTCTTCGCTTAGTAAAAGATTTTGAGAAGCCTCTTTCCCCCTTTACGGCAGAGAGTCCTGCTTCACTAGTCCCCTACACTCCCGGTCAGGAATTCCTGACGCGAGACGAAGGTCATTCTCCCGAGTTCAACTCTTTTTTTTCAGCGGCGAACAGGATCTCCCTGCGCAGTAAGCGCAGTGGGTGCAGCGAGATCTTGCCTGATCCCCTCTGCCCCCAATAGCGCTCCCTCTCTCGATCCAATCCTTTTTGCCTTTTCCACCCAATTTCAAAAGGATTCAGCAATGTCCAAATCGTCTTTCTTATCTCTCGCAACTAACTTCAAGTTCCTCTTCCCGGTCTGGTCTGAAGATGCGAGCGGCCTCATGGCAAGGGTATGCTTGCATCTACCCTATTCCTTCCCCCGTTCCTTCTTCCCCTGGAAGACATCCCCATTCTCCTGATTCCTTCGCTTGGGTTTTTGTTCGATTGATTCGCTTGGTCGAATCTTCCTGCTAAGAACCCACGCTCCACTATCTCTTGGATCACCTGCTCCTGCTCGTGGTCCGGGCGAGTGGTTTCCCGTTCTTTTCGTCCGTGAGCCGATTCGGCACTCGATCCTCCCCGCTAGCTTGCGTGTTCCTGCCCTTGAGTGCTGCCCCGCTATCCCTCGGTGTCTCTGGTCTCTTCCATCTTTCTTCCCACTCGAGATGTCGATCGTGCGCCGCCCTTTTCCGTATTTGAGGCCATCAAGATCTTGGGGTGTGGCCCTGACTGTCTTTCTCTTGGGTGAGATTCGGAAGGAGCTGGCTCCTACGAACCTGCTCCTTTCACATTCCCCCCCCCCTCCAAATTCATGTTAACCCCTTTTTCTTCGTCCTTCGGAAGGGAC
>Ga0179591_1263951_pt1 | contig 20691 bp, 24 predicted proteins | sample CZOMad2_1_08_16f_FD_182891 | JGI IMG/M metagenome (GOLD analysis project Ga0179591, IMG submission 182891) | Vadose zone soil fungal communities from Angelo Coast Range Reserve, California, USA - CZOMad2_1_08_16fungal (PacBio error correction) | ecosystem: Environmental > Terrestrial > Soil >... | reverse complement strand
ATCTGTCCCACTTGCACTCATCTTTCGGCCAGTGTGTCCTTCCTGCTCGCCACCCTCTCAGACGTTGTCAAGTTCCCTCACACCTCCGCCAATCGTCCCTGAATTAAAGTATACAACATAAGGTATCACCACTCCGTCCCCGGCTCTAGCACTTCGAACTTCTTAATCTAGACCCGACGTTGCGGTATCGTCATTCCATCTTTGCAAGATCGCCCGTCCTTGAATCTAGAACTCCCTGCCAGAGGTCCATGTCCCCCCCCTTCCCTCTCCGATTGCCTGGTCTCCTGCTAGTGTTTTGGGGACGGGACAACCCCCCTTTTTTTCGGCCCTCCACAACAGTGATTTCTCTTCCCAAACTTTTTGTTCCATTTTTTGGAGCTGCACTATTCCGCCTCCCACCCAACCCAGATCTCGTCCTAATCTCCCTCGGGTAAGTAACAGATCAGCCCCCCCCCCCCCTTGCTAACGGGTTTAACTCCTTCCATTCTTCTTCAACCGTACCAGCCATAACATTCCTTACGAGACATACAGTTCTTGTATGCAACGTTATGTGCCAACACCTCAGACGTGGTTCCTTTATCCATCCCTGTCTTTTTTGCAATTTTCCCGACTGTTCTTTTTTTCCACTTTCGCCCCTCCGGCTCCGTTGGCGACAAGGGATGGCTTCACCGTTAAGGGACCCTCCCCCGCGCTTTTTTTGTAAACCCTCGTAAGACTTGCGTAGCCTTTCCGTCTCCTATCTTTCTCTTTGTTTTGTTTGTGATGACGGCTACGTCACCTTTTCTCTGTTCTCGTAGAATGGGGGCGGCGCCCCCGGAGTCCTTCAAACACAGCGTCCCGATTCTTCCTGCAGTTTTCACACCTTTCCGTGCCCCTCGTAAAACAGTTTACAAGTTGATATCGCCTTCTTCAAAAGGTTACCACGTCGTCTTCGTTGAAAGTGCAAAGTTCCTTTAAGATCAGTAATACCGTACCGTATTTGGCACACTCGAAGTGTCCTTCCCTGAGTATTTTTAGCTTTTGTTGCCTGACCTGTGACTCTAGGTCTTAGTGTGGTTTTCTTTGCGATCCGTGAATGATCCTCCCCCCTTGCGAAATCAGCAACTCTTCTTTTTGGCTTGACCCGTCCGGACCTTCGTTGGACCAGCGCTGCGGCATAGTAGTCCCTGAGGATTTTCTCTTGCACCTGTTTTCTCTTTGGAGGACGTGCGAAATGCGATGTCTTTTTCAGTCTTTTCTAGGAAGGAGAGATATCCTCCCCTTCGGGATACCGGCCTCGTGGTCTTTTTCTCTATAACCTCCCGAGGCCTCGCCGTCCCCCTCGCCCGTCGTCTCCTGACATGAGTTTTTCTCCTGTCTTGGGGCGTGGCTGGTTCTGTACCCTCGGAGTTGATTGCGAGACGTCAAAGAGTCGGTGGCCCCGGTTTTGGCGTCTGACCAAAGCTGAATAGTTATTCCAAGCTGTTCTTTCCCCCCCCCCCAGCCTGTCCCCACCCCCGTCCGTCTTCCTGTCCGACCCGTTTTTTTGGACGCCTATTCGATTCCTTCGATTTTCTGATTCTCTTTTGACCGAGTCATTTGAAGTTGTTTTTCTTGGTCGAGTTCCCTTCCGTTGTCACCAACCTGCACCGTTCAATCTATTACGGAGCTTTTCACACGCCTTCCCTTTCAAAACCCATCATCCATTTACGCCGAGTTTTTCCCATCCGGCTCTTACTTATAGTACACCGAGCCACGTTATGTAATGCGGTCCCCGTCCAGTTCATCTCGTCCTGTTTTACACCCCTACGCCAGTAAGGAGAATTTTAGGTCAATCTTCGGTTTGATGAGCAGAAAAATTTTGCTCCCCCTACCGATCCCCTGTCCGTGCCCCCGGTCCACGACCTACGAGCATTCGCAATTACCCCCAAACTGGTCGTCCCTCTGGTAACGGGTGATCGTTCATCTTTCTACCCCCCTCCTGCTCTGATGCGTAGCCCCGTTTATTGTCCCCCTGACGATTTTGCACTCGCCGACGTCCGAACCCGTTTTTCTATTTGCGGCGGAGTTTTCTTTCAAGTTGCGGCAGGATCTCCCCTTCCCACGAGAAGTTCAGGACCTATGTTTTCGAAATACCCCCCCTTTTTCTTAAGGTTCTCCCGTCCCCCCGTTTTCGTGTGTTGCATGGCCCCAACTCTCTGTCTTTTTCAACAACAACCTGATCTCTGGATAGCCACCCGCTTTGCCTCTCACCCGTCGTAGGGTGCTGCCATGTGTCTCGGAACGGAACTGAGACCTCTTTCCCCTGCGAACTTGTATCTTAGTGGAAAGGATCTATACCCACCCCCCATAGGAAATTCTGAAGGGTTCAACCAAATGATCTCAACCTTTTTCCTGTTTTTGTTGATGTCCGGTTCCCCTGCCTTAAATTTTTAGGTTTGATCCCTTCTATGAGCCTTTTGGTTTTCATGGCCCCATTGAGATAGCACGAGCTCTGGACGTAGACATCCTTGCGCCGCCCCCTGTGAATTATGAGGTTGTCTCTCCGTCTCCCTGCGTTCGACAGTTTTTTTTTGCGACTCTAGGAGTTTTTTTTGGGCCAGCACTGTACTGATTCCACCCACCCCCCATCGAACCATAAGCGGGATTACTCTTGGGCCTATTTGTGCGTTTTCCAGATTTTTCGTGACTATCCTCTTTCGACCAAATCTTCAGGCGCCAAGTTCTCTGACCTGATTCCACGTTCCGGTCCCACTGAGATTTTAGTTTGAATCCCAGGTTTTCAACGCTATCCCTTCCTCTGGGTTTTTCCTCATTATCTACTCTCTTGGTCGTCGACCGTAAACCCTTTTCCTGGGCGTCTGTGGACGCCGTCGACCTCAGGTACTGGCGGGTGTTATTGCGACATCTTCCCACCCTTCCTCTCTGAGATTAACGTCACCGAATCCTTTAGATGCCTTGTGTTATCGGTCAGGCTGCATGTCACTTGCCTTTCCATGATCCGAACGGATTGTCCGTGTGACCACTGAACTCCATCGTTCGAATTCTTTCCAACCCCCTTTCTTCGCTTTCTCTTACGGCGGTGGATCATGCGCGATTCTTTCCTTTCGACTGGTGAATCCTCGTCCCCACACCGTACCTCCACTTACGTACCCTCGCGGCGAGTGCCTTTTGCCTATTACGTCCCTCCGAATGAGGTTTTTTTTTGCTGGCCACAGGGTGAACTTTTTTCCTCCCGGACCGTATTTATACCCCTTTTCCCTTCTAAGTGACTTTGTCAGTTCGCTGCTCCCACACCCCAGCCCTGAATCTTCTGGATATGGGGCCCTCGCTCTTCCCCGCATTTGGGTTCCAGACTTGTATATACGCAAATCCGTTTTGTACCTGCGCGAGCACGCGTGGTTCGACACAGGGAGCTTCCGTTTAATCACCCCCTCTGTAGTCTATCTGCCCCTTTCAACCCCTCCATCCACACTCGCCAGAGGCACTGCCAAAATCCTGACGGAGTCTTTGGTAAACCGAAAATCCTCTTTCATCGGTTCGGCGTGTGTCCACACGATCTTTCCGCCTGTCCCGCTGTCTCACAAAATCTCATTGGTTTTACGCCCCTGGCATCAACTTATACTGCCCCCTTGGTTATTGGGTTCTTATGACATCTCGACGCTGGAGCCCCCCTGCTCACGCCCTTGTTCTATTACGTATTGTTCTACTACCACGGCCTTTGCGTTAACAACCCATTTTTCTCATTGGTCCACCCGACGTTTTTGAGCTCCATCCTTTACCTGCTTGCAAAGGACTGTGTGAGACCGTTCGCTCTATATTCTTGGTTTTACGGAGCCCCAAGTCACTAGGTACCCTCACCGTCAGGGCCCACGATCATTCGTAAAATTGCGGAAACAGTCGTAGTAGCCTCCCCGCCCCCCCCCTCTTTTTTTTCCTCCCTCCTCCTCTTTGTTGTGCTTACGCTACGCGGCACTTCTTCTCGTCTCTGGGTTCTTTCGGTCCATGGACGGTACTTTTTTACGGGAGCCTTTTAGACAAGTGACTCTTCCGGTATCTTGGGTTACATTTTTTCCCTCCCTCAGACGATGGCGAATCTACCCCACCCAGTATACACTTTTGGGTTCCGAAGACAGAGAGTTGCCACGGGTAGGGGAATTCCCCTAGACGGGAAGAAAGTTACCGTTCTTTTGGGCGCCTGATTCTGTCTGTGTCCTAGCCCTTCCGTGTGAGCGAAACAGCCGGCCCCTTTTTCCTCTTTCTTATTGCCCATCTTGCGGTCAGGAACCGTTCTTTGTGCTTCCACATATAGGTACGTTAGTTCACATTCGTGTTGTAACCAGAGACCGACCCGTTTTCGGTACTAGGAGAATTGTCTTCCACTACGATAGGATTCTCTGTTCCTCTGACGCAGGATAGTTTTTTCCCGGGAGAGTCTTACTGCCTCGGTCACTTTTTTCTTTACCCTCTAAACGGGTATCCCCCTTTCTACGCGAGTCGAGTGCTGAGGCATCTTTATGAGAGTGAGAGTTCCCTTCCCCTTAAATGTTGTGCCCTTGGCACATCCTTCAGCATGAGGTCTGCCACGATAGGGCTAATCACTCCGATTCGTTTTGAAATTTTCCTAATTTTTCTCCCCACTTGGTTTTTTTTTAAAGGTAGTGACTCAATCCGGTTAGGTTTTAGGCCTGGTGACTAAGGTAGTTACTATTTACCTTCCAGAAGTTCAGGCAGAGGCCGCGTCATGGAGGTCTTCGTGTATCGGGAGGGATCTTCCCCCCACGTTGGTGAGTTACAGTTTTTTTATCAGTGGGCATCAAAATCCCGCCCACGAAGGCTCACATCGGCGAGGAATTTAGAAGATCCCCCGTTCTTAGTCTGGCCGGGACCCAACTCCCCCCAGGTCCGGAATCTTAATTGTCCTTAGGGTTTTACACTCGAGCGGCCAGATCTCGCATACACAACTGGCTCAGATCCTCCCCGGATCTTTCGATTTGTGAGTTTTTCCTAAAAAAATACTTAGGATACACCAGGTTGTCTGTTCCGGATAACTTTAGAACCCAACCTTCCTCCCTTATTGAACTAGCTTGATTTTTCAAGCTCCCTGGAGTGAAAGGTCATAGTAAGAGGCCCCTTTATTGAAATACTAGTTTAATTATTTTTTTTTCTACTGAAGAGCGCGCTTCGGAACGAATCTTTGCCCCGAATAGACCGTCTTGCAGTAGGTCGTCCAGTGAGCTCTGTTTTTCCCCTTTCCCCGTGGGGAAACCATCTAGATAAAAACACTTATCATGATTCCTTTCTCGCCCCCACCCAGCTCCGCCATCTTCCGGTCCGAAGTCTCGGCCGCGGCTGGGGCGGACGCGGTTTGTCGTCTATCCCACGACCCCACGCTAAGCTCCCCCTATCTAACCAACCCTGGTCATTCTTTCCAGATCTCCTCATAATCGTGCTTAGGAGGCTTTGTTTTTGTCCCTTTTCCTTTGCCCCATTTGCGTACGTCGTCCTTCGTCGACACCGCATTGGTCCCCCTTTCAGCAATGCTGCCCGACATTCCTACGTTCCTTCTACTGCCCCCTCTTTGGGCCTTACAGTCTCAATGCTGTTTTGCTCCTAGGAGTTTTGCCTGCAATTTAGGTTCCAATGACAGACGTTTCTCATCCGTCCTTTTTTCATCTCTCGACAAGTCGGCGGCGAGCTGACTTTTATGATCCCTTCCTGCCAGATTTGAACATCATATGTTAGTATAAGGCCGAAAAGGTTCTCAGGTCCCTTTAGGTCTCAATGTGAGCCCTGAGTTTCCGATCCGGCCTCAAAGGCGTATTTCGTTGTGAACTCGTTAACTCTTGGTTATGCCAGTTGGTGGCGCGGCTGGGGATTCCCCCACCCCCCCCTGCGTGCTAACTTCCCGATACGTAGCGTTCTTGGGGTAGCTAGGTCACATTGCCCTGATGTACCCGCTTTCTGCTTGTACTTTGACGGTACGGTGTTTTTGTATTAGCCCGCCGACTGCTTGTTCGGCATGACTGCGAACGGCTCTGACCACTTGCCTGACGGATTTTATTCAACCCCCCCGTCGCGTTTATGCGAGTGTCGTTGCGTGTGTACCCCTGGTTTACCTTTGCATACCAAGAAGTTTTTGACCCCTCTCCTTGCCTGCACCAACCCCCAATGAATCACCTTGCAGCCCCGCCGGGATCAGCCGGAGACGCGAACGGTGTCCCCCCAGGAACCCGTTCCTTGTCTGTGACTCTTTCACTTGTCCTTTCACTGTCAGGATCGCCCATTTTCTCCCCTCTTCTCTCTGTTCGTCCGGTACCTCCCTCCTCACGTCCCTGTTTTTAGGAGTTAGCCCGTTTCTCCCCCCTAGGTACACCAGACGTAGTCGTCTGCAACATCTCTTCGACTTTTTTTCTCCCAGTCAGTTTTCCTTTCTTTCCGTATCAGTTTCCTTATCCACCCCCAAGCCATTCCTTTTTTCTTCCTCCCCCCCCTCGATCCGATCGGACGGGTAACGACGTCCCCAAAAAAAAAACTGGCTGCAACCTTTGGAGTGGGACAAACGAGTGGCCAACACCTCTTCTGGACCCACTGCCTTTGGTTTCCTCGTTCTTGTGAATCGCTCATCTTATTCCTCTTAACAGGCTTTCATCTCTCAGTGACGGCTGACAGGCCTTCAGTTGCCCAATTGGACTACATCACCACGTATTTGACTTTCTCCTCCACGGCCTAGCCCTCGCCTCCTTAACTATCTTGAGTGCCCCGTTGCCAACCCATCCAGTACGCGTGGTCCATCCTTAGATGAGGCTTTTCATCTGACGTTCTTTTTCTTGCCGCCCGAAGAACTTCAGCAATTACGGAGCTCTATAGAAGTCCCCTCTCCAGTAAATCCCAGTCAGTTATAACTCCTGCTTTTTCCCCCACTATCTCGGACCCCCCTTCGGGGCCGTACCGCCCTCCCTTCAGGTAGCGCTCTCTTGGCAATGCGAGGTCCTATGCCTGTTGTTTTGACCTTGGTACGGTGGGAGTCATTATCCACGTTTCCCCCCCTCCCGGTATTTTTGGTCCTTTCTCCCAATTTCCGTTTGTAAAAATTGCCCCCTCTTAAGATGGTTCTCCTCTACAGTCCCCTCTTCTTGGTGGACTCTAACTTTCTCCCTCTGATCGTGACTCCTGCGTAGTTCTTCAAATTTCTCCAAGCGACGACGTAGTGCAGCCTCTTTGAGTGACAAGCGGTTTCGTTTGGATTCCGCGATCCCCCACTCGGCCTTTTGCGTTCATTGCAGCCCCTCTTCCAAATTCCGCTGGTTAACCATGCAGTTTTGTCGGCTCTGGTTAAATGTTCGCGAGGGGTAATCCGACAGTTCTTCACCGAGGTTTTGAGTTTCCTCTCTCCGCCGCGGATTTCCAGATGTCCTAGACTTTCTCCTTCGATCTTGGGTTATAGGGGATAGTTCCTCGTACTCTCCTGAGCTTCCCGGGTCGACGACCCATTGTGCGTAAGATCTAGAGAGATTTCTAAGTCCTTTTTAGTTTGCAATTTCCGATGATTTTGGTAGTGATTCTCCTTGTGCACATCCTTACCTTTTGGCGTCCGGACCACTTCCCGACGACGTGAAATTTTTTTTCGTACTGACAATCCGGGACATAGTAAGTGGGACAAGATTCCTATTTTTAAAGGGTATTCATGGAATTCCCTTGGACGCCAGAAATTTATTTACCTCTTTCCCCGTCGATCCGCCATGCACGTATTGGATTAATGTTGTTGTTTTTATTCCCCCCAATTTTCCCCCAACTTCCTTCTTCCCATCTAATGGATGGGACCCGCCCGAGCAAACAAGCCAGTTTTTTCGCACAATACGACTTCGTCATAGCTAGGAGATCTTGTCTACACTAGCCTCCCTCGTCGTCATGGCCGTTCAACCCTCCATAGTTTTTCTTCCTCCACGTTGCCGTTTCCCCGTCCGCAGATCGATTTCCCTTCTGGGCATGGACCGTCCTAACGCTTACCGCTACCGGAGGCTTTATGCTTGATGCTTCAGCGGTCTGATTCTCTATGCGCCACCCCCTTCACAAATCATTGTGGTCTGTGGATGCCCCCCTTTTAGATACTCTCTTTCTTAGTAGTTTTCTTTCCAACCTCTCATCAAACTCTTCGTGTCCCACATTTTCCTAGCACCTTCGAAAGAGAAAATGGCTTTTGTCCGTGCACACCCCTCCCACTCTTGATCATTGCCCCGATGCCAGCATAGAGGGAAATCTCTTTTTGAAATGCACAGCTCGGCAGGTTTGCCTTCTGTTTCGAGGCACATACGCCAGCACACGCGACACCCCCAACCTACACACCCCACCTGTCCTTTGATTTTTATATCACCCATCTTCGTAGTCACGTTGGCTTTTCCCTGAATCTGCTAGGGTGTCCAGGCCTAGCATTTGAGAGTCTACGGGTTCCAAAAAGACTACCCCACAAGAGGAACGACTGGGTACCACCAATCCTTTTCCACTGTTTGCAGCTTCCGTGTTCCCCTTTTCAGCCTTACCTGTTTGTTTCGCTCGCTCCTTTTCCCCTTCCCTGTCACACGACGCCTGTGTTCTCACAGGCTCACGACTCCTTCCTGGCAGCTCAGGTGCCACACGAGGCTTTCAGTTACCTCTCCTGGTTTTTTGCCTGGATTTTTCGTGGGTGTCCCAGCGTAGGCCAAAGTGACATTGCGATGTCACTTCCCTTCGCCAGTTTTTAGTCTGCAGTGCCCCCCCCAATAGGTTAGTCGTCTTTCTCTTCTTTCCTGATCTCTTCATTTACCTGTCTCGGCGCTTGAAATCCTTTCTCCTCCGCTGACTTGTCCCGGCGTTGCCGGATCCAACCTGCTGCGTCGTTGGCTTAACCACGCCCGTCTCCACAGCGGCTTTATGGAAGTTTATCCCACCGTTACCCGATCGATCGGGCAGATCGAACATTTTTCTCGGCTGTCCATGGCCTCTCCTCCAGCCTTGGATTCGGTTTTTATCCCTGCAGTCTTAGTCCTTCCCTCTCGTTCCAAACAACCGCCCGATTGGTCGTTCAAGTCGTTTGCTGTATTGGAGGTGAGTCGACGCCTCTGTTTCCGCACCCCTTACTTCCGAACGGCAGTTTGGTTTTCTTCCCTGAAACAGCTTCTTTTTGGTTTCCTTTCCTAATAGGCGCGGTTGATTCCTGCATATGGATTGTTTCCTTGATCACCACTGCCCTCGGTACTCCCTCTCCCCTTCACGCCAACACGACGGCAGCCGCGCGACTTTGCTTGAATTTTCAGAGTCTTGCTCGTCCGTTGGTCTGCCCCGTTTCGACCGTGATGGCCTCAAATCACACAGGAAACCTTGGTCCCCGAGCGCAAACCATTCCCTGCCCTCCTCTTAGCTTCTGTCCCTTCCTGGCTCCTTTCGTCCCAATCGCCTCAGCCGTGGTCCAGAGAATCTTTCCTAATATTACGCCAACCCCCTTTCGCCCCCCCCTCGAGCCTTCCTTGAGCGCCCCATTTTTACCCTAACCCGAGAGGGCTATCCGTCAATAGTTACGTCTCATTGCCCTACGAAACCACCTAATCGCCTGTATCTCATCCCTCTGCAATGCCCCCCAAATCCGCTCAGTCTGGCAGGTTTTTTACCAAGCCAGGCCTGTTTGGGGAGGAGGCTTTTACAAAAAGATGGTGAAAACCAGGGCAACCCATATTCTGAGTTACTCTCCAACCGAGTGTTTCTCCCCTTGGGGGCTTTTATCCTTTCCGCCCCAGTTCTGCTTTTCCTGACTCTTACTCCTCACGCGATACTAACCCTTCGCTTCCCGGCTTCCCAACCCCAGGCATTAAAACTCTATTTCCCTTTTTTCTTTCCTCACTTGTGGCCTTTTTCTAACCATTATTTAGGCCTTTCTTAAGTGCATGACGTTTACCTCCTGAATCCGCTGGTTAACTTTTCTCTCTCCTGTCCCCCCCTGAGTTTTTGTTACGCATTGCCCGTAACTATGCCCCACTCGTCTACCCTTAAGTGGCCCCTCCTCTCGGCTTGTGCCTTCACCCTTCCCCTCAGGGAAGACGACCCTGCCGCCATTCGTTGAAACCCCCATGCTCGGACCTACTTTTTCTCCAGTCCCCAGAACTCCGTTTGTTGTTAGATTTCGGCATCTGTTTCCTTCCCTTTTAATCTGTATGTCCTGCTTTTTTTTGGTGCCGGGTTCTGGTCCCTCGAGAGTTTTTTCATTTTTTCCCACCAGCGTCCTTTCTCGAGGTTTCTCCGTTCTCCCACTGCTGCGAAAATTATAATCAAAAATTTACAAGTTGTACTTGCGGGTTGCTCCTCTTTAAAAATTGGGGAACCTCTTTTTCGCCCGTCCCCCCCCTTTAATAGACTTGTTTAGTCGTATGCTTGGGCGCCATGCTGCGTCTGGTCATATCTGTTTGCTGTCCGACTCCCCATGCCTTTTAGACCCTAAATTCATCGCTGAAATGTCACCAAAGCTCAGTTTGGCTTTGTCCTAAGTTTTTTTTTTTTTTTTTTTTGTTATTCCCCCAGGTACTGTATTGTTTTCAGCCCCACCACGTGGAGTTTTCACTTTCGTCCCCTGACCCCAGAGATTTTTTACTTGCATAAGGCGTGGGGATAGGGCCATTCGTTTTCTATATATGCCATATGTCGGATTCCTTCACCCCTCCCCCGTCTTTTTTTCCTTTCCGCCCATCAGAGTGACGCGCCTCGCGCAGGTTTCCGAACCTGATGTGGATACGGATATAGACTCTTGAGTCCCATTCGGATGCTGCTTTCTTTCCCCTTACGGCCCTCCGTTGACGCCCTGAAGACGAGCTTTTTCCCTTCTGACACAGATGGGCCTGTTAAGTTCGTGACAAGTTAACTTTCCACGACGTCACTTTTAGGCTCTCCCGCCGTGGCCTCCCGATGCGCGCTGCTGAATTCATTTGATGTTGACTGTGTGTTCTTCGTTTTGGCGAGGAGCGGTCACCACGTCCTTGGTGAAATCCTCCGGTTTACGCCTTCCCCCCTAACAGTAGTGAATACGTGATTGAGTGGATCAATCCGGATCTTCTGCCAGTGTTTCACACGTTTTCCAGCAACGCTTCAATGCACTGCCACCCCTCCCCTGGTATAGGGTCGGTATCCTCACTCGCTCGAGAAGTTTAGATGACCCATCGACATTGGAGGTTTCTGGCGCCGTCACAACTGCGATTTAAGTGCACATTTGCTTCTTTTTGAGTCCACATTGTCCAGACCTCCCCTCCTCAACGATCACGGGTGAATATCAGTAAGGCTTTTTTTAGGCTAGTCCCCCCTTCTGAACTCCTCAAACCCTCCTCACGAGAAAGGTGGAAATTCAAGTCGAGTTTAGGCGCACTTCACCCCGCTGACAGGCCGGACGGCTCTCCGGAAAATGTTTTTTCCGCAATCCCCGTCTGGCTTTCTTTAGAGCCAGCTCCCCGGCAACCATTGGCTTTGACAACCTTACGGCCACTCTCGATTTTTTTTTGTGATCCCACCCACTTTTCTCGTCCCCGTGCAAAGGTCGAGACGTTGATTTCTTGATTTCGTCACTGGCGGCCGTCTCTTTTTTCCCGTACTCCCCTCTCTGGTGTTCCGCGAGTACCACAAAGTCCGAAGACTCTTTTTCTTTTTTTTACCACATTATGCATCTCTCTTTTTTCCTCCCTCCATCCTTTGTTTTGTTTCTCGTTTCGCATTTCCCCTGCGTCCATTACTGTTGGATTCTCGGCTTAAGCCCCTATGCGACGACTCACCCCCGCGATCCCCGCCACTCCGTATCCTGAACCTTTCGCAGCCGGAGGGGACCAGCCGGCCGTCTGCTGTTGTGTCTCGTACCACCGAAGTTCCCTCACCTCTTCTTTTTGGTGCCCCCCCCACAGAGCCGTGTGAAACAAGAGAGACTCCTACCTAATGGCCCCGCAGGGGATTCCGGTTGCAAACTTGTCTAGAGAGTAGACAGATCTCGTCGTTTTGTCAGCATGTTTATGGTATGAGAAGAGCCTTTTATCCTTTCCCCCTTTGATTCATCTTCCCAGATGTAAAGGTCCCACGGTTAATCCGGGAGTTTCCTCCCCCCCTATGAGTTCTAGTTTCCTAAGACCAGCGTATTCTCCCCGCGTTGTTTACCTCACCCCGTACCTCCTTTTAGTATAGACCTCCCTTTTGGTTCGGATGAGCCATGGTTATTGATTCCACCAGCTCGCCACAGTTTTTACAGTGTCCAGGGTGTTCAGATAGGCAATCCCTTCCCTATCTGTCCTGAGACCGACAGAGACTGTCTCGCGGTTGACTGAACGATTCTCTTGTCGGCTAGGCTGACTTCAAGTTCCTTTTTTGCTCACCCCCCCCCCGCATCCTTCTTAACAATGAGCGTTAAGCGAGTGCGCTCATGTCTTGTACCCGATTCTCTCCTTTATAACCCGGGAAGTTTTTAACCCCTCCCCTGATCCAAACCACCCCCCACCTCTTTCGTTTGAGTAAAAGGGCATCTTTTTCTCCTGTCCCTTTTTTTTTTTGCTGCAAAATAGCGTTATGACCCACCAGGCTGCCCCCTCCTTTACGCTGTCCTCTTGTCCATTGACGTTGAAATCTGGTCGCGACCCCAGCACGAATTTTTTTTTTTCCGTCGTCTATTAGCCTTTCCCTGTTCCCCCAGACCCTATCTCAAGGTCTCCCCCATAGCGAATTAAGTCTCATGTATCCCATTTCGACAGAGCGTGCGCTTAACAAGCTTTTTCTCCCTTTTCCTATCTTACCGTGGCGATTTGTTTTTCATTCGGTTTCTCCAAGCCTCAGTATTCGCTCCTTTTTTGCCCTACTCCCCTCTTATTTTATTCTTCGGAAACCCCCCTTGTTTCTCGACCGCAGCTATTCCGCAGCGTCCTACACACTTTTTTTGGCTCCTTCTTCAAAAACCGGTCCCCCCGCTTATGGTCAGGTCCCAACCCTATTTTTCATTCTGCCTTTCCCTATCATTGACCGGCATAACGCTTGCTTGGCCCTCGACCTCGTTTTTTTTTCACCTCTTTAGTGTCCACCCCCTTCTAAGTATACATTATTCCACGTTCTGATCTTCCCCCTCCTTTAGTAGTGTTCCTTTATTTTAAATCCTTGTTACCTTTCTTAGGCCAACCCTCCTCCTACTTTTTTTTATCATTTTTTCATATCCTATCCCTTTACTTTTTTTTTTTGTATCAATGAAACCCCCTCGGCCCTGCTGTTGTTTACCTTTTTTTCCACCAGCCTGGGGGCCGTCCTCCCCTTCCTTCCTTCCAGCCGCTTTTTCGTGTGACCCATGAGATCGGATCTCGACCTCCTTTCTTTTATGTTGGTTGAGCGAGGCTTCTGCATGTCCTTTGGTTCCTCTTTTTTTAGTCGGGTATGAGGATTGGGTAGCGCAACCTTTTTTTTTTTTTTTTTTCGCCAGTTGGACCCCGGTCCGGTCTGAGGGGTCCTCTCTGCCCTCCTATGCATAAAACTTATTGGCTTTTCTCAGTTGAACGACCCATTTATGCTGGTAGCCCTTTACCCTTCAGTTTTTACTTTTCCATTCCGAAAGAGGAATCCAATTTAACGTTTGTGACTTGGGGACGTCTCTCTTTTGACCCCATTTTCGTCTTGAGGATGACAGAAGTACCTGCCCCCCCCCTTTTTCGGTCTCGAAGACTGAAAGCCCGCTATGCCACGTTGGCCCAAACCGGGACCCCCCGATGAATCTTTAATCCCCGCCATTGGTTGTGTGTCCAGATAGGGTTTCCCTAAGCGACTATTTGAGGACCCCTCTGATAGACCTCCCGGTTCCCCCCGTCTCTCTCTGTACTTCTCCTCCAATTTATTCGATTTTTTTTTCCTCCGGTCCGGAGAATCTTGTTTCTTTACTATTACCCGGACCCTTTTTCTCCCCGTCATTTGGTCTTCTCTAGGTACCGATCAGGAGACTGGCAAAGATTCTGCGCACTGAAGTTTCTTTTGGCATTCAGACGGGACCTTCGTCTATGGGCATTCTCCTCTTATTTCTTACGGTGTCCCATAGTTTTGGAGACTTGGGATATAAGGTTTTTCTCTCTCCTTTTACCCCCCCCCCTAGGGATTGACTCTTTCTACAGTTTGGGAAAGTTCGTCCTAGGATGGCCCATAAGAACTTTTTGCCGCACCGACGCCTCCCCTCCCCCCCTCTTTCGATTTTCTGCTTTTCCACGTGTCGCTGCCTCAAGTCGTATTTTTGTCTCTTCTTTTTTCCTTGTCACCACGTTGGGAGGAAGTACCCTGATGGTATCTCGTCTACCCCCGTCCCCCACTCCTCCCTCGTTGATCACGACGCGAGGGTTGAAAATGTAGGCTTTATTTCCCCATGGATCCCCGCTCTTCGTTTAGTCAAACCGAATTCATTCTCCCTTACGGTCCCTTTTTCTCCTGTAGTCGATAATCAGGCTTTTTTTCGAATCAATTGTGAGGCCGCCTGAGACCCCAAACCCCCGGCGCGATAAAGTTTCCGCTTTTGAGCCGCTTTTCGCTCCCCTCACCCGCCCCCCATTAGCCCAGATCTATTGGGGTCTGCGGGTCCACACTCCATTTCCCTCCCATCCGTCCTCTTTTCCCTTCAGGCGAGGTTGAACCTAGCATTCGGCTAGACAATCCCTTTCTCGGAACTTTCGATTAGCTCCTCAGCGATTTTCCTTCCCGCGGATTCTCCTTTCAGCATTCTACGAGAGATCGTGTCACCCTATTGTTTGCCCCTCGGCAGTCACGTGCGACCTTTTATGTCTCTCACCTGCGTTGACTTGTTGCACTTCAGTGTTTAACCCCAAATCCATCCTCCACACACCTGTAGGCATTGAGACTGGTCGAAACCCCTCTTTTCTCGGCTCCTTTTACCATGTGTTGCCTGTCAAGTCCCTTTGCAGGTGCCTTGGGCAGGACTGACGTTTTCTCGTCCATGACTTCCATGAACCCTTCTTCTTTCGGATATTCCCCTCTCGTCGGTCCCAACCATCATTAGCTTTCCCCTCCGTTGTTTTGTTTTCCTGATTCACTTTTCCGTCCAGTCTTTGCCTAGTGAATAGTCTTTGTGTTTCCATATGGAGGACTTCTCAAAGATTTCCCCCTCGCCACCTCCTGTTTTTCCTCCCCATGCCCGCGACCACGAACACCCTATCACCCGTTTAAAGGCTCCGAGATGTCTCTCCATTTCTCCACATGACTCTACTTTTGTGTGGTGGCGCATCATTTTTTTTTTTTACAAGCCCTTTATTTCTGCCCATGTTCAGGTTGACTCGACCTCGGCTCCGTCCAGCGTTTCTTCTCTCTCTTGCGCGGGCGGTGCGTAACGAGCTTTCGTGACTGATTGCTTTCGCGCCGCCTGTCAGCAACTCTCCTATTCTCCCCCAGAACTCGCCACAATTTTCGGCACTGGTGTCGTCGTTCTAACGGTTCCCAAAACTCTGAATTCTCGCTTCGTATGTCGTGTTTGGCCTCAACGATGTGAGCTCCGCTCCCGTTTTGCGACGTGTTGGACATCTCCCCCCGTACCCCCCCAGCTCACTCTCTATTTGTTGCATTGGTTTTCTCGGTTCTCCGGTGCCCATCCCTCGTGCGTGCCGTACCCCTGTTTTTTTTTTGCTTCTTTAGTCGGAATGAAACAACGATTCTGCGTTCCCTCCCGACTAAAACTTCTTGGCTCGGGTGCGCCTAAGCTCATCCTTCTTTTTCGTTCCCCTCTTTCTACTTCACTACCTTGTTGAGCTTGTCCCGAAGCTTAACTTTCTATTTATCGGCATTTGCACCCTGTGACATCCCTCGCCTTATCGAAAACAGTCTCCTCTCTGGTGTTGAAGCCGACGCTCCATACATTATTCCAGATTCTTTTAGGGAGTTAGCGGAGGACTGACCTCTACTTGCCTTTTTTTTCCAAATGTCCACATTTACCATCCCCCCCTATTTCTTATTCGAGACCCCCCCCCCCTTTCTAAAGACCCTGACTCTCGTTCTGCTTTGGAGTGTTCCCGCTCTAAGACGTCGCGGTACCAGGTAGACGTCACTATCCTTCCCTCCCCCCCTTTTTTTTTTTTTTTCCCCCCCGCGGACCCCATTGCGAGAGAGAGCCGGTCCCTCGTATTCCTATATCGGCGCTAATCCTATCCCGTCACTGCCGGGATAAGCTCCTTCGACAAACTCTTCTCTATTTTCTCCATGCGACCTGTCACTTCCCAACGTCGTTAGTCTGGTGTCAACGGGAGCTGAGGTTAACGGGCGGTTTCCCCTATAGTGTACTCCAAACACGCTTCTTCTCGCCACCAACCAACTTCTCTTTTTTCCGCTTTCTGCATTTGGCTTGAATATCCATGAAATTGCGATCCTTCGTCCTTCTCAAGTCTCCTCCCTGTCGATTCTGGCCACCTAGCAGCCTGCCTCCCCCACATTATAAGGGATCACTTTCTTTTCGTCATTTAAACTGATTTTCTCCACCCCAGCTCGACCCCTGATACTTTTCTTCCTTCCCCCCCTTTCACCAAAATTTAGGTTTTAATCCTTTTTGAGCTTCTCCTTTCTTTACCTCTGTTTTCCCGCTTCCCAACGTTTACGCCAGTGCCCGTCCCCATTTTTCGTTCTGAAGGATCAGTAACCCTACCCCCCCCCTCCTTTTGTCCCGTCAAGACTTGCTTTTCTGTGCCAATTTCGGCCACAGAAGTGGTAGCCTCCGCCCTTCTCCCCTTTTTCTTTTGTCCGCGCCCGCGCACTTCTTTTTCTCTCTTTTTTTTTTCCCCTAATTAGCGGGTTTTTTGTTTTCCCCCACTTCTTTTTAGGGGAGCGCCCCGAGAGTCTCTTTAAAACCCTTTTCGGTTTGTTATACAATTCCCTTAAACCTACGTTTCCCTCTTTACTTCGCAATCCCCCCCAGGATTACATTTTATTCGGGTGGGTTTTCTCCCTTCTTGGCCCCCCCCACACCAACTGCAGCCTATCTTTCGCCCGTCCCGTTTTTTACAGGCCTCCAAGTTAAGTAAAGTCGATGATTTTTATAGCTGTTTTTCGACTGATGTCTGTGCCCAAGTGATTTCGTTAGTGAGTCTTATCCTCTCTTTCGATCACCGGGTTGCCTTAGATCTTCCGACGATGTCCCCTTTCTCCACCAGGCCAACAAGAGCGTTTTGGCGCAGTCTCACTAATTTTTTTTTTGCCCCGTTTCCCACGAGGTTGTCCCATGTTCCACGTTTTTTTGGAGTTCCGACTACGTTCTTCTTCTTTCGTAATTCCGTCGATAAGGCTCGGTTTTTTTCCTCGGGCTAGGTTCACTTAGCCCATTATGCTAGTCTGGATCGATTACAAATGCCTACTTATTTAATCCCCTCATCTCGACTTTCTGTGCTTTCTCTCCACTGGGTTCCTTTTTCCCCTTGAGTTTATGTGGACCTTATCTGTACTTTTTGGATTGCATCGGCTGTCCCTCCCGCACTGACGCCGCGGAGAACTTTTCTTTTGCTTCCCCTGTACCCCCCGTGTTATTTAGATGACCGTGTCTTCAATCCACGTCTTGAACCTCCGTGTCCTCGCCTTCTACTCGCAGCTGGTGATTTTCCCCCCTCCCCTCTCTCGTCCGCCGCTTTTTTTTTTCGTTCATTTTCTGGTCCTGTAGCGGGCCTTATTTTCTCTCTGGGTACGTACACCACCTCCCTTCCTCTTAGGGAAACCGAAATACTGGGGTTTGAAACTCCCCTCTGCTTTTACTTCAGTGCACCCCCAACGCTTGGCCTATTGCGCTTGCATTCGCGTCACTCCCCGCCTAGTCCCTTCTCCCCTACGCGGTCACTTCTCCTCGAGGGCACGGTGTCTTTTTGTTCCCCCGTGCCCCGCCTCTCCCGCTGATCCACAACCGCCCCCCCACACCATCCTCCCCGATACGAAATGAGACCCCCCCACCCCCACACCCCCCCGGACTTCACCTTCCTGATGACGAGTCCACCCAGGTTCACCCCTTCCCTCGCCCCCCCCACCCTTATCATAACTCACCCGAAGTGTGGTTCAGTAACAACATCATTATGAGATTGCAGAGTTCAACCCCTCTGAAATTTGTGCTTCAGTTGCGAGTCACACCGACAAAGTCACACAACTAACCCCTATCCACTGAAAAAAAAAACACCATTCACCTGGCCCTCCATCTTCCCCTTGCCTGAGTCACAGCTGTGTTTACCCCTCTGCGTAGCAATTACCTCACACCCCTAAACACCCCCCACACAGACCCGCTGTCACCCTACCCTACCCGACCCGACCGAGTCCCATTCGTTCTCAGACCGCCCCAGTATGGTGTGCTCCCTCATTTTCGGCTTTCTCCCCCCCGAGGAGGTGCCTTCTTTTCCTCCCTCCCCCCCCCCCGTGCTGGTCTACTCGATTTCCACGGTGTCCCTTTTTTTGGTGCCGCTCCAGCTCGCTTGTCATTTGGACATTCTTTGTCGCGTTTCGACGTGGCAGACTCTCCTTTTGGCCGCTGTATTTTTTTCTCTCCCCTTTTCCCCTGTTCCAACACCCGCATTCCGACGACCCGAACCGCGTCCATCAGAGTCTTTTTCTCACAGTTCTGAGAACCTAGGGTGAGCCCCCTTACCCACTCACCACTCATGGATCCTGGAACCTCCCCAGCACGTTTTTCTCCTCCTTTTTCTTCTTTCAACTTTCACACCCCCACACACCAACAGCAAGGAAAAATCAGTTTTTTATCCCCCTTAGTAAGGCACCCCCATGTTGCAGACCCCTCGGGACCCCTCGTCTATATTTCATTCCCCTTCTTTCTCTCCTGTTTTATTCCGTCTCTCCGACCCCTTTTTCTGACCCCACTTCAAAGGCCCTTGTCCCCCTCCTCTTTTGACAAGGATTTCAGATTGCGGTGTGGCGATCCTTCTCAATGCCCGAGACATTGTGCTTTTGCCTCATATTTTTCCTTGCTTGGTTTGGTGATGTCAGTGACAACTGTTTGAACCTAATCTTGATCTCCCCATCATCAATGTCCCGTCTTTTGCTATATTCTGTCGGTGCCTACCTAGATCTTCCCCCCTCTGTCGTCGATGCCCTTTTATATCTTTCAAGCGCCACTTGCGAAAATGATGTCTTCGATCATGCTCCCTTTGATGATGATTTCTCTAGTATGAGTTTCGTACCAGGTGAGGTTTTCCTCTTTAACATACTCCTTCCCCACACCTCCTGGCTTTAGGAAAAATCTTTTCCACCCCCCAATTACCTACCTCCTTTGGGAGAGTACGACTCCCTTTTTGGCGACTTTCTTTCCATTTGTTCGGAATACCCGGGTCAGGAGGGCCGTAGATGAGCTATCGGGCCACCTCCCCCATCCTTTCCCTTCAGATGAGTCCCTCTGATTCTGATTCTTTCTTATTGACATTTTTGAAGGACCCGAATTTTGGCTCCCCACTTTCCTCCGGAAGTGGATTCTTTGAGACCACTTCCCTCCTCCCTTTCAGAGGATTGTATGCTTTCTTATTTCTTTTCCAGACTTCCTGTTTTTTGTCTCATGCGTGTTTTTTCCCCCCCATTAATTTTGATCTTTTTTTTTGACGCCCCCTCTCCTCTCCTCCTTAACAACAAAGTCTTTCCGCGTCGTGCCGCGGCGACGCGACGGTACATCACTCTTCCTCCTCACGTCTGTTTTCCTTCCGGCGGAAGAGATTCAAAAGTCCTATTTCGGCGGCAGAGTGTCCCCACTAAATACGATTTCCCCTTCCCCTTTGGTTCATTCTTCGGCCAAAACATCCCAGCCAGATGTCGCTTTATCATTTTCCAGTGTTTGTGAGCCGTACCCCCCGATCCCCTCCCCCCGTGGGTCCAAGGTCCGTATCCCACGTCAAACCTCCTCTTCCCCCCCCTTTTTCGAGTCTCCGGTCTCTGAACCATTTTTATATTTTTTTTTCTTACAGGATAGGTTGGAGTTCCTTTCTACCCCGACCCCCCCCTATGCCCCTTACGAGATACGACACGATTCCCCTTGGCCCCCCCTCCTTTTCGTCCCCTGATGCCGATTCTTTTTTCGTCCCTTCCCCTCCCTTTGAGTCTTTGCCTGGTGTCCACGCCCGCAGGGCTATATAGATGAAGTAGGAGGTGACCCCGTCTGTGTACGAAATTCCACAAACCCCCCTCTATTTTTTTCATTGCCCCCCACCCACCCCCACTTCCTCTCTGGGTTTAGTCACTTCGGCTGGCATCTTCATATGATTCGTTAAGCTTCCCCAACTTGACCTGTTCCAGATCGCGGTTTTTCCCATACACTCCCCCCTTCTTAAAGGACTCTCAAGACGCCCCCTTCGCCACACCAGGGTCTTTCCCCTTCTATGTTTCTTCACGTGGAAATTTGTTTGATTCCTAACACGTTTTCCTTTTTCTCGACGCTTAGCCTTGTTCTGCCTTCAGGGTCCCTTACCCCCTTACCGACTCCTGCTTGTCTTTTTTTATTTATGCTTTTTACTTAAACTCGTTTTTCTCACTTGTTCACGTGGTGACATTCCACTACTGACCAAGTCGCCCCTTCGATACGTTTTTTTTCCCTTTGTTTCCCTTTTGCTCCGACAATTACTCTCTCTTTTGGGCGTGCGCTTTACGTACCTCATGGCCAAATTCCCCGACCTCAGTCTCTTTTTTTCCTTGACCCACTGCGGGAACCGTTCTTTTTTCTCGTCGACCGCC
>Ga0179591_1160543_pt1 | contig 20693 bp, 15 predicted proteins | sample CZOMad2_1_08_16f_FD_182891 | JGI IMG/M metagenome (GOLD analysis project Ga0179591, IMG submission 182891) | Vadose zone soil fungal communities from Angelo Coast Range Reserve, California, USA - CZOMad2_1_08_16fungal (PacBio error correction) | ecosystem: Environmental > Terrestrial > Soil >... | reverse complement strand
TTTCGCGCGGTGCTTATGTACCCGTGCCCTTCTTTTTTTTAACCGCCAACCACTTTCTGAGCCATCAGAAGGGATTCCCGAGCGTGGGACAGTGATGCGCCCCTCTTGAAAATCGGGCTCCGTTCTCCCCCTCGTTGATCTAATATTCATTTCCTCTGACTATAAAACGGGGCACTGATTCCCTCGTCTTCGACTGAGGATCCCTGGTCGTCGATTTTCGATAACGTGCATCTTGAGTCCCTGCTTTTTCCCTGATTTTACCGATGGAACCGGGGTGCCTTATGGTCTCCCGCCCCCTATCTCTATTGGTTGGTGTTCTTTGGTGGATACGATAAAATCACCTACTCGCAACTTCCCGCACCTTAGCATCCTTCTCCCGGTTCTTGAGCATGAATAGTGGTCTTGCGGTTTTTTCCTGCTACGTCTTAACTCTCGCCTCGTTCCCTGAATGTGCCTACCATCTGTTCGTTTTTCGTGGGACCGTTCTTCCCGCCGCAGGACGTCCCACGATTCGCGTCGGTGTGTTTACCCCCGCTCCTCGTTCATAGTCCGGGCATTTGGATTCTTACTATGTCCTTGATTATCAGGGAGTAGCGGCCGTGCTGTCTTGTCGCTCCATAGCTGACTCGTTTTAGTCCCTACTTTTTGACCCCCCTCCTCTCGATTCTCCATACTCTAGTGCCGGTTGGGCGCGTGAGTGATTCAACAGAGATCTTCTAGCGTTTTTTTTTGCGTTAAACTAAGGGGACGTTTTCCCACTGCTATCACACGCGCTCGAGATGACCCCCTTCGTCCCCGTCGTAAGGTCGCTCTTTATCCGTTCTCGAGGTCAAACTGCGCGACGTAGCTTTCCATGTCTCTCCGTTTCTCGCCTCTCTCCCTCTCTCCGACGACATTTTGTTTCTTCACTTTACTCAGAGTCCTTCGACGAACGTACCTTTTTTTGGTTCCGCTAGCATCACACCCGTCATGTTCGAACACTGCCCAGAGGCGGTTAATCGCCCTTCCGTCCTTTACCTTGCCATGTCTTTCGAGTACCCTCTCTGGATTCGGTAAGCTTGTCTCTTTTCTTACTATTCCCGTTCAAGAATAGCCGGTCTCGCTTCTGGGTCATTTAGAATTTCCCCGCGTTTTTGTTCACACCGCCGTAAGGCCCGCTTGTTTCCATGCCATCCCCCACGTGTGACGCATGACATACGATATCCCCCTCCCCCCGAGGACTAGTACAAAATTCCCTCAGGATTTTACATGAATATCAATGGGTGATCGCGACCCCCTCGTATACAGATCCCCGAGTTCCCTTCTCCCGACGCTGTTCCGTCCCTCGTTTATGATTATAGATTCTTGTAGCCTTGTAACAGGTCCTCCCTACAATTTTACACTCTCCTCTGTGCACCCCAGGTCGTCTCCCTCCTGACCTTAGTCTTGTCGGGAGTCTGATCCCATCTGTTACATCTCCCGAACCTACCTCGATGGCCCCTCAGTTCGTTTTACGACCGTCGGGCTCGGCTTTCCTAGTTTTCCCTTGCATCAGGGTAATACTTTTCTTTTTTTTTGCCGTAGTTTCCTGCGCGAGTTCTGAGCTTTCCTGCTGCGATGTTGTAGGCTTCTTTTCGCGTATTTCCAGATTTACTTCATTTTCCCCCCCCCCGCCTCTCTGGGGTATTTTCGTCTTTCTTTCCCCCTTGTCCTGCCCCTCGCATCAGGTTCCCATGCGTCGCCTGCCGGTTTTTTCGTCTTTTGAGTTATTCTTCTTGCCGCGGCCGTGCTCTGAGCCCCTTCTTGAGCCGGGGTCGCACTTCAACCGCCAAAGACCCGGCTCCTTCGCGTTTTAAGAAAAAGAATTGCTACCTAGAGTTTTTTTTCCCTTCTCGGGCCGTCGATTTCGCCAATGCCCGCTCGGTTGCTTAAGATGTTACGACCAGGAGATTGCCCCTCTAGGATCGTCTCCCCTTTTTCTGGCAGCGGATCCAAGTCTTTTGGTGAATTGAGTTGCGGTATGGGCTTTTTGTGTCGTAGGTTAGGATTGTTAGATGGTAATTTCCGGTTATTCTTCTGTCTGGTAGTACCTTTCTCCTTTTTATAATTGGACTATTATTTGCTCTTGTCCGGTTAATCCTTCAGGTGTACGTCCTATTACTTCGAAGATGTCCGGGGTCGAGGAGCCAGGTTTCCTCCGTTTCTTTTTCCGGTCCGTCCCTCGTTGTCCGGTTTTTCCTCTTTTTTTTCCCTGATTTTCCCGGTGGTCACAGCGACCGTCCCTGTCTTTTTTTGATGCCTCTCGTTCACAGCCAAGATTTCTCTGATTTGGCCTCCCGGTGTCTTTCGTTTCCGTTTGCCTGAAGAGCTCCTACGAGGCGCAGAGCCCTCTCTCCGTGTTATTCAGGGTCCTTCCCGAAGGTTCTCAACCTCCCGCCCGACTTCCTTTCCTGCCTGTTTCGCTTCCGATCCCTATCCTCTCCACCCGCAGTTCCCAGTAGCTTGTTCCCGACTGGCTGCCCCTCTCTTCCAGAGTGTTGTGTTTCGATTGGGTTTACCTTCCTGTCTCGTGAACGTCTAGCGGCCCGACCTCCGTGCCAATGGTTGTTTCCTCTGCTGCTCGCGTCACTTCTTCCTTCTCTATTTTCCTCCGTGTTGGTGTTATAGCTCTTCTCTTCCCTTCTTTGATACCCGAGCAGCTCCGATCCCCCCTCTTTTTTCAGGGCCCGCTAGTCCTCCAGTTCCCGCTCCGCGCGCCACCTCCAAATATTCACGCCACGATGTTCCTTTTCTTGAAGCAAGTCGGTCATGAGTCCGGATCAGGTTAATGTGTCGCTCGATGAACTCTCCCCTCCGTCTTTGTCTTTCGTATTTCTTCCCTCCCCTCTGATGCATAACTTTTCATCGAAACCTCCTCCGCTATTGGTTCTTTCTCAGCTCGGCGAAAAACCTTCCAGTCCCCCGTAGGCCCGGAGCCCTTTCGTCGAGGTTATTTTGTAAGCGGATCCCCCGAAAGGAACGGTCTGGATGGGCCACCCCACCTCCCTCCCTCCTCACACACGGCTCACACTTGACACCCGGCTGGAATCCACCTTTTTTCCTTCAATCCATTGCTGACAACCGGAAATACGGCGTTCCACCCTTCCCTTCCCTTGTTTTCCCCCCCCGACCGGCGGTACGAAAACCCTCCTACCTTTCAATTTTTTTTCCAGTACCCATACATTACATCCCTACCGCCTTTGAAAAAGCCAGGTCACCCCATGGCCCTAACATGCCACAAGCCGAATTGACCCACCCCTCCCCCCCCCACTGTTTTTTTTCCGAACACCACAGCCAGACCTTTCCACGACCATAATCCGCCAACTGGGCCCTGCTCCTTCCCGCCCCGTTCCCCCCCCCGATCTCTTCTCGAGAATGGATCCTCTCTCTTTCTTCTACCTCGGCTTTCCGAGCCAAGAGGCGGGGGAATGGTTTTAACTCATTGTGTGCGTACTTAAGCTCGCGCTATTATTCCCGTGTGCCTTTTGTTGTTTCAAGGCTTCTGAAAGACCCGCCTGACCTCCCCGTCCCTCCCGCCAACCTGCCCTCCTTTTTTCCACAGGCTTGCAAGCTTGATTGCAACTTTTTCCTGATGTCCGTCGGAATGTTCTCTTTTGACTTCCTACTTCCTCAGATAGAGGTTGTTACGGCCGATTCCCTCGACTTTTTCAATCTCTCCCCGTCTTCGTAAACTCGGCCACCCCACGCTTTTTCTTCGATAGAAGGCGACGGTAACTCTGACCCCTCCTTCATCTCCTCCTCTGAAGGAATATGACCCCCCGATTCTCTATTCTTTCCCAGTGTCGCCTCTATATGACAAGTCTTAGGAGTCTCCCCCTCGCGACCTTCCCGTCTGAAGTATGGTCAGGTACTTCCCTGGACTTTGGTGCCAGATTGACTCCTTTCGGTCATCCAAATGAGAGTTTCAAGTGGTCGTAAACCTTGCGCTGATTCCCCTTCTGTCTCCCCCCCTCATCGAGTACAGAAGGCCCCCTATTTAGCGAAGGCTCTCATTTCCCTCTCCCTTTTGTCGAGCCCTCTCTCTTTCCGGTTTTCATCCACTCCGTTCTGGTTTGACGCGCTTTGAGTCTTCGGTGCGGTCTCTCTCGCCATTGGTGATCCTTTATCTCTTCTCTTTTGAGTTCCGCTTTTTTTAGGAGTTACCTCCTCTATTGCCTAGATTATGTCGACCGAAGTTTATTCTTCCTTTCATATTCAGAAAGAGGTGACCCCCCATTCCCCTCCCACTTTCCCCTTTGTCACTAATTCTTAGTTTTATTTACGGTCTTTTTTCTCCCCCGGTTCTTTCGGCATGCGGTTTTATCTATTAGCGACGGTTTTCGTGCCTTTCTGATGGGAAGATCTGTCCATCCCCCCCCCTTCTTCGCTTTATCTCAGCAGATAGGTCGAGTTTTTTTCTCTTCCCCCCCCTCTCCTGAATTGAATTCTTAGCCCCGCTCGTGTATATATGGACTACGCCTACTACTTTTTGACTTTTTTTTATCGGTTAATATATTAGCGATTTTGCTTTTTTCCCCTTTTGTAGTAATTGGGTAAATGCATTTTCCAGCTACTCTGCTAGTTTACTTTAGCGCTCCAGACTGCTTCCTAACTCGATACAGATCCTCAGTTGATGATGGTTTCCGTCGCGGCTATTCTACTGGCAGCTTCTCTCCGGAAGCGATCGGACTCCGTCCCCACTTGGCACCGGCAGATCCCTCCCTATGCAAAGTTTTAGCCTTTCCTCTCTCTTGACAGGACTCCGATGCGCGCGTTTTAAACCAGAGCCCATCTCCCGATCCGGTGAACTTCTTTCTTCCGTTCAACGGCGACCAAGAACCCGGCGGTATCCCCTTCTTCCACCGCAGAGATCAGCCGCTCCCTAACACCTCCCACAGACTACTGAGACCCCCTTGCTTCGCCGTCTTCCTTTTCAGGCCCCTCCCTTTTGAATGTTGGATTGGTCTATCTCATAACAAACCCGGAGCGGTTGTGGTTGTTTCCTTTAACACAGTAAGGTCACTACAGGTAATTGAGCTACTCCGCCCTCCTCTCTCCCTCCGCCGGATGACCTTTCTTCTCTTAGCTCCTCCCATTGTGATCTCTTCTCTTTCCCGGTATCGTTCGGCGCGGGTTGCTTGCTCTCTTCCCAGCCGGTATGTAGGTCGCTGGCCACTCACTCTTGCGCTTTTTCGCCTATCGAGTATTGAGAGTCGACCCAGTTGAGGTTTTTTTGGCTTTCTCATCCCATCACTGTTCGCCCCTCTTCCCAGCAAGTCTTGTTTGAGAGAATCTTCTCCAGCCGGTTTGGCGAATTCCCTGCCCCCTTTCGCCTTCCGCCCCTCGATCGATCGTCGCACTTCGCTTGGTGTCTCTAGAACCTCCAGCAATTACCGCGATTCGTTCGTATTCTCTGCCCCTTCCCCTCTTGACCAGCGATATAAACCCTTTTCCCCTCCTCCTTTTATTTTTTTTCTCCTTTCGTCCGCGTTCTCGTCACTTACGGACCCTGAGGCGCATTTCGTTATTTTTTGACGCTTGGAACTGGTAGTGGTCCGGTTCCCTACAAATTCTTGGTTTTTTTGATCGACTACGATACTCAGTGAACCTCCTCGGAACTCAGAGTTCGAGACCTGTCAATCCCTTGGTCTAGGCGTGGTCACGGAGCGATTAGCCTATCTCCTTCCCATCCATTTTTTCCACACTCTTGTTGCCTAGTGTCGAAGTGCTTTTCAGCTCATGAAGTTCCCCCCCCTTCCTAGATAGCTTAGGATTGACGTTCCGAGCCGCTTTCATAAGTTTTGGACACCCTTGGCTCTTCTTATCGGTCTCCTATTGTACTCAGTAGGATTCCACGTGAACATTGGTCCTTCTTCCTCCCGTCGTGCCAGCAGAGCTGATTTAGTACTGATTGCCGCTGACTTCACAATACGAGATGTTGCACATCGGATCTCGGGAGTCTTTCTGCGGGCTTTTTATCCCGAGAGATCCCCCGTTTTGATTCCTCCGCTGTCTGCGTTATCCTTCTCCCTGACCATCCTTTAGACCGCATCCCCTGCCCCCGATTTCCACGCTACCTTCAGTTTCTTCCGGATCTCCAGTATCTTTTGTCCCCTTTTTTTAGCGAGAACGTTGTCAATTTTTCCATTTTTCGTGACCTTTTTTCCGCCTGCGCTCTCTCTTTCTCTCTGACTTTGTTGCAGTACTCGAGACCCTTTTCCCGAAGAAAGTTTAATCCGCGCAACCTCGTTATTTGAACAACCGTGATTGCCTCCACGCCGAAATCGTTTTTCCCAACGCTTGGTACTCCCAAACTCGCGTTCTTTTTCCTTAGTAAGGAGGCGGCACGCGTGCTCTTTATGACGATTCCCGGCCACTAGACTTCCCCCCCCGTCTCACGCTCTTCTCTGTGTACAGCCTACTGGCCGTTTTAAGCTAACACCGCGCTACCCTTTTTTTGAGTGGTACGCACACGTGCCGTCTCTTCAGAACTAGTGATTCGACCAGACTGCCTTTCCCTTTCCCCTACGTTTTTGCCACCGGTATGAAAACCTCAGCTCTGCTTGGGCTTCCATCTCCCTCTAGGTCCCCTTAGCTTTCCCCGATGCTTCGCTTTAATGCTGACCCCGCTCTACTTTCTTAGCACTCCGAGAACGTGTACGTAACCTGGCTCAATTCGCCAGTTCTCTCACCGGCTTTCTCTGACACATACCGTACGACAATGGACCTCGGCTTTTTTTGGAGTTTCTTTTTTCCTCCGAGAGCAAGAAGATCTAATTTTAGAGCTGTCTGTTTGTAGCGAAGTTTTTTCTTAGCTTAGCTCCGCCTAGCTTTCTATCTACTTATGGTAAGAGTCGAAGACGCCCTCTCATTCGATTTTCTTTTTTCCAGACCGTGAGCAGGATTCGCCTCTCTTTCACCGTGTCGTAAGATCACTTACCCGTTGCTCTCCCCTGCCATTCTCTGCCTCCCCCCTCTTTTAAGTCCGACGCTTATGAGTGGTCCCTGCGGACTGTTCTCTTGCTTTTGAGGATTCGGTCCTTTATTGCAGTTTGGTTTTCTCTTCCTCCGAGTGGTTCGGCCCCCCCCGTTCCCTCCCCTAATTCTCTCAGATTCAGCCTTCCACTCCCTTTTCTACAGGAATCGCGTAGTGAGGCTCCGGTTTATCTTTCTCCTCCCCCCCCGCTCTTTTGTGAGATAAGACTCTATAGTCTATATTTATGTTTCTCCCTGTCACGCGAAATGTCGGTCGTGTCGGTTGAAGTTCTTTTTCGTTCTTCTTTGTTGCAGGATGGGTGTTTTAGGATTGATCTTCTTTTTTTTTTTTTTCTTTTTGCACGAGGCTTTTTTACAAAGGTATGATGTTCATTATTCTCCTCTTCGGTTTGAAGGTCCGGTTTCCGTTTGTGTCATCCTGGTGACGGTGTTCCTGCTTTCAGGTTTAGAAGGTTCCGGTTTTCCTCCTTAGTTACGGTTGTTTTTATTTGTTGTCCGTGTTTTATATTTTTCCGGGTGCAGTCTGTAGGTTTTTTTTTCCCAGTCTCCCTGGAAGTTTCTGTCTAAGATAGGGCCCCCAGACCGGCTATAGGGCCCCTTACGAATGGTCCCTCCTCGGGGCTAACGAGACGCATCGCCGGCCCGCTCCAGAGCTCGCTTTCGTCGCTTGAGTGTCTATAAGAGAGTCCCTTTTCCGGACCGCAGATTTCCCCGTGCCGCAGGCCCCGACTAGCGACTAACCCTGCCCCTTTCGATAGGTTCTTTCGAGGGACAGACTGGCCGCGACCTTACAGTTTTCTTTTTTTTGATTGATTACCCGTCTTCCTTCTAACCTTTCGCTGCCGGACCGCGGGGGAAAACTGGGCCGGCTTTTTTATACCGCGGCCGCTCTCCCCCTCTCTCGCTTCCTCTTTGATGATAGGTCATCCATCAGTGTTGTTGTCTGATCTCTCGCTTTTTTTTTTTATTCCCGCGAGTCCGTATTGGTCGTTTAAGAGCGGGAGCGATCTCGCCGTTCGCCTGAGGTTTCCTTTTCCAAATACGCCAAAGAGCCGGCGCTTCTCCTTCTGTATCCCCCCGTACACTTCTCCGAAGTTTCCTGTTTTTCCCTTTCTTCCCCTTCGGACTGCCAGCGCTGAGGTCGTACCGTTAGGTAGTTTTTGAGGCCCCGTCTTCCTCTACCCCTAAGGAACGTCCCGAGTTGGGAAGAGTGAGCTCCCCCCCCCTTTACAGTGAAGGCACCGTTTGTCTTTCAGCGAGCTTTTTGTTTGTTCCGTGCGTCTCTCCCAACGACCCAGGAACTTGACGCTGGTTCAAACCTCCCCTCCTCCCTTGAAACCCTTGACTTTTTCCCTTGGACTTACACCCGGTTCCTGGACCTCGGCTGAAAACGGACAGAGGAGGAAACTACCGGCTTCCCCTGACCCCCCTGCGTTTCTTCCCCCCGTCGACCTGGCCCCCATGGCCCAGCTTCCTCCTCCCGTCCCTTTCCCCGGTTTCCGTTTGAAAAAGACACAGCGGCACCATTCACTCCCGCAAGGACGACAAGGACATTGACCCCCCCCGCTCCTTCCCCCCCAACAAGTCAGCTGTCATCCAGCACTCATTTTCCATGGCAGGTATCCGGTTCGAAGCAATTCGTCAAAGGACCATGATCTCCTGGCTCGTTGATGTAGGACCTCTCCCTCACGATGATCTTCCCTTTGCAAGATTTTTTCGTTCCTCCTAGAGAGTTCATTATGTTACCTGGTTGGTGGGCAAGGTGGTTTGCCCACGGAGCGATTTCCCCAACTAAGACCAGACTGGCACCACTCAAGCAAAGAAGCCAACCTCCGGCCCCGCTCATCCCTTTTTTGACGTCGGTTGTGATTTTCTCTTTAAGGATCTACGGGCGCGCTTTTTTCAATGACCCTTCCTAGAGTTAGTCTCTCTCTTCCCGGTCTCCCCCATTCTTTCCCAGATAGACTGCCGACGCAGGACTCTCCAATATTCCTCTCCTCTCCGGCCGTCCGGACCCCCGCAGAACGACGCGTATAACCCCCCCCTCTCTCGAAATTCGATTGCGTGCTCTTCCCTTCTCTCTTCACAGCCTTTTTTGACACCCCTCTCTTTCCTGAGGAGACTTTCTCTCCCCTTGATTTTTTTTTTCCCGTCGTAACGTTTCGCTCTGAGCCTCAGGGCTAACGTCAGGTGGCTCCACATCCCCAGCCTGCCGGCGCGAAGGGCTCTTCTCGCTTTTTTCTTTGAGATTCCGCAGACTATGAGTGCAGCTGTTCTTTTCTCGCGGTATACGAGTTGCCGTTGTCGCGATTCCTTGTCCCTCCCGCACTTGTGAATCGCGGCTCGTTTGCGCTTTGTTCGTGCTTTTTCTTCCCTCTACACTGAGCAGCTATACGGCCTCTCCTCTCCCCCACTTTTAGTCCCAAGCCAATCTTACCCTTTTCCCTCCGACAAAGATTTAAGAAGGTTGATGAAATTTTTTTTTTTTTTTTTCCCTTTTTTTCTCCCTTTTTGTTTTCCTCACATCCTTTAACCCCTCTCCCCTCCCCGCGGGCGTCTTGTGTGTTACGACGTTTTCCTCCGTTGTTCTCCTTTAATCGAATTATCCCTCAACCTTCTTCTCTTACTCTTCTCTATTGAGGCGATGTCAGATTACCCGCTCATGGTCCATTAGCACGTTCGCTCTCTCTGGATTATAGGACTCCTCTCCCCTTTTTTTTCTCTTTCTATCTATTCTTGATCGTTGGTTTCCTCTCACGAAGCCTTCGTGATTCGATCGCCCCAAAGAATCTAGAGACAGTACCCCTCTCCTTTGTTCGAATCACGGATTGGTCAGTCGTCCTCTACTACAACGATCCTTTTCTTGCCGCGTGCGTTCTTTTTTAAACGTACAGCCTCTCATGTCCCCAGTTTTCGAGAAGCAATATCTGACCAGGTCGACGCGAGCTTCTTTCACCCCCTCGACGATGTTTCTCAGGGTGAATAGACGTCCGGATGACCCTCTCCCCTCACGCTCTTAAGTATTACCCCCGATGCGTTTGTTCCCCCTCCGGTTCCCTCCAAGACAAAGATCTCCTCCTTCTCTCCTCTTTTTTGATATGTTCTTAATGATTCCTTTTTTGTGTGGTAGGGATGACCAAAAAACCCTCGCTTCTTTTCGTGAACTCCTAAACGAGTAAGAGCGTCCTCCCCCTGATCTCATCCTTCTTTCCTGACCCTGCCAGTTTACTACCCCCCCTCCCCCCCTCTTCGTACCGCCCTTTGAAATTGCCACCGGTGCCGGCTCTTGTGAAGCGGGCTCGAGCCATTCGCGGTCTACTTAGTGGTTCTCCGGTCACACTCGAGTGCTGAGTCTCTCTCGAGGCGGCTCGTCTGGAGAAATTGCGGTTTCAGCGCGTTTCCCCCCCCTTCCCTCCTGCGCACCTCTCTCCCGTGTCATTTCCTTTTTTTTTGAGATCTAGAGATTTTTCCTTTTTTTTTGGTCACGGCTCCGCAACGGTCGCCCACTCACCTCCGATCTCCCCGTCGCATCCGATTTTCCGATTCGCACGCCTATTCTGGTACTCAAAGGGTCGCTTCTCTCCTGCAGTCTTGAGCGTTTCACTGGTGGCCCTTATCCCAGCTCGTTTCCTGTCTGACGGAGGTCTACTATCACTTTATCGGATCTCATAGAGGCGACGTCGTTTTTGAACCGGGTCCTTGCCGGAGTCATACTGGTTTCCCGTACCCCCACAGTCGGTGCTTTGTTATCTCTCCCGATCAACTAAGAGTAAGCATGCCACAGCCGACCTTTTATAGTTGCTTCGCATCATCGTTTTTCTTTTTCGGTGTTCCAGCCACGGCGGTAGTCATAGACTCTTTTCCTCCCTTCTGATACAAGCCTTGGTCCTTTTCTCTTGAGTTTCTACTCTCCGGCCTCCCAGGATGCAGCCCCGCCTTTGTTGACCGCTATCTTATTGTCTTCTTCAGAGCCCTCGAATTCCCTTTTCATCAGTTGTAGCCCGTTTTTGCCAGTGGTCGTCGTGTTTTCCCTCTTTCCCCCCTCTTTCTTCGTGGTAGCGGACGGCATCCTCCGTTTCCTTCCAGAGGATCCGTGCGCCGGCTCCTTTGCCCCCTTTGCTTTCCTCCCAGCTGATTCCGCTCCCTTCCGTGCTCGTGACACGTTCCTCCTTTACACCACCGTCGCCACAACATCTTTTGCGCCTTACGAAACGTAAGTTCCCCCTTCTCCCCTCCGAGGGTCAATTTCGAACCGTCTCCTGTCCCTGCGCTCTTGGTCTCCGGACCTACCGAGAAGCCCTCTAGTTCCCGCCTATTGCTTTCCTTTTCATCGAGTCCACCTCCGCCGAACAGGCTTCTCCCCTCGTAAAACCTCCTGCTGAACGACCCCGCGGTTGAACGAGCCCCGAGCAAACCTCTCCGTCCCTCTCTTCGTCCCCGCCTGTTAGGTTTTCCTTCCCTTGAGGCAACTGCTTCGATATTTCTTCCCTCTGAATTAAGGATACAGTTCGTTTGGACACCTGATCTTCTTCGTCTCGCCAAGTAACCGCCCCGCCCCCGCTTTCTTTCGTTATTCACTCTCACGTGAGAGACAGAAAGACACGAATCGGACCGCTTCCACCCCCCCCCCCGTAGAACTATCGCTCCCCTTTTAGAAAAACTGAATTATAGATGCCGGGACTCGCGCCCCCTCGGTATTGGAGCCCTTTTAGTGCGTCTGCGATAACTTTCCGCTTCTAGAATGTTATGACTTTCTTTTTCCCCTTTCACTAAGACGGGGCTAACCTCTCCAGGTTCTAAATTGATGTAATCAGGGCACAAATTCGTCAGAATGTTCCCTCCCTTCTTTTTGGGGCGTTGATTAGCGATGAAGATCCGTTTCCTTGGAGCTCTAGGATATTTCCCTATTCGGATTCGAGTCCTTTAACCGAGTCGAGGATCGGCTTCTCTAGCTTCCTTTCGATTTAGTAAGAAGGAGCGTGCTATTTTGGTGCCCGATTAGAAGGTTTTTTTTCCTTTCTGCCCTTCCCCTGTCGGACAGTTCAACACCGCGATCTCGCCAGGTAGGTCAGCATTAGAAATTTCTTCCTTCCCTCAGGCCTTCCTTTGACCTTTGATGTAAATTGACAGGACGGTTTCGGTCGGTTTTGTCGGCGTCCGTCGGCGCGGCTGTCTTACCTCCATCGCGAGAAGTTTTTTCTTTTAGAAAACGTTCCTCCCTCTCAGCCCCAGCTATTAATTGCTCCACTATTTTTTTCCGTCCAGCCTGGTCCTCATTGCCCCCCGTTCGGGCGCTATCCGCCTTAGGGATCGTAAGATCCTCTATCACTGCTCCCTGTGAGATTTATGTAGTACTCGACATCCCTTCTCCTTGTATTCTCGTGTCTTTCTTCACTTTCTGGTGCTGTTACAGCGGATATTGTTTTATTTCTTTTGAATGTTTTCTTTTTCCCCTTCTTTTTTTGGGTTGGTGGTTTGTTGGGCACTTTGCTTTTGTCACATGCTTTCTGACTCGGATGACCCTTCGTCTTAGTCCGCTTTTACGTTGAAATGTATTCCGTGTTTCCTTTGCTTTCCCTCTTTTTAAGGTTTCAAGACCCTTTGAACGGATGCTAAGTGGACCCTGCGGCTCAACTCATACGATCCAATGTGTCGCTTTGTGGGGACCCTGTGTTTTACAAGCGTGGGTCAGTCCCTTACGCGGGTGTACCTCTATTGTACTGTTGGTTGTGTCCCCAGCTCTTTTCAGTCTCTGGGGACTGTTATACGTCGGACCCATGAACCTCGCGACTGCTTTCCCCCCCCCGTAAAGCCCCCCCCCCCTTTTTTCAGAATTTGGCAGAACGCGGCCGATTATGTTTTTTTGTTAGCCAGTTAATGATAGGTTTTCGTTTTTCGGATAATACACTCTCTCTTACCAGTGACTCCCTCCCCTGATTCGGAAAACCCTCTATCCCATGTCCCTCCGACAGCTCGGTGCATCCTTGAAAGCCTTCCTCCTGCAGAACGAAAGAGTGGGTTTTCGACCCGGTTCTTTTTCACGTCTTCTCTTGCGATATTCGCCGATAAGAACCTGAGTGACCCCTTCGTGGTCTCTTTGATGATGAGATGTAACACCCCCCCGATATCTCGTTCTCTTATCTTTTTCCTCCTCTCGTTGTTTTGTTCTATTCCCCGATCGTTTGATTCCTTTAGATTACGTTCCTCCACTCTTCAGACCCCTTTTCGCCCGATCTCCTCAGTTCGACGAGAATCTTTTCTTTTTCTTCATACTCTAAACTAACCAGATGTTCCTTGGCGAGCAAGTAGCTATCTCCTTACGCCTCTCCACAGCCTTTTCATTTGATCGTTTTAGCAGTTTCCTAGAAGCCCTCTGAGGTCGCCACGTCGTGGCCTCGCCTGCTCACCCGGCGGAATCTTCCCCCTTTTATAAAGCTAGCTTGGTATTGAACTAGATAGTTTCTCTCATCTAATGGATCCACCGCCAGACGAACAGTTGAAGGACCTTTCTTCCCATCACCCTACAGTATCGGTGCTGTGTCTTGCCTGCCTTTTTTTTTCAAAATCCCTGTCCAGGTTTCCCCACAAATCCCCCGTCCCCTACCCCGCAACTAGGTTTCCAACCCCCTACCCTTCGCACCCCCGTGGACCCGTGGTAAATCTTTCGTTCCCCGCCTGATTACAACCGTTCCAAGCGAGAAATGCACATTTTGCCCTTGCCCCTCCCCCCAGACCTGGCCCACCATTTTCGAAATGGCCATCCTCATACCGGGACACCTGACCCCCCCCAAGCGTCCCCCCCCCGACGTCACAATGAACCCGTACACCAAGACCCCCCCCTCTCCCCTTCACCCAGAATGCTCCCTACGAAAACTGCTGCACTCCCTGCTTTGCCTGACCACGTTCCCCTCCCCCTTATATTTAGGACATTGTGTCTTCAGATCCTTTTTAGACCCGGTTCGATGAGACTCTTGTTGGGTTGCATTGGTTTCAAACCGGCCGGTCCTTTTCCGACTTTTCGTCTCCCTTCTCTCTCTTTTGTTCAAGAACGAAGAAGTTCTTTCCCCCAACTTCCCCGCCACCCGGCTCTCAAGGCTGACCCAGGACCTTTTTTCCCTGAGCCTTCTCCTCTCCGGATCCTTTTCCGCTTCTTTTTGAACCAGTAAAGGACTTCGTCCCTATCTTTTCTCGTCTGAAGTACTCTAAAAAGGCACCCCCTCCCTCTCCTGCTAGGCTTTTTTTCTAAGCCCGTTCACTTGTATCTCCCTCTTCTTCCTCCTTGACCGCTCATCCTTGACGCGGACACCATGTCGCCGGCTACCATGTCTTCCCTTTTCCGTGTGTTTTTTAACGCCTGATAAAGCACCTAACCGTTTTTTCCCTTTCTTCACGACTGTGTTGCCGCTTCCGCCCTGAGAAGGTTGGCTCTTTTTAACTTTGCGATTAAGCAGATAAGGTATGAAGCCGCTTTTTTCGCTCTCCTTTCGTTCCTTTCATATTTCTCGTCCCGCTCTTTTTCGCGATTTACGTGCGTCTTCATTGTGTTTATCCCCCTTTCCCTCGCTATGTCGACGGGGAAGATTTTTTTTTTTGATGGACTTTCCATTTTTTTTTAACACTTTTCCCTTCTTGCTTTTCCAGCTTGCGAGGGAAGACGCTTTTTCTCTGGACTCATTTAATTTTTGCATCTTCTTCTCGCCCTACGACGAGATTGGGCCTTCTACAACTTTGGCCATTACTAATCAAAAGATCCCGGTCGTTGTTTACGCCTGAGCCACTTAATTGTTTTTTTATGCGTTTCCTCCGCGGCGATCTTTTTCTTCATTTCTTTTTCTAGAAGGGACATTCTCCTCATTCCCTGCTCGGAAGTTTTCTTCGGTATTGCACGAACAGGATCGTCCTTCTTCCACCTCCCGTACGAGGTCGAGCTTCTCCCCCTCCCCCCGAGACCTGGACCTTCCACGCAGCCTCGTGAACTTCTCTAGTCTACCTGTCCGCCCCTTCGTTGTAGGATTCGTAATCTACGATGCGTTTCTCTCCTTCTTTTTCTCCTGGCGAAATCCAGTTCTCTTGCCGGTGATTCCCTCTCGCCGATCCAAGTAAGACGATTTCCCTCGTTTTCCTCCTTGGTGCTCGAAGTCGCGATCAGTAAAACTATCTTTTGTGCAGTCTGACGCTCCGCTCCCCCATTGCCACGTACGTACGAGTACACTTTTCGATTCTCGTCCCTCGCTTTTCCTTTCCTTTGGATATATGAGCGCCCCCGTAGTAACCCCCCCCTCTCTCTTCTCTCGGTCAGGAATGAGAGTACACAGGTACCTGCACTCACCTGGATGGTATATCAGGCTGTAAATGACCCCTTGATCCTCCTCCAGCCGCGAGGCACCACACCTCAAAGAACAACGATGAGTGAGAGGGTCTGTGGTGTTCGGGGTCTCGGGGCTGGCGACTCTGCTCAGCGTGCTCATTTAGTTCCCTGTGAAAGCTTTTGTTTGCTGTGTGTATACGCCTTTCCCCCCACCGAGTTGTTTTCGGGAAACATTCCGGTCCCTCCCCGCTTAAAGCGCGACCTCCCCTCTTTGCGCAAAGTTTATTTCTCTCCGGCTCCTCCCCTCCCCTCTCAGTTTTTTAGCAGTAACTGTGTAGATCCCTTGTTGCTGCCGAAGTTTTTTTTAGCTAGCGAACTTAGACGTCGAATGTTTCTTTTATCTAGTCCACAAGTTTTCTACGTATTCTCATTGGGATCTTTAAGTTGCGCTCTTTTTTCTCCCCCCGCATTCCCCATTATCTTTTACCCCTTTCCCAGACTTTTTCGTTTTCGACTGCGCCATTTTTGGTTCACTGGCCGCGCCGCCTTTTGCGCCCTATGACCAGAGCGCGCTGCTTTGGCCCCCTAGTCACCTCTCCTAGATAAGGTGCTTTCGCCGCTCCCTCCGCTTTGTCCGATTTATTTTTGCATGCTCCCCTCTGTCGAATGGGATCGCGACGCGATCCCGTTTCACTTCTTTTCTCTCTCTGATTCGAGTTGAAACCGTCGTCCCCGTAGTTTCCAAGGATCACATTTGTTAGCTGTTTGTTTTGTTTTGTGTGTGATTTTTTTTTTCTTTTTTTAGCTCACCTAATCACCCTCCCTTTAACCGTCCCCATTCTCTGTCTGCCTGCTCTCCGTTTTTTTCTGCATCCTTTGTGTAGTGGGCTTGTCATTGAACGGAGGAGATCTTTTTGCCCTTCTTCGAATACCCTAAGGTGCGGTTATAGTGTCGTTCCTTGCTGTCACAGTCCAATCTGATCGCAGTCTCTTTGTTTTGCTCCCGCTTCAGTCTTGGAGTTTTACCATTTCGCGGAGTATCTTCCCCTTTCCATTTTTTTATTTTCTTTTCTCCTCGATAAGGAGCCTTTGGTAGTCAGCCTCGCCGGACCAAGAATCTTATTTTTCTCTTTCTGATTTTGCGCTTACTTCGCTCTTTCTCACCTAGTCTTGCCAGACCGACTTGCCCCTTCGTGGTCATCACGGTCGTGTTCTCCCTCGGAGCCACTTTCCCTCAGAGTTTCTCAACCGGCCGACAATCCTCTTAGTTTTTTTGTAATCCCCTATCTCCCGGGGTTTTAAACATCAGCCCGCTTGAGGACTGTTCCCTAGCGAGTTTTCTATCCCCAAAGTCAAGACCTGTCTACTCCTATGACTGACCTCCCCAGGGTTGTGTTCTCCTGGCAGTGGGTTTTTTTTTCTTTGCCAGCTAGCTGAGAGCAGGTTTCCTCATAATCACATCCGAACTTTTTCCCCATTGCGTTGGGTCACTTTTCCCTCGGCAGAAAAGCGAATCCGAAAGTCAGTTACCACGCACGTGGAGATTGGGCTTACGGACTGGTGTCCGATATTGTCGGTTCCGGCATCCTGATGTAGGTAGCCGAGAGTATTCTCCGTTATTTCCTCCCCCGACGACCCCCTTGGCTTCCTGCTATAGTGATCAAAGCCACTGTGCGATGAAATCAAAAGCTCTCGCCCCTTGACTTTCTCTCTTCCCTCGATTGGAGACCCGGTCCCCAATGAATCGCGTCTCATCTCACTATCAGTATCTTTATCCCTCTGACCTGTTTTTTTCAGATAGCCTGAACCCGCTTGTTTAGACCCACTGTCTTCCCACGAGGCGCAACTCACTACTTGGTCGTCCACCTCCACCTTTTATAACTGATGTCGTGCCGGCCCCCCGTCTGTCGCTCCGGAAGCTGGTTTTTTTTTTTGACTTTGTCCCCCGAGAACGCCGTCTGAGACTCTTCTCTTCGTGACCCCTGGTATCTCTCCTTCTTGGCTTATATTTTCAGAGTCTATACATTTATTTTTTTTACTGCATAGGATCCTTTGAGTCGTGCAGTAGTTTCTCTTTTTTTAAGATCTCTTTTAGCTTCGCTACTTTGACCCCCTTTTAAGCTTCCATTTCAACCCTCCTATCTTCGAACGGTAGCCCCCCTCTTCAGCGACTTACAAGTTTCCCCTCCCTTGCCGTTTTTCCTCCGTGCAGTTAAGGTCGCGGCCCTCTCCAGGTGTATTCCATCTCGCTATTTTTTTTGATCTTTAAAATAAACAAGATAAGTTTTGCTAGCGATCTTTATGTGACTCCCATCTATTGCCCCTTTCCCTGCGAGTCTGCGCCTCGGCGTCCCCGAGTTAGAGCGATAGGAGCTCTATGTCCTTTTTCTCTCATGAGAGTCGTCTTACGTCCCCGTCGATGGCGGTTTTTCGGAAGTCTTGTGGTATCCTGCTTCTTGGTTTGGCTGTTTCTTCCTTTCGTACTTTTTTTTCTCTGGTGCCAGCTTTGTGTGTCCTTTCCGGTCTTTTTCTTTATGTAACTGTATTCGGAACCCTCCGGTCTTTGGTCGGCGTCTTGTGGGTGGTCCGTCTGTTCAGCTTTTAACTGTTACCGGTATGCGGTTTGCTCAGAAGGATACGTGTCCTCCTTTTGTCCTTGTTGTAAGTTGTGGCCGTTTTCTACTCCTGTGAGACAAATTAGTTCTTCGAGTGTGGTCCAAAGATCCAGTTTTTGATTCCTTTTTCCTTTCCCCTGCGTTTTTTAGGCTCATTGTAAAGCTGTGCATGTTTTTCTGCCTCCTGCTCGGTAATCTAGAGTTCATGGTAGGTCACTTTTCATCACGATTCCCTTCCCCTTTCGCGCGGCTGGATTCCTGTCTTTCCGACCCTTTAACTTTATGCTAGGGAAGTAGTTTCGACAGTCGCCTTTAGCTCAGCGTGTCGTCTCGTTGATCGCGACGGTCGGCGAACGGCTTTTTTTCCGGCGACCTGCGGTCCCTCCGGTGTTGGCGAACTGCGCTTGCGATCCCTCTCCCCGAGATCATTATTTTTCCCGTGTTTGTTGTTTGAGTGAGACTCGACCTCCTTGGATAGTGTGATTCGCGTGATCTTTCAGATGCAGACCTCCCGCCGCTTTTTCGTTGCAGTTCTCCCGTCTCCTTTACCCCCTTCAACCTCTAACCCTCCCCACCAGAGTCCCGTTTTTTTGCAATTAGTTATTTCGAAGTGAGCTCGCGTCATTTTCCCTGTGGATCGTTTTCTTATGTGAAGTTGAGTTCTTTTTTTACGTTCTCCCCCCCTATGTGCTTTTTTTAGCTTTGATGGAAGCTACCCTATTAAATACTGGACGCCCTATCGGCTCTGGCCCCCCCTTGTTATTTTTGACGCGTGACGGTCTCGGTCTCTATTTTGTTTTGGTCCATCGACCGGCCCGTCAAGGCGCTGGTAACCCACACGCGACCCCTCCATTCCTTTCCCACCCACAGTTTACAAACCGGTGGGACAACCGGACCACCTTTGGAAACCCGTGACTCTGGCTTACACCCCGGCCTAAGGATTCCAATGGAACATCCGTTTTTTTTTTTTTTTCCACCTTCCACCTATAGGGTAAACCGACCCCACTTCCGACTCACCCCTTCCTCGACATACCGGACATCCTACTCAAGGGCCCTGTGAACAAGCAATCGTCCCGAGATGCCCAACCCCAGTTCTACCGGCACAATTGCTCCCCCCCACCGTAACTTTACAAAAGAATTTTTTCAATGCCGACCGCCGCTGCCCCCTTTCGGACAGGACTTCCTCCCCCCCTCCCTCGACAGAGAGACTGATTTTAGTCGATCTTTAGTCCGAGGCCTTGAACTCTAGGTGGAATACCTCTTCTATGTCCGTCACCCTGTCCCCTTGCTTCCTTTGTTCTTTGTGTCTTTGGAGAACGAATCGTCTGGCGCTGTGACCCCCCTCCCCTCAACCGAGCTCCGCACCATTTTCCCGACCCGCGAAGGTCCCCCTTATGTAGTAGTGCCCTGCCTTGTTCCTACTTTACGTCTCCCTTTTTTATAGATGAGTTCACTCTCCCTTTTTTTCAATGAGAAGATCCAAAAACTCGGCACCAACGCATAGTCCCTTAGCTTCCGCCCCATGCCGCCTCCCGGCGCACATAGCCTAAGCCACTGACTTGGACCCGCTCAGCTTTTTTACCCCCGCCCTCCAGGTAGACGAGTTACTTGAAAATCGATCTTGGGGTTTATATCCAGAACGCCCGACAACGCCGAGGTCCATGGTCTTGGTGGACCACGTCGGTTGACCTGCGTTTTTACGTTTTTTTTATCTTCTTTTCCCTTACACGTTCCCTCATTCAGGCACGTGGTTTCCCTCCATTCTCGAAGCCGGGCACGATTCCCTACTCAGTTGGTCAAGATCATTTTCGCGATCCGCCCCCTCTCGAGTGCCTGTTTCCTCCGGTATCGAGGTTCGACGATTTTCCCCTCGAATGGAGTCGTGCTCGCGCACTTTGTTTTCATCAACCGGATCGTCCTCTCCCTTCGGACGCGTTACTTCTTCGGTTTTCTTATTCTGGCCGGGGTCCTACCCCAGAAGAAAAATTCCGTTTTTCCCCCGAACACCACTCTCATTCTTTACCTCCCCTTGTTTAGAGTGCTTAACCCGTTTCTTCCCCGTTAACGTGTCCTTCCGACGGCTTCTTCTTTCTGCTTCGGCCGGGGCCCCTCCTATATAGCTTTTTTTGACTCTTCTCCTTTCCCGGTCGTTCGCTATCACCACCGAGAAGGACACTTTTCCACGTATCTCCTCGTTCGGAAGTCCTTGGCGTTGTCGCGGTTCTCTCAGACCCCCCTCTTTTTGTGCTCTCGGTTAGTAGCTGGATTAGGAAGTGATCTCCTCCTGTGATAACCCGAGCCCTTCCGCCTTCACGCGTTATTTGTGCCCTCTTCGCTTTGGGTCCGTCGCCGTGCAATTCTTAGCTTTTCCAGCGAAGCGAAGCCCCCAGCCCCTTGAATGCCGACCAGCTCCGCTGACCCTTGGATCGGATGAAGGAAAGGAGTACCCCCACGTTGGAGCGCGCTCTAAGTTTTGTTTGAACCCTCCGTTTTTTTGTTGCGTTTTTATAATGTACACACATTTTTTTTTTTACACTCTTTTCCCCCAGTTCTATTTTTCTCCAATTTGCCTTCCTGCTCGTAAGAAGGTCCACCTCCAGCCCGGCTAGCCTTGATGTCCACGTAGAGCTATCGCCTTGCTAACACCTCCAAAACCTATTTTGCTCCTCCGGAGGCCGTGCTTTTTCCTTTTCAGGCCCGGTCTTCATCTCTACCCCTCACCCTCTCCTTTTTTTCTTGTGTCCACTGAGGAACTG
>Ga0179591_1429828_pt1 | contig 20702 bp, 20 predicted proteins | sample CZOMad2_1_08_16f_FD_182891 | JGI IMG/M metagenome (GOLD analysis project Ga0179591, IMG submission 182891) | Vadose zone soil fungal communities from Angelo Coast Range Reserve, California, USA - CZOMad2_1_08_16fungal (PacBio error correction) | ecosystem: Environmental > Terrestrial > Soil >... | reverse complement strand
CTTTTTTATTAGGGGGGATTTTTTGAGGGCAAATTGGCCAAGGGGGGAAAAGCGCCCGGTCCCCCTTTTGGGATTCCAGTATTTACCGCGGGCCCAGGTTTTTTCCCCCCTCGGTAAAAAACCCATTCTTTTTAAAGACGCCGGGGGGGACCCAGCCAGGGCGGAACATGAGACCTGCGTTCCCCCCCCACCAAAAGGGAGGAAACCGCGTTTTTTCCCGAAGAGTCGTCCGGCCACCTGGACCTGCTCAATCCTTTCTCCTACGTGTCACCCAACAAAAACCTATACCGCCCAAAAAGGGGTCCTCTTTTACGGAGATTTTAGGGGGGGGGAGGGGAGCTCAGGTGTAAAAAGAATCTTTTCTTATTCCCCCCCTTTTTTCCCCCCGAGGATTCGGGACTTTTCCTCCCCCACACGTGGGAGATAGGGGAAAGGGGTTTTTCTCTTTTCCCAAACCTCCACAGACGAGGGGGGAGGAAGGAAAAAGCTGTTTTTCACAACAAAAAAAAAAAAGAGAAAAACCCAGAAACCTCCGAAAACGACCCAGACCCTCCCCAAAACAGGGGAGGGGGATCCCACCCCCCGTTTTTAAAAGTGGTTAATCCCACCCCCTCTTCTCACAACAAGAAGGATTAGGCGCCCTTGGAACAGTAGAATTGTGGTTCCCTTTGGATTTCCACGGGATCGTGAAAGGCGGTGTCTTTTCTTCTCCGCAGAAACAAAAACCTCCCGTCGAGGAAGATTACTTCCATTTACCGCCTTTGTCTCGGGGGGGAAAAAAGTGATCGTCTGGCGTCCCCCCTCCTTGCGAAAAAATTTTTCCTCCGTCGGAGCACGCCAACACTCTTTCCCCGGCGGGATAGGCGGGATCCTCCCCCCTCCATTTTCCCCAAAAATGGTTAAGGGTTAGGAAATAGCCTTACCCTTTCCCACAGACTGGGGGCCCCCAAACTGTTCGTTGTTCCCCTTTTTCAAAGCTGAAAATCCTCTGGCTCGGGGGCCCCCGCCGGGCCTCGTTTCCCGCAAAAAAAAAAACCTTCTTTTTTTTTTTTTCCGCCCCGAGGGGGGGGCACGAGGGGCTCCTACAGCACAAGGGGTCTCGGAATCGGCTTTTTTGCCCCGCTCCGCAGGGGAACTTTTCTTTCATTTCCCCCTTCGAAGCACCCACCCATGGGGGCCTTCTTTTTCGCGCCAAAATCCACAGATCTCTCCTTCTTTTCCCCTCTTTGTTGTGAAAGGGAGGGGGGAGGAATCGTTTATTTTCCTTTCCCCCCGCTCCCCAATGTGGTGCTCGGGACAAAGGGCAGGGCTTCTAAAAGTCATTTGCGGAGCGCTTTCTGGTAATTTTCCTTCCCGGGGGGACTCTTCGTTGGTTTTAACTTTCCCCTTCCTCTTCAAAAAGACAGGTTGAGGGCCCTTTTTCTTTCCTCGGGGGCGGAGGATACGAAGCCTTTAAAGTTCTTCTTGAAAGGGCCCAAAAAAGGGTCCTTTTTCTTCCTTTTTTTTACGGAAGAAGGTTTTAGTTTGATTTTTTTCTCTTGGGTCAAGAACGGTTGAGGGGCTGACTGGGGGAAGAGGATTTCCTCTTCTCCCTCTTTTTTTCTTAGGAAAAGGGGGTAAATCTCTCCCCATGAAGGAGCTAGGGGGGGGGAGGGGGGGGTTCCCATTTCTCTGCGGCGGGATCCGAGATGCCACTATCCTTTCCTTTCCTCCCATTCTTTCTTCACGGGGGAGGGAACCCCTCCCCCCAATCCTGTCTTGTAGAGGAGGGGGTCATCCAACACAGGAGGGGGTTCTTTCCCTCCTCCCCCTTCATAGGAAGGGCCCCTTTTCTTGAGCCTTCTCGGGGGGGCTAAAAAAAAGCAGGGGGACACCCCCTTCCTCTCTTCTTGATTCTTTGAAAGGGAGGGGTCCTTCACTTTCAAAAAAAATCCCCCTGTTTTTTTTCCCCCCTTCCCCATAGCAAATGGGGGCGTTATAGGTTTTTCTCCTCCCGGCTAGTTATCAAAACCGATGGGGGAAACGGGATGGTTTCCCAGGTCCCACCGCTTCCTTTTCCGAGGGACTACTGTTCCGCGGCCGCAGGGTAGGGGAAGAACGGCTCCCGGTCCCTGGGGTGGCCAGCGTTTAAGCGTTTAAACCCCCCCAGTGTTAAAGTATTTTTCTGTCTGTTTGGGGGGCCCGAGCCTTGGCTTTCAATTTGGAGATCTCCCTCCCTCTGGCGCGGGGAAGGAGGCAAGGAAAAAACCCCGGCCTCCCCCCCACCGGTATAGAGTTTCCTCCTTTTCTTTTTTTTTTTTTCCGGGGAGGGGTGATGATCGCCTCCGGAACAAATGGTTTCAAGCACCCGTTGCTTTTCCCGGGGCGGGAAAATTCCGGGCATTCAAGCCTTTTTTTCCCCGTGTGCAAAATGGGATCCTTGGATCGGCTGACGGCCGTTTCGGGATTGGATCCTTATGGCTTTCAACGCCGCCAGGCGTGGCCGCCCTCCTTCTCTTAGTGGAGAAGGACCGGCCCCCGCCTCCTAAAGAAAAAAGGTGTGCTGTCGTCCTCGGGAGCGAGGAGGGATCTTAGGGGAGCTGGATAAGGGGCGGGTGGGGACGGGCCGGGGATCGCACTTTACGGGGCTTAGTGTAGGGGCTCGCTTCCCTTTCCAAAAGTCTCTTCCGTTAAAAAAAACCCGTGGGGGCGTTCAACTCTTTTTCCCTTCTTTGAGGAAAGGGGCACCCTGTCCGGGCCGAAAAGGGCTACACTCGTGTTTTTTTCTAGCCCTTCCTCCCCGGGGGAACAGGCCCGGAGTCGCGCGTTCCCTGTTTCGCCCAGCCGCCGATTCCCCTCCCCCTCTTGGTTTAATGGGGGTTCGTGCGGCTGGGAAAATATCTCTTTCTTCCCCTCTTTTCTCGAGAAAAGAAATTAATTGCCCCACAAAAAAAAATAGATTTTTCCCCCCCTCGCGCAAGCTTAGCAGAGCCGGTTTGAGGAGGCCCCCGGAGAGGAGGGGGGGCTCCCCTTGCACACGGAACATGGTCGGAAGGAAGAGGGGCGCCTTCTCTGACCCCCAAAAGAGGAACCCACAAAGGAAAGAGACACGTCTTTTTCTTTTCCAGGAGTAAAAGAAGTAGGCCCCCGAGCGGAAAAAAAAAAATTTTTGGGGATCTTAATCCCCCCCTGCTGGATAAAGAGGGGGGGTCACACTTTCCAAACTCCTTCCCAGTATATGAGGATTCCCCTCGGTTAGAGTTTGAAACCCTGTAACGTTAAAAAGAGCCGTCCGGCATTGTTTGTTCCCCCATTCACCTCCGGGGTACCAGCTTTTTTTTCTGGGTTTCGTTAAAAAATTCGTCCCGATTTTTTTCTAAGGCCTCTTTCTATAAGGTAGGGGAGCCTTTTCCTGAACACAAAACCCACCTTCGTGGTTAGGGGATTCTTTTTGGAAGGGCCTTGCAGCCTCGGACGTCGGGGTTTTCTTTTTTCCTCCCTTCTTCCCGGGATAAGGGCGCTTTTTTTTTGGCGCATTTTTGGGACGGAAGGACCGACAAAACTCCTCCTCCAAGAATTTTCCAAAAGCCCCACCAAGAAAACCCCACAAAAATACCCCTGCCCTCTTCTTCTTTGAAAAGTAGAAGGTCTTTTTCCTATCAAGGTGCCAAAAGTTCTCCTGGCTTTGGATTTTGCCGATGGGGTCGCCCGGGACCCCTGCTGAAAAAAAAAGACAAGGTTGGTTTTTTTTTGTTTCTTCCTTGCCATGGCAGGAGCAAAAAGCCCCCCAAGGCCTCCCTGTTATTTCAAGGCAACAGGCAGTGTGTCAAAAAACACTCGGCGTGAGGCTCTTCCTTCCCTCTTTTTCCGCCGGCCCTCCTCCCCCTCTAAGCTGCTTTTCCGGAGCGGCCAGGGGGGGGGACAAGGAGGGAGACCCCCCCGCGCCGAGGCCACGTCAATCAACGGAAGGACAACATTTCTTTCTCTGGTGGGTCCGGGGAAACCCCCGAGCCCGCGGACCCCCTTACCCCTTTTTCCTTCTTCCAACAAAAAAAAGGGGACTCCTACACCCAAACCAAAACCACCACCCGGCGACGGAAACCCCCTTCCAACCCCCTCTGGGGAAGAAGCCTTTTTCTCCCGCTCAGTTTAATTTGAGTTCCCGATTTCCACCAATAAGGGGGGGAACGCCCCCGGTGGGAGAGGGGCTGTTTCCCAAAGTCACAGCATAGGGGGTTTGGCCTGTCACGTTTGGACACCCCACCAGGGGGAACTCCCCGGCCGCCTTTAGGGGAGGGGCCCTTTTTTCGACTTCGGGAAGGGGTTTTCTCTCCTCCTATTCTTAGAAGGGGAACCATCCGGACAAGGGGGGATGTTCTTATCGGGCCGAAAAAAAAACACCTTCTTGTCCCCCCAAAGGAAAAAGCTGGTTTTTTCCCCCCTTTCCCTCCTTCCTACAAGACAGGATTTAACGGGACGTTCCTTCGCCGGGGGAAAAAAATGTGTCTCTTTTTTTTTCTTCCCCCCGGCGCAGTTTGAACGGGGATAGTTTGCCTTTCCCCCCCGCCGGGGCAGGGAATAATTAGATTTCTTCGGTTTTTACCCAAAACAACAACACACCCCTGGAAAAGAAACCTCCTCCCCGTCCCTCCCTCTGGGGGGGGGGGAACGTGAGAAGGTCTAACACCTTCGGCGAGGACACACCCCCTTTCCCGGCGGGGACCCCCCCCGTTTAACGGTTTTTTCCCCCCGGTGCTGCCCGCGCTCCCCTCTTTTTCCCCACACCATAATTGCCCCCTCCCCCTAAAGCGGACCTGGGCAGAAGCGGTTCCCTTCTGTTCTTTGAACGGAATTTCAATGAAGGAGTTCCGCGGGCCCAGCCGGCCCGCCATAGTCGCCGAAGTACTTCCTTTCGGACGTGAGGGGGAGCCCTCTGTCTTTTCACCACACACCCCCCCCCCCCCCAACAGGGGGGGGGAAAAGGATCCTCCGGGCAACGTTTGCATTTCCAAAAGGGGCGTCTCAGGCCTTCCCCTTGGGGGGGGGGGGGGGGGAACCGAAACCCGTCCTTGCCTTTTTTTTCCTTTTTTCCGTTTGATGGAAAAAAAGCCTTTTTTTTTCCGGATCACTACTCCTCTTTTTCAGAATAATAACCCTTTGGTTGGGGGGTTGGTTTGGAAGGAGAAAGGATCCTTTTATTTTCTTCCTTCTTTCCCCTTTTTTGGTGCTAGAAAAAAAGGAAAGGGACACGGTCCCTTTTTCCCTTGAAGGCGCCTTGGGAATTGGGAATTGCCTTACCTTTCGTGGTTGAGGTGAAGAAGTCTGTGTCTCTTCCTTTCTCCTCAAAAGTTTGGAGGGGCTCGGTTCTTTGGCGGAGCTCGAAGCAGCGGGAGTCAGGTTACCTCCCTCCCGGGACACAGGTTCTTTCTCCTTTTTTCCTTTTCCCTGGAAGTAGGTGATGATCTTTTTTTTTTCATTTCCCCGGTGGAGGGTACTAAAATTCGTTGGCGGCGCCGGACCGAAAGCCTTTGTCCTCCTTTCTTTTCTTAAGAGATGTTCGGGACCGTTCTTTCTTTTTCCACCAGCGCTGTCCCGAAATCCGGTTTTTTGACGTTTCCCTTTGACCCTTGGGGCGAAACTCGGAACCCTTTTTTCCTTCCCCTTCTTGTAGAGGGGCGGTTTTTTTTTTTTTACTTTCCACCCACAACAAAAGTGGGTCATTTGCTCCGCCCAAGGACGCCCCGATATGGCCTTTCTCTTTCTTCCCCCCCTTCTTTCGGACAAAAAAAGTAGGGATAGCACCTCCTTCTTCCCCTTGGTCACGTCCTGGGGGGGAAGGGGGGGGAAAAAAGGGACCCCAAAACTCTCAAACCTGGGGCGTTCTTAGGGGTTGTGAACACTCTTTCCTCTCTTTTTTTTTTTTGTGAGGAGGGAAGTGGGGAGTGGTTCCCCCCGTGTCAGGAGGCTTGTAAGAGGGGCCCTTGTGGTATTTTCTCGGGCGGGCAGGTAGGGCCACATCGTTCTTTTTTTCTTCCCACTCTGGGAAACGAGTTTAGTTTTTCTTTTTTTTTTGGCGGGGTTGTCGTGGGGTAGGTAACTGGGCGCCCATTCTTTCGGTCTGGGCGGGGGAAAAACCCTTTTTTTTTCCCGCCTCGAGTTCAATTGAAGGTGGTTTTTCTGGTCTGGCTTTCGCCATGCAGGGCCGCACCCCTCCTAACCCCCACGTGCTACGGAATGGGTCCGGCTTCCTCATTTCGGCTTGGGAGGGGGGAAGGGTTTTTTTAAACTCTTTTAGTTGAATAGGGAGTTTTCGGGGGGGACCCTTTTTCCCTCCTGCTTTGAATTGATGGGGAGGGACGTTTCTTTTTTCTTTCAAAAGTAGACAGGCTTTTGACGGCAGACCGCGTCTAATTCCGCGGCCACCCCCGCATAAACGTGTTATGTTCGGGGAACGCGCGGTCCCCCCCCTTTTGTGGAAAGTTCCCCCTCCTGGCGGGACGGAGCTAACGGACGAATCCGGGGGGACGCAGGAAACTCCCCTCAACAACGTCCCTTTTTTTTTTTTTTTTTGGTTGGGGGACGGTGGCGGGAGGCAGGGCCCTTCATGGACACGTTTTTTAAAAAACCTCTGTCCTGACGGTAATGGGTGAGGGCCCCTTTTTCGTCGGGGCGGGAACTCCTCGTGGGGGGGGGGAAACCTCTCCTTTTGTGTTACGGGTAGGTTCCTTTCTGGTTCGAGAAGCCGGCTTGGGCGGACGAGAACGTTCCGTGTGTGCCGGAGGACTTGCCCCCGATTGGCTTTTTTTGTGTTCTGCAAGGTGGGCGGAAGAAATTCTTCTCTCTTTTTTTTTTTATTGGGTTGGTGGTGTGGAGAGGAAATTTTTCCTTTTGTTTCGGTCCCCTCCCCTTAACTCGAGAAAGGGAGAAACAATTATTTAGGCGCGCGTGCCCTTTCTCCTTCAATTGTTCTCCTCGCGTGAAGAGAAGGGTGCCCTTTTAGGGTTTTTTACCTGTACCCCACGCGGGGCAACACCTTCCGAAAGCCGGGTACCCCCCTCCGGTAGTTTTAAGGACTTTCGGGTCGTGTGGCCCGAACGGACCTTTCTTTCGCTGCGCTGGCTCCTCGGGGGTGCTGCCACCTTACCTTCTCTCGGGGAACGAACCCTACTTCTCCCTTCCCTTCGGGGGCAGAGAGCTTCTCTTCCCGTTTCACCAAGGGGACTTTCCTTTTTTTAGCTAAAGGGCTCCCGTCCGTCACGTTAAAACCTGGTTTCGACAGATATATTTAATCCCTCTCCTTCCCCCCGCGGGGTGGTCGGTTTTTTTGGGGCGTCTTACTTCAGGGGTGTTAGTTAGTTCTGTTTCTCTACGGGTCTAGCTCCTTCTTTTTGCGCCTTTTTCTCTCGGTTGTTGGGGAGAGGCGGTCCCCCCCCAAAGGGGATAAAAGGCATCACTCTCTCCTTGGGGAAAAAAAAAAGAAAGGGGCTCGTGATCGTATCCTCAAAGTGGAAGTTTAAGAAGAGAACTTAAACCCCAAAAAAAAAACCCCTCCCCAACAAAAACAAAACCTTTTAGGCACGATTTTTTCCTTAAAAAAAAAAGCGGAGGGAACGGCCCGTATCCCCCCTTTCCTCTTCTCCACCCAAAAGAAAACCCTTCAGGGATTGGGTCGAAGGGAGGACCACTTTCACCTATTCGGGGGGGGGGGAAACAACCCATTTCCCAAAAAACAAGTTTTAGGTTTTTTTCTTCCGCACCCACAAAGGACAAGAAAAGAACGCACTCCTTCCACGGAAACGCGAGCAGTTGTGATCATCTCCTTCTTTTTCTTCCCCTCCTAATGAGAGATAGCTTCCCTTCGCACCCCCGGGGAAAGGAAGGGGACTCCCCGCCTTACTCCCCGTTACCGGCACCCCAGTAGCACGCCGTCCCCCCTTTTTTCTCCCCCCCACCCCCCTTTTGGCCCGCCGACACTGGCGCCCCCCGCGACAGGGGGGCTCCCCTTGGCGGACACCCACTGCACCCCCGATTTTGCCACTTGGCCCTGCTCCATGCTTCAGTGTATGTCTTACCCGAGTTGTGTCACAAAAACTCTATTTCCCTCCCCCTTTCTTTTTTTTCTTTAGGAGGGGAATTAAAAGTCTCTTTTTTAGAAGTAACCAGCTCGGGTGGCGCTTGGCTTTTTTTTCTTTTCCCCACCGGGCCGCTTCGGTCGGCATTTTTTTCGGCAGGGGAATCGGGAACCGGTGTCTTCTTCTTTCTTTCTTCGAGAAGGGGGCCGCAAAGCCCCCCCCGTAACTGGGGGGCCAATACCCCCTTCCCAAAACCCCCGTGCTGCGGGCCACAAAACCTTTTACCACACGGCTGTGTTCCAAACGTCCTTTCCCTTTCCCAAAAGGAGGGGGATGCCGGGAGGTTTTTTCAAGGGGGTAAGGGGGGGAAAGAGCCATGCTGCTGCCTCCCCCCCCGTTTTTAAAGTATTCGTTTTTCTTTTTTTTTCACCTGAGCAGAGGAAAACAAACAAAACCAAAAAAAAAAAAACCCCCACAACGGTCCGAAAAGCTCTCCCTCCCTCTTTGTCTCGGGGGGGGGGGGACAACCAAACCTCCTGCCCACTCGGCCGCAAGGCGGCCGTCCTGGTATTTCTTTTCCACGAGACGCCCCTGTGCTTTCTCCCAAAACAAATAAGGTACCGGGCCCCCCTTTTTTCACGCGGAACCAGGTGTCCTTGGTCTTCACGGCTTGGAAGACCGGCCCGTTCCTCCAGAGAGGGGGAAGGGCCCTCCCTGCCCCGGCAAAAAAAAAACAAACCACAACTGCCTCGGGGGGGGCCACGGAGGGGCTTTCCCACACCAAAGAAAAGAAGAGGGATCGGGTTGCTCGGCCACGTCCATCAAGGGCGGCTTACGCCTTCTCCCCTTGGGTTTCGGGAGAAAACCCCCTGTTTCTTTTTCCTTTCTCTTCTTCCTCTGGCGACAAATCAACGATCTATTCTCTTTTTTTCTTTTGGTTAGAGGAGACTGGGGTTGGATTTGGAGCATCGGCCCCCCGGTTCAACCTTTGGTTTGCTCGGGGGGGGAACAATTCCATTACTTTCCTCCCTCCCCTTTTTTTCTGTGGAGAATTGGATGGGAAAAGTTTCTTTACTTCACCCTCTTTTAGTGGTTGAGGGGCAAAAGACCCGAGTTTTCTCTCAAAAAAAAAGCAGTGCGGCTCTCCATTTTTTCTTATTTTTTTTTCTTGGGGAGGGGAGATGGCCCTCCCCTTCCCCCAGAAAAAAAGGGCCCTACCCCCCTGGCGCAGGGCGCTAGGAAGAAGTAATTCTCTCCCTTTTTTCCCCCCCTCAAGGTGGGAGGCTAAGGAACCATCGTTTCTGTCTGTGAGCCGACAGACTAAGTCTTCGTGAGGAAGAAGCTCTTTTACTTTTTTTTTCCTCCCCCTCGGATGAAAGAAAAATCCTTTCCCCCCCTTCGGCGGGAAAGAAGGCTATTAAACTTGGGCTCGCGAAAGAAATCCGTCTTTTTTTTCCTTTTTTTTCCAAAAGAGTGGGGTACTTTCCCTTTCGGCCAGATTAAGGGAGCCCAGGTGCCCTTTTTCTCTAGAAGTACCTCTCTGGGACAAACCGTAGATCAGCCACCCCCCCTTTCGTTTTCCTTGGGTCCACGTAATGGGAAGTTTCAACAGTCTGCGTGGGAAAATTCTAAAATAGCACCCTTTTTTTTCTTTTCCCAAAAAAAAAAGAGGGGATCCCCTCACATTTGAAAAACGGGATGGGAAAGGAAAAGGGAAAAGTTTTTTCATGTTTCCCCCCTGGGGGGTAAGGAGGGCCTTCGTTTTTTTTTTTTTTCTCTTGGCAATAGGGGTTCGGCGGCTCCTTCCCTATAATTTAAAAGTATCTCCATTTTGTTTGGGGGGTCAGGGGTCCTTTTTTCCTTTCCTTTGCGGAGGAGGAGGGAACGGGGGGGACTTCCCTCTCACCGCTCGCGGTTCATTGAAGGTGTGAATTTTTCGTGGCGTTTTTCGCAATGGCACAAAGCCCCTCAACCCTGCCTTTTCTCCCCCAAAAAAGGTGGGCTCTTTCCAAAAACGGGCAATAAAAAAGAATGTTCTTTAAGGTGGGACAACCTTTCTTCTTTCTTTTAGAGTTTTAGGGGGAATTCTTTCGTTCGGATTGATGGCTGGGGGGAACGGAAGTTTAGGGCGCCCCCAAATCCATAAGAGGGAGAGGTTTTTTACTCCTTTTTCTTCCCTTTCCCCCCTTTCTCTTTTTGAGGGGGGGGGGGAAGCGCCTTCCCCCCCCTTAGGATCGGGGAAGGAAAGGAGCTCCTTTGTTAACCTCCCGGGTGAGAAAAACTTCCCTTTTCTTCCTCCAGGGGGTGGGGGGGAGAGAGGAATTCCTCCAAAACAACCCTTCTTTTTTCCTTCAAGGGTGGCTCCTAAGGAAAGCGGCACGGGGGGGTAGTTGGCCCCCAGCCGTGGGGGGTACGACGTACGTTTCTTCTTGGTTGGGTCTTCGGAGGTCCCCCCCGGGGGAGGCTTTTCCTCCTTCGATAGCCCAATTGGGAGGAGAGAGGTTAATTTTCATACCACCCGACATCTCTATTCTATTTATATTTCTTTTTTTTTCCCACCCTTTTTTTTTTTCGAGGGGAGGGAGTAGTATAAACCCTCTATAGAGCCGCCTCCATCTCCTTAATTCTTTGTTTTTTTTCCAAGCAGCCGGACGCGCGGGCAAGTTTTTTTTCCCCGAGGTTGTACAGGCGCTTTTTTTCTTTAAGAGAGGGTTCTCCCCCCCTTCGGGAAAAACAAAAAAAAACCACTCTAAAAACACGGGATGTGTTCGTATATACATGACTTCGGGGGAGCAAGGAAAAACTTTTTTTTCTTCCAGATGATTGCCGCTTTTTCCCTCTCCTTCCTGGCTCAAAAATAGTAGAACTGACCCACGAGTTTTGACGGGGTCTTGCTTTCTTGTTTGTGGTTTTTTTTAAAACAGGGGAGAGAGCCGATTTTCCTTAGGAGGGTTTATTTATTTTTTTTTTTTTGCGTTCCCTCTAAAGTAAACCTTCCCTCCTTTCCGCCTGCAGATTTATCCCCCTGAGGGTTTGGTAGAAGGCAGTAAACTAAAGGGTTTCTTTTTTTAGGGGGAGGGTATTGAAAGTTTTAAGGTATTAGAAGAGTGCGATCTGGGGGTGTTGCTTCTTCCCCTCTGAGTAGGTTAGGTGTTTGGAACTCTACTCTGCCCGGACAAACGAAAAAAACTCCCTTAACCAAAGAAAAGAAGGACCGCGACCCCCATAAAACCGGGCGGAAAACACACCCAAAAAAACAAACCCCCCACCAAAAACCACACAAACAAACAAAAAAAATAAAAACCAAAAAAGGGGAAACCAACAAAAAAAAAACAAAAAAAACCCAAAAAAGAAAAAGAAAACAAACTAAAAAAAAAAAAACCCCCAAAAAAACCCCCGCGAAAAAAAAAATCGTACCGGAAAAACAACAAAAAAAACCTTCTGGGGAGGGTGCAACAGGGTTGCCCACGTGCGTTTCCACTCCCCCTCCCCCTCTCATGACCTTGATTTTGCTTTTTTTCCCCGGGGGAAACAACAGGGCAAAGAGAGCCATTTTTCCCCTTGGTTGAGGAAACCACCCCCCCTTTTCTGCCCTGCCTGCATGGAGGGAGGCAAAAGAAAAAACGCGAGCCTTGCCTCCGGAAAAAGGAAAGGGGAAAGAACCCTTTTGGAAGGGGAGGGAAGACCCCAGCGAAAAAAAAAAATGGTAACTAGGAAAAGGGGGGAAAAACCACCCCCAAAAAAAAACCCAAAAAAAAAAAATCAACAACAAAAAAAACCCAAAAAACCTTCACAAAAACCCCAAAAAGGGGAAACCCCCCCTTTTTCTTTCTAAAAAAGGGGGCTCTCAAAGGGGGAAAAACCGCCAAAGGGGGGGGGAAATCCCCCATAAGAACTAAAAAAAAAAAACCAAAAAAATTTCTTTCCCGTGGAAAAACGCGTTCCTTGGGGAAGAATCGGAAGGAAGGTTTCGGTCCTAAGACGGAAGCGTCTCCATTCTCCTTTTCCTCCCTCCCCCCGGAAAAAGAAAAGAATCCCTCGGGAGAACCCCCCTCTTTTGACCCCCCCCGACAGACACCCCTCAGGACGGCTCTTTCCCAACTGCGCAGAGGAAACCAACCAAAATTCGGGGCACCTCTCCCCCTTCCCTCCCCCCTTCAAGAGGGTAGAAAATGCCTCCCCCTCCCTTTGATCCTCGCCTTTACGAATGGGTGTTGGCCCCCAAAAGGAAACGAACCAGTTTTCCTCTCCTTTTTACGTTGCGCTGGATTGGGGCCTTGGTAAACGTGGGGGGGGGAGGGAACCGGACCTCATCTCAAGGGAAGTTCCTTTCCCTCCTCTTTTTCGGGGAAAGGGGAGGGTGGGGGGTTTTTCGTTTTCTTGACAAGGGGGCAAAGAAAATGGGTCTTTCTTTCTTCTAAAACAAAAGGGAAAAAAACACCCCCCGAAAAAAACGGGTTCCCCTGCGCTGGGCAAAAGGGGAACCCACCCCTTCTTTTTCACCTTCCCTCCCCCCCGGGCGGGAGCAGGGGATTTCCCCTTTTTCCGGGTGAAAGCAGGGGAAAACTCCACTCTGCCTTTGCGGAGATGGTGTTTTGTTTTCTCTCCCGCCTCTTGCCAAAAAAAAGCGCCCTCAGCTGACACATTACAGACACCCTTCCTTTCCCGATTTGGGGAACAACGTTCCAAAACGCAGTTGATAGGTCGTGCCGCGTTCCCGCGGGCCGGGTTCAGGAGGCGGCCGCCCTTTTTTTTTCCCTTCCCCGCCCCCCACCGCGAAAGATCAATTCCCCCCCCCTTTCGGCCTGAGACCGGGGACCCTCTACCGACACACTCACGCATCCCACCAGGGTTCGCCTCCCCCACAATTAAAAACCCTAACAGGGGGGGATACTCACCACCGGGGGCCTCCCCTGAGAAAGGTTTGGTTTTTCTTGGGGTCCCTTCCTTAGGAAGGATACGATTAAGACTACGGGGAAGACGGGTTAGAACAAACGTCCCCCCAATAAAGGGGAGCGCTTTCTTTCCGTCTCAGGAAAGGCGGAAATAGTCGCCTTTTTTTTCTTTTGCTCGAGACGACGGGACAGGGGGACACTCCTGGTTCCCCCCACGGACAAGAGAAAGTTCTCTTTTTTTCCCTTTCCATCCAAAAAGGAGAGATCCTCCTCGGGCATGACCCAGGTCATGGGGAATTGTTTCGACCATTCCACCGGACGGAAGGAGCTCCCATCCACTCCTCTTCGGGGGTTGTCCTTGTTTGTTGCCTCTCTCTTTTTTTTTTTTTCTCCACGAAGGGACAACAATGTGGTGCCTACGGGGGACACTTTTGGGCACCCCCCCTTTTGCGTGAAGGTGCGGGACTGGATGTCAACACTTTTTCCCTTCTTCCTTTTTTCTTTAGTGGTTGGGAGGAAGGAAACGAGGGCTCCTTGTTTTTCGGCTCGGGGAGACGAGGTTCGTGTCTTTCAAGCGTTTTACCGAAAACGTTTTAAATTTCCCTTTTCTTTTTCCTTAGCAAGGGTAGGATTAAAGGGCCCTTTTGGTTTATGGAAATTAATAGACAGGGGCGGCGTTTTCCTTTTCCCTGGAAAGGGAGAAGCGTTGTTCTCTCGTTTGCCTTTCGCTCCCCTTTTGTAGAAAGAAAAAGGGTGCCCTTTTAGCTGACGTTTCTGGAAAAGGGTTCGCCCCAGGACTCCCCCCCCTCTTCCGGTAACGGGAGGGAAGTGTCCTTCAATTTTCTTTCCCTTCCGCTTCGAAGGACTTCTTCACCCGTTGAAAAAAGAGTGGGTCTTCCCCCAGCGCTCATCCAGCCGGGGTGGACGATATGGCCTTTTTCTCGTTTTTTTTTTCCTCTTTTTTTTGGAAAAAAAGTAAGGGGATAGGTCCCCCTTCAAAGCGGACTGGTACAAGGGTTAATGGACTTTTGACACCGTAGCGTTGAAATTGTGCTAAAACTGCCCTCCTTTTTTTTTTACCAATAGGGGGGGGGGGGGGGGAATCACTTCTAAACCAAAAAACCACAACGGTTCATAAAAAGTGTGGAGGGGACTTCTTTTTTTTCCTTCTTTTTCGGGAATTATGGTTTGTGTTTTTTTCTTGTCGCGGCGGGGAATTTAGGCCGCCCCCCCCTTCGGGCGGGGCACTAACTGGTTCCTGGCTCTTACACTTTTTTTGGCGGGGGGGGCCGGGGTTTCTTTCTCTGCCAGGCTTGAGCGGGAGGCCCCGGCCGGCGATGCTCACGCTCGCGTTTTTTTCTTTTTTTTCTTTTTGAATCGTGGAGGGGGGGATTGGGTGGTCTCCCTCCCGCAAACCCGAATTGGTTTCTTTGCTTCGCCTGGTCACTTGTCTTTTCTTTTTTTTCCCCGGGGAATACAAGCTCCCTCCGGGTTGGTGGGCCCACCTGGAACTTTCCGTCCCCTCGTTTCGGGGATCTTTTCTTTTTTCTTTCTTTTTTTTCTTCAATGGAGTCCGTTCTTTTTTTCCGCAGGGTACAATTGGAAGGGAGGGCCCACCCCCCCCCCCCCTTCCGGGGGAGGGAAAAACCCCCTCTAAACCCCGGTGGGAGTTCGGGCCTTGCGGGGGACCGACCCACCTTCCTTTTTTTTTCCGGGGAGGCCGGAGTCTTTTGCCGGGCGGCTTTACGGGGGACGCCTTGCGGTTTGTTCCCCAAAAAAAGGGACCTACCCCTTCCCCCTCTAACTTTGGGCGGAAGGGAGAAACCTAAAACAGCTCTTGGTCCAAACAAAAAGAGGGGTCTTTCCCCCCTCCCCTTTCTCTCCCCGAGAGCATTTCTCCGGGGGCCCCCGGAAAGGGCGGCTCCAAGTCCCCCTAGTGGTTAGAACTCCTTTTTTTCTTCTGAAAGGGGCGCTTTTACGAGGAAGGGCACTTACGCTGAAGAGATTTCTTCTTTCCCCTTGGGTTAGGGAAGGTGAGGGTACCCTTTTATTTTCTCCCTCCCTTAAAGTTGGGGGGCTTTTTTGTTGTTTTGGAGGAGGGAGGATTTTTCCCCCTTCCCCTTCTGAGGGGAAAACACGAAGATCTACATAAGGAGGAAGATCTGGGTCGTCTTTTTTCTTCTTTTTAAGTTTCGGCCGGTTAGAGGGCTTTTCTCTTTTTCTCTTCTTCGGGGGAAAGGAGGACCTCCTCGCCCTCGGCCAGCCCCACGGTACGGAAGGAGTTTTTTTTCTTTTTTCTCTTTCCCTGGGGAGAAAAAAAGTAGGTTTTTCTAAGAGAGGAAAGGACCACCCTCCATTTGAGGAGATTTTTTTTTTTTTTTTTTTTAGAGTTTGGCTACACGTAAGAAAATTTGGCCCAACTTCCTCCTTGAGGGGGGATTTTTCTTTTTCCTTCCGGAAAGTCAGCCCTGGTTCAGTAGAAGGAACGCTTCCGTCCCCTCACGAGGGGGGATTAACTCTTTTTGTGGTAGGCTCCAGCAGTAGAGGTTCTCGGACATTGGGGTAGTAGGAGTTTCCTCTTTGTTTGTGGGACCCCCCCCGGCGTTTATATGAGCTGCTGCCCTCGGGTGGTCCCTCAACGAAAAGGGATCCCTTGACGCCCTACAAAGGATGCCCCCCCCCCAGCGCAACAATAAACGCCCCAAAAAAAACCCTTCCCCCTCTTTTTTTTAAAAGGCCCGGACCTCCAACCGCGAAGGGAACACTGTTTGCCAACGTCGGTTCCCCACCAAAAAAAGGGGGTGACACCCCAACCAAAAACCCCCCATTGGATTTGGATGGACGTTCTCTTCACCAGGAGAAAACGAAACCGGAACAAAAAAAAAGTTTGTGTTCGGTTTCGTCTTGTGGGAAATGTCGAAAGGCGCACCCCCTCTCCCCAAAAAAAAGGATCCCCCCCCCTGAAGGGGGGGAAATTGGCAAAAACAAAAAACACTTTAGTGAGGGTGGGAAAGAGGGGGGTGCTCTGGGAAGGTTTGTTTTTTACTCTCTTTTTTTCAAGAGGAAGACGGCTTTCGGGTGCAGTAAAGACGGTCTGCTGCGTAGTTCATCTTTCTTCTCGAAAAAAAGGAGGGGGGACTTTCCCAGAAAATTTTACATACAAGTTCACTCCAGTTAAAACGGGCAGGGAACCCCACCCACCCCCCCTTCCCTAGAAAGAGGGGCCCCACCCTGCCACCCTTACCCACAAAAACAGGATTCCCCTTCCTTTGTCCCATGTGAAAGGAGCCAGGCTTCTCCCCCCTTCTCCCCCATCGGTTTCCATTTGCGTTTGTTTTTGTGTTGTGCTTTCCGAGAGTGGGTAGGTCCTCTTCCCCACGAAGGGAACGCCCAAGTTTTTTTTTTTAATTTTAGAGGGTCCCCACGCTAGTTTGCGCCCTTTTTGTGGGGGGGGACGTTTGCTTTTGCCCCCCTCCTTTCCGGGCAGGAATTCAGTTTTTCTTCCTGGGTTGTGGCTTTTTTTGTTGTTTTCTTTTTTTTTTTTTTTGGGGTGGTTTTTCTGGGAACCGAGGGGGGAAGAAGGTTCCAGAAACTTTTCTGGGGGAAGAGGAGGGAAAGTGGATTTTTTCTCCGGACACAAGAGAACCCACCCCCTCCCCCACCACGGTCTCTCCCGAAAACAAAAACCGAAAAAATGCCCTCCCCACACGGGGGCGTAGGGAACAAAAAACCCGTTTCCCCCTCCCTCCCAACAACGGCTGTTAAAAAAACAAACCGTGACACCCCAAGCCGGAAATTTCAGGGGAGGCTCGGAGTGTTCGGCCGGGGACCGGGAAACAGTGCTGCGGCACCGGTCCGCGGTTACCTTGTCTTTTTTCCCCCCTTTTCCATTAGCGGCAGAAAAATCCCCCCAAAAAAAACAAACCTCGAAACGGTACGAAAAAAGGGATATTCCGCACCCCTTTCTCCACCCGGGTGATAGGTAAAGGGGACGCGACTTCGGCCACGGCGGCCAGTTGCAGGGAAAAATTTCGCCCCTTTTCCTGCCCTGAAAGAGATAATCAAAACCCCTTCTCTCCTCTTAAGAGGACACCTCAGCGGCAAGGGGCTTGTTCTCTTTGAAAAAAAGGAAAATACTCTTAGAAATTTCCTTCGGGGTTTCCGAGCTCCGAAAGAAGCCCTGTCCCCAATGGGCTTGCTAGAAGGAGGCCGTCGTTCCCTTCCCCTACCAAAGAAAAGAACGAAACCTCCCCCCTTATAGGGGCTAGAACCCCCCCCCCCAGTTTCATCCCCCGCAAGGGGGGGGAATTAGGGAGCTGACCCTCCTTTTCCTCTCACTTCCCCCCCCCCCTTGGGGATTTAGTGGTGGATGATTTTTTCTCTTCTCCCCCCCTTTTTTCAATCCTAATACGTTGTTTGTGTTTTTTTTGTTTTTAAAGGGGGATCGTGGGGGATGAGCATACGGGCTGGTGGCTTCCCTTCCCTTGTTGGATAGAAAAAAAGAAGGGGGACTCCCCACCCCATTCTTTTGTTGTATCGCCTTGGATGAAAAACAACTCTTGAGCCGTTCCTTTCCGCCCGCGGGGGTGGGATAGTCGATGCAAAACTTTCTTGGGAGGGGAGGGGGAGGGCTCCGAGCTTCCCCTTACACCCGGGGTAGGGAGCAAACTGGGGGGGGACACCCGGTCGCTGCGGCCTTATTTTTTCTTATGATAGGAGGGGGGGGAAGGGACGTTTTCTTTTCCCCCTTTTTTGGACGGGGGATAAGGGTTTGGGTACCCCCTGGTGGGCCCGGGTTCTGTCGCGACGTTTTCTTTCCCCCTTTTTTGTAGAGAAAGGGTAAATCGTCTTTCCGATCTCGGGAAGTTATGGGAAAGTCCTTGCGGTCCCCTTCTTTCCTTTTACAGGGGGAGGGCGTGCGCAGGCCTTTTTTTTTTTTTTCCCTGGAAAAAAAACTTGCCCTATTTTTCCTTAATTCCTTCTTGTAGAAGGGCGGGTGGATCCGACCCCCCCTCGCCTTTCGGCCCGAATCAAGTCGACGTCTTCCCCTTTTTTCCTGGCGGGGGGGGGGAAAAAAACAGGGGTCTGCGTTCCCCCCTAAAGCGGGCGGTTCCCCTTCCTGGGGAACGGGGGGGGGAAAAGACATGCTCCCCTCCTTTCCCTCTTAAAATCGGCAAAAAATGGGGGGGCTTTAGGGTTTTTTTTTTATTTTTAAGAAAATCACCGCATTTCCCTTTTTGGCAGGTGGGGGGAGGGGGAAGCCTCCCCCCCTTTCCTTTTTTTTCCCCTTGTTGTGTCCCCGTTGTTTTTCTTCCCCTCGGCTCCGGGGGTAGGACGGGCTTCCTTTTCAAAAAAATAGGTGGAGGGGGGGCCCCCTTTTTCCTCTCTCCACGCAAAGGTCTTCCGGTGGGTTAAACCGGGGTAAGGAGATGCTCACCCCTCCTTTTTTTGATGATAGTGGGGGAGGGCCTTTTTCTCCCCTCACCCCGAAAAAAAAAAAAACCCACGTGGCTCGCCTGGGTCCCTTTTCTCTTTCTAGGGAAACCGTGGGGAAAATGGGGAACCCTTTCCTTTTTTTCCGTCTTTTCCCTCCCGTTTTAGGATTGGATTTGCTTTGCTCGTTCTTCTTTAACAGGGAGGGGCCACCCTTCTTTTTTTTTCTTTGCCGGAAAAAAAGGGGATTAAGGAACCCTTTTTTCCTCGTCCTCCTCAAACAAAGAGGTTAGTTTCTTTCAGGGGACGGGGACGCTTAAACGGACGGTGGTTTTCTTAAAAAAAACCCTTTCCTCTCTTTTCTTTTGACAGAGAGGCAGCCCCAAAAAACGCGGGTCGTCCCTTTCTTCCCTTTCGGGTGGAAGAAAACGCTCCTTCCCCCCTTTCCTTCCCCCCCTTTTCCTAAGGGGGAGACGAAAGGTGGCCCCTGTCTCTTGTAGGAGGTGCCTTTTTCTTGCGGGGAAGGAAGAGGTAGCGCTTTCTCTCATAAATAGAACATCTGCCCCTCCGGGTTTTATTTTCTCCCTTTTTTTTTTTTGGTTTTGTAGAGGTTGGAGAAAGTATTCCTCCCCTCTTTTCCTTTTTTCCCCCTTCCTATTTCAATACTAAGGTTTTTGTTTCCGAGATTGAGAGGGGAGACCCAAGGAAGTGTTGTAGTTCTCCCCCCCTTTCTTAGGTGTTAAATCTCCCCATCTGCTTGAGTTGGGTTTTTTAGTTGGGTAGGACCTTCCTCTCCTGGCTTTCCGGGGGTAGGACTGACCCTTCGGGAATAATACTCCCTCAAAAAACCCCCTCCTTTTCAAACCGTATTCTTCTCCTTCGGCCAAGGACAAGAAGTTGGGCACTTCCCCTTTCTGGCAAAAATCACCTTCCCCTTTTATTTCACAGGGAACCCTACATCATTCCCTCATTGAGGGGGGGGTATCTCCTGGGGAAGATCCCCTCCCCCTCTTTCCCCCTATCCGTCGGGGGGAATCCTCTTTTAGATCCTCCCCTTCTGTTTTCTCTTTGGTTTCGTAAAAGCTTCTTTAGGGTTAGTTGAAAAATCTCTTCCTTCTTTATAGGGTGTTCCTATCGTTTGGGGTCAAGCGGCCCGGGTTTTTTCCTTCTAGAGAATACAGACGGTTTTCTTTTCAGTAAGGGGGAACAGATCCCCCCCTTGGTAGGTATCTTTTTTTTCTTCTCTTCTCTCGGTGGTGTTTGTTTGGGTAACGGGGGGGGGGGGGGGGGGGGACACGGGGAGATTGGGGAACCGGACCGAAGCCGAACCTTTTCTCCCCCAGATCAAAAAAGACCCCTAGCTCCACAAACACGGAAAATATCCTTCTCTTAGAACGACGTTACAGGAAGAATTAAAGAAAAAAAACACCCCCTCCCAAAAAAAAACCCCTTCTTCCCCCTTTTTCGCCCAAGGTTGTAGGGAAGAAACGGGGGGGGTTGTGAACCAAATTGCCTTGGGGGCTTTTCCTCCTTTCCCTTTATCGGCTTTTTTTCTGCCCGAGGACGGGGGTCCCCCCCCCCCAAAAGGGGCTCTCCCTTTTTTTTTTTCACCCCCCTTTTGTGCAGGTTGTTTTTCTCTCCCCCCTTTTCCCTGGGCGGAAGAGCAAAGCCACCTCCGATCAGGAAAAGGGCATGGGCCCCCCCCCCAAAAAAAACAACACCTCCCCTCTCGTTGTGGAGAAAGGAGGGGGGCCCCCGTAGAGAAAAACACTTCCCCCTCTGTCTTGAGGGGAGGGCTCCCCCGGGACAGGGGAGACAAGGGGACCCTGGAAAAAAGGGAAAAAAAGATTTTTAATTTATCCCCCTCCCCTAATTTACCCCCAGCTACCACATCCCAAAAAGGACTCCCGAAAAGGCCGCTTTCCTCGCCCCCCTGGCCTCTTTCCTCCCCCCCCAAAAAGGGGAGGAACCTCACCCGGACCGGAAAGCCGGCCTATCCTCTCCATGCCTCCCCCCTTCTCATCCGTTTCATGCGTGGAATTTTTTGGTCAACAACTTTAGAAACCCTCATTATTGCGTGGCGACTCTTTGGGAGAGGGATTTTTTTTTCAATCTTAGGGGGGGAAGGGACTCTCCTTCTATGGGTCACCTCCTTGATAGAGGCTTTTTCCTTTTACCCGCAAAGCATGTTTAGGGACGTCGCACCTTCTCCTTCTTTTTTGGTCTACTGTGGGTTTTTTTTCTTCTTTTCTTAATTTCATAGAAAGGGGGGAGGAAAATTTCCTTGGTGTCCCTCAGTAGGGGAAAATTGCCTCTTTTTTCC
>Ga0179591_1236145_pt1 | contig 20704 bp, 27 predicted proteins | sample CZOMad2_1_08_16f_FD_182891 | JGI IMG/M metagenome (GOLD analysis project Ga0179591, IMG submission 182891) | Vadose zone soil fungal communities from Angelo Coast Range Reserve, California, USA - CZOMad2_1_08_16fungal (PacBio error correction) | ecosystem: Environmental > Terrestrial > Soil >... | reverse complement strand
CAGTCCGCAACGGGCGTACGTGGCGGTGCTTGTGCTGTGAGGCCGCCGCTGCAAGATCACCACCTTCGATAGGTACAAAGCTGTCACGCTGCTGTGTCAGAAGTCGTATCGAACTTCTTCCTTTCCTCCTCTCTTTTCCGTGACTGCTATGAAGCCCGTTGCTTGTGTCACTTGTTCACGAGCGAAGAACCCTTTCACAAGCCGCGGTCAGGGGCGGCCTCTCTCACCTTTGAAGACAAGCCTCTTTAGTACAAGAGACTGTTCAGGAACTCCAAGCCGGCTGCTAAAGAACGCGGGAAGGGTGTGGCACTACTAGGGGCTTTGTACCTGACTTCACTTCGCCGTTCCAGATCATTTTGTTCTTTTTGCGACCATTGGTTGCGGTTTTTTCTCGATGCAAGGTCACCAGAGAACACGAACTATGGACGACTGACCAGAGCGGAAATCCTTTTTTTGATTCCTGAGCAACGCGTGTGTAGTATAAGATTCAACCCCCCGACCAAATAGACCTGGAGATGTACCACCCAGTCATGTCTAACGGTTTCCTTTTCCCTTTTTTTCTCCCGTCCCTTACTCTCTTCCCCCCAGATCCCCTGTGACAATGGAGGCTCAGCTGCCTATCCCGCTTCCCATCCCCGTTCGTTGACTGAGGATTTTTCACTTTTGAAGACGCAGAAAAGGGAGTATGCCCCCCCTTTTACCCTCACGCTGAGGGCCTTCCTTCTTTTTCGATTTCAGCTGGCGAAGTCTGCTTCAAAGATGGACGTCTTTCAGACAATGAGTCGGTGATTTGTGTTATAGTTCTGTGTTATTGATCTCCCCTTTTCCTTATTTTCTTATCCTGGTGGGCTTTTTTGATTTATTGCCTAGCATAGATACCGGAGCCCTTAGAGATCAGGGCATTGCCGTCTGTCTGTGGCAGGGAGTATACGCTCTTTATTCCCTCCCTCCCCTCAATCTTTTTCCATGCTCTTTTCGAAGACGGACTGCTCTTTTTGGGTGCCGATCAGCCGCACGGTCTAGACCAAAAGTCATCCTTTGTCCTTTTGTGACTCGATGTTCCTGAGCATGATTAGGACTAGTATATCTCTGCTTTCCCCTTCTCGTAATGGGGAGTTTCGCTCCCCTCCCTCGTTTCGAGCGTCGTGCGTTTCCGTCCCTCTCCCACTGTGCGTGTTTCTTTGCACCAACCCGTGATGATCTTTTAGAACCCACTCACCTTAGAAAGCTTCCTCAAGATGGCTCTTTCCTAGGAATGGCGATCTACGGTCCCTTCCTGCGATCTTGTTTCACCCCCCTTTTATGGGCGAAAGTCTTTCCCAGTTCAACAGAACAACCGGCTTATGGTGTCTCTCCGCTTGGTGAAACTCGACTCAACGGCACTTATGGTCGCAACTAGTCCAGAGTCCCCTCCTCTTTACTTCCAGGACCTGCAGTCTACGTCCCCCCGCTACCGGGAGTTTACACTCTCCTACATGATGATTGGTGAGATACGCAGCTCTAGAGGGGACCCGCGCGCGGTTCCGATCATCATGGGGCTGGTAAGTTTATACCCTTTTTCTGCGTAACCCAGTTTTTCGAGTCTCTGGTGAGCGTGGACAGCTTGTTTTTTCCCCGTTTCAGGAGGTCCTCTCCTTTCTGTCAATTCTTTGCCGGTGTCTTTTCAAGAGCCGCTACGCCGGCCCCCTTTTTTCCCTTGTGTGGACACTGGGGATCGATCATCGTAAGAACTTTCGTTTTGCCAGAGGCAACAATCGCAGTTCCCGACTGCCCTCGCAGGCCCCGAACAGATTCAGTGGGGGGACTTTCGGTTCAACGCCCTTTTCCTCTCTCGTCCTGATGAGATACGCCCGATAGCGAGGACTCGTTAGGTCCTTGGTATCCTTCAACTGTGTCCTGGAGATCCTCCATCTCTGCTTTCACCATCCGACCAGACGAACGCGCTATACAGGCGTCCCCTCCTCCCTTGCGTAACCCTTTAGGGCCTCTATTCGACAGTCTTCCCGTTCCCTTCAGATAACAGTCTTTTCCTTTCAAATGATCTCCTCCCCCGAACCCCTCAGTGATTCGCCAATTTTGCCAACGCCGTTACACCGATCAACTCGCCACCCCTCAATTCACTTGATGCTTTCAACGTCTCTCGGTTCATTCTCCTTTATAAACGCGGATGAAGGCGACGTTTTGGCGTTGGCAGATCCAGGGCTGGTTCGTCTGCCTTGCATCGGATCGACCCCGTAGTCGTTCTGCCCTTCCCTGATCCCTCCCCCCCTCTCGGCTCAAACCTCCTATCACGGAGTCACCCCACAGTACCACACACCCTCCCCTTGTATCTTTTTCGCACTTCACAGGGGTGACCTACGCCCAAATCAGGATGCTCCTACTAGATGGCAACCGGCAACTGCGACAACCAGGGACTGCCTGTGAGGTCGTCTGCTCTTTTTTCAGACTTATTCATATATAGTGTAATAATCCTAAGTTGTGTTGTTGTCTCTTTTCCCGCATCAACTTTTCCACGTAGTCCGAGTCAGGCTTGATTTTGTACTCGTAGGCTTTTAGCTCGGTCAAAATGTCCCCCCGCCAGTTTCTTTAACCACTCAGTGTCTGTAGGTGAGGTTATTTTCCTCTCCTTTTTGTGCGCCCTTCGTTTTACGGAGCAACTCCGTCCGTAGCGATCCCCTCTTTCGCTTGGCCTCCTGGATATGCCCGGCCCTTTCCTGTCTTTCCCCCCTACCCAGTTGTGAAGTAGATGTAATATTTACCCCCTTGAGCGGTTTCCCTATTTCCTTGACCGGACATTGATTCGCTCGTGTGTTGACCCTTGAGTCGGGCGAACCGTCTTAAGATTTTTTGCCCTAGCCTTGTCTGCCTGAAGCTCCCGCAGTCTAGGATAGGATTGTAAGTGGTAGACGGTCTTTCCATGGATTTATCCTTTTTTCTAGGTGGCGTCTGCGCTTCGAGTGTGGTTACTAGCTCGTCGGCGGGTGAGATTCGACTTCCTCCTCCTTCTTCCTCCCCTCGCCTTACTTCCCGGTTTGTGTTTACCTCGATAAGTGATCCCACTGTCTTTTCCCTCAGACTCTCGTCCGCGATGTCCAGTAGTTTTGGCTGAGCCCTCCTGTTGCGTCGAGGGTCGAATTCCTCCTCAGGTCCTTGGCCGCTCCCTGAAACGTTTCGTAACTTCCCCGACTGGCAGTCCTTGTAGCCCTCTGTGTTGTCACTTGTGATTCCCGTCCCCCCCTCACGACGGCTCTCTTTGTCCTCCTCCGGACCCGTCCTTCCAAGAGGGGTGCACCAAGACTTTTTTCCACTCTCTTGTTTCTAATTTCTCCGTCGTTCCCTTGTCGAACACCAACCCTCCGGATGTGGGGACTCTTGAGCTTCCCTTCCCTCTTTTAGCTCCCTTTTTTTTCCTTCATCGTTAATGCTTCTGATCGCTAGCTTTCGCTGAGCGGGTGGCCTGACGTGGTCCTGCGTGCCTCCGACGGCGAGCTCCTGTTTCGAATTTTCTTTTACCCCCCTTCCACTTCCCCGCTTGCTTTTTTTAGGATGTCACCCCGCTGCTTGACTCTCTATCCGGTTCTTGGGTGCCCGGTACTCCCGAACTTTCCTCCAGAGCCGCCCAAGAAGGACAGACTAAGATCTCGAGATCCTCGAATGTCATTATCCGCCGTTTTCGGTTCTCCGCCTCCCTGCTCTCCCTCTTTCCGTTTTTTTCCTTAAACTCCCGGTATGGCGTCAAGGCATCTTCCACTTGTCTCTGTCGCCCTCTCGTCACGGGCCTAGTTATAGATCACACCCTTCTTCCGATAGTGGGACGGTAATCTCGAATGACTCCCTTCAGCTCTGACATCGTAACTCACGGACTACCCCTCCCTGTGTTTCCCTCAGATAAGGGCCAGTCATTCCTCCCGCGGCGATCACAGCGAGCCGTCATCTAGTCCGGCCTCTCCTTAGGACATTTTGGTACTTTCCCTTTCCCCCCGGTTCCTTTCCCTATTCAGACCGGCAAGCCACCCCCTGCCAGCAACGTTCTTCAGAAGCACGAGGGTCATCCAGATGCCATCAAACGGCCCACCGAACCGAATTGACCGCCCCCGTTTGACTGCCCAGCCCCCTCCTATCAAACACACCCAGCAGTCCCCTCCGGATGGAGTCCTCCTCTCCATCGTTCGAATAATCGATTTCGAAACGACGTCTAACAGCCTATTTAACAATAGGGACCTATAAACGGGTGAGCATACGTGCCCCTTTCCCCTTTTCCTCCCCCCCTGGTCAGAAATCAATTCTCTCGCGAAACAGGCTCAGTTTTTCTTTATTAATTGATCTGGAATCCTTTTTCCCTTTTGCTTTCGATCTGTAACTGGCGTAGTCGAACCATCTTTGAGAACCAGCTCCTTCTTTTCCCCCTTAATGGTGGTTTGTGCTCTTTGTGTGCCAGTCTACATTCTTTTGGAGGTAGTTTTTGCTAACCCGCCGTGGCGCGCTTTTTCACACCTGCGTCGGAGGGATCCCGTTACCATTTATTTTCGAGGTCTTCGTTTTTCAATTGACTGGCTCGCCCCTTGCCGCCACACCCCCTCTGTCGTACCACACGAATTGACCATTCGCTTGTTTCCCTAGAGTACCATGACCCGTGTTTTAGACCACACTGCTTTCACAGGTCCTGTTTTTTGGGACCTCTTTTTCCGCAGTGTAAGATAGTTGAGTGCCCTCATCTTTCCCCTTTTGGTTTGCTTCGCTCGAGCTGCTTCTGTTGCTACCGGCTTTTTCTCTCTTCCCCACAGGCGTTCATGTAGAAGGGGCTTCCCTTTCTTTGACCCCCATTTTACTTTTTTTCGTCTAACTGCTTCCGCTCCTGTCGTCCTTTTTTCGGCGTCTAACTTTTCCTCGACCTTCAAGTTTTTCTCCCCCAGTGCCTGGTCAGCTGTTCCTTTAGCGTCCTAGTTTTCGTTAGTTTTTTAGAGCAGCAACAGACTCCCATTTTTAGACTGTTTTTTAAATTTCCTATTATCTTATTACCCGCGTTGTTGGTGATAGAGATACAGAGGTGTTCCTTAGCAGTGAATCGTCTACTTGTTTTTGTGTTCTGAATATTTTCCCTCTTTCCCCTTGCACCGTCCCAATCCTCCTCCCCGACTACAGCCGAGTCCCCCCGTGATTCCGGTTCGTCTCGAGAAAACCTTTCTCGGACCTCTTTCTCCATCAAGAGTCTTGCCTTTTTTCTCTAATTTTTCGTACTCCTTTTACATGTTCACTTAGACTTGCAGCCCCTGGCTTGACCCCATTACTGTTCTTAGAATTTCTTCGCATTCCAGCTCCCTGTCGCAAGGACTCAGTCCTTTTGTCTTCCCCCCAGATGTCCCTTCACCCTTATGACCCAGCGTTTGATTCCCCCTCCTCCCCCCCTCTTTTTGATGATTTTTGTGAGGCCCTGTCCCTCCGGTTCTGGTTCCCTAGGTCACCCAATATTAACCGTTTTTTTCTGTGTTCTTTTTTATTCGTGGTTTCTGGCGGGCCAGGGGCAAGGTCCCCGTCCGTCACCTCCCCGACCACAATTACCTTGGGAACGTCTGTATTTTAAGACTTAGCTCCCGTTCGAGATTCTTTTGCGCCTTGGCTACCCCTGTCGTGGTCCTCCCACTTTAGTTCAACCCAAAAACTCCCCCCTTTACTTACTTTCTCTAGTGGTTCCACATCGCACCGTTAAGATGGTCGTAAACTTGTATTCTCTACTCCATTTTCTAGTTCCCGATAGGCAAGATCTTCACTTTGCTCAGTTCTTTTTCCAACCTTCTATTTTTGGAATCTCGACAGTCATTTCTCTTTTTTGTACTCCCCTTTTTGTCCGAAAAACCTGTGACAAAGGAGTTCCACTCTTATAATCTTTTTCTTGACTTCAGTCGTTTTATCTTCTGTGAGCTCATCTTTCCCAGCTCGTATTATGATCCTCCTCTTTCTTCGGTTTTTTTCTCTTTACCTTTTTTGGATTGTTTGAAACTTTCTTTTCTTGTTCTTTTATACCGTTTTCCCGTTTCTGTCTACCTCTATTTGATAGAGACAATACTTTTTTTTTTACTTTCCTTGCTTTTTGGTCATTTTGGTGTACAGGATCTTCCCCGGAAGAAGCCCCTTTCCCCCAATGATGTATGTCTTCTCCGCACCTACCTGCCTTCCTTTCGCCCGTTGCAGTCCTTCTCCTCTTTTACCTTTTATACCTCTGACACAATTCCTATTTATGGTCGCGTTTCGTCTTCCCGACCTTTTTCAGATCTTCATGATAGGCAGCGTATCTCGTCCACTTTCCTCTTTTCCTCTGGTGGTGCGATCCCCTCTCGAATTTGGAGTCCGTCTCCCCCCCGGCCTCTTTAAGTGTTCTCGCCTCCCCCATAACCGTTCATCCCTTGCCCTCATCCTCGTTTCCACCGCTGCTCTTTCTGGATCTCGACCCCTTTCTTTTAATATGGGATCGCGCATTCTGTCCTTCAGCGGCCCTATTTTACGTGTTAGGTCTGGACTGCATCCACGTTCTTCTTCTTTCTCGTCCCAGGCTTTGGCTTGGTTCCCCCTCGCCAGCAACGGAATTGGTACTGGTCGCAAATCGCCCCGAGATAGCCTTCCGATGTTCCCCCCGCCAGGCCTGACCTTCCTTTCCCCCCCCAAGACCCGTCCTCCCAGCTTTCTCGATTTCCACACTTTCTTGCCATCTTGCCCTTTGATCCTTTTTGCCAATCTTTGGACCGCGACTGCTGGGAGGAATATCCTCATACTTTTTCGGGTAGTACTTCCTGCTTCCGGTCTCCCCCCCCATAAGTCTCCTTAAAGTGTATCTTTGCACTTCGTGTTCCCCCGAGAGTAAAAGACGTTTTTTATACACTTCTCTTCCTGAGTTGGCTGTCTCTCGCAGCTTTACTGCTCAATCGTGGTTCCCCGTTTGTTTCCTAGTACTGAGTATTTCGGTTCCTGAGAGGTCACGAAGTTCTTTTCCTGAACGACCCCCTTCCCTCATTAGTGGATTTCCTCCCCTTCTGGCAAAGACGTTCCCTTTTTTCCTTCTTCCTAGACCTGATTTTCTTCCTTCCTCGGCTTTCTTCTTCGTCGCTCTCAACGCCCAGAATTGGGAAGTCATTCCCTTGGATCCTCGTTGAGCCCCTGACCCTTCCCTCTAACCATAATCCCGATCTTAGTTCAGAGTAACCCCTTCTTCCAGATCCCCTGAAAACAGATCCCTCCCGGCTCTATCTCGGTCTTCAAGCAGATACTAGATTTTCTTACTTCTTCCCTTTTTGATCTAGCGACCCCGACCCCCCCTAACCCCCAGGTTCCTCTTCCCTTTTCTACCCCAATTCTCCCCCCTCTTAGATCACGGCAGGTACCCGATCTAGTATAAAGGTCCTCTGGATCCTTCCCTTTTCTCTTCCCGCCGACGTCGTCAGTAGGGTTATCCCCAGGAATTGGCGGCTTCCTTCCTCGGCGCTATTTCCGGGGACTCTCCTCTTGTTGGTTCCTCCCCTCTTGCTTTTCCACTATATCCTTGTCCATTCCTCTGGATTTCAGTGGTCGACACCCAACATTCCTTTTTTGACAGGTGACCCTCTCTTTTCCTTCGAAGTTACCGAAGCTGGGCAACGGTTCCCTTCTTCTCCCCCCATATTTTCCTGCTTTCTTCTTTTTTTCCTTTTCGTCCTTTCGCTTCCTTTACTTCATACATCCTACCATGTTGTGAGAGATGCTTTACTGCTTCGCAAGAACCCGCTGTCTACACTCTTTCCTTTTTTTGGTGACTAGTCTTGTCCTCTTCCTCTTTTTCTGGGGTCCATTTTGTTCGATTCCCTTCCCCCCCTAGGTTGATGTGTCGTAAAAGCCCCCTGTCGGTCGGTGAGGTTTTCTTGATCTAGGTGTCGTGGTCGCTTAGCAGAATTCCCTCTTCAGATTATCCTCCGATTTTGCCTTGCACCCTTCTCCCGCAGCCCTTAGACCCCTTCTGTCTCTTCTCGTCTCTTTTTCTACATTCTGTCTTGTTTATGTGAACGGTCAGTTTTGATAGATTTCCAGTTTCTCACCTGGTTTTGCTATGAGCGCACCTTTTTCTTTATCGTGTGGCTGAGATAAGTTTTCAAGACAGCAGTCGCCCCCCCTGCTTTCTTTTAGCTTCCAGAGGCCTTCTGGCGCGGATTGTTCGAACAGTTTTCGTATTTCCGCTGGAGTTTTGTCTCCTTCTTTTGGTTTGATTCCTTATTTCATCGCTTCCCCTTCCTCTTATTTGCCCATCGCCTCACTTTTTACAGTTCTTGTCGTTCATCTTTGCCTTTAATTCCCATACCGAACGATTCAATCGAGTTTTGTCTCCGGAGCTGTTTTTCGACTGCCTTCTTTTCCTTCTGGGACCCACTGAGCTTGTTTCTTTTCCTTTCTCGTTATGGACGCGTCCTTTTCCGGTTGCGCTAAGAACCCCCCCCCGACTCGTACACTCGATAATTTTCTTCTTGTCCGTGCTCCCTGTTTGGGCTGGCCCGCTTTTTTTTTCTGCTTCAGCTCCACCTATCCGAATTTGAAAAGATTTTCCTCCGAAGACCAGTCCTCGGTTGACCCCCGCTGCACTTCCCCCTTTCTTGATCTGTTTTCTTCCTCCTTTGCCCCCCTTTGTTTCCCCCCCCCAATCTTTCTCTTTTTTCTCCCCTCCTTTTGCGAGGTCCACCCCCGTAGGGCTCCTTGTTTCCTCTACTTCATCGTAAGAAGGTGTTCCTTTGATCAAGATTTTTTCTCCCGGTCTGGGTTTGGCCGGACCTTTTCCTTTTTTTTTCACAAGTCTTCCCCCGACGCGTCCTCGGTTCTTGCTGTTCCTCCAAGTAATTCTTTTTTCTCTGATGTCACCCCCTTTTTTTTTTTTGAGTGACCTCGCTCTTTTTTAGGTCAGTTTACTTTTTCTCCGGAGGCCTGGTCCGTACCCCCATCTCCTCCGGAAGAGTACCTAGCCGATAGCTGATACCCATTTCTGCACCCCTGATAGTTATCTAATCATTTCCCCTCATTCGTCTAGATGGGTTCTTGCTTGGTTCCTACGGATCAATCACGGTTATGGAGTTCCTTTCCCCCGTGGGTCGTCGGTCCTTCGCATAGTGTCGGAGCTCAAAACAATTAGATCCTGGTTTGCCTTTCCCCCTTCTTCCTCGCCGTCGACTTCCTGACCAGCGTCTTAACCCCCCCCCGTTCATCAATGCCCCCTTCTTTTCTGTACCTCTTTCCTTCTGTCTTGTCCTTTCGCTTCCACAAGAGCGTCCTAGACTTTCTTTCTGCTCCTTACGCTGGACGCATTTTTTTTGCGGCAGAATTGTACTTTTCGATCGCGGCCCCCCCCCCCCCATCTCCAACCCTTTTTCCACTTTTGAGCGCTCTCCTTTCGTTTACTTTCCATGCCCCTCTTATCAATCACACGTCCCCTCTCTAAGAAACAGCACCCTTGAGGATCAGCCAATGCCCCACTCCTAGCACCCCTGCCTCACTGAATCTTTTTTCTCTTTCACCCCTGGAGGTCCTCCCCTCTGCGAAATGAAGTTTCCCCCCCCTGCCCTGAGTTCCTGAGTTCTCTGGATAAGGGGTTGAGACCTTCATAAGGTTAAATTTGAACATTAGGCCCCGCAACTTCCCCCCCATTCCTGTTCTTTTATGATTTTCTCTCCTTTTTCCAATTGGATTTTTTTCTTAGTTCTAAAGTTTTCACCAGTTTTTCTTCGCTTCCTTAAGGTTTCCTTAGTCCCCCATTACAGGTCGATCCCCTTTCGACCCCATTGGAATGGGAGTCTTTCCCCAGATCATTCTTCTGTTTCATTTTTTGGTCCGCTTTTTTTCCGCCCGGTTGTACGCAGCTTTTTCAAGAGCTTCCTTATTTTCTCGGAGTTAGTGCTCTTTAACTTTTCCTTGTTTCTTTTTTGACCTTCACGGTCTTGATAGCCCCTTTTCCCTTTAGTAAAAAGAACCCTGATAGATCTCCTCTGGTGTCAGTCTTTCTTTCCAAGCGGTGGTCCTCCCCTATATGCCGGTATTTCCTATGCAGCCCTCGGTTCATTTTTTTTTCCCTCCTTTTGATGATGTTTCTTTGGCGAATGGTCGCGTCAGGATACGTCCCTCTGTTGCTTGGCATTTTTTTTTTTTCAGGTAGTAAAAGTTTTACCCTTTTCTCGATCCCTCTGACCTTTTCAGGAGAAGTTTACTCTTAGCTCTCCCGGACCCTTGCCTCCCCTAGGACTTTTGATCTAACTTCGTAGAGGCTGAGGGGGGGACTTTCTTCTTCCGTCCTCCTCTAGAAAAATCCCTTCCCCTTCGTCTCCCTTTCTGCCCGTAATTTTCTCCCTTCCCCCCTTTTTGTTGTCCCGGAGTCTAACTAAGGAATGTCCGACATCTTTTTCGTTCAGCTTTCCTTCTCTGCTCTCCCTATCCTTCCTTAATATGCCTCCCTCTTCATTGTTTCCTTTAAAGTTCTCATTTTTTTATCTTCCTCTAAGATTTTTTATTCCGGGAGTGAATAAGTTCTCTCTTGTACAATGGTTCTTCTTCGTTTGAATGCGAGTCTTCCCATTTTCCTTTAGTTATTTTGCGAGACTTCGATCTTTCCTTGACAGAGATCCCATTTTTCTTCCGATTCGGCCCCCATACCCTCGCTGAAAGAGGCCATTTGCAGGCAAATCCTTTCCAGAACCTGGTGACTTTTCCTCTTGTGTTCTTTCCCTCCGTTTATTTTATCACGACTTCCCCCCCCCCCTCAAATTTCCACGGGTTTGTTGGGACTACCCGGGTTGGGCTTGCGCCGGTTTTGATCGATTTTTCATTTCCCCCTCTTGATCCCCTTTCCGGTCCCTAGCCTCAAGCCCCTTGGCCGATGGTGTGAAGCCCCGCCCGGTTCCTAGTGTTCGACTCCCCTTAAGGCCCCAAAACCCTTCCCCCCCCCTTCTCCTTCTTTTTGTTTCCCTTCCCAGCCCACATCGACCTGTCGCTTTGATTCTTTTTCCTTTTTTTCTTCTTTGATGTTTCTCTCAGCCCTGTCCCCCTGACTCCATGACAACCGTTTCCCTTCTTCTACGTCGTCCTTTTCTCTGCTCCCTTTTCTTGTGCTCGATAAATGGTCTTTAGTCAATTTTTTCTACTTTCGGTCCCTTTCCCTGTGTCAACGTTGTTCCACCACCCCCTTTTTAAGCGACTTTCCTGTGGGCGCTAGGCTCTTTCGATGATCTGGTAGCACTATTTTTCCCCCACTTAGTTTAAGCCCCTCCTCCCTTAGTTGTTTTGTTGTTCTTTTCATTTCTCAATCATGGGTTTTGTATGAGGTGATTTTACGTTTTATCTTTTTCCCATTCTCCCAGAGACCCTCTTAGAGACTTCACGTTTTTAGTTGGATATGTGGATTGACTCATTTCTTTCTTCCCCGTAGGGACACCTTCCAGTAAATGACCCCTGTCCACCCTCTGAATCCCACCCTTGTCTCTTCTCGTCTCCCGTTTTTTCTATCGCATCCTCATAAACTTTTACCTGGTCTCTCAATCCTCTTTCTTTTTTGTGAAGCCTTGTTGACCTCTTTCTTCCCCTTTATTCTCGCGCTTTCAAGGCAGTTACTTCTTTTTTCTTTTTCTACCCCTCGTTCCTTCTTTCTTTTCCCTACCCACCGTTAATTAGGGAATGTTCTTCCCCCCGTGAGTAAAGTTCCTCACCCTCCCGAAGACCTCTTTTCTTCTTGATGGTTTCCCTTCCCCTATCGGTCGTTCTGGCTCGTTCAGCTCTTGCTTCATTGGTATTTCTCTCCCCCCGTTGGGTGTCTGCCACTTCACGGGACCAGGACAGAAACCTTTTCTTCTTCCAGTCCCACCTCCCCCTGTTTTTTCCCCCCTCCCTCTTCCTTGCAACGTTTCCCAGGTACTTGGTACGTCCCAACCTTCACACGAGTTCAGCGCCCCCGATTGTCCTCCTTTTTCTGCCCTTGTTTCCCCTCCCCTTTTTCCCCAGATTTTTCCCTTCTTTTCCGATGAAGGAGTCCGAAGGATTTCCAGAGCGGGACCGAGAAGACTTGTCCCCTGGCACCTAATAAGGTCTTTTTTTTGGTCCTCCCCTTCATCCGAGATCTCCGTAGAGCTCTTTTTGATTTCAGAGTTCCCGAGTCTACCCTTCCTGGGCTTCTTACTTACCCCTAGGCAAGGTCTACCTTCTCTTTCTTCTTCGAAGGAACCTCCCTTTCTACCCCATATCTGGTCTCCTTTCCTTGTTGATCGAGTACTCTCCGGACCTCTCCTAGTCCCCTAATCACCCTCCCCTCCTTCAGGTCGAGCCTTTTGCCCAACTCAAGTTCCGTTCGGGACGACCTTCCAGGGCACCCTCTCTTTAAGCTCTCGCCCTGCCAGAAGCGCGACCTCTTGCTTTTTTTTTTTTTTCCGGGAGCCCTCTCCCCGATGACTCCCTAAGGGGAATCTTTTTTTTAGCTCTTCCCCGGGTATATTTCCCAGACCCCTGGAGTTACCCCCTTCCCCTCCATAAGCTCTTCCTTTTTACACATGGCATTATATGACACCTTGCTTTCCTCTATCATGCTCTTCTTGTTCAGTCCATTATCTCCCCTCCCTCTTACCGCCCCTTCCGTCCTTATTGAACCCACAAGGTTGCCAACGTGACCCCTCACAAACGGGTTCAACCCTCTCCTGTTCAAGGTATAAGGATCTACTTCACCCCCCCCCCCTGGCTAAGGCCGCCCAGTTCTTGAATGGTAGGAGTTTCTCCCCCTTCTTCGTGCTCCTTCCTTTGCTCTCTCTTTCCTGGGATTTCGTGGTCATTTGATCTCCCGCTTTTTTCCCCGTTCTATCACGACAACTCACGATTTTTCTTGCGACCCCACCTCCTGGTTAGGTTTCCCCCCCTGTCCGCCTACGCCCTCTTAAGCGGCAAGCTCCTGCCGACCCACTTGATGATTCTCCGCGCCAAGTGCTGTACGGCCGGCGGCATCTCTCTTTCCTACTACTGTTTTCTCTCTCTGCAGAGCCGGATTTTCTCTTCTGACTAAGTTTCCCCTATTTTTCTCTTTTTCGCCTTTTGCCCAGTTCTTTTTACTTTTCAATTTTTTTGTATTCACGCTTGTCCATCATTCTTTCGTTCACGGTGTTTAGGTGCTCGTGTTTAAGAGGAGGTTTTCCAGGGGCCCAGGTTTATGTTCTCATTTAGTCCCCTTCTTTCTTCTTCAATCAGTCTTTCTCCCTTCCCCTTTATGTTGTATGTTTTTTTCCCCCTATTTTTAGACCTTGAGTCAGAGGCAGACCTGGCGTGTATCTTCTTTCCCCGGCAGTTTGACTTGTGTTCCCGGTCTGTTCTCCAATGTTTGGGAGTTTCGACGCTTCCCCACCTTTTGTAGTTGTCCTGACTTTTTTTTCGGTCTTTATTAGAAGTCGAGGGATCGTGAAGGCGGAGCTTTCTTTTCTATCTTGCCCTTAGGGTTTTAGAAATAGTTTAGCTCGTTTTTTCGTCAGCGTTTTTCTTTATTTTTTCGTCCTGACTCTCCTTTTCTTCTAACACATAGAACTTACCCTTTATGGAGTTCCTAGCGGAATTAACTTCCCTTCCCCGAACCTGATCCCCTTCCCAATCTTGTCTCTTTCTGATTTCTCCCTCCTATTCAAGCTTCCCCCCGTCTGCCCCCCCCCCCACCCCCTTTCTCTTTTTTTTTTTCTCTTTTCTTTTTTTTTTTTCTTTTTTTTTTTTTTTTTTTTTCTTTTTTTTTTTTTTTTTTTTTTTTTTTTTTTTTCTTTTTTTTTTTTTTTTTTTTTTTCGAACTACCCCTCTTTTCCTTGGCCGGTGAGTACTTCAATGACTCGAACCTTTTTCTGTCAGACGATTCCCTTCTCCTTACTCCCCTGGTCTTTAACTTTTCCCTGATGTGCCTCTCCTTGTGCTCGATTCCCCTATTAAGAAGTTGAGTTGACTCGGTTAGGTCCTCTTCCCCCTTTGTCTCTTTCCCCCCCCTCTCCCTATCCCCCCCTTTTTCCTTCATCTGTTCTCCTTTGCAATGTATTAACAACTCCAATTTATTTTCTCTGATCGGGCGTCTCTCTGCGATTTTCCCTCCCTTTTCTTTGAATTGGTTTCCTCCTCCTTCTGCTTCGAGAGATGGTTCGATTCCCTGGCGAGTCCCTTTCCGGCATTCTCGTGTTCAATCGAATTCTCGATCGTTTAGTCTTTGAGAAAAGTCACCCCTTGCCCTTTTTCTCTTCGTCCCCCCTCTTTGAATTTCTCCGGTTCCTGCCCCCTTTAGTTTTTCGGTTCCTTGTTCCCGAGAGATTGCAGAAAGAGCGAATTTTTTCTCTTCCCTCGACGATAGCGATCCTCCCTCCCCGTTATCCCCTTCCTCACCCTCTCAGCCCCGTGAGTCTCCTCTTCTTTTTGCGATCAAGATTTATGGCGTCCAAGGACCGAACTTTGGTAGATGGACTTTCTTCCTAATCTTTCTTCTGACCCCCCCCTGTCTGGACCATCTCCGTGTATTCTCTCTCTCCCAGAGGATCATTCCGTGTTCAACATTGAGCGTCCCTTCCTGCCAGCCCTACTGACGTTTTTGAGCTCCCTTCTCTATGTCCTTCGGATCACCGTTTCCTCGCCTTTTTTTCCCTTGCCTTCTCCTTCTCTCTCCGCTTTCGAGGTTTGGTCCCGACGTCTTCGCCTCTTTTTTAGCGCCTCCCCCTCACACGGAAATTGTTTTCGCGACTTCTCCTCTTTTCTCTCATCCTTTCCCCCACACCTACCTTCCCCCTTTAATCGCCTTTCTCCAGCCCATCACACCGTCAAACCACCATGATATTCATTTTTTAGCCGAAAGCTCAATCTTTGACGCAGAGTCTTCTCTCCCCCCTGACCACGCCAGATTTTCCTGTTTCAGAGACTGGTTTTGCGACTTTTTTTTCTTTCCGGAACTTCAGCACCTTGACGACAATGTTTGTTATAAGAGAACTTTACAGTTTTCCTCTCGTTCTTCGCCTCCCCTTTTTCCGTTTTCTCTCCCTCTCGGGATACTTTTTGGACTCTATTCCTAGAATACGGCCGTGACATTGGCCCTGGGAGATGTTTTCTGACTCCTTCCGGAATTCTAGTTGGAGTTTTTGGGTTGGACTTTTTTTTTCCCCTCCGGTGGAGATGTTCTTTCACATCCTCCTTATTTCCGTCGGCTGTTTCTACTTCGTGTCCAACGGGACGTGTTAGTGATGTTTTGACCTTTTCTTTTATTCCCCTGCCTGCCCCCCCCCCCCCCAATTTTCCTTCCCCCCCTCAAGAACCCTATGTCTGATTTGACCTCGAGTACAGCGTCCCGTGAGCGGCGACATTTTCGCCTTTCCAATCTTTGCCGTCTGTGCCTATGATCCCTTTTTCCAGTACTTCGTTCAGATCTTCGTTTGATCTTTGGTCTGCGAGCTTGCAGAGATTTCTCTAATGGAAGCTAATTCTCCTCACCGTTCTTCCCTTCCTGAATCGTTCTTCTCCTTCGGGGTTTTTGATTGCATCGCGCACTGGCTTCGCGCCCGGCCTTCACAGCTCTGCTCGTCTCTCATCTTTTGCTTTTTTCAGACTTTCTCGTCCACTTTTTTTTTGGTAACTGCTTGATACTCCGGCCTTGATTAGAGGAGGTTCGGCTCCGATTTGCCGCACCCCTCCCCCCCGCCGTCCTAAGCCCCTTCTTTGCTTTTACACTCTTATTCTATATATTTCAGCTATTTTGTTTTTTAAGAGGACACTTTCCCGAAAGCATCGGATCCTTACCCTTTCGGTGATGTTTTTTTTCAGAATCAATTTTTACCCCCTTTTTCCCTCTTCTACCGCGAGAGAAACGTCGGGCCTCGTCACGGTGTCGAGAAAGTCTCTCGAAAATATTCTAGAACTTTTTTCGGACATGGTCCTTCCTCCAATGTGAGCTACTCACTTGGTTCACGAGGACCTCGACTCCCGAGGACCCAGGCCAGACTGGAATTTTCTCTAGCTTCTTTCCCTCTTCTCAATTCCTTCTCCACCCCTCAGATTGCAAGCTGGCACCTAAACGAGACCATCTGCGGTCGTCCCTCATTTTTTTCCCGTGTAAGCGCTTAGTGGCGGTCACGAAGTCTGGTACTCGACTTCACCATAGAAAGGCTGTCACGTGGTCTGGGTGGAGGTTTTCTGCGGCGCCTTTTTCTCCTCTTCCCCCTACTACTCGCCACATTCACTGCCTTGTCACGACGCCGACAGCAGCCTGTTGACGCGTTTTTTTGACGCAGCTCGCACCTTCTCTCCCAAATCGTCCCACCCCCCCAATAAAACTCTTAATCATTCGAGCTGGTCAGCTCCCGTTCAAGATGTCGTACCGCGATTCCAGAGGCATGGTTCGTCATTCCCGCATGTACCGGCAAGCTCCAACCTTTCAACCCCACTTTTGGGCGCGGTTATCATCGCTCATGGCGTTGCGGAGCTACGCGTTGATTGTAATTTGCTGACGACCCCGGTTACGGTAGGCAAAGTATGATTATCTTTTCCTCTCCACGCAATGGTTGGCGATCGTTTAGCTGGCGTAGGCGTCAGTTCTCGGCTGCCCTGACGTTCGTGCTGCTGGTGGTTTCTCGGTCGAGTGCTGTGCGGCGCACCGGGGCGGTCTTCCCTTGGATGGTTCCATCCAGGTCGTCCCCCTTCGCGCACCTGTTGCTTCCTTGGGCGTGTTCCCGGGCCTGATACGTCGTTCATTCAACCGAAATGCGGTCCGCCGCCGCATGACGCTTGTCTTGGAGGCGCTGGTGTTCGCCCGCGCGTAAATCGGCCCCTGGTTGATCGCGCAACGTCAGCTTTTGGTCGCGTATGATTTTTTCAGATGCCTATCGGCGGCGCTCTCGCGATTCCCGCCTTTATCATGGACTGTGCGCCCGTCGACGACCGGCCCACTCCGAGGGGCCGTGGGACCAAACGTGGAGGGCACACACGACATACGACCGGAGCGGGCTGTTGCATCTTGGATATCTATCATGGTCGGAATAGGTTCGCGATCTTCGGTCATGCGGCTGTCCAGGCCTTCATCAAGTACCGGGCGGGCCCCACAGGATTCTCTCTTGGTACGCGTCCAGGCACACGCGGGGTTACCATCCCGGCGATACTGGTGCCCTCGCACGAGCTCGCCGTTGGGGGTGTGGTGAACAGCGGAACTGCGGAGCCCTGGCACCACCCCGCTCCCGGGGCGACCACCCAGCCTGCCTACCTTTACGCGAAGCTCTCCGAATTAGCGTCCGAGCGGGGACCGCGCAGCTCCGGGCGGCCCGATCATCATTAGTGAAGGATGGGTCGACCCAGGTTCCTGCGTTTAGAGAGAACTCCCGACCTTTACCCGGGTGCGTGAAGCGGGGTGTTAACCGCGAGTACACTGGCGTCGCGGCTACCTCTCGTCATTCGAGTACGGGCGCCGCTTCAAGCCGCTTACGACGGCCTCAAGGCGCTGACTAGGGGACGTACGCTCACGGTGCCTGCGCTGGGCAAGGACCGATAGCGTCCAGTCAGCCCATCGGCCGGCCCAGACTCAGGATGGCCGCCAGCCGTTAACGACGTCAGCTGGATCGATTTTTTGACTTGCTACTCGAGTCTGCCGTTCGCTTTAGCCTTTGAGCTCTTGTCGCGAACGCAAAGTACAGTCCCTGGCTGACCCTCCGAGCGTCGACCCGTCGATCTTAACCTTCCGATAGCGAGCTACCCGCACCCCCGACCCTGCGTCCTTACCTGCGCCAACGCGCCATCTGGGGCCGCGATCCGACCGCTGATTTCAAGCCGAGCACCTACTTCAGGCTCACCTGAATCACACTCTTTTTCAACTCAACGGTTCTTTTTTTAATCCAATGTGAACCTTCTGCCCCTCTTTATAAACGGGCGGTCAACCTGCTAGACGCGATCAAGGTCTCCATCTACTTCTACAACCTCGCGGATGATCCGTCGAGGCGGTTTTCAGATCCAGGAATGTGTTCCCAGTCTGGCTGAGTACGTTAGTTGAACTCCCTTTCTGAGGTGGGACGATCACGACCCTCCTTACCGCCTCTACACGCGCACCTCACCGAACCGTGGAGTTTCGACACAACCAACCTTCTTGGGCAGGGGGCCCTCGAGGCGCCACAGAAGTTTCTATCCTTCTTTTCAGGACACAATTTTGACCCAAAATCGGGACTCCGTTACGGTAAGAGCAAGGTTGCTGCGTCTGATCTGCAATCTATCTTCTTTTCTTGTTGTCTAGGAGAGTTTCCGACGGCCGGATCCTGGAAGAACTTCCTTTCCCCCGGTTTTGTCTTCTTTTTTCCAAGTTTTCCCCCCCCCCCCTTGCTTGGCACCCTCTGGACGTCTTTAGGCTCTGGAGTGGTAGGCCTATCGGTCCCGCCCACGGGTTGATGGTCGTCCCAAGGTCGCGTGAGGTGATCGGATAGAGGACTTTCCCCCTTTCTTTTAAGGACCTCCCCCTACTCCTTGGTCGATCCACGTCCTCTCGCCTGATGCCGATTTCGAGCAAGTCCTTGATCTCCAGCCTTCTACTTTCTTCGCCTTCCGTAAAGATGCCTAGGCACTTGAGACATGTTGACCTTACCCGTTAGTTCTTCGTTGTGCCTCCTGGATTACTCCTTATCAACCCCTTTCTTGAAGATAGTGTTCGGCTCTCTTGTTCTCCTTTTAATCTCCTCCCATGTTCTTGATCGTGATTTCAGGCGGAGTCGTCGGATCCTTCCCGGGTCCTGTTATCCCTTTTGTTCCTTTATGTCTACTGTCTTTCTTCTTATGCCTTCTTTATCTCTAGGGTGATAGATTTTTCTTTGTCGCAAGCCTGCGAGTTCTTCTCACCGTTCTGTTTTTTAATCGCGACGAGGACACCCGGCCAGCCGAACGATCCTACTCGCCCTCTTCTCTGCTATGTTGCCAGGCCCTCTTCTTCTTCCCTCTGTGGTTGCCTTTTTCCCCCCTGCTTTTTCTGGTGCCTTAAGTATTTCTTCTAACTGTTTGCTGGTGCCCTCTGTCCGCAGGACTCCCTACTCTTAATCGATCCTCCTTTTTTTTGGGACCGACTTTCTTCTGGAGGTACGTTTCTCTCTGCTTGAGCTTCCTTCTCAGTCCCATTCTCTCCTTCCACTGTTGACTCCCGCGACTTACCCCTTGTTCCTTCCTCTTGTTGACCACCCCGCTAACATTGGAACTCTTTTGAGGCTTCTCTCCCTTCTTCCCCCACTCCCCCCCTCTTCTCTGCTAGGGCGTCCCGGAGTGCCGTCCCGTCTATTTCTGCTTTTCTTGCGGATTTTAATTTCTTTTCTTTCGTCTGAGCTGTTTTCGCAGTTTTTTTTTTTTTTCGTGCTTTTCTCTTATCCAACAACCTCTTCCCTCGAGATAGTTGAGTATTTCACCTGCCCGTTGTGTAGTAGGATTTAACCACGTGTGGCCCTTTTGTCATCTTACCTCCCTTTTCTTGGCCATGTCCCCTTCTTCGAACTGATTCCCTTTTCAGTCCCTCTCCTTCTTTCCAACGAGAAGCCTTGGCCCCCCTATTTCCCCCTTCCTATCCCTAAGTCTTCCCTCCTTTTTTCGGTTTTCTTTTTGGCTCGTTCTTTTTTTTCGTGAGAAGGTCCCCCTACCCCTCTCTGCGTGTCCAGTCCCTAGACCACTTTTTCGCGTTCCGCCACTTTCTCTCGACTCTTGATTGATGCCTCCATTTTTGATGCTTTCTTCTTCTTGTTAATCGCCGAGCTACCCCGACTTCCGCCCTGCATTCTAACAGATCTCCCCCGGCTCCCCCTTTCACCTGCCTTGTTCCGTTGCTTCCTCTAGTTGATCAACTTCGATCCCTCGAGAGTCCTTCCTGCGTTCCCGGCTGGACTTACCGCCTTGCGGTTCGGTCGTCCTCGAGATTGTCCACAGCCCTCCAATTGACCTTTTAGAGAGTCCCTTTCGACGGTCTCTGCGCAATGAGCCCACAACAGGGATCACAGAAGACCGTTCCCCGTTGTTTCCCGCACCCGACCCTTAGAACACACCAGCGCCGAGTCAGGGCTGGAGCTAAGCCCATCTGTAAGATCGATCGCGCATCGCAGTCCGCGAGCTCCACCAGTAGTGGCGGATGATCCCGGGGGTGAGCATCAGCCTGCACTCCAGGAAACTTTCGTCAGCACTTGACGAAACCACGCGTAGATTCCAGCTGGACCCCCGATTCCTTATACTCCTCCCTTGTGGCCGGGTGATCTTGCCGTCGGGGATCCTGCGGTAAGATCGACCCAGGTCCGGTCAGATCCGTGGACAATCTGAGTCCGGCGATGTGGATGCCCTCCAGGAACGAGTTGGAGGTCGTGGTTCCGACGTTGGGGATTTTCGACGGTGGCTTTTGGACCCCTTCACACAGGCGCTACACGCTGTCGGCTTCGTCGTGTCAGTCCAGGGTACGGTTCGAGGTTTTCTTTTTGTACATTCGAGTCGCGCGCCACCGGGTAGCCACCCGAACAATGATGCTCGAGCACTGTCTATCGTCCAGTTACAAGAAGTCCCCTGTGATCGGTCCCCCAGCCATACTCCCCTCTATCGTTGACAGCTTTTTTCCCCGCTAGTTGGTCATTCTCCCGTTATTTCTTGACATTGGGTAATCCGTGATTTTTCGGTCAGAGCGGTTATCCTTTTTTTTTCCATGATCATCTTCTTTCACTCTTCGTCTTTTCTCAGGCTT
>Ga0179591_1319677_pt1 | contig 20708 bp, 12 predicted proteins | sample CZOMad2_1_08_16f_FD_182891 | JGI IMG/M metagenome (GOLD analysis project Ga0179591, IMG submission 182891) | Vadose zone soil fungal communities from Angelo Coast Range Reserve, California, USA - CZOMad2_1_08_16fungal (PacBio error correction) | ecosystem: Environmental > Terrestrial > Soil >... | reverse complement strand
ATAAACCCAAATTCTCGAACTTTTCCCCAAAGTTCCCCTTTTCGTCTGTCGAAAGGCTTCCAAGCCCAATTTTCCCCCCATTGTTTAAGACGTGAGTTCGACTCTTACTTTCCCAATAGGATGTCTTGCTGGTATAAGTTGAGGCTTCCCGACATAGCTTTCTCTTCTTTGTCAACCCTATGATTCAATTCTTTGGTCCTTTTGAGGATCTTGTCGTTCATGGTTCCAGTTATATCGTCTCTTGTTTTGGTCGGCGTCCTTTTTTTGCCCTTTGTTCGAAATGTACTTAAAAATTGAGGCTGGAGCGACCCTCTAGGCCTAAGGAGTCCTTGTCAGTCAGGTAATGGGTCTTCCTCCCTTCTAGCTCTGACGGGAGTACTTGTCTTCCCTAAGAATCCATTCAGCTGATGCGTACACCTTTCTTAACTACCTACTTTCAAGGGATTGCCGTTCGAGATTTGATTAGCCTTCCGGTACTACCCCCATTGCCCTTAGTCGCTTCACCTGCAGGTTTCGACGTCATACCTTCTCTTCTTCCTTGCACACCTCCTTCCCCTCTGATAGCTTTTTTTTGACGCTGAGTAGCGCGGCCCCTTTTTAAACACAAGAGGTGCTTCTCCCCGTGGTATGTGCCCTGAAACCTCTTCGACCTCCCCTCACTCTGCTTTGTTTGGCTTTTTTGAATGTATTGGATCTCTGAAGATTCTCTCTCAGCTATGGGTGGGAGGACCAAAATTATATGCTCCCCCCTGATGTTAGAATTTTCCTGCTCTTGTTTCCTCTCTCTGAGTCTTGCTAGTGCGGAGATGGCCCACACTATGACGCAGAGATTGGCCGTCTTCTTCCCCCCTCTGTCGCTGTTCACGCCGGCTTCAAGGAAAACATTCCCTAATTCCCGATCCATTTAGCGGTTCTTCCCTCTCCCCTTCCCTCTGCCCATTATTCCAGCTTGTATGCCTTAAGGCCTCCAAATGTCCGAACCTGAAATTCTTAGATCTTTTCTTTCCAAATCAAGCAGGAGGAGGTGATCTCCTATTTACACCCTTGCCCCAGTTTTCTTTATCACATAATAAAGCATCCGTCCCCTTGTGTCATCTCCTTTCCTTGTCCTGATATTGATAATGATAGGTGCAGTTCGGTAGAGAAGGCGTCTTCGTTTCATTAACTTACTGCACGAGAGTACCCGGCGGCTTCGGGTCCCAACACATAAACTGTCAAAGATCTCCTCCTCTGAGTTTCCCGCGCCCAGCGACAAGAGTAGGGAGTCTTACCTTCACCTATTTTGCAATTCCTAATCCGCCTCCTTTCTTGGAATTTTCCCCAAAGCTGTACCCTCCTTCCGGAACACCTGAAAGTTTTTTCTTCCCCCCCCCTAAATTTCGAGGATTAGGTCGTAAACGTCTATCTCTTTTTTAACTTGAGAACTTCGTGGCTGCCCCCCTTGAAATCCGCTACTCAGTTTTTAAAGAAGACTCTTCGTGAGTCTTGCCCTGACCCCAACGCTGAAGGCGTCGAGAGGTCTCCTTCCTCTTTCGAGTTTTGCCAAATGGAGTTGAAAAGGCCCCTGCTTTATCCGTTCTTGAAGGTTCTCTGCTGCATGGGTTCAATTATTTGTATACCGTTCGTAGAAAACCTTCCCTCCCTTCCCGTGATAGGAAGGCTTGACTCCCATCATGTCAATTTGACGCCACTTACATGCATGGGCGCCCAATCTCCCGCGTCCCCCTCCTGTTGACCTTCCAGTTCTGCTTGCAGGGAGAGAAACCTCAGAAAGTGTCCCACAAATCAGGAACGATCTGGCGAAGTTCCCCGGCAGTTTAGCTTCAGGGTCCCTCAGTGATTGCTCTCTTTTTCCCACCAAATAAGCTTTGCCAAAAAATGCAATCCCTGCGCTTAAAGAAACCCTTAACCCATCCCTCTATTGCCCCCTCGAAAGCACTGTTTCCCCCCCCCCTTTTGAGACGACTTGCTTTTTCCCTTCCTCTCATCTGGTCTGACCTAGATTTGGGGTGATATGCCCTTAGCGGAATTCAGAGTTCCCACCGTCTAATTGGTCTCCAGATTGAGCTAGGCCCCCAAGGGCCCGACCAATTCTATTTCCTGATCGCGAGCATCACCTCCCCCCCCCCCCTTCCCCCTCTTTTCCTGCGAAATGATTGTCGACTTTCAGCGGGCCTTTCTTAAAATAAGTTTACTCTGGTCCACCGCTGGAAACGCCCTGCCCAGGGACCCTCCCCCTTGACTCTTTTCACAATCTTTAAAGAGTTGAGATCTCACTTTAGACCTCTGAGTTTACGGGTAGGCCTAAGACCCTACTCTTCCCCCCCCCCACATCTTATCTCTATAGTTTCGAAAAAACTTTACATCAGGGAGTTTGTAGTTTCACGTCTGCGTGCCACGCTCATTTCTTCGCTCCGGGAATGACTTTTTTTTTTGCGGGTTCCGCCCCCCCCGTCAATTACGGCTACCCCATAGTATGTTGTCAGTTGGTCCCCCAGGAAATCTTTTCCCCCGAGGCGTCTCTACCCCCCCTTTGTTATCTTAACCTTGAGATGACTACTACGTTCAGAAGTGCTTTTTATTAGTGATTTCCCTTAAGTCAATTCCCTTGTTTTGATTAGCCCGACCCAAATCCAACCGGAACAGGATCTCGAACCCCACTATGAACTTTTTTACAACCCGCTTCCCTCTTTTTTGCACTTACCCATCAGTTTCATAATTGAAAGACCTTTTCACCCTCCCTTACCGGGTTTGTAAATCTAGAGTACCAAACTCCCCCCTTCCCCTGCCGAAAGGTCAAACCCCGTCTTTCTCGGAAATTCTACTATTTTGACCTTACCTCCCCCCCCTTTCCCCCTCCAGTAGTGGAGCCTGGGTAAACGAAGCCAAGTTTGGCACGCGACCTATACTAACAAGCGCAATGTCAGAATAGTCCTCGATACAACTCTGCGCTTGCAGGTGAACGAGAGCTGCATCTTTTTATCTACCTCGAAGGTTACTCTGCCGAATATTAAATCTTCCCCCTCTGTTCCTTCTGTTACTTAGTGTACAACATGAAATCTCGAAATGGGCCGTGCCCGTAAGGCGAGCGCACGTCCTCCGACCTATCCTTTCCTCCCGTTGTTTTTTTCGGTCTCTGTTTTCATTAGTTTCCCCCGGTGCACCAGCTTTATCGGGTGCTTTCTCTCAGCCTATCGCGAGTCCCTTTTTTTGCGCCCCTCTCGTCGGTTCCGATTTGACGGCACGTCGCAGTGCTTTCTTCACAAGCGCGCTGAACCACTGACCCCTTTGAGCTTCTCTTTCCTTCTTTGCCGAGTTCATTCATTGAAAGATCAGTTAAACGCATAGGCTGCATTGGAAAAATATAAACCTCGGCCAGTCCCCCAAGCGCCTTTTTTATTAGGAGGTGTCACACTTCGAGTCGCCTTCCCCTGTCTTTCGTACGATTTCCCTTTTTTTTTTTTTATGCCCCCTCCTTCAACTGTACCTAGTCTTGTTTGAAGTATTTCTTTTTTCCTTCTTCCGTCCCTGAACGTAATGGGTCAACTTTCTCGTCATCGAGTAGCACTCAGGAGACTATTTCTAGGGCCTGAAGGACTATTGTTCCCTTTCTCTTCCTTTGCTTCCCCCCCCCCGATTTCCGAATTTCCCTGTTATTGTCGGAAACTACTTTCTCACCCTCAGCATAGGGACTCTCCCTCTCAAGTATGAACACGATTGACTCAACAAAGTTTTGGTTTCTGGTTCCCTTTTCCCTTGACCCCCACTTTTTCTCTGCCTCTGTGGGGGACCTGGGAAAAATAAACCCTCACGATAGCCACTACAACCTCCTATTATGACATCTATTACCGGAACATACCATTAATTCCGACAAGCCTTCACGTGGGATGTAGGTGGTTGAAGCTTTCCTTTCCTGCTTCGTTTCCGGTAGACCTCTTCTCCGGACATTTTGTCAAACCTCTCTCCGAGAGAGGTGCTTCACTCACCGTCCTTTTCTTTTTACAGACAATGTTTTCTTGGCACATTTTCCTTTTCTTCCCCTCTCTATTGTCCCCCCTCTTTCCATTCGAGGAAGCCCACCAGGTTTTTTTCTCAGTTCCCACAAAATGTAGACGAATTCAGGTTTTTTTTGTCCGTGCTTTTTTTTTCATTCTATTCCAGGGAACCTAACCTTTTCCCAATTTTTGAAAAAATTTTAGGCCATTTTCGGAATTCTGACAATCGCGGTCCAGTTTTTTTTCCCCCTCCCTTCTGACATTCCCCAGCCGCACTTTTTTCCCCCAAAACCTGTGATAACCTTCACCATAGGTACCTTTCCCAAGGGAAGAATACAAAGATACCCACCGTTATACGTTTCATTTCCCCATAGTTGATGTTTTTTTTCTCCTGTTCTTGAGTTCTTTCGCGAGTCTGCCCCAACTAAGGAATTTGTTACACCCCTGGCGTCCCGATCGCTTTCTTAAGGCGGTATGATTTGCTATGAGTGACCCGCTCCTCTTGTGATGCCGGATTCCTTTCCTTCCTTTTACCCTATTTCGCCCGGTGAGTCCGAACTGTTAGAGGCGAACAAGAGTGTGCCTGCCGTCTCTCTCCAGATTTTTTTAGAAGGTCGTCAATCTTTCCCCCCTTCCCCCGCTTTTATGCAGTACATCTCTCCCTAAGCTTTCGGGCCTGGTTTTCGTGGTATACGAACATTCCTCCAAGCGCTTCACCTGACAGCGTGCGTCCCCCAATTTTTAGAACGTTCTCCCCTCTCGACGGGATTTTAGTCTTTTCGTAATAAAGAAATTGGGCCGCCTCGGCAGCAAGGACGTTCCTCCTCCCCCCTTTCTTGCTTTACTTTCCAAACCGGTAGTCAGGATCGCGAAGATTTTTCGAGAGGGCTTTTGCGGTCCCCAAATGTTGATGAGACGGCCAGGAAATATGTGCTGTTTAAGCAACGATCCTTCCTTTGGTCTTCCTCCCGCCCGCCCCATGTTTTGCGGGTTCGGTTCTCACGATTGGGATGGTTCATGGACCGATATAGATCGGTGGCCTGCAACATACTACTAATGCTCGAGCCCCCCTTCTTTCTGAAAGACCTTCAGCGGCGCTTATCGGGCGAGATGTCAAACGAATCTGTGCCGGCAGCTGGCAGTTGCAGGGCTTCTCTCCGCCCCTCGGTCATGAATCTCTCCATTCATATCGAGCTTCATTATTTCTTTGCGTGTGTCAGAATGATAGAAACTTCTCCCTTCAGAAGCATGCTCCTTCTCCCCCCGGCCATCCTCCGACAATGCCCAGAGGATTTGAAAAAATCACGCGGAGGATTTAGCCATTACTCCCCCTCCTTTAGCCCATCTTCTTTCTTTATAAAGTCTCGCCTTGTGTCTACTGGATCAGAAAGGATCAGTTTATATGTGGGTGGCGAGCAGTTTCCTTTGGATTCACAGCACGCATACGTCCCGAGATAGGATGGTTCTGATTAAGGTGACCGGGAAGGAGTTCAACAATCGCTTTCTTTTTAAAACTGCCCAAGCTCGCCCCTCAATGGCGTTCTGCTCCTCTAAAGCTCTATGAATTTCCTATCGATGCCAGTTGATTAATACTGCATGTATCTGGTTCTCCCCCCTCCCCCCCGATTTTCATAGATCTGTCCCTTTCACATGCGAAAGGTGAGGTAACCCAACAGCATGATGAGTACGGTATCCCCCTTCACGAATTTGTTTCTAGTTTCTAGGAAAAAGCCTTCCACCAACCCCAATCTTTTCCCTCAGACCATTATCTTCCAGCTTCTCCCCTCCCGACGATCTCCCCCGTCGTCTCTTGCCCAAGCAAAGAGCTGACGTCGCTGCAAAACGTTTTTTTTTTCCGGCGCGGCAGACGAGGCTTGCAACAATGGATTTGGACAGGCCCAATTTTTTTCCTTATTGCCCCATCCGTCTTTCTTTACTTTCGCAATTGGCGGTTTCACCGGGTACTTTTTTTTTATATCTCCTGGTTCCCGGCTCTGCGCTGATAACAGACTGAAGCAATTAATTGCAGAACACCCCTCATGTTCTGACGTTCTTTTCCATCGCATTTCCAACCGTTTGTGCTTCCAGTTTTCGACCGCCCCACGGTTGAACCTAGTCCGAAGCCAAGAAGGACCCCCCCCCCCCTTTTCTGAATTGCTTAGTCCTGCTTCTCCATGTCCGCCGAAAGCCCCTCCCCCTCTCGCGACAGATAACACCCTTTTGTCACACTGCCTCTTCTTTTGCTAGAAAAGCACGAACCTCGTCACTTACTCCTTCTCTTCCCTCCCCCCTTTTCCAACCCACTTTGTGATTGGCTGTCCCCCAGTTGATGTATAAATGTCCCTTGATTGTCCTTCAATTGGTTGCACCGTTTCACTCTTCAATTTCCCCGCGCTTTAGCAGCTCTTTTTTTATCAAAAGGCGTCCCTTTTGTCAAAGGTATGTTCTTTTCCCTGTATCTCAGGAATTTTCCCGCATTTCCCCACAAACTTTTCTTCCCTATCTCCCCACTTTCTTTACTTATCGAACGGCCTGTAAGGCTCAAACAAAAGTACAAGAGTTGGGCCCGATTAATCTAATTCTCCTCCCTCCTTTTAGGCCACTCTCTTCGAGTGCATGTCACGAAGTTGAGCCACCCGTAAAATCTGTAGGTGCCTTATATATCTCCTTCCCCCCCCCAGCTCCACCCTGATTTTCATACTTTTAGGTCTCGTTAACCCCCCGAACATTAATGGTGTCCTTCTCGGTAGCGGGGTACATGGCTATACTTTCTATACCCCATATCCTATTTCGACGGTCCTCGTCATGTCCTTTTTGGTTTTGCGGTTGGGGCAAACCTCAAATTAGTCCTCCCCTTGTTCAACCCTCACCCGCCCCTTTATGTAAAGTTCTCCCTTTCCACAGAAGATTCGACTTCCTTTCAAGGTTTGCTTAGATAAGGTGGCGCCCCTTTCCTCGTTTTCCTCCCCCATCTCCCCTCAATTTTAGAGCCACAGGAAAACCTTAAGATGTTGCTTCCGTAGTTGATTTTTTGGTGAGTCTTTCTTGCTGTTTTCCTTCCTCTTTAACCCCTTTATGAGTGACTGTAGAGATTTTTGCGCACTTAAAGGTCCCATAATATCCCCCCAACCCAGCCCTCCAATTGACCTTTAAGCCCTTTTTGAATCAGATACTTGATCTGCAAACCCACCCGCACTGCGCAGGATATTGCCAAAAAGTTCAGTTTGGGGGGTTTGACTGTTGTCCCTTTGGGCTGTTTTTTGGGGGTTCGGGGTGGTTTTTGGTTTTGGTAGCCATTGTAACACAGCCACGCAGCTCGGTCTTCTTGAAGTCGGTTCGGGTTATTCCTTTGTGTCCCATTCTTTTAGACCCCCTCTCGACTCCAGATTATTCTCCTCCCCCCTAAGCGCCATGCCTCAGTCTAGCCTCCAGTCTATTCCTTCTGTTCACTTGAGTCAGTCCTCTCAGTTGCTCGGAGCACTTTCTCGTCCCAGCCGAATGCCCTTCCCCTACTTAATTTCGTGACAATTTCCCTCCCCCCGAGCCATGGGACGGAAGAGTTCGGGCACAACTTTGACTTAAGCACCAGTATCGTCCCAGCCTTTGTTTTTGTTTAGCGAGAGGGGGTAGCGTCCCAATGGCTCCCCTGCGTCGAGACCTTGTGGTCGCGCTTTTTTTGTCGGCTTACCGCTTTCGATTTTCCGTCCCCTTCACGAGTTGTTTCCACGTTCTTTGGGCTTCCTATCCCTCGTGCTAATGCAACCAGGATTGTGCATCGCCTGCCCCAGTTTCTATTCTTTCTTCTTCCCTCTATTCCTGAGTTTCTTTAGGTTCCCCTGCGTTACCCTTCTCTTCGTAGCAGCAGAAAACCCCGTCTAAGTTATCCCCTCCTTCTTCTCTCTCTTGTTCTTAATACAAGGAGATCAGCGTAAGTGTGCCCGTCCCTGCGCGGCCCCTGGTTGACTCCCTCCCCAAGTTCCCGAGCGAACGGCTTTCCCCTTCTGCATGTTCGTGCCGGTTGGCGAGTCGGCGTTCACCCCTCTGCCCCTCCATATCCCTAGGAGAGGGTCGCAGAGTCCCCCCCTTTTCGGCAGGACGAGACGCTAATGGTTTTTTTGCGCCCTCCCAGACTCATGGAGATTCTTCTGCAATAAGGCCAAGCTAAATAACCGTCGGTAATTCGGCTATTCGACGAAACATTATGAAGTCCTTCAGAGCAGGCCCGTTGGTGGGTTTGTCCCCCCCCCGCGTGCCCTTGAGATTGAGAAGTCGTTGGCTTCCTGTCTCCCTTCAACACCCCCGTAATGAAAGTTGCCGTTCTATATGGCCGCAGAATAAACTCCCCCCCAATCCCTCCTGAAATTCCCCGGCACATTTATGTTTTTTCATCAGGAAAGCGAATTGCGAGAAGGCTATGAATTGGTGTGGAGTTTTGGTGTCTCTTTCTCTTTTTTTTTGGCAAGTAGTTCCTTAATCACTTCATCATCACCTCCCCTCTCCAGATCGCTTTTTTGCGCCGCTTCTCTGATCCAACTGCCTTTGTATCAGCCTGGCCCGCCCAACTCTCAAATCCGTCCTCAGTCAATATATGCCCCCCATATCTTGACTGATGGTGCGGAAGGACCGACGCCCGTCAGGCCCCTCACACAGGAGACTGCGCTGACCCCTTGTTAGTGATCCTCATTCCATGCGCGCAGGGCCCTACCCTTTCCCTTGAACATTGTCGCGTATCCTCGCTTCCCCCTAGTGTTTCGAGTCCATCCCTTAAGACAACTTAGAATCCCTTACGGCCTACTTCTTTGACACTCTACACTTCTCCCTGACTTCCCCTCCCAGTTTTCCAACACTGTTTTATTTTGCGTTTCCCTCTAGGATCTACCATAGGCGATGTTTTGTGTCAGAGTTTGGATCTGTCGCTCACTTTTCCCACAAGGCACTACTTTGATTGTTCTTTTCATTGGCTCTATCTTTCCATTTGGTAGCGGTTTTGGGTGGGGGTGCAACTTTCCATCCCCCTCTTTGAGGTTTCTTTTTTTTACTTCTCAAGGTGTCGGTGCGAACTGGACCAGCCAAAGAGGTTGACCGTTTCAGACTCTCGGCCATCCTCCAGGTCCCCCTTTCTTTCAGGCAAAGCCCTGCTGCAGGGAGAGGAAGGGTTCCCTCCTTCCGCGTGCCTGTATATTCCTCGCTCTTTTTTTCCTTCCTCAAGGCTACATTTAGAAAGGATTACCGCTGTGTACCGGTAACCCCTCCCCTTTCTTCCCGTACCGAGACGGCCGAAATTGGTGCGAGCAGCCCATTCCTTCTTTGTTCTGTCAATCCGAAATAAGATCGGTTCCTGAGCTTCGGTCCCCCCCCCCTCTTTTGCTGTAGCGTGTTTTCCTGCTGCGACCTGAGCATTAGTGATTGTGCCCGACCGAATCCAGGTTTCAGCATGTTGATTGACTCAACAGCTAATTTTTGTGTTTCTTTGGGACATCACTATTTAGGATGAGTTACTTTTTTCTCGTCTCTCTATAAGAAGGAGCGTGAGTGTTTTTGAGGATATGGAGTCCAATTTCTGCTTTTCCTCCGCCCCTTGTCAAGTCTCAATCATACCTCTCTCCCTGAGTGAAGTAGGCCGTGCGTTTGTACAGCTTGCCTGCTAGCCCACCCACGACTCGTACTGAACAACTTACAGAATTCCAAGATTCTGATAAAGACTTTCGGTCTTTCCCTCCTTTTCCCTGACCTTTTGTTGTTGAGTTTTAACTACTTCAAGTCTCTAGCTTCCTTGTTTTTCTTACTGATTGCTCGGCTCATGATCTTTATCGGGGTGGACGACTTTGATGTCTAACCATCAATGCCTGGAATGATGTATGAGTCTGCGGTCCTTTTTTTGCTTGCACCGGTGAAGCCCTGCCCCCAAGCTCGACTTCCTATGCTGTACAGCGACACTCACTGCGCCTTTTTCACTGGCGGCTCTTTCCCGTTTCCTCTTTTTTTCCTCCCCCAGATTTCTCCTCTGAGATCAGTCCCCCCCACTAGAAAGGTTTTCCCCCGCCAGCCCATGGAGGGAGTCTTTCTCTTACCTCATTTCCAGATTGTCTCTGCTTACACCCCCCCTTTTTCCCCCCCGTGCCCACACTCCCTGACGTCTTTGACGACGCCACGTCCCTCCCCATATCCTCTGTGAGGATGGGCCCTACAAGCGAATGGCGTATTTCATAATGTGCGGTTCTTTCGCCAATGGTCTTTTCTCCCCCCCCTTGGCTCCCCGTCCCTCCGGAAAATATTCTGTGAGTTCGACCTTTCGGTTTTAGGGGAAAACTCTCTGGAGGATGTTAGACCGGCCGGCCAGGTTTCCCCATGACTCTGACACGTTTCCGCCAAAAACCGTTAGAAATTTCTTTTTTTCGCCTGCGCTCCAGCTTGAAACTTTTTGATGCTCTCCCCTTTCGAAAGGCTCCCTGCTCCCTTTCACCGCCGTCCCCCTCTCCCCTAGACTCTCTTCATTCGTGTGTTTTTCATGACCGAGAAGTTTTGTTGATGGAAAGAAAGCTCTCGCTCAGATGTCCAAACTTTCTGGAAAACTTCTTCTCTATAAATGCTTTCACACTATCGATTGACGATCTTTTGCTTTTTTCCCTCCTTTTTTTCTGACAAAAAAAGGTTTTCTCACGGATTGTCATTCCGTTTCTCCTCTGATCTGTCCTGCCTCTTGGTGGGGACGAACCTCTCTCACCCCCCCCCCCCCCCCACCCACCCCAACCCCCCCCCCCCCCCCCCCCCCCCCCCACCCCCCCCCCCCACCCCCCCCCAACCACCTAACCCACCCCACCCAACCCACCCCCCCCCCCCCCCACCCCCCAAACACACCCCACCCCCCCCCCCCCCCCCCCCCCACAAAACACCCACACACCCACCCAAACCCACCCCCAACCCAACAACACCAAAACCCCCCCCCCAACCCCCAAAACCCTCACACACCCCAACCCCCCCCCCCCCCCCCCCACCCCCCCCCCCCCCCCCCCCCCCCCCCACCCCCACCACCCACCCCCCCCGTTTTTATTGAATTTCCTTTTTAAAGATGGAGTGTTACTCCCTGATTGCTTCCTCTCCTTTCTAACACCACACGTGCCTCCAATTCATTATTGTCAGTCCCCCTCTCCTTTCCCCACTTCCCAAAACTTTCCCTTTCGTTTCATCCCCCCGTTTTTTGCATCCCTGATGCACCAGACGAGGGCCGTCATAAGTAGAAATATTCTTCCTCCCCCCACTCCTTTTGCCGATTTGGCCCACAACCCCCCAACAAAACCCCCCCCCCCCCCCCCACCCCAACCCCCCCCACACACCAAGTTCACACCCCCCCCCCCCACCCCAACACCACCAAAAACCCCCCCCCCAACAACCACCCACCACACCACCCCCCCCAAAACCCCCCCCCCCCCCCCCCCCCTTTCCTTATTCACCCATGAAGAACTAGTTTTACGATCTAACACCGCGCAATGACGTTTTGTCAGTACTCGAACCAGCGGCCCAACTCCCCTCTCTGTAATTAAATTCGAGGGGGCCCCAACCACCTTGAATTCTTTTTGAGTCATGGGGGAGGTGATAGGGAAGAATTTTAATGCTTTAGGAGAACGGCGTTTCTCTTTCGGGTTCGGTTCTCCCAGGCCACCTCCTGCCTAACCCCATCGTTCCCTTCTTTAACAGTTAAAACCTCCCACCCAGACCCCAAGTCCTATTTACTTACTACCAAGCGTCCCTACTCACGGTGGTCTTTCGAACTTAGTTCATGTCTTTTTTTGGTCTCCAGGGCTTTTGCTGTCAGATAATTCCCCCCCCGTTAGCCCATAAAAAGGAACTATTAGATTCGGCTCCGGGTCTCCTTTAGGAGTCAGTTCCTCCCATGATTTCGTGGTCCCCCCCCCACATTCGAGCACTGTGCCCCCTTCCCAGTGAAAGACCTTAATAAGCGGGAGCTCTCCGAGTCGTCACAACCCTCCCCCTTCTCCTCCACGGCCCCCCATTAAGGCGACTTTATTGAACAGTACGATACCGCGCCCTTCTGGTGTGCTGTTCCAACTCGTCCCCCGTTTTCCACCTCTCCTTCCTGCCCCAGCGAAGACCCAATTTCAAGAAGATAACACGATTTTATATTTTCCTGCGATGAACAGCAGGATGTTAGGCTCGTGAGACCCAGCCCCGCCCCTCTCGCCCCCTAGGGATTTTCAAGCTAAATCGAGAAATTGCCTTTCTATCAATCGCCCTCTTTGCAAAGGAGTCTACCATTTCCCTTCCTCTTCCCTTCCTTTCTTTTTTTTTGTGAGGCGATGTTTCTTTAATCAGGTGACCCTTCGCTTATCGAGGAAGGCCCCACATTTCTTTTTTTTTCTTAAATTCAGAGATATTTTTTGCTCCCCCAGCTAGTAGTTTTCAGATATTTTCTGCTACATAGATGCGTCTTTCCTAACCAGCGCGCTGACACAAGTCGGATTGAAGTTTCTTTTTCCCTTTTGTTCTTGTTCCCTTCCACGATTAGCGCCCCTTTATAGGCTCCCCGTCCCATTTTCGAAAACTTGATCCACAGTCGGAAAGGTAGGAGACGGCCCTTTTTTCTAGTTTTCCCAGGTCTATCCTCCTAAGGTGTTGCCCTTCTTTCGTCTTTTCGGTTTGACCGCAAAATTCATCGATTACTGCTTTTCCTTTGTAACTGGATTTTCTTTACCTCGTATTTAGGGCCACAGTAATGCCCCCCTTCTTCGTATAAACTCACGATCCTTTTTCCCTCGACCTGCGCCTTTCTCCCGACTTTCTTGTCTGTTTGGGGACTTTTTCCTGGAGAGTGATTGACGGAAACACCCCTTCGAGACTACCGTCGTCATTCCTCTGCCACCTTATTGAAGTCTTATGATTTCGCGGTCCTCTTGTAAAGACATTTGGTGTGGTTACATTTCTCAAATTCCCGATTTTGTACCTAGTTTTTTTGCCTGAGGCATCCCCCGCAAAACCTATGCCTCCCGGCGCCGTCTCCGAACCGCCCTAGCACACACCATTTCGAGCGGAAAAGGCAGGTGGGGCCTCCCCTTCCGGAAGTTAATGATCATCCGGGTTAGGATAGTCTCTGAAGATCACGTGCGATAAGACTTCTTGCTCTCCGTGTTAAACCTCGTTTCTAATGTTGTAATAATCCCGCGGCACCAATCTGGGCCTTCCCTTTTCAGGTCCCTTCTTTTCCACCCTCGATTGACTCTTGGAAGTTCCCTTTATGGCTGGTCTCCAATCATTATAACGGTTCGACCGGGGTCCTTTTTCTTCGTTTCTGCTTTTTACACAATGAGTTTTGCGCAGTTCACCCCCGGCGACTTTTCCAACCTTGTTTTTTCTCCCTATCGACTTAACATAGCTTGCCCCTAGTGTTGCCCTCTAAATTCACGACTAATGGCTTCCAACCCCAATGTTCTGACAATGCCCCAATAAGGGACAGTAGCCATATGACTTCGTACAGAAAAGGCTGTCCAACGTCGGTTCCCTCCCTTTTAGTACCTCGGATTTTTTGGGGAAGGGCGGTTTGCTATCTGAGAGATATGAAGTTTTCCACTATGGAGAATTTTTTGAGCTTTCTTATCCGTTCGAGGCTCTGTGGTTCATGGTAGCCAAGTTGAGAGGTTTTTTGCTTTTTTCGTGAGGGAGGCGGGTCGACCGATTGCATTGCGAATGAGAAACACAAGCTGGGCTTTCTTCTCCCTTTTCATAGTAAGTTGTGGAATCTTTCCCATTTCATTTTTTTCGGGCCAATCCTTTTTGCCTTAAGGGGAGAACGCCATGAGAAGGGTGTCCCGGTTCCTAACCCCCCTCCTGATGATTTTCAACTCCCAGGCTCCACTCACGAAAATTATTTAGTCTCTGGAGTGATCTTTTTTTTTCCTCATTTGGGCCTCTCGGGACTCTGGAAGAGAACGGGATGTGACTTGAAGCCCCTTCCGATCTTTTCTGGCCCCCGACACTCTGTCGGGATAGCGAGCAGTTTTTTAGGCGGTGAGGAAAACCCCCCTTTGGCTCCTTCTTCCTCTCTGATTTGGACCATGAGCTATGAATCCACGCTATCCTGGCCTGAAGAAAGAACTCCAGCCAGGTGTTTGGTTGTTTTGAGTGGGAGATCTTAGACCCCTCCCTTTTTTTTTTGTTTCCATCACCTATATCGTTGGAAGGAGGGTTAAATTGCCCCCCTTTTTCGTCTCGACTCTAAGGAGGAGCGTGAGCGGTTACACGCTCTGATCCTCCTTTCCCCTCTTTCTGCACTCTACATGGCGATTTTCCTTAGTCCCTTTTGCATCTAATCACAATTACGATTAGGGCGTTGCCATGTTCCTTTTTATCGACCTCTTCCTCCCCCCATCCCTCCATCAGCTAGGAATGATCCCTCTAGGAAATCCAGTTACTCCACTCATTAGGAGATCTTCTTCTTGAAACCCCCAATATGACTTTTACCTTCTTTTATCTTTTCTCCTCCTGTTTGGAGGAGGATCCTTCTCCTGTTCCATCTCTCACTACTGTTTTTGCGATATTCTCCTTCTGCATGTATATCGTGGGCGCAGGGCGCTGTACTCGACAAGTCCCGAATTAATGCCCTCCTCTCTCTGACTATTAGGAGGGCAGCCCGGCTTTCCCACCATCCACCTCACCGGCAACAGCCCTCCTCCTTCTCTCATTCCTCTCACGGCCGTTAGCAGAGAAACGTAGGCCAGACGAAACTACTCTTGCTTCTTATATAGGTGGTCTCCCCCAACTTAGGACGGGGATAGGTCTAAAAAATCTCCAGCCGTTGGCCCCCAGCCGACAGTGATTTCATTGTCACCGGCACTAAGGGTTTCTAACGGGACAGCGATTCTCCTCTCTCATGAAACATTACCCCCCGCCAAAAGCCCCTTTTTTCAGCTTACGCCGCCCCCTCAAAGAGCTTTTCGGTCTGGGACAGCTCCAGTCTACTGTCTAGGAAACGGTACTTATGTCGCTCTTCTTCCCGTCACCCTCCCTCCTTTTTCGGCCGCTAGCTCTCCCCCTCAGTTCCTCTGTTATTTCCTTTCATTTCTTGGTAAAAGAACTAATTACTAGCCCAGACTCAGCGATAGGAGTTACTGCCCCTTTCCCAAGTTTTTGCCTACCAATCTTTTATTTTTAGCTCTTGCTCCCAGTGGAAACACGCTGTATTCTAGTTAGAAAGGTCGAATCACCCTCCTCCACCCAAATATTCCGCCTCTGGTCTTCCCATACGCGCTAAACGATTGTCGCCTCTGTTTTCTTTTAAAATCTTTTGGTACCACTTCAGACGCGCTCCAGAAAGCACCACTCTCACAGCAAGACAACTTGACCTCTCCTCTCTTCCCCTCCGTCTGACCCCAACGGGTGACGACTTTTTGGATAAGTTATTGATCACCTTCCCTTATTTTCCTTTCCTTTTTTTTTGAACTCAGGTAGTTGACATTTAGGGAAACCGCTGCTAACCTGATTTGATGCGAAAGTCCCCTCCCCCCCCTTCCCTCAACATTTTGCCCAATTTTCTTTTCTATCCAGGGAATCTCGAACACTCCAAAAGAACGCATGGATCCTTTGCTTCCCGCTAACCCGATTCGCCGTCCCCCTTCCTCCAACGATGGGGCAGCCCGCAACCACCCAGATTTGCCGGGATGGTGCCTAGTTGCTGAGACCCTTGGCCCAGATTGAGCTTTTTAACCCGTCTTCTCCTCTTAGTTGAGTTCCGAGGCCGTCTAGTTCCCCTACCTCCTCTCCTCCTAACCATGATAAATTTAAATCGAGAAGTATTCCACGACACCCGTTAACTATTTCCTCTGAGGTGTCTTTCCTACAGTAACCCTGAGGATCCCTGCACTCAGGTTTTTCTGTTGAGGGTAGCCAAGGCCGGCCCCCCCGCAAAAACACGTAACGTGGAACCCACTCCCACAGAAAACAGAACTCTTCGAACAACGCCTCTTCCTCCCTTCCATCCTTTTCTGCTGAGACTTCTTCCGCCGCCGTCGTTCGCAAGTCTTTTCTGTCAGTCAACTTCAAGCGAAGTTGTTCCCTGACCCTCCCCCAACAGGACAGATGCATTCCGGGCGGGAAGCTTGATATAGCTGTCTTCTACTCGTATTTATGTCCTGCCACCCATTCACCATCGCCCCATCGCGGGCGGACCCGCCAACACGTCCCCCCCCTTCTGTACCTTTGCGAGATCTTTTCCACGAAAAGCGATCTGAGTCACACAGTGATCCTGTAGTCCCTGAGCTACTCGTCCCTCTCTCCCGTTCGACGTGCAGGTGTAGCCCACGGAATGCATATCGTGTTTTAACGCGATTTAGTAAAATTAATCTTCCTGCGAATCAGAAGTAACCCCCATCTCCTTTAATCGATTCCGAGTTTGAAGTACATAGCCCAGGGCTCCCCGGCAGACCAGATTTCCCCTCTCCCCCTTCCTTACTATCTCTGGACCCTCGTTAAAGCGTACCTCGAGAAATTTGCTTGCGACAAGGAGAGGGCAAAGAGGACTCTCCCCCCACTCTTTTTTTGTTTTCTCGAAGAGATGTTTCTTACCTAAGGTTTGCACAATTCTGATCGGCTGGTTTGCCCACAATTAGCGATTTTCGGGTAACGAATTATAGACCTTATCGTCCGTAGGGGCAGACTCTTTTGAAATTCGTCTTGGCGCACCACCACTCTGCCTTGATCGTCCAAAAGTCGCCCTTCTTGACTTTATTTTGTCTGGAAATCGAGTTCAGTTCTTCCCTTACCTAATATTTTCGAACCTGCTAAAAAGTCGTCCTTCCCGTTCCCTTGGCAAGCGCTGCTCTGCGCGCTGTTCAATCGGCTTCATAACGGGGAGTATTCGGTTTTTCGATCTCCCCGGTACTAGATTACAGTTCCTTAACGTCTGCATGGCGGTCGTTTTATAGAGGAACATGTTTATGGCGACCCCCCTCCTACTCCCCTCGAGTTCCCCAGGCAGCAACACTGTTCTCTGAGACGTCGCCTTCCCGCTCTCATATTGTATGGTGTTCATTGATTATTACTTAGCTTTGTTCCCTTCAATCCCCTTTTTCTTCCCCTTATCCGCACCGTCTTGACTTACTTGAGCCCCCCCCCCTTAACCCCTGGGAATGACGTCCGGCCCGGGAGTTGTAGTTCCTTGTAAATGATCCTGGTCTTTGAGTGTTGCCAACCCCCCGGTCAAGGAAGATGTTCTGACCCTGGGGCCGCTTGTTTGCGACCGCAACACCCCCCTTGCTGCCTTCTTTCCGATGATTACTCTCTGCTTACCATACCCCCCGCTTTACTGACAAGACGGCCCAGGCGTGGGCATACGGCCTAAGGGAAGATCATTTATTTGTTCCCTTCGTTCTTTTCTTGGCCGAAGCGTCCGTCCACAACGCCAGATCGAGGAAGTTAACGTTGCCTCCCTTTTTCCTTAGCCCTTTCTGGCACACCATAACAATAAGGGTGGTAGAACGTTGCAGTCTTGCCCAAGTTTTCCTATGGTGCGTAAGGACAGATGACTGGGTATCACCCCTTTTCTGAACCCCCCATTTCTTCGCACTTGGCAGTTTGGTCGTTTATGCGACTGATACTCAAGTCGACATAACGCCTGCCTCAGGCCCCTTTTTTTTTCTCCCCTTCTAACCCATCGTCCCCCTTACCTTTCTTCTTCCGCGAAATTCCGCCGCACGTGCAACCCCCACAAGTGAGAAACGTAAAAAAGGGAGTATCCCTGTGTCCATCACACCCCATTTGTCTTCCGCGTGAAAGCTAGGGATCGATCCCTGGTATGCTTGATGGGGATCCGCGTCTTTTAGACGCTAGCAGAATGACATTTCAGCAAGGAGTGAGCGGATCTCCTCTATTTCTCGCAGGTGCCTTGGAGCTCTTGAATCAGCAATTCAGAGCCTTTTTTTGAGTGCTTTGCGTGGTAGAGTAGCAGGTTGAATCGAACCCGGTCCTTCTCCCCGAGCTTCTCCCTGCCCCCAAATCGGGACGAAGTCCCCGAACTTGATTTTTTTTCCTGCGAGGCAGGTAGAGCACTGTCCTGTTCTTTCCCCTCACTTCCCTCTCTCTTGTCCACACAGAAAGGAGACATCCCCCATGTCTAGACAGTATGTGACCCAGATAGCGGATTTCTCCTTGGTCAACTTTTACCCACTTAGGACTCCCTCTCCCCCGGGATTTAGACCGTTATTGAGTTGATCCTCATTACTGTGTAGTGAAAATCCCCCATATAGTCGGTAGGGCTGCGCGTCGCGAGCTGGCTTACCCAAACTCTTGTGATTTCCTCCTGAGGACAATTTGCTTTTCTGAAATGAGCCTTAGCCCCCTTTTGACGACGAACTCCGCCAGGTGGTGTGACGACCCCCTGAGCGTGTCTGTGCATCCCCTTCTTCCCCTAGATTCTTCTGAACAATCTGCATCTTTCTTTCCGCTCCATGGCCATCGTCTTACTTTAAGAATTGCTCCCTTTCCTTTTTGGCGCTGGACACTCCATCTGCAAGGCGAGCCTCTGTTGATTCTCGCGTTATCCTGCTTGCACCCGGTTAAAGGCTACCCCCCCCCTCACTCCCCCCTTCTAGCGGGTGGTTGGGAGTACCAGATCCTGATCTACACCACGATCCATCCCTGCATGAGCAGGTCGGCAAACGACCTTCCCCCCCGGGTAGGAGCTTATGTGAAAACAGAAGTGTTCACTTCTCTTTTTTTTTTTTTTTTTTTTTGTTGAGAGATCCCCCGAGCGCGTTTTCATCACGGTCCTCCTTGGCATTGTCGTACGGATGCCGATCGGACTGACTCGTGGACTCGTGGGTGGGCGATCCCAGGGCGCACCCCTGCGCGTCTCAATGCATGGATGGCGGGTACGGCCGGCGAAACGCCATGGCGCGTGCGACCCGGCAAGATGGCCCAGACCGTGCCGTCCCCTCGCTCTTTCGTTTATCTCCCCCTCCTGGAAGCGACTCCTCCTGAAGTCGGATATCTGATGTAAGACCCAAAGCTGAGATCAACTCGGTTTCACCATCCCACTCTCCCGTTTCGGACACCAACCGCCGATAGTAGGTAGTTTTACCCCCCCAGCCGGGATAGTTTCTCATGGCACATCAGATTTCCGAGTCTCCTTCTTCAATGGATAGCGATTCCTCTTGCCTCTCCTATCTATCTAGTGATGGGCCGAAAAGCCGATGACTAGTCGCCGCACCACGGTCTTCGGAGAGGAGATCGTTGGAAATGGCTGTAGTAGCCTTATACTAGCTACTCGTTCGATGATCCCCTCGTCCTTTTGACCAATAATAGATTGGATGACTTTCTGAACCGTCAAGCCCATGGATAGTAATGATTCCCCCAACTGCAAGTCACTTCTGCCGAAACCCATTAGTTAACTTCTGCTGCCTTTTTATTTCTTACGTATCCAGTTTGTTCTCTCCCAGCTCACCCGGGCGAACTCGACCCTGAAGCCTGCCAAGCAGACCCCCCCGATACGCGGGTTCAACCTGCAGCTAGCCTATGGAGACTTCCAGAAAGCTCGGCTCTACACCAGGTACAACTACTGATGTCCGAATCAGACTCGACGGTAATCCAGACAGATCCGCACCCACGCACCCCTCCATAAACACTAGAGATGAACCAGTAGGATTGAACAACAAAAAGGGGACGATTGGTATTTAAATTCCGTTTTACTAAAATGTCCATATTTTTCCGGTCATACATTTTTTGCACGCCCGTGATCCCCCCGGGCATCTTCCTCCAGTAAAACGCTGGGTCTACGCGCTTGATGCTTAGGGTGTCAAGTCTTCATGTCCAAAGGACCCTTAACACTGTCACCCCCCAGGACCTGGTTAGACTTCCGCCCGGGAATTTCACTACTAAAGAAACTGAAGCTCGTTCTTTCTTTCTTTACGTTGGAAGGCCCAGACCGCTTCAGGACACATACGTAACGAGGGTTTGCAAGAGCACCCCAGCATTGTGGTTACCCCGGTGAGGGCAACGCGCAACCCGAGTTCTCCAAACCTAGACCATTAACCCCGGCAGCACCTATAGCCATTTAAACATTATCCTTAACCTTCCAGACCTCCCGCCACCGAATCACCCACCAACGAACTTGGAAGTTTTGTGCAGAGTCGTGGGGGTTGAATGATGTTATTAAGGACCATTTCGGAGCATAACGTCTTACATGATCGGTGTTTGTGTTTTTGGCCCATCTCTTCCCCCGACTTACCCAAAACAACCCCAGGGAACTCCCAAGAAACAGGACGGAAAAGAGGCCGTTCTACCAACGCACAGGCCAATTCCCCCGTGGGCACCTATCGCCTTAATTCGACGGTTCTGCCTGCAAGTTCTTGTTAATATCCCAGGTCTCCGCGTACTCTGGTAACCACCCTTACAAGATGAGCTTCGGAACGGGTTAGAAGGTGCGAAAATTCTCGGTGCTTTCTACTTCCCCTCAGGCCCCTGATTTGGGCCGAAAATTATTGCCTACGACGGGAACCGTCTTCCCCCCGCCTCCAGTACATTCCCCTGTGGCGCATCATTATTTGCTTCAACCCACCCCAAAGGCGCACGTTCGCGGCACAGCGCAGGACCCAACTAACTAAGAACAGCAATCTAGAAGGCGATGCGACCACGTACGATCTGCTTGGTCGTCGTCACATAAGAGCCAACTTCTCTCAACCTCTCACACCGCCATTCTACCCCTTTCCC
>Ga0179591_1184192_pt1 | contig 20708 bp, 15 predicted proteins | sample CZOMad2_1_08_16f_FD_182891 | JGI IMG/M metagenome (GOLD analysis project Ga0179591, IMG submission 182891) | Vadose zone soil fungal communities from Angelo Coast Range Reserve, California, USA - CZOMad2_1_08_16fungal (PacBio error correction) | ecosystem: Environmental > Terrestrial > Soil >... | reverse complement strand
AATTTCGTCTTTTTCTCCTTCCAAAAAAAGCGATTTATTCACGGCACATCCGTTTTTTTGCTCTCCTTTTTAATCGTCTGCGGCCACCTTCATTGAGCTGCCTCTCGGTTCCTTCCGTTCCCCAGCTGGCGAAATATTCCCCTTTAGTCGGCTGCATAGAATTATTCTTCCTACAACGCGATGGACATTTTCTTCTTTTAGGCACCTTGAATCCTTCTCCTCTCCTTTCAAACCAGTCCCGAAAGTTTTTCGTTTTTCCAAGTTTTTCTGCCGAATTCGCGCGCCTTCCTTTCCCCCCCACAAGCTAGATCCCCTACCCCTTATTTCCCCGCCCCCTTTTGTATTTTTTTCCTCCTTTCTATCCTTTTTAATTAAGACCCTTTTTTTTTCTTTCTCAGGCACATGATCCCTAATTTCGTTTCTTTCTCGAGGAGTGAAGTCTGTTTTCTTCTCCTACCAGCAGAGCCCCCGTTTCTTGCCGTCTGTATACTCTTTAAAGCTAAGGCGCTTTCCTTCGGCTTGCTCTACTGCTTTTCTTTGTATGCTATCGATTACTGCCCTTCCCTCTTCATCTCCGCAGGCGACCTGTTGCGTTGCCGACTTTTTTCTTTTCTTTGTTGGTTTTCTCAGTCAATAAAGCCCCCCTTTCTCTTTTGCGCTACTTTGTTTGTGCTTTCGTGATTTTCCAACGTTGATCTGTTGGAGACACCTGCCGAATCTTCCCCACATCACGACCTCGCCACATGCTCCCCCCTATTTTCGTAAAGCCGCGACTTCTTTTTTTTCCTGGAATTAAGTCTCCTTTTTTCCTTTTTTTTCTTACCAGCGTGCTAGCCGCCGCGCTCACCACCTATCCTTTTTCAACAAGAAACGAAATAAACTCGTTTCCTCCTTTTTTCTTCCGCTTCATACTGGGCCGACTTTTTTGGATTTTTCGGTTTTTTTTTTTTTCGTTCGCGACAAAAGATCTCTTTTTACTCAGAAAGTGCGTGCTCTGGTTCCGCTGATCCCCCCTCCCCCTTCCGCTCGAGGTGTCCGTTTATTTTGTGCGGATAGACATCTTGACGTGTTTGTACCTTCCCCCCCTTTCCCTCTTGATGTTTTTTTTCCCTTTAGTTTTTTTCCGTCTCTTCTCAAATGCCCCTCCTTTGCCTCGTTGGCGAAAACCACTTTATCCCACTTTTCCTTTTATTGCCGCGAGTTAGATTTCCCGCTTGTCTCTTTTGTTTCTTCGTGTTCTTCGTGCTGCTTTTTTTCGCTGATGTTCCTCTGGTTGTCATTAGTTCATTGTCTTGCGTAATTTTTTTCCCCCTTTCCTCTTTTCCTTCTTTTGCGCTGGTGAAGGTAGTCACGTTCCATAGGATCAAGGCAGAGAACTTCACTCGAACGCTTGGTTTTAACTTTTTCCGAGTTTTGCTTTTAATTCGCCGAGTCCCTTCTTATCCCCCCAAATCCCGCAAGGGCGCTGCTCCCTAGGAACCCGTTTTTGGGAGCCTCTCTTTTTGCGCTCTAGAGGTGTCCACCTGCGTGCATTTCCCACTCTGGGCTTCCCTCACCCCTGGCCGTTGTGAGGTGTGGAGGGTTTCCTTTTGTCTTTCCTAGAAACACTCGTCTCATTGTGGTTTCTCCCAACCCCTTCCCCCCCCCCCCCCCCCCAAAGACACCCCCACGCCACCTATATTTTTCATTGAGTTCGCAAGTAATCCTACTGCATATGCCTTTCTTTTCCTTTCTAGTCAACTTGAAGATTCTTTTTTTCCCCCACTTCATCTTAGCATGACGAACTTCTTTCTTTCTGTGGAGGGAGCATACCGTTAAGCGTTTCTTCCTTACCGGTCCAGTCTTTTTCCGTGCACCCCAGATGTTTTTTGACTTTTTTTCCACCATTTTCCTTCGTTCGGCTCCTTCGGAGCAATGCGCGGGGTACCTCACCCTCCTTCCCCCTTTTCCCGGATCACCGAGCACAACCCGTTTTCCTTCGGAGACTCTCTAGCGAGAGTTCGGACCGTTTTTTAAACCGTCACTTTTCCTTGCCCCGTGAACCCTTTATTCATTTCGCCATAATCCGGCCTTTCCGCCCTCGGTATTTTTTTCTCCGTCTCGTCGGCTTAAGAGGAAGTTTAGCTCTTAATCGAACCCAGGTGAATATTAACTTCTCTTCTGTATGCTGACGACTGGGCCTCCTTTTATCGAACTCTTCATGCCGTCTCCGAGTTGGTCCCTTTCGGCGACGTAAATCCTCCCATTCCCGGAAAGATGCGTCCCCTGTGGGCTTTTTCAGGGGTAGTTCAGCCTTTTTCTCTACAAAAACAACCCCGCGCTCTGGCTTACCCTCCCGCAAAGTTCAGGTGTTCCTCCGGACCACAACCCCCCAACCCACCCCCAAACGTGTGTTTTTTTTTTTTGTTTTCGTTTCCTACTTCTTTTCTCCATGGCGACGGCATCCTGCCGGCTTCATTTTCGGTCCCCCCTCCAAGCCGCACCTACCCCTCCCCTTTAGAATACGATTAAGCCAGCTTCTCGCTCGATGAAGGTGTCTTTTTTTCCTTCATTTCTTGCCTTGGTCGGCTTTCTTATGCAATTTACTGTCCGCCAACCCCCGGGTAGAATGTTTCCCTTTCCCTTTCACCGCTTTCGTAACTCTGCCAGTGCGTCCTTCTGTCGTCACTTCCGTCCTTCGACTCCGATATAAGTATTCTCCCCGGCTTTTTTTCCCTATTGGAATAGATGATTCTCTCCCCTGTTTTTTCCTATTTTGTCGTTTTTTTTTTTTCATTTCCGACTTTTTTTCGTAGCTTCTAGATTTTTTTCTACCTGATTTTTTCCCCCCTGTTCCTTTTCCCCCGTTCTTTATCCTCCCTTTAGCAATTGGTGATTATATGCCATTCTTCCCCCTTCCCTGCCCTGGTCATAAACGACTGAGGTTCTCCGTTTTTAATCTTGGAAGGGGCTATTTTTTCCTGCGTTTTTTCCCTTTCCAATCTTTTGCCGAGCACGCTGGCCCTCATTGGGTCCTCTATCTTTCCTCTAGGTTGATGTTCTTTCGTTTTTGAGTCGTTACAGTTCTTGGTTGCTCCCATCTCACTTTTTCATCCTGTTTTATCGTTGACCGCCATCCCTTTACGCGATGTTTTTCGTCAATGATTTCTTTTTCCTCGAGATTTGAATTTTTCCTTGATATTTACCCCCCACCATCTCTAAGTTCCGGCTCTCCTCCGCATGCGTTTGCGACTTTTTCCCCCCTTCGACAATCGCTTAGACGTGTTTCTTTTGCCTGGGGAAAGGTTCCCCCAGTTTTTTTTTTTAACATCTTTTTTCTTTGCTGATCATCTTTTCGGTCATCTTTCCACGATGACATTACTGAGGAGCCATCGCCCTCTTCCATTCTTGTTCCCCTTATTGGCCTGGTCCGTCCCCCGGAGATGGCAGAGGCTGATTTTCCCCCCTTTTTACCATGAAACCCCTCTCACAATTACAGTTGAATCCAGTTTCCTTTTTTCTGCGCTGGCTATCTCAGGCATCTTTTTTTTGGCAACCTGGTCCCCCTTTTTCCTATTTCAGCTGAATGTCTTCAGTTCTGTTTTTGGGGCATTGGGATCTTTCTAGTTTGGTCTGTCAGTCCTCTTCCCTTTCTTATCAGTTCTTTAACTTTTCTACTTCTCTTCCTCGCTTACCCCGGCTGAGACCAAAACCTTATAGTCCTTCGCCGTAATCACCCCCCCCCCGCCACCCAACCCCCCTGCGGCCTACCAGATATATTCAAGTCCTCTTTGATGCTTTGTCACCTTGCGTTTCCCCCAGGACGAGACCCCCTTTCCCGTTTTTGGTCTATCTGTTTTTCAAAAATTCGTTTTTTAGCCCCATTTCTGGAATTTTTTCTCCGCTGTTTGTGCTTTTCGATACGCGGTCGATGGAACAATTCTTTATATTTTTCGCATGTTGGTAGCGTTTCTTCCTTCCAACCGAGTGAACCTGTAACTTCCTTACTTCTAGTCTTTTGTTGGAGGTTTTTCTGTTTTTTGTCTTCCTGATGAGTATCGCGTTTCCTTACTGCGTGCGCATGGGAAAAGCTACTGACCGGGTGTTTTTTTTTTTCTTGTTTCCCCTTGCTTGAGGTCCCTTTTAGCCTCTTTCTCTCTTTACCTCCTCCTTTTGTTTTTTTCGCTTTCCCCCCAAGGCGCAGAGTCATTTCCCCGAAAAGGCAGCAGAAACACAATTTTCTGTGCTCCCCTGTTCTTAGTTTACGTGCCTGACCTCTATACTCATCCTGATCACCACCCTCCGATTCCTGTTCGCGAAACCTGCCATTTCCTTTCCTCCCCGGGTGCCAGGCCTCCCCCCTCTTTTTATTAGGTTTGATCAGCGTCCTTCCCCCAATTAGCGGCCGCTCGAATTGTTCCTCCCTGACCTCTGTCCTTTTTCGCCCTGACGAGGACCCCTTCAACAATTTTTTTTAGCACGTCTCCCCTTTTTGTTGAACTAACACTGTAGTTTCCCACCGGGGAAAAGTTTGGTTTTCCTTTGAGCGCAATTTGGCCCAGCTCCTGGTAAAACTCGTAGCCCTTTCCCTCTCTGAGGATCCGCACTCCAGTGACAGTCTCAGGTTATCAGCCGGGGGGTCATCGCCGGCTTCTCCTCTCAGTCCTCTGAAATAAACAGGAGAGCCCTCCCTCCTCTGAACGAACGCACCCCCTACTAATCATTCCCGGCCATTTCAAACTGCCCGTTAGTCCCGGGGCTCCTCGTCTCTACGAATTCCCCACCAAGTTTACCCACCACCCCTCTTGCATAGCTTCTACTGCCCTTGCAATAAGTCCCGTTCAGGGGATGAGTATTGGAGGTTTTTCCTTCCTGCTTTTTTAAGAACCTAATAAGGTTTAAGCTACGGGTGCTAACGGAATCCCTCCTTCCAATAGGAGGGAAGTTTCCCCCCCCCCGGAGGTTTAGAAAGCCTTTTACGAACTTCTTTCAACCCTCCGCTCCCAGAGATTCTGTTTTTTTTCCTTCTACGAGTTTCCCCCTCTGAGCCCACCCAGTGTCCGGCTCCCCCCCCCTCCCCCTTCGTAGCCTATTGTCGTAGGCCTTCTCCCGTCGGGATGATCAAGTCTGTTTTGCAGAAAGGCGTCCTTTCGTTTTTGGTACGGACCCCAAAAGAATAAGACCCTCTCTCTCAGATAATTCATCATGCCCCTCATGACTCCTCCCCTTACCTTACAGTGGCGTTCCGTCTCCCCAAACATTATTCCCTATTTTCGATTGCTTTCCCCAAATGTTGAGTCCCGACTTTTTTCCTCTTAGAAACGTATCTCCTTCTACTTTCCCGATGCCCGAGTGCAATCCGCCCCCTTTTTTCGTGTTCCATGAGGGGGTCACCCAATCCGGTAAAACGGCCACCGATTCACTCTCTCCTCAGATTTTATCGACTCATGGTGTAAGGTTTGGTGGAGAGATTCCCGTTTAGTTATAATCACCCCTTTTTTTTTCTTTAGTGCACTACAAGTTAATTGGACTCCTCACCAATTGCTGTCCTGTCCCTGTCCCGTGATCCGGCGTCCTTTCAGTCCTTCTTTCCCTCCAAACCACCCGGCCCCCCCTTAATCGGAATTTACTATTCTTTCTCTTCGTCCTTCATCGCCTCCTCGTTCATTTTTGATCAGATCCTATATGGGTCGATGTGCCCCTGGCAGGTGATCGATAAGTCTTTCCTACCAGCAGTTTATTCTCTCTTTTCCCCTCTTATCCCTCCCCCTTTGACCATTCGACCCAGTTGAGAGTGTATCAATCCTTTCTTACCCCCCACGTACCTGGCCGCTCCGGCAGTCCCTGAAGCAAACATCCCCCCTTCCTACTCGAAGGTTTTTGACTCCCTTGTTCTCGATTCGACACAGAGGTGATCTTGGAGGAGTGGTCGTGGGTTGTCGTCCGCATTCCTCCTTCCCCTTTCCTCTCTCATTCTGCGGAGCTTCTGTTCATCTCCCCTTCGATCCCCCTCCCGGCCGCTGAGAAACAGTTCCGGATTTCTGGCCGCAGTTCTCTCTTTTTTTTTTTTTTTGTCCGACCTGGACGCTTCCTCCCTCCTTTCGGACTTCCACCCCCTTAATGCATTTTTTTCCGTCTTTTCTGGAATGCGCGTCTTTTTTCTCGCGCACCTCTGTCTCCGATCATTCTTCCTTTTTTCCCGTGCGCCGGCGACCAGCTCTCTCCTCGCCGCTCGCAGTAATGCTTCCCTTTTTTCGCTGGACGGAATCTGCTCCGCTCGCGACGATCTCGTCCTACTTCTTTACTCCTCTCGCGACATGTGGCCTTTTGATTTCGTTTTTGCTTCCCAATGTTTTCACGTTCCGACCCCTTTCCTTGTGACACCTTGCGACGCGAGTCCTTTCTTCCGATTAGATTTCTTTTGTGCGGAGAAATTTGGGGGTCTCGCCTTCTTTACGTGAGGGTGGAATTCCAGGCCATTTTCCCTTACCCCCTCTTGATGCCCGTCATGGTGATCCCCCTTTTATCGAATTCAACCGCGCAACCCCCACGACTTTGAACCCTCTCCCTGCCGTTTCTTCCGTAGGTTCTGGAGTCCTCCCCAATACGATTACCGTTGTCGTAGCGAATCTTTAGGGTCTCATCTCTTTTTTTTCCTCTTCGTTTTTCTCCAGTTGCGAGTCGGCGTATCCCTTTTTGGCCTTTTCCCGACTAATTCTCAGTTCTTCTTGTTAAGTGTTTCGTTCCGGTTGTTCTTGTACCCAATTTTGAAACTACAACAGCCCGAGTCCCAACCCAGCACACCCTTTAGGCGGTCGAGTTTTCCCAGCTTGGTGACTTGCCCCGTCTTGTTCTTGGACATTTTCACGCCGCCTCAGGACCCCAGCCTCCCGCTCCCGCCCACACCATAGGGCAGCGAGTTACTCATTTTTCACTTAGTTCCTTTCTTGTAGCTGACCGGCCGAACCTTCGATTTCCATCTACCTGTTAGTTCCGGGTCCTCCAAATTGGTTAATTCCTCCTTCATTCCGTTTGCTTCCACCTGGATCCATGTTTTTTTCTTCAGATCGCTTGCCGCACTTTCCCGCTGAACCTCGGCTCAAATGAACCTCCCCCCCCTTTCCCGGGAATTGCCCCCCAGATTTAACATAAGTGCTATCTGTCCCCGTCCCCGTGCAAAAGTTTTTTTGTCAATCTTCTTCCCCCCCCCCGCTATGAATCATGCCCCCCTCTCTGCCCTTGGAAAGAAACTTGAACAGGTGTTTTTTTTTTTTCTTTTTACGCGGAATTGTTATGGTCTTCTTTCCAAACCCAACTGAAAGTCCCCCAGCCCCATTGGATCCCTCTCTCGGCCGGGGACCCTCTTTCTATTGGCGAGACGGACAAACCTCCCCTTGCCATACTCTGAGTCACCGCGGGCTGCATCCTTCTCCTCTCAAGGCCCTTCTTTTAGTGTGTCTGATGTTATCTTTCCTTTCCCTGTCCCTTCCTGGAAACCATGTTTTCTCACTGAAACGCAATCTTTTCGGCCCCAAGTACTGTCCTGAGGGAGCGCCCGTCTTGCCCTCTCAACCGAGTATGTTGCTTTTTCGGCATGATTTGGTTGTTTCGGAGTCTCCTGGATTGCTGGTTTTTCACCCCTCAAAAGGCTCGTTTCGCTTTCACAAACCTCATTCCCTCTTGTTATTTCCGCAGTGTGGCATTTGAGGCGCTGTAGGGGATTTGATCTGTCCTGTTTTCTCCCCCCCAAAGCTCCCTTTTTTTCTTCCCTTCTTGACTCAACCGGATGCTCCCCCCCCAAGTTTTTTCTTTCTAACATAGGTAGGCTTATACCAAACCAACCCCAACAGTTGCTTCTCCCTTCCCCCAAACCTCTCATTCGTGTCGATTCGGCGCGGGGCTCGCTTTTTCGAAGACCCCCCATCCACCGCCGTCGCCCCCTGGTACCCCTCGTTTCTTCCCCTGAAGGCGGGCAAAGCCCTCCCAGAACCACGCTGAGGCTCGCTCTTCGGGTCCTTCGAGTCAAGTTTTGATCTAATCCGATAGCGTTGTTCGCCTCCCCTTCTTCTGCCCCGGTTCAGGAGAGGAGATACCCCCACGTCATTTTCTTTCTCGGTCCGAGGGAAATTTTCGTGCTCACTGGCCTTGGCGCGCGTCGAGGTGATCGAGCGTGGTGACCCCGCTCACGAGCCTTCGTATTTTTTCCTTTCCCCCCTGCCGCAAATGGCGGAGGTTGGTTGTCTTCTTGTTGTTTGCTCTCCTTTCCTCCGTGTTTCATCCGCGTGTTTTTCTTTCAAGACTTCGATGAAATGTTTTTCTAAGATCCATCCCGCCTGCGGCCAACTACTGCTGGTTTATGATGTCTAAGCTGCCGTGGCGCACCGACGATAATTCGGATGGCTTTTCCAATGGGATATTTCTTTTTCTAACAGATTCCTTTCAGCTCCCCTCTCGCTTCATTAATTTGTTGTGTCTCCTCTACCCTTTTTTGCGAGGAAAACTCAGCTTATAACGGGCATACCTTTTTTCGCCTTCCCCCCCTGACTTCATTCGTCTGCGGCCATTGACAACCCCCAGCTCGCCTCTTCGGTCGCCTTTTCCCCACATCAGTCTGAAATATTACCTCCCGTTTTCAGGCCTTCGACTCTGATTACCCGTCTTGTTCCCCCATCTTTATGGGCTCGTCCAAGAATCTTTCTAGAGCCCCCGAAGCCCCTTCCCCTGGACTGCCGATTCGGAGACGTTATTATTGCCCACCCCCTTTTTTCATCCCTACTTCGCAGCGAGGTTTTTTTTTGTTTTTCCCGCGGACACGTTCGAATACTCCCCCTTTCTTCGTTGTCCTCCGCCCACCCCCCCCTCCCAATGGTCTTTACCAAGTGCTCTCAGGCTCTCTCTTTTTTTTTTCTCCTGAATTCCCGATCGATTTTGGCTCTATTTGGCTTAGGTGATGATTTTACTTCATGTTTCTCTCTTTAACGCGCCGGCGGTGTATTTGCGTTGCTAGATCGATGTTACAGAGGCCTTGCCTCCCTAAGACGACCCCTGAGAACCTTCTCCGCGCCAGCCCCGGATGGAGTTTGTTTTCCTCCGTCCCCACTGACCTTTTACCCTTCCCTTGTTTGAGAGAGTCCGTGGCGTCCGGTGCAATCCCAGCACGCGTTGGAGAACCTTTCCCTCCTTTAACCTGCCAATCCCCCGCCCCGCCATTTGCCAAAATGGGAGGCATTTGCTTTTTGCGGTTTGCGGCGGTATGCCCCCCCTTCTTCTCCCCGCCCTTAACGCTTTTTTCGCGCTCCCCCACAACCCAGAATTTGCCTTCACCTCCAGAAACTTGGAACTCGTCTCGATTTCGATCCACTATTAAGAGGTCCTTTTACCCTCTTTCTGTTCCCCCGAGTTGTCCTGGTCGTGGCGCGCCATCCCTCCCTCCCAAATCAGACCACGCTCTTCGTTTTTCGTGTTTTCTGCTAACCCGGTGACGCTCGCGTTACTGCTTTATCAATATGCTTGTCTTTTCTCTCCGTTACTGGATTTTTTTTGGCAGTTGTCCTCCGTCCTTATCCAAGCCATCTAGCTCGTGTTTCTCCCCCCCAAATGATCCCAAGGTTATTTTGCGTTTTTTCTTCGTCCCCGTGCTTTTTGAGATTGTCTTTTTAGTTAGCCCATCTTAGTTTTCCTCTTTTTTTTTTTTTCTTTTTGGTCTTTTTTTTTTTCTTTCTTTCTCTTTTTTTTTTTTTTCTTTTTTTTTTTTTTTTTTTTTTTTTTTTTTTTTTTTTTTTTTTTTTTTTTTTATTTTTTTCTCTCCTTCTTTCCTTTTTTTTTTTTTTTTTTTTTTTTTTTTTTTTTTTTTATTTCTCTTTTTCTTTTTTTTTTTTTTTTTTTTTTTTTTCCTTTTTTCTTCTTTTTCGCTTTTTTTTTTTTTTTTTTTTTTCCTTTTTTTTTTTTTTTTTTTTTTTTTTTTTTTTTTTTTTCTTGTTTTTTTTTTTTTTTTTTTTTGTTTTTTTTTTTTTTTTTTTTTTTTTTTTTTTTTTTTTTTTTTTTTTTTTTTTTTTCCTATTGTCCCTAGTGCTGACCTGCTCCTGTTTCCTTTTGTTTAATCGTGGATGGTTTTTCGGGTGACTTGCTCTTGTCCCGGGACTCTCCTTCTCCAATTCCGAAATAACCGACTCTCGTTGGTTCCATCCTCCTGCATTGTTTTCTTTAGCCGCGTCGTCTTCCTAACCCTCCCACTTGTATCTGCTTTAATTTATTCCCATTGTGTTGGTTTTCACCACGGATCCTCTTTTTCATGATAGCGTGAAACTTGCTTCTTTCCCACGGGGCCCGACCTCCTTTCAGTTTTTTTTCGTGGCTTTTTCGCTCCCCCAGTCCAGCACGTTCGCCTCACATCCTTGAGCATTTTCGTTCTCCCTTCATCCCCAGTTAGCGGCCTCTGTGGCACACGTGATCCCCTTCCGCACATGACGCGTGCGACACCCTCCCTATGATCTGACTTTTTTTGGGATGTTTGTGTCCCAGGTTAAGCGGGGCCGACGCCAGGTGAGGTTGCTTTGCTGTCACTTCCTGTTGCATCGAGTCTCAAACGCGGTTAGACTGAGCCATCATAGGCCTCCCTCTGGCCTTACCACCCCTCCTGATCCAGTTCCCCCACCTATCCCACCACCTGTGCGCGCCACCCCATCCCAGGGAGACCCCTATCGCCTGATAGAGGTAGGTCGTTTTTCAACCCGGAACTGTCGGGCGTGACCTCACTTTCCCTACTCTTTCTGCGCCTTTACGCCCCTCGGTAATTCCGACGTTTCATTATAGTAGATCCTGTTTCTTTCTTCTCGCCCAACCCCAGGTGCCTGCTCCCGTTCGGGATGTATTTTGCTTTTCTTCGGGCGCGCGCCCATTGCTGCCATTTTTTTTTCAGAGTGATAGCCGGAGTCTTTCCAAAGTCCTTCCAACCATTACTTTCTTTTCACTCCCGTCCTTTGGCCAGGGCTACTTCTAGTTTTTATTGTCGCCACCACACCAGTTCTTCAGTTACCCCAATCTGCCCAAGGATTTTTTGATGCAGTCACTGGTTGGTCCGTGTGCCAGGCGAGGTTCGTCTGCCATTTTTCCGCCTAACTGAATTTTCTGAAGGCGGATTTTTCCTACCCCCGCCCCCAAGCCGTAAATAACCTCGGGCGAACCTATTCCCCTCCTTCCCGATGAACGCTCCGCTCTTTCAGGTGGGGTGGGTCCTTTTCCTCCCTTTCCAATGGCGGTTTCGGCATTGTGCTTCAATTGAGTTTTGCAGCACTACCTGGGTCTCTTATGGCCGCCTTAGGAAAGACCATTCCCCCCCTCGTAGTTAACGGATCGCCCTTCCCTTTGCCCCCCGCGATTCCCTATCTCCTTATGGGCCTCTTTTTTCGACTTTGCCGCTGGTGATAATCTGCCCCTCTCAAGTTTCTCTATTTCATTAAGTGTATGGGCTTCTCGAGGGAGGCTCTCGAGAGCAAGGTAACGTTCTCCCTTCTGCCCGTTTTAACCTTTTGCGCCATCCTTAATTTCTTCCGCATTCTTCTTTTCTATATGAAAGTAATTCGTACTCTTTTCGATCCCCCGCTGCTTGGACGGCCTGCTTTTTTTTTATGGTACCTCCGTTCCTTTGTGCACGCCCAAATTGTCTTAGCTTTTTGCGAATGTGACCACTGTTACTGCATGTTCTCCCTAGGAAGGTGTCGTTGCCTCAAATTTTTCCCGTGCGCATCAGACCCGGTTAATTCATGTTTTCCAGGGCCGCCCCTTTTCCCTACTCCTGGTAGCGTTCGTCCTCGCTTGTCTTGCTGATCTCTATTCCTTTCGTCTCCCTCCACCCTATCGCGCCCTGCCGCCACCTTTTTTTCCTCAGCGACGGCGTCCTTCCTCAGCCCTACGTGGGATTTTCGCTTTGTCCCTGGTTCTCGAGGTTGACCCCGCTGGCTGCACTAACGGAAGCCCTCTTTTCCTGTGCCCTCCCTCGGTGATCGTCTAGGTTTTCCCTAGGTTTGAACCAGGTTATGCGTGAACCTCCTTCTCTGCGCGGATGGATTGTCCGTTATTTTTCCCCACCCTCGACCCTTCTTATATCCCTAGCTTGGCAGTATTGCTCGCGATCTTTTTGGTGTTTTTACATTTGGTGGAAGTCTATTTTCGATTCGCCCACTTCACCCGTTTTCGTCGGGTGTGATCTTTTTTCATCCTTTCTTTTTGGCGGGCCTCGCTCTCTATTTTTACGGTTATTTAATAGGGGCGCGCGATCTCGCCGCGATTCCCGGATTTCCCCACATTCTACTCCCGCCCCTTTTTGACATTAATCTCTATTATTCCTTGCTAGCTTCTTTGCTGGTCACTGATTTTAGGCGCGCAAAAAATTCCCCGGTGGGCTCCCTGCCCTTGTTTTAACATTGCGTTTTTTTGACTTTGAGAAAAAAGGTGTTCACTGTTATAAGAGGGCCGCTGTTCTTCAGCCAGGCCTCGTTTACACCACATTATATTCACCCTTTTGAAGAAATTTTTTTGAGGTATTTAACTCCTAGTGCTCCGCTGGTCCACCTCTCTTCTTCCTCGTCTGTTTTCGCGGCTTCTTGTTTTTACTGATGGTCTCTTCCGCCCATGCCGTGCGCTGTCCCCTAGTTCTTCTTTGGTGATTATGACCTTGAGCGTCCAGTCTTTTTCTCTTTTGATCTTCTAATTCCCTTTGTTTGTGAGAGAGATAACATTTCCTTTCTTGGTATTCGCACCGCCACAAGCTTCCCTAAGGATTCGTTCCCTGCGACTTTCTGCATTCTGGCGTGCCGACGCTGATCCACTCTTTGATAAACCAAGAAGAGTCCGGTTAAAACCGCCCGCGCGTTACGTTTGGCCAGGGAAGACCGGACTTGTTCTCTGGCCCAGCGCGCCACCCATTTCGCGGCTTTCTTAATGGTTTCTGACGAGATTTTAGCAAGTACAGCGGATACAGAACCCCACGGCAGAACCCCCCCTGAATTGGTGGACAAACCCCCTCTTCCCTTTGGACCAGTTTGGTTCGCTCCTGTCTGTGCAAGCGCAGGCCCCCCTGAGAGTTTCCAGGTACAGCTCCTTTACTTTTTTTGATCCCAACGGCGCGGCGTTTTTTCCCGTAGAAGGGTTTCGCCAGCTCTTTAATGAGGCGATGTTAGGATCCCCCCGAGGACCCCAAGGAGTAGAAGAACTCTTTTAGAGTTATCTACTACCCCATACCACCGCGCCGCCCTGCCTTCAACGCCGGCCACTTTACGGGCGATCCGTAGATAGTTAACTTAACCTGCTTCCACGTGCACCCCCACGCAGTCAGAGGCAGATAATCCAGCTAAGGGATGACGAGGGTTCGTTTTCCCTTGACAATCAGCAGGTGTTTTTCAGGAATTTTTTGCCCGCCTTTAACCTAGATAGTCTTCCCCTAGGCAGGGCGCGGTCTGTACTGTTAACGCTTGATGCTGAAGCAGCGATTCTACCCCATCCGAGCACCGTTACCTGCTTCCCGCCAACTTTTTTATTGTAGTCGGGGCCAAGTCTGGGTTGCTTATTGCCGCTTTAACGGCGCCCCGTTTTCGTGGTATGCAGATTGAAATCCGAATGTGCATTCGATAATTCACCGCTGACGATCGCCATTGCCGTAGACTTGCTTGCCGAGAACGAAAACTTCCGATTGACGATGCGCCCCCCCCCCCTTGCTCCAAGAGCAACTGGCCCCCTCCTCCCGTGCCGCTATTGAATTGTTCAACGGCTGACCCCCTTTCGTGATCGCCAGTTTTTCATTCGCATTCTCAGTTGTTGGTTTCAACCCTGAGATGCGAACCCAGCTTCTCGACGGAAGGCTTGGGTAGCGTGGGTTAGATGAAGGACTTTCAGACCCCTTCGGACTAAAGGATTTTCATTGCCGAAACATTGTAACGCATGACCGGGCCCGTATGTCACGGTCGCATGATCTCCCCCCCACCAAGTTTAGTAATCTCCCCTTTAGTTCCCATCGTGTCCATCATAGGCCGAGCAGACGGGAGCCGATTATCGCGCAGTGAGTGATTTTGCCCGCTTTGTCATGGGGCGTGCGTGGCGTGTGCCTCCGGCACTGTTCCATGCGCCCAGGTGATGTTCCCCTATTTTTATGTAGAGCAACCCTGCAGACAGGGACGCCAGTGGAAATGGCACTCCCTCCCCCCCCATGAATTGAGCCGGTCTTTTTTTTGTTTCAGCGCACCCCGATTCCCGAGGGGGTTTTTTTCTTTCTTGGAGGTTCTTCCTCACTGAGCGCGGCTGCGTCCTCTCAGTCGGCGAAGAGGCAGTCGTTCGACACGCCTCAAAACGATTGCGGGACTAAAAAAGTCATGTGCGTAAGATGCCTGCCAGTTCTTTTTTGTGTTGTGGCTGACGAATTAGCTGGACCCTCGGTATCGTCCCTTCTCTTTGAATGAGGCTTTTTGAATTGTTCTTTTCTCCGTCGAGCCCGCGCCCCTGATCCCTATCTTTCTATACAAGGTGCTCCTACCCTGAGCACCATACATTCCTCCTCCTTTTTTTCACATGGGTTTTTTTCGCCTTCACCTTCTCCGGCCGTTACTTTCAACTCGCGTGTTATTTTTGTGACCCTTATAGGAGGGCGCCGTTCCACCGTTTTACGTCCTCCAGTTCCTGTTTTTGAAACCTCGACCCCTTAGTAGGCTCGGATTTTTCCGTCGGATGGTGGCGCTCCCGGGGTTGGCTCGGTCCGGATGTCCTTTTTGGTTGACGTCCCCCAGCGCCATCGGCCAGATTTCTTACGAAGACCGTCGCCGCGTTTTGGCGTTCTACTTGGAACATCTCCGCCCAGAACTCCTCCCTTGCCTTCGGAATCAGCGTAACCCGTTTATTTTTGCAACCTGCCGCAGCATCGTTGTCACCTTTTTATCGGCGGTGGCATGTGCGAGAGTGCTTAACGTCGAGCTTTCGGACTTGTCGGCGCCACTCATTCTCCGGCGATTGCGTTCCTTCTGTGGGAAATCGACAAGACACCAACAATCACAACGTAATTTGGGAGAGACTTCCCTTGGGAAAGGCTTGGGCTTGAGTCACGGGGCACCGCTGTAAGCGGCACACTGCTTCCGCCGTCTTCGCCCCCCCAATCTTGGGCTAGTTTTCACCGAGTTTTCGTTGAGGTTGGTTATTCGCTGAATCCCGACCGGTTTAAAGTCTCCCCGCCCATGCGGATTAAGGTTAAGAGGGGATGACTCGAGAGTGTCAACGGTTTTTCTGTTGTTTTTTTGGCCGGCTGGCCGTTTCCCGTCCTATGCACCAGCGAATCTCCTAGCTGTCCGAAAAAATCCTCCCCTCCTTTTTTTTACGACCCACCCGTTATGACCCATCAGAGCCTTCTAGACCTGTCACGAAGGCCCCTATCCTTCCACTAGATATCCACTCAATCGGCCGACCTTTTTTTTTGAAGTACTACAGGAGATCATTTGGGTGGTTGACAACCCCTGGCTTCCTTACTTTTCATAGGAGGCGTGGAAAACCACATTCCCCTGAGTTTTCCCAAAACCCCGCTTCGAACCTCCGATAGGTAAGGTCCCTTCCAGCTTTTCATTATAGGCCGGCCACCACCCCCACTTCCCCCCCACCAGCGGTCGTTCCAATAGTCTTCCTCCATCTCCCAGTTCGCCGAGTATTGTTATGAGTTTTCCGAGGTCGTCCCTTAACCACCATGATGCTCGCCCCTCGACATCGGAGTTCATGCTGGCTGGACGCGCCGGCTGAGAGGTCTTTCTGGATTTTCCTTCCCTGCTCTGGGTTTTTCTTTGCTTTTAGTATCCGGAGAGGTGAATTTTGGATAAAGTGTTTAGTCTTCTGCCGCCGCCCCCCTCCTTTTTTTAACTCTCCTTCTGACCGGTTGAATTATGGCGATGGTCGTGTCTTGTTTCCATATTCTTACTTATACACCGGTTTTCTTTCCCCTTCGTCCCACCGGCGGCTCGCCCCAGGCTTTTTAACATAGGTCCTTTTGCTCTCGTCCCCCCCCAAAAACACCCCTCCCCCTGGCCGTGAAACGCGAACCAGGTCGCATTTTCGGTTATTCTGTATGATCGGTCGGTCGTCATCTTTATAGAGGAGACCCCCCATCCCCCTCCGAGCGTTTCTTTTCATCGAGGACCTCTCCTTAGGCCTGTCCCTCATTCAAAGCTTTTAAACGATTCCGCGCTCTCGGGACTTCCCTTCGAAACCCGTCCTTTCTAGATCTGACCCTTCGGTTCAGGTGAAGGAGTTCTGCTTTAACTTGGGATGCGCGGAGAGTCCTACCGGAGTGTCCCGGCTTTCTTCTTTGAGCGCATTCGAAGTATGCCCGAGCGTGTTTTGCAACTTCCCGGGCGCGCTGCTCATAGTCCGGTCCACCCCCCCTTTTTACACACGACTGGTGTATTAGCGATGCAGAGGATGCTGCGCAAGACTGCGAGTTTTCAAGGCGATTTTTAGGCTCTCCTCTCTATGCGCGGACTCAGGTTTAAATTTCCGCCGGGTGTGAACGTCACCCTTGATATCCGGCTCTTTGCTCTTTTTTTTTCCCTCCCTTCGTCGGGTCCCCTGGCTAGTTTCAGTGCTTCTCTTCTGTTTCGCACTGAAGACATGTATATATCGCTTGTTCCTCATCCTCCTTTTGTTTTTTGTTTGTTTTGTTTGTTGGGTTTCGCTCGTGCCTCAAACAACCCCTCTTCTTTTCCTTCCTTCTTCCCTACGCGCCGACTTTGGACCTGCCAAGATTCTCCATCCGTTCTCAGGTTTTCAAACCCGCGGTGTCACCCCTCTCTTTTGCTTCCTTTGGAGGAAATAACCGTTTGATGGAAACCACTCTCGGTTGGTTTTTTTGCGATCTCATCTCTGCATCGCGACCTTCCCCCCAAAGAAAAAGTTGATGCTTTTTTACTTCTCCGCCGTCCGTGCCTTTGTGACCACCCGTCTCCCCAATTAGAACGATTTCAGAATTTTTTTTGGCACTTTCAATTAGAGCTACTGTTTTCGCGCTCCCCCCTCCCCAGATAAATACAAGTTGGAGTAGACACCCTCTTTATTTGTTGCTTCCTGATCGTTCAAGGACTTCTCTCCGGCTGCATTTGAGGAGTTAGATATTTCTCATCTTAGTTCCCTCTAGGTTCTTTTTGTTTTTTTGTTTTTTTTTTTGTTTTTTTGTGTTTTTTTGTTTTTTTTTCTTTTGTTTTTTTTTTGTGGTTCTCTCCTGACGCTATCTCCTCATAAACGCTTCTTCCTTTCCTTTCCCTCTACGAAACCTTCTTTTTTTGTTTTTGTTTTTCTCTCTAATTCCTCTTTTTAACACCTTCTTTTGAGTTCGCCTTTTTTCGTCCCGGTCAAGGATCTCCCGACGCTTTCTTCTCCCACTGTCATGGAACATACCCCGCCCCTCGAAACTCCCTTAACTGGTGTTCACTCTCTTTTCCTTGGTTGTGTTCTTTTCATCCCCTTTTTCTTCCGATCCCCCTCTCCTTCTTCCCGCCTTCCCAACTTCGACTTTTCCTCCCCCGTTCCCCCATCACCTCTTTTCCTGAATCCTTTCTCTTGTCCATATGGGACTTCTTTTTCTAGTTCTTTTTTTTCATGGCGTGGTTCCCCCCCGTTCGTCCAAAGAAGTACCCCTCTCCCCCTTGCGTTTTTGATCCGACTTTTCCGCCGGGGGTTAACGTGCTTTCCCCCCCCCCGGAAAATTTCGGCTGGTCCTTTCCCCCCTCCTCTTCATCGTGTTCTTTGTTTTCTTCAGTTCCTTTTTTCCCCGCCCTTCATTCTCCCCTTTCCGCAGAGGGTTAAAACCCCCCTGATTCTCCCCCCCCTTTTTATTTCATTTTTTTCTGTTCGTTATTCGCTCTCTGTTTAGAGGATTTCTTTTCCTGTTTTTTTTTCGCCCCTTTTCTTTTCCCCTGTTTCAGAGTTTCATTATTTTTCCTTCTTTCCTGCGTTTCTAGTGCTGGATTTTTACGGATAGAAAGGGCCTATGTGCGTACTTCTCCGTGAATATCGCTCTTTCCTTATTTTTTTTTCCCCCTTCCTTCCGGTCCTTCTCCTTAGACTTCTTCTCACCCCACAATAAAGGTTTGGGAATTTACTATCCTGCACGCTTGGTTTTTTTTCCTTCGTCTCCTTGGGGACTTCTGCGACTTTTCCTGCATGATCTTTCCACTTTTGGTGCATATCTTGCTCCCCTTTTTTTTTTTTTGGGTTTTTGGTAGGGTTTGTTTTCCACTACGAAAATTTCCGCCTGTTTCTTTTTGAAGAACTCTCTGAGCCTTCTCTTTTTCCCCCCGCTTCTTACCGTCAGATTCTCGTTGCAACGTTTTTTTCCCCCTTTCCCCCTTCCCGGTCTTCCAACCAGTCCCCCCCAGAGAATTTCCTTTTTTCGCATTTTTTGGCTGCGCTCTTTTCCTCTTCGTTTAAGACTGCATTTAGAAGGAGTGTCGGGCGTTTCCCTCCGCTGGGCATTGGTTAAATCGGTCCCCTACGTGTCTGCAGAAGACCCCGTAGAAATGCTTTTTGCAGCCCCCCCTGAATTACAATTTTGTTTCCTTTTTCCCACATGATCCCCCCCCCCCCCAGGCCTCCCACTAATCGTGAGAAGCCTGCTGAGAACTGCCCCTTTTTTTCTTCCTTCGGGTTTCCCCCTGACCTGTTCTGCTGTCCCCCCTCCTTACACGGCGCCACCTCGGCATTTCTTTAGGCTCTCACGAGTTCTTTTTTTCTTCGTCTCCCTCGTCCTTTTTTTTAGCTCTTAATAGACCCTTTGTCCTCTCTCTGACTGGTATGTTTCTTCCCGATGTAGAAGAAAGACTAGCCCCTTTCCTTTTCTCAGTTAGCGATTTCTCATCTTTTTTTTTTTTTTGGGGCCCCCCCCCTCCCACTCCTCCCCGGACCGATTTCTTTTTCCTTTTGCTCGACCGAGGGAGATTTCTTTTTTTTCATCCCCCCCAACCACCTTGTGAAGGACATCTTGACTCACTTTTTTCTCACGGAACGTGTTTTAATGAGTTTCCCCGAAGACTATACGATTTTTCACTTCCCAACTTCCCTTCGTTCCTTTCGGTCCCTCCCCTCACAGCCGTTTCCCTCCTCGGTTCAGTGGCATCTCTTCCCCCCTACGCGATAGCGCGGGCGCGCTGCGTTTCTTGGGCTAGAGTTTTCTTTATGGCGCAATGTCTTTTTCCCGTGCTTACAGCCCATTCTGCCTCCACTTCCCCGGTCGAAATGGCTGATTTTTTTTCCTCAGTCTAGTGCTTCCCTGCCCATGAACATCCCCCGAACGGTCTTTTTACTTAAGTTGGAACAGATGCTAACTATCTTCTTTTACTTTTGGCTAATGAGCCCTTGAGATGGACTCTCTGAGACTCTCAGACACGTTTACTCACCGATTAAGTTTTCCGGGGTTCATTAAGCTTTATGCAGTTTTCTAGTATAACGGGCCCTTCCTCCAAGTGTCAATGGTTCTCGTTACCATGTAATTTCTCCGCCATTCTCCAGGTTTTTTTTTTTTTGAAAAGTCTTCGACTATCCTGTTTTTCGCAGATTTCTCTCCTTTTTAAGCTTGGGCATGGTACCTCTGGACTCTCCTTTTGACTCCCCCCCCCAGTGGCATGCGACCCCCCCCATTCTTTTGGGGACCCAGTATCCCGTAATAGGGATGATTTAGAGGAAGCGTCGTGACACCCCCCCTTTTGGAGGGAGCATCGCAGTGAATCAATTTTCTTTCCGGAACCGCAACCCTTACTCAATGGCTATTTAGGCAATGATGTGATACGCCTCTTCCCGACCCGGCTCCCTCCACACACGCACATAGATTTCACCTCCCACGGGACGGCAGTAATCTCCCTCCGTCCTGAAAATCGAGATACGTTTGGTTGGGTTTTTCCCGGTGCTGTCTCGTGCAATAGCGCTTTTTTATGCATCATCGGCGCCTTTCCTTTTTCACGAAGGGACATTCCCCAGGGAGCCCTTTGCAGGGTTTCTCAGACGATTGTCGGCTTGGCTGTTCGCACCGGTGGCCCCGCGTGATTTTCTTATTTAACCTCCGCCAACCCTTTTGCAGCCATCTGGCCTTATTTGTTGCTCCCTCCGATCTTCATTTTTGTGTGGACCCCCTGGGTGTCACTTCCTTACCGTAAAATTCCCCTGTGGTTTGCGGCAGGGTATGGCTAGGTTTTTCGGGCCCTGTCTCTTTCTTTATTTTATCCTTTTCTTTAATCGTTGTCAGATCTGCCGCTCTTCCCCCGCTTTTTTTTTTGCGAAAACATATACTTCTCCGCTTCGGATCCCTTCCCCGACTATTACAAGATCTCGCTTTGCCCTGGTTTGTTCACCCTTCCTTTTTTCTTCCCGGCGGAGACCATCCCCAACCCCCCGGGTTTGCTCTACAGCATTTTTTTTCCCCACTTTAGGTTTGCCCCCTTTCTAAACCATTTGGGCATTTTGTCACTTTTGTCCGTCCTGTGGAGATAGCTTTCCTTCCAACTTCGATATTGAATTGAGACCTTTTTCGCGATGTCTCACGATAAAGTTTCTTATTCATTTTTCCCCTGATTATGAGTAGATTGGATTTTTAGCTCCTTATCTTTTTTTATCATGATCGAGCGTCCTTCCGCACGTCCGCATGACCGCGAGAATGGGACCCTCGACCTTCTTTTTTATTCTGCTGGGTCTTTGCGAAGTCCCTCTGGCCCTTCCCCTTT